>Ga0256832_1001598_pt1 | contig 15424 bp, 14 predicted proteins | sample 134614metaG_FD_190534 | JGI IMG/M metagenome (GOLD analysis project Ga0256832, IMG submission 190534) | Hydrothermal vent microbial communities from Lau Basin, Pacific Ocean - 134-614 | ecosystem: Environmental > Aquatic > Marine > Hydrothermal vents | place: Pacific Ocean: Lau Basin | collected...
GCACCCGCTTGTCCCTCATCGCCCATTGCCCTGAGGTCCGCTTTTGCCCAAGATCCACTCCTCATACATAGGCGTGGGGTCGATGCCGCCCACCTCCTGCACGATGGCCAGGAAGTCGTCGGGCGTGGGGGTCTTGAAGCGATAGCGGTCGATGAACGCTTGCAACACCTTCAGATAGGCTTCCCGGCCCATGGCCTGGTAAAGGCTGTCGAAGAACAGCGCGGATTTGGCGTAGACCATGAGTTCGTAGTTCGTGCTGTTGAAGGCGGTGACTTCCTGGCCCACGGGCGTGTCGTAGCCATGCTTCTTGGCCCACTGCACCGGGATTTCCCATCGCTGGGTGCGGATGCGGTCCGCGGCCTCGGGCCCGTAGAGGGTCTCCATGTAGAGCAGGCTGCTGTGCTCGGCCAGCCCCTCATCCAGCCAGGGATAGCGATAGGGGTCGGAGCCCACCAGCGCGTACCACCATTGATGAGAGATTTCGTGGGCGATGAGGTATTCCTGGGTGTTGGCCGCCGAGCGGTAGGTGTCCAGGCCGATGTAATTCAGTTTGGGGTATTCCATGCCCAAATAGCGGGTGGGCGCTTCGGTGATATCCAATTCAGTGAAGGGGTAGGGGGAGAAAAGCCGGTCGTAAGTGCGCAACACCGCAGCGGAATAGGCCAGCGCGGATTTGCCCGCAATCTCATCTCTGGATAGATAATAGCTGTTCAGGAGATTGCCATCCACGGTCTGGTTGATTTTATGCAATTCCTTGCTCAGCACCATGGTCCATTCCCGCGCGGGCCCGGTCACGAATTGGTGGGTCTTCCAGCCGGGGTCGGAGGCGGCGGTGTGGGTGATCTCCACGCCCGAGGTGATGATGAGGTAGTCTTCGGGCAGGGTAACGGTGACGGAGTAGAAAGCCAGGTCGGTGATGGCGATGTCGGCAAAGACGGGGGGAATCTCCAATCGCCAGGGGCTGACGGGGTCGCCCGTCTGGCGGGCGAGCATGGGATAGGCGTAGGGGAGGCTGAGGATGCCCTCGCTTTCGCCGAAGAGCACGTAGCCCTCTTTTTGCGGCGCCAGGATCTCGAAGTCGATCTCCAGGTCCAGATCGGCGTTGGGCTCCAGGTCATCGATGAGGGTGATGCGGGCCGCGGAGTTCTCCAATTCGGGCGCAAACCCCACCGCGAAGCCATCGGGCAGGGTTCTGACCGCGGTCAATTTCATCAGCCCGCCCAATTGAGGCAGATTTGGATACTGGCGCACGTAGATATCCCGCAGCAGCCGACCGCTGAGGTTGCGGAAATGCACCCGCTGCTTTCCGAAGACCAGCCGCTTTTCAGGATCGATCTTCAACTGAAGGTTGTAGCGGGGCGTGCTGTCGAAGTCGAAATCCGCAGGCAGCGACTCCTTGTGAAACGCGGGATAGTACGGCTCCATGGGATCAGGCGGCGGAGGCGGGGAGCCGCTGCACCCTGCCAGCGCCGCCAGCAGCCCGAACAACAGGAGAAAGAAGAGGAAAGGTAGGGATCGTTTCATTTGCAGGAGCCGTTTTTTCATATCCGCGGCTTTCGGATATACTTGGATCATCATCCTCCCCCGTTATTATGCCATATGGTCATTGGATTCCCCCATGAGCGCAAAAGTCAAAATTATCATCAGCGACACTCATATCGGCGCAGGCGGCGCGGACATGGGCAATCGCCTGGAAGATTTCATTTCGGATGAAGTCTTCTTTCAGTGGATTCATGGGCTGATCGAGGAGTCGGAACAGTCGGGCCGAGAGATGACGCTGATCATCAACGGCGACTGGATCGAATTCCTGCAAGTCCCCACCGTGGGCAGCTTCGATCCCACCCGCCATTATCCCACCGACGCATACACCGACCTCAGCGAGGAGGCCGCCATCCAGCGGCTGGAGGTGGTGCACGCCGGGCATCCTCAGGTCTTCCAGGCCCTGGCCGATTTCATCTCTCCCGGCCCGCCCCGCCGCGATCTGGTCATCCTCTTCGGCAACCACGATCCGGAGCTGGCGTATGCAGGCGTGCAGGAGCATCTGCTCGAGTTGTTGGATGCGCGGGGGCGCAAGCGGGAGCTGGTGCGCGTTGGGGAGCGACGCTATTTCAAGGATGGCGTGCTTGTGGAGCATGGCAACGCCTTCACCGAGGCCGTCAACCGTTTCACCGATCCTGATCATCCCTTCGACCCTGAGGAGGAGAGGCTGATCCAACGCCCGCCCGGCTCCTACGTGGTCACCGATTTCTACAACAAAGTCGAATGGGATCGCCCGTGGATCGATGGCGTGCATCCCATGAGCTCACTGGTCTTCTACGCCCTGGCCTACGATCCCATCTTCGCCCTGCGCTTCATCAAGGCCCTGCTCACTTCCACGCCCGACCTCATCACCGACATTCTGGCCACAGGCGCGCAGGAGAGCGCGTTGCAGGAGGTGTTGGCGCAGTTGGAGGAGGCGGATACGCGGGCGCTGGCGCAGCGGCTGCGGGAGGATGACGCCTTCGCCGCGGCCTTCATGCAGGAGGTGGATCAGGCGCTGGCGGCCAAAGGCGCGGCCCCGGCCACAGCGGGATTGGCGACCGCGGCCGGGGAGTCCAGGCCGCCCCAGGTGCGGGCGCAGGAGATCATGGAGCATTACTGGCAGGTGTTGGAGGATGCGGCCGGGGAGATGGCGAAAAAGACCGGGGCGAAAGTGGTTTCGTTTGGGCACATCCACGAGCGGGTGCAGAAGCGTCTGCCCGGCGGCGCGCTCTATCTAAATACGGGCACGTGGATCTGGAAGATGAACTTCAAGGATGCGCCGGACGCGGTGTGGCGGGACCTCATCGCCCATCCCGAGAAGTACATGTATCGACGTGAACTCACCTACGCCCGGGTCGATATCGCCGAGAATGGCCGGATTATCGCCGCCCGGCTGCTGCTGGCGGATGACCCGCCCGGCCCGCCGCCGCCTCCAGAGCCTGCACCCGATCCCAACCTGTGGCAGCAAGTGGTTCTGGGCCTGCGAAAACTTATCGCAAAATTGACGGGATGGGTATAATGGTCATTCCGTGTGCCAAGACGTCTCGAAACCCGCATTGGGCGAGCTTGCAACCGACGTCAAACGTAAAGCATGAAACGTGAGCACTTTACGCATCACGCATTACGTTTTACGGCTATGGCTTCCCGCGTCAACAAGAATGAGAAATCCGGTAACTGCTAAGGTAGTTGGCCCCAATCGCCCCTCTTTTGCCACGAAGACACGAAGGAAGCGAAGGCACGAAGCCATTCAAAAAAGATTTTATCCGTGTTTTCTCGTATCCGTGTCGAGTGAACAGGGCTACGTTAGCAGTTACGAAATCCGTTGAGATTCACCTGGATTCATCGAGATCCCTGATGACCCCATCCCCACGTCGCGCATACCGTTACTTCGACATCGTCATGGCCATGTTCGTGACGGTGCTTTTGCTCAGCAATATCGCCAGTTCCGCCAAGCTCATCGATTTGGGCGTCAGCATCTTTGGCCTGCGCCTGGCCTTTGATGGCGGCACCCTGCTTTTCCCTCTGGCCTACATTTTCGGTGACGTGCTCACCGAGGTGTATGGATACAGCCGCAGCCGCAAGGTCATCTGGATCGGCTTCGCCGCGGCCGCGATCATGGCCGTCACCTTCTGGGCGCTGGCCCGACTGCCCGGCGATCCCCTTTGGGGCGCGTTCGTCTACGACAAGATGGCCGCGGTCACGCCCGAGATGCCCGCGCCCGCGGACCCCGTCGCCTTCGGCCAGTCCGCGTACGACGCCATCCTGGGCGGAGTCAGCACGGGCGCCATCATCGCCGCCAGCCTCATCGCCTATTGGGCGGGCGAGTTCAGCAATTCCTTCGTGCTGGCCAAGATGAAGGTGCTGACCGAGGGCCGCTGGCTGTGGACCCGCACCATCGGCTCCACCCTGGTGGGCGAGGGCGTGGACACCGTGCTTTTCGTGCTCGTGGCCACGATGCTGGGCGTCTTCCCTTGGGCCATCGCCCTCAGCCTGATGGTGGCCAACTACATTTTCAAGGTCTCCATCGAAGCGCTGTTCACGCCCGTCACCTACGGCGTCGTCAACTGGCTGAAGCGCAAGGAAAACGAGGATTACTTCGACCGGGACACCGATTTCAACCCCTTCAAACTGGATGCGTAACGCGAATGCCCCCCGCCACCGATCCTGACGCCCTGGCCGCCCAACACGCGGCCGCGCGCAAGCGCCTGAACAGGGCCTGGTTCATGTTCCTGGCCGCGGGAATCATCGCCATGGCGCTTGTCTTCGGGCTGCTGCGCGGCCAGTGGCAGGCGGGCCAGTTGAAGGGATGGTTTCTCATCACCGCGCTGGCGCTGTTCTACGAGCTGCGCATCTTCAAGCAGGCCCTGCCGCTGATGCATTTCCCGGGCGAGGAGCAGCTCGCCGACCGGGTTGGCTCGACCGTGGCCCTGTCGCTGGTCGCGGGCCTGGGATACGGGCTGCTGGCGGGGCTGCTCATGGTGCCGCAGCCCGCGGGCGCGTTGGGATGGCTGGCGACAGGGCTGGCGCTGGCGGCAGTAGCCGCGGATGCGTGGGCCGATCGCCGAAATCGGGAGGCGCGCGTGATGGTGGGGGAACGGTATCTGGCCCGGGAGTTTCGGGCGCTGGGCGCGTTGGTGATCACGGTGGTGGTCATCCACTACGGCAAGCTGCCTTCGTGGTTCATCGCGGTCGGGTTCATGGAGTATCTGATGCTGTTTACGGTCGGCTGGCTGGCGAGGAAAGGAGAGGCGATCCCATCCGTGGATTCCCGGCCGCGGATCACATTTCTCTTTACCTATCTTGTTGCGGTGAGCGTGGGCGTCGCTCCGGTCATCGGGGAGACGATTGCGCTGCCCCTGGGCGTCATGTTCGGATTGGGATACGCTCTGGTGGCGCTGCGGGACTGGCTGATCCTGTCGGGCGTGTGGCGGAGGGGTGGGTCATGACCCCGACCATCTCGGTGCTGATCCCGGCCTATAACGAGGCCGACACCGTGGAGGAACTGGTCGAGCGCACGGCTCGCGCCTTCGCGGAGTTGAAGGTCTCGGGCGAACTCATCTTCGTGGATGATGGCAGCGCGGACGGGACGGGCGAGAAGGTGGAATCCCTGCAATCCCGCTATCCCTGGCTGCGTCTCATCCGCCACCGCCGCAACCAGGGCCTGACCGTGGCCTTGCAGCATGGGTTCGGGGCCGCGCAGGGCGAGTTCATCATCTTCCTGCCCGCGGACCTGGAATCCCACCCCGATGAGGACATCCCCAAGCTCTATCACAAGCTGCTGGAGGGCTACGACGTGGTCTCGGGCTGGCGGCAGGGCCGGGCCGATGGCAAGGTGCTGGCCTCGGCCATCTACAACGCGGTCAGCCGCTGGCTGTTCGATGTGGGGGTGCACGACGCCAACTGGATCAAGGGTTTCCGCCGGGAGGTGGTTGAGGACCTGCCGCCCCTGCGCTCGGACTGGCATCGCTTTCTGCTGCATATCGCCGCGGATCAGGGCTGGCGCGTGGGCGAAGTCCCCACGACCTGGTATCCACGCAAGGCCGGGCGCAGTCATTACGGCTTCGCCCGCATCCCCATCTCCTTCCTGGATGTGCTGGTCATCCGCTTCCTCCTCACCTTCAGTCAGGCCCCCATGCGCTTTTTTGGGGGGCTGGGTCTGGCTTCGCTGCTGGCGTCAGGCTTCATCTTTCTCTACCTGGCGTTTCTCTGGTTCTCCCGCGGGGCGCAGCGGCGGCCCATTTTCTGGATGGCGCTGGGCCTGGGCCTGGCCGGGCTGCTCTTCTTCCTGGTGGGGTTCCTGGCGGAGCTCATCGTGGCCCAGGGCGACCGTCTGGCCGAGCTGGAGCGCAAGGTGGAGGCGCTGACGGAGGAGATCGAGGCGTCGGGCGGGGATGAGGGCGCATGACCCGAGTGCTCATCGTCACCACGAACTATCCCCGCTGGGAGGGCGATCCCCATTCGCCCTGGCTGCTGGCGCTGATGGCTCGCCTGCGGGCGCAGGGCTACGAGTTCGACGCGCTGGCCCCCTCCTTCGAGGGGCTTGGGGATCACGTCATCGACGGGGTGCAGGTGTATCGTTTTCGCTACGCACCCGCCCGCTGGGAGACCCTCACCCATGAGGAGGGCGCGCCCAACAAAATCCGCAAGCAGCCCCTCTACCTGCTTCTGCTGCCTTTCTATCTGCTGGCCGGGGCGTGGGCGGCGTGGCGGCTGGGCCGCCGGGAGCGGTACGATGTCATCCACGTGCATTGGCCCGTGCCGCAGGGGGTTTTCGGGTGGTTGGCCCGCCGCGGCAACGCCCGTCTCGTGGCCACCTTCTACGGCGCGGACCTGGTCATGGCGCAGCGTTTTCCCTTCCTCAAGCCCTTCGTGCGCTGGTTCGCGCGGCGCTGCGACGACCTGGCCGCCATCTCCTCCTACACCGCCCGGGAATTGACCGCCATCACCGGCCGCGCGCCCCGCGTCATCCCCTATGGCATTGAACTCCCCCCCGAACGGGACTGGCCCGCGACGCCGGGCCGCATTCTCACCGTGGGGCGGCTCATCGCCCGCAAGGGCCATATCTACCTCATCCGGGCCATGGCCCACCTGCGCGACCTCCCCGACGCGCATCTGGTCATCGTGGGCGAGGGGCACGAGCGGGCCGCGCTGGAGGCGGAGATCGAACGGCTGGGCCTGGAAGACCGGGTCACGCTGGCCGGCCGCGTCTCCGATGAGGAATTGGAGGCCTATTACCAGTCCTGTCAGGTATTCGTGCTCCCGGCCATTGTGGACGCGTCGGGCGACACCGAGATGCTGGGGATGGTGAGCCTGGAGGCCATGCGCTATTGCAAACCCGTCATCGCCAGCAACGTGGGCGGCATCCCCGATATCGTCGTGGATGGCGAATCGGGCCTGCTCGTCCCCCAAAAAGACCCCGAAGCCCTGGCTGCGGCCATCCGCCGCGTGCTCACCGACCCAGACCTGGCCCGACGTCTGGGACATGGCGGCTACCGCTTCGCCCGGGCGCATTTCTCCTGGGAGAGCGTCGAGGGGGCGACGCGAGCGATGTATGGGGAGGGGGCGCAGGTTCGGATGGATTCCCGTAGATAACGAGAAGGAATCCAGGGGGCGTCAGGCGTTTAGTTTTGTCTATTCCGTTCAACCAACCGCCCTGTGATATATTTGTGCAGGATACTCGAAATCAGAGTTTGGTAGGGGATGCCTTCTTCTAACGCCTTCTTTTGCAATGCTTCCAGGTTCTTTGCGGATATCCGAATGTTGACTCGCTTGTCTTTCCTGAATGTGGCGCGTGCATATTGCCGGTATCTCTGGATTTCAGCGTCAGGGTTTTCAACAGACTGCCATTCATCGGCGTCGTAAGTGGCTAAAATATCTTTTTCTTCGGCATCGAGATTCAATTTTTTGTCATTCATCGGTCTTATCACGCTTGAGATACTTTTTGGTCGCCTTTCGGCTGGGGATGATGGTTTTCAAAAAGATTTCATGTTCGGATTCTACAAAAGGGACAAGGTAAACATAATTATTCATTTTGACTATGAAGAGCCGCTGGCCTGGATACTTCTGCTGGTTGGGATGCTGAACGACATCCAGAAGCTGTCCCTTTTCAATGTAGTAGACGACTTCTTCAAAGGACACGCCTCGTTGGGCTTTGAGCACTTCGTTTTTCTCATTATTCCATGAGAAGTATTTCATATGACCATCCTATCACATTGTGTGCATTTTGGCAACAGGTTTCACCGATTCATTCCATGTAGCGTAACAATGCGCCCACGCCCGCGGTGACGAGATCGCGGATGGCGATGAGCAGCCGGTAGCCCACGCCCGCGACTGTGGCCACGCTGAAGGGCAGGAAGCCGCTGGTCAGCAGCACCAGCACGCCCTCGCGCACGCCTACGCCCATGGGGAAAATGATCGCAAGATAGCCGATGAGCCAGGCGCCCACGAAAGAGGCCGTGAGCAGCGGAATGTGGCTGGCGGGCACGGGCGCGACGCCCATCACGAAGAAGGCGAATCCCAAACCGATGAGCAGGTGCCCAAACAAACGCAGCAAAAAGAGCTGGAAAATCCCCCAATAGGTCAGGCTCATGTCCAGGCGCGGCTTTTTCAGCAGTTCGAGGAGGGTGTTGACGAAGGTGGTGAAGATGGGCGGGGCCAAAAAGAGGAGAGAACCAGCCGTCACAGCCAGGCCCAGGCCCAGATAGGCCCGCGCGTCCAGGTCGGTGCGCAGCGCCAGCGCCGCCAGCAAGAAAATCGCCCCACTGAGCGCCTGCAGGCCCATCTCCAGGCCCATGCTGGCGGCCATGGCCCGCTTGCCCACCCCGGCCTGGTTGCCCAGCACGAACCGTCCCACCAGATCCCACACGCCGCCCGGCAGATAGCGGGCGATCTGCGCCCGGAAGAACAACTGCATCCCCAGCAGCCAGGGGATGCGGGCTCCGGTCAGGGCCAGGGCCCGCCACCACACCGACGCCACCACGAAGCTTTGCAGCATCAGCAGCCCCAACGCCAGCAGCATGTAACGCCCATCGAACTGCCAGGGATAGGTGACGAAGGTCTGCCAGTTGTCCGCCAGGGCCTTGCCCCAGAAGGCCAGGATCAGCAGGACGACCAGCGCGTGCCCGATGGAAAGGAGACGCGAGCGGGACATCAATCCAGATAACCCAATCCGGCCAGATGCTTGCGGATGGCCTCCCGCTCCGCCTCGCTCTCCTCATCCTCCGGCCCGCGGGCAGGCCCCTCGACCTGTTCGGAGGTGAAGCGGATGGGGCGTCGCGCCAGCGCGTCGGGCTCGAACAGGTCCGTGAGCGCGACGCCGTCCATCTCCTCAGGAATGGGCTCATCCAGGGTGTAGAGGATGGTGGGGGCCATGTCCATGAGCCGGGCGTTCTGCACTTGATGGCCCGCGCGAATGCCAGGCCCCTGGGCGAACAACACCCCCTCCAGCGCATGCTGGCCCGACTGGTCGGACACGAAATGAAGGCCCTCGCCCAGGCGAACGACGATCTCATCCCCGCTCTGCCAGTCCGCGGTGACGACATGATAGCGATGGGTCTTGACGCCCACCACGTCGGGGGCCTCGTGGGCGTGCGGGCCGTGATAGAGGTCCTTGCCCCGATACACGGCGAAGAACACCGGTTCGCCCGTGTCCGGGTCCCGCAGGTCCCGCAGGTCCGCCATGAGCTGCTCGATCAGGCGCTCCGCTTCCTCGCCCGGGGTCACAATCCCTTCCGGCTCCCGGCCCTGGAGGTTGAGATAGATATTGCCCATGGTCCCCAGCGCGTACGCCTGGGTCTTGCTCCAATCCACCTGGGCGAAGGCCACCGAGGAATAGAGCGCGCCTTTCAGATTGGGAAAATGTGCGAATGCCCAGCGCTTCATCGTGCTGACGATGGGCGAATCGAGCCTGTGCACGGCCTTGCGCAGGCCCGCGCGTAACGCCCGTTGCGCCTGCTCGCGTGGGTTGGCCGACACACCCTGCTTCAGGGTCAGATAGCCCTTTTGCGCCAGCCAGCGGTTGAGGTAGACGGCCTTCTCCATGGGCCCGAAACCGTGATCGGAGAGGATATAGACCGTGACATCCTCCTCCACCAGCGCATCCCACAGCTCCCCCACCGCCTGGTCCAGGGCCTGATAGATGCGAGGCAGCGCCTGGCCCAGGGTGTCGGCCTTGTCGGGCTCGTGCAGGGGATGATTCACATCCCAATACTTCCAGAACTTGTGGGCCAGGCGGTCGCTGGCGTCGTACATGACCATGAAGAAGTCCCAGGGGCGGGTGCGGGCCAGATGCAGGGCCGCGCAGGTGCGCAGCCGGATCATCTCCAGGGCCTCGTCGGCCAGGGCCAGCAACTGCGCTTCGCTCATGCGACCGCTTTCGATATCCACATCGATGCGATAATCCCCGCACGCCTCGCACAATTCCTGGTAGATGCCGTCGGGATGGGTGAATTTGCTGTGGACGCTGGGGGTGAGCAGGCCGCTGATGAGAACGCCATTCACCGGCTCGGGCGGATAGGTCATGGGCACATTGATGACGACGACCTGTTTGCCCCGGTCGCTGAGGATGCGCCACAGGGTGCGGCCGTCGATGCTGCGCCCGTTCACGTAGTCGAACTGATAGGTGCCCGGACGCCGTTTCTGAAACCCATACACCCCGAATTTGCCGTTGTTCGTCCCGGTCATGAACGCGGCCCAGGCCTGCTCGGAGGAGGGCTGGATGGTGGAGCGGAGCTCGCCCCAGCTTCCCTCGCGCATAATCCGGGCCAGATTGGGCAGCAGCCCCTGGTCCATAAGCGGGTGGATGAGATTGAAGGTGGCTCCGTCCAGGCCGATGACCAGGACGCGGGAAGGGGTGGTAGGAGTCATGGAAACATTGTAATCCACCCCATCCCCAGCCCCAAAATCCAATGACGATTTATTTTTTCGGGAGGAGTTATGGTATAGTTCCCCCTATGAGTGCCAGCGTTCAACCATCATCGTTACCCAAGCCTCTTACCCTCACGCCGGACGGACTCCATGCTTTGGCCACGGCCCGGGCCATTGCCGCGGCCCACGGGCATGAGTACCTCACCTCCAACCACATTCTGCTGGGGATTTTGGAGACGCGCGGCAGCCTGGGCGAGCTTGTGTTGGAGAAGTTTTCCATCAAGATCGACCAGTTGAAAACGCGGCTGTGGGCGTATATTCGTCTGGATGCGGGTGAGGACAAGGATCCTTATGGCGGCGAGTTCTTCGGCTTCGCCCTCAGCGAGGATGGAGCCAGAGCCATGTCGGAAGCGGTGGCTGCGGCGGAGGCGGAGGGGCTTGATTTCATCGATTCGCGGGTGATGCTTCTGGGCATGTTACGCCGCGAGGATACGGAAGCAGGCGAGATTCTGCGCCAGTTCGGCATTGACGCCGAGGCGTTTGCCTCTCAGGCCGCTCTGCATCAATCCATCGCCACGCCCAAAGCCGCCAAACCGGCTTCCAAATCCAAAATCACCTCATTCAGACGCCCCAAGACCCGGCGCAGCTTCAGCCTGCCCCATATCAGCCCCATCTTCCTGCTCCTCCTGGCCATTTTCGGCGGCCTGGGCTACATGCTTTGGGCCGGGATCGGCGATCCCAACAAGCTCACGTTCATCTTCGTGCTGGCGGGCTGGATTCTGGCCGTGTCGCTGCATGAGTTCGGTCACGCCGTTGTCGCCTATTGGGGCGGCGATCTCAGCGTCGCTGCTCAGGGTTATCTCACGCTGGACCCGCTGAAATACACCCATCCCCTGATGAGCATCGTCTTCCCCATCATCTTTCTGATCCTGGGCGGCATCCCCCTGCCCGGCGGTGCGGTCTACATCAATCGCGCGGCTATTCGCAAGCCCTGGATGCAGAGCGCTGTCTCGGCCGCCGGCCCGATCATGACCCTGTTGTTCGGGTTATTGCTGCTCCTTCCCTTTGTGTTTGGGTTGGATGAGATGACCCTGCGCGCCCATTCTCCTTTCTGGTCGGCGCTGGCCCTGCTGGCCTTCTTCCAGATATTCGCGTTCATTCTCAACCTCATTCCCTGGCCCGGTCTGGATGGCTTTGGCATTCTGGAGCCCTGGCTTCCCCCCAACATCCTGCATTACGCCTACATGCTGGGCGGGATGGGCATCTTTCTCTTCTTCCTGCTCTTCGCCTACACGCCTTTTGGCCAGTGGGTGGGGCAATCTGTCTGGTTGATCATCAATGCGATCAGTCCCGAAGCGGCCTTTATGGCTTACAGCGGGTTTGATCAATTCTTCGGGTTTTTCAATTTTCGCTGACCTATGGCAAGAGGCATTCTCCGCGGCGGTCTGGCGGGCGGTCTGCTCGCCATCGCTTTTTCCTTTCTGGGCGTCATCCCCATCTTCGGTTTCTTCGCTTTTCCCCTACGCATTCTGGCGTGGGCGTTTGGCGGTTACCTGGCGGGGCGCATCGCCATCGGTAGCGGCGCGCGTTCGGGCGGCGTGGCCGCGGGCATGGGTGCAGGCGTCATCGCTGGGTTGATGGACGGCGTGGCGAATATCGCCCTGGCTCCCCTGGCGTTCAGGCTGGCGGGCGATCAGATCGCCGGGCTGGTGCTTCTGCCCCAACCCATCCACGATTTCTTTCTCTCGCTGGGCGTGGACCTGATGCAGATGAACACGGTGGGAGGAAGCATCTTCCTGGCGTCACTGTTCTGTGGGGGCGCATGGCTTTTCGGCGGCATTGTGGGCATGTTGGGCGGAGGCGTGGCCCAGGCGCTGGCCGAGTAATCAATACAGCGGCCAGATAATGGGGATGAAAATGGTCGCCAGGATCAGGAGGAGGATGTTCAGGGGCAGGCCCACCCGAGTGAAGTCGAAGAAACGATAGTTGCCCGTGTTGTAGATCATCGTATTCGTCTGGTAGCCTACGGGGGTGATGAAACTGGCCGAAGCTGCGAAGGTGATGGCCATGAGTAGAGGCGTGGGATTGGCTCCCATCATGCTGGCCGCGGAGATGGCCAGGGGCGCCAGCACCACCGCAGTGGCCTGGTTCGACATGGCCGCGGTGAGAAGCATGGACAGAAGATAGAAAACGCCCACCAGCAGCCACGGCGGCGCCGGGTCCAGAAAATGGAGGATGGTCTGGCTGAGCCATTCCGCCAGGCCCGAGTTCACCATGGCCGCTTCCAGGGAGAGGATGCCCGCCAGCAACACCAGCACGCGCTTGTCCAGGGCGGCATACGCTTCGTCCAGGGTGAGAACGTGAGTGAGCACCATCAGCAACGCGCCGGCCAGGGCGCTGATGACGATGGGCGCGCCCAGGATGGCGGCGATGACCACGCCCGCCATAATCGCCATCGCCCAGAGGGCCTGTCTGGTTTCCGCTTCCGGCGAGGGCATGTACAGGGGCTCCACGTCCACCAACAGGAGAAAATCGGGATTGTTGCTCAATTCGACCAGATTCTTTCGCTCGCCCACCACCAGTAGCATGTCGCCCGGCATGATGGGTTCATGGGTGAACCGACCGGTCAGGGACATGCCTCGGCGCAACATGCCGATGGCGACGACGCCGAACCGCTGCCGGAAATTCAGTTCCTTGATGGTGAATCCGATGATGGACGCCTGGGGCGCCACCACCACCTCCGCCATGCCCAGGTCGTCGCGTTTTTCCAGGAGATGGGGCGGCAGTTCCTCGGGCAGGACGATCTCAAGCCCCTCGATTTTCTGAAGCTCCAGCAGGCGGTCCAGGGGAGCCCGCACCAGGATGACGTCATTGGCCCGAATGTGGCGGGAGGCGCCGGGCAAAAGGATGGTGCGCCCATCCCGTAAAATATCGAGAATGGTAATGTCGAAGCGTTTGCCCAGATCGAGATCGCCCAGCTTTTTGCCAATGAGCGGCGAGTTGGGCCGCACCCGAATCTGGCTCAGATACTCACGCACATGGTATTTGTCCAGCAGGTCGGCTTCGACAGGGCGGTCGGGCAGGAGCTTGCGCCCAAAGGTCACCATGTAGATCAGGCCCGCGGCCAGAGTGATGATCCCGAAGGGGACGAATTCGAAAAAGCGGAAGGGTTCCAGGCCCGATTGCGCAGCGATGCTGCTGACCAGCAGGTTGGTGGAGGTGCCAATGAGGGTGAGCGTGCCGCCCAGGATGGCTCCGAACGAGATGGGCATCAGCAGGCGAGAGGGCGTGATCTTCATCTCGCGGGCGATGCGGAGGGCGATGGGGATGAACACCGCGACCACGGCGGTGTTGAGAATGAAGGCGCTCAGGATCGCGGTGGAAAGCATCAACAAGAGCAACAAGCGCGTTTCACTCTTGTTGGCCAACCGGATCAGGCGCGAACCAGCCAGGGCGGGCAGGCTCGTCCGTTGCAACCCGGCGCTGAGCACGAACATGGCGGCAATGGTAATCGTGGCGGGATTGGAAAAACCCGAAAGCCCCTCGGTCGGCGTCACAATGCCCAGCGCCATCAGCGTCACCATCACGCCCAACGCCACCAGATCCACCCGCACGCGCTCTGTGGCAAATGCCACCAGGGCGATGACCAGAATAGCGAGAACGACGAGTCCCTCAATCATTGGATTGTGGATTGGTAACTATACACGCACCCTCTCATAGCAAGGCAAAAACCACTAAGGACACTAAGGACACCAAGGCACAAAGGGAAAGATAAGAATTTTCTTCGTGTCTTTGTGACTTTGTGCCTTAGTGGTAAAAACGTCTTACAGAAGGAGCTGTATAGTTACGTGGATTATTTGCTTTCGGAGCCCGAAGTCGGGGGGATTATTGGGAAATTATACTCCATTCATGCAGGAATAGGACAATCACGCCGCGCGCCAGGCGTAAGATCGGAAGAATTTATGGTGTGCCATAGAAATTTACTGCGAATTATGCTCTACCATAAAATGGTTGTCTAAATTAGATGCAATTTTGTCTAAGCTAATTCTATCGCACAGCTTCACCAACACGCAATTGGAATTTGACACACACAAAAAGCGTCGTGTAAGATCGGTCCACACGAAAGAATCTCACTTTTTCTTATGGCTTGCCATAACTATGACCGATCCCATGACTGAAGCGGCGGAGATGTATTTGCTCCGCATCGCCCTCCTTTCCGAAGGAGACGAACCCGTTCCCATTTCTCAGCTTGCTGAGACGCTGAACGTTTCCCCCATCTCGGCCAACCAGATGTGCCGCAAGCTGGAGGCCCGCGGGCTGGTGGATTATCAGCCCTACAAAGGGGTCACGCTGACGCTGCAAGGGGAGGCCATCGCCCTGCGCGTGTTGCGAAAACGTCGCTTGTGGGAGGTGTTTCTGGCCGAGAAACTGGGGCTTGACCCTCAGACTGCGGAGGATGTGGCCTGCCGCTTCGAGCATGTGACGCCCGAGGACCTGGCCGAAAAGCTGGCCGAGTTCCTGGGCCATCCCACCCTCAGCCCCCAGCGCCAGCCCATTCCACCCCGATTCGGCAGCCCCCAGCGTCATCAAGTCATCCGTCCGCTCAGCGCTGTGGGCGTGGGGGAGCGGGTCCGCGTCACCAATATCGTGGCCGATGAGACCCTGAAGTCCTTCCTGCGCGGCCAGGGCCTCGGGCCTGGAGCCGTCATGATGGTCCTGGCTGTGGCTCCCGACAAAGCGCTGCTAGTCGAAGTGAACGGCGGGCATGTCTCGCTCGCTACCAACGTCGCCGAGAAAATCGACGTCACCCCGTTCGAGGAAGAAAGGCCCGCCGGATCGCTCGCGGAGGCACAAGATGCAGCATTGGGCCGCGCCGCCTGAATGTGCAGGCGCCACGCGCGGCGGCGCGCTGATACCGATGAAAATGAGAACGCAGATGACGCAGATGCAACGCTGATTTCCGCAGATAATCTTTAGTCTTCAGTCTTTTTTCTTCGTGCCTTCGCTTTCCTTCGCGCCTTCGTGGCTCTATTTTCAA
>Ga0256832_1001599_pt1 | contig 15424 bp, 12 predicted proteins | sample 134614metaG_FD_190534 | JGI IMG/M metagenome (GOLD analysis project Ga0256832, IMG submission 190534) | Hydrothermal vent microbial communities from Lau Basin, Pacific Ocean - 134-614 | ecosystem: Environmental > Aquatic > Marine > Hydrothermal vents | place: Pacific Ocean: Lau Basin | collected...
TACCTTGCCCTTCTTGTGGTTCTACTCGTTCGATTATCTCATTGACAAAAGGAGATTTTAGAGAAGCACTACACTTAAATCCGCTTGGTTATCTGATTGCCATAATAATGCTTGTAGTTCCTGTTTGGATTGTTACGGACACGATATCAAAACGGGATTCGCTCTTTGTTACTTTTCAAAAAGTTGAAACCCATCTCAAGAATCCAAGGATTGCGATTCCTTTGATTTTACTTGTAATTATAAATTGGATTTGGAATATCGTGAAAGGGTTATGATACACATAAAGCCATTCAGTTACAAACCGGGCGAACACGAAGCTGAAGCTGCATCCAATAGTTATTTGATGTCAGTAATAGCCATTGTCGTTGGGCTTCCTTTGCCAATAATTAATCTGATTGCCACACTAATATTTTACTTTGGTAATAGAAAATCCACCTATTTTGTCAGATGGCATTGTTCGCAGGCTTTAGTCTCACAGATATCCATGCTTTTCATTAATAGTTTTGGGTTTTGGTGGACAATATCGATCATATTTACAGATGCAACCATCTCCAATAGATATATTGCTTACATGATAACAGCAATCGTTTTCAACTTAACAGAATTTATTGCAACGATCTATACCGCCATTCAAACAAGAAAAGGAATTCATGTTGAATGGTGGTTTTACGGAGCTTTGACCGACATAATATGTAAATCGTAATCATGAAAAAGACCTTCGTTCAAGGCATAATAACCATTCTCCTGTTTTTTGGGACATGGTTTACTCTATCACAGATAAACTGGGTAAAAACACTTAACATACGACAAGTAACGAATAAAACGGAACAAAAATTAGGAGACTTATATTGGAGTGTTTTCAAAAATACAGAAAAGGACAATAATAATCCTTATGTTGTTCTTTCTATTGATAGCATTGTAACTCATCTTTGTAAAGCCAATCAAATTGATAGAAATTATATTCAGGTGCACGTTTTTAACAACGATGAAATCAATGCATTTGCATTGCCAAATGGACATTTGATTATTTACAAAGGATTAATATTAGATTCAGATAATCAAGAGGAATTGACCGGTGTCATAAGTCACGAAATAGCACATATTGAGCTGAATCATGTAATGAAAAAACTTATTACGGAAGTGGGCTTATCCGTATTAGTGTCGATTACCACGGGCAGTGGCGGTTCCGAAATTATTAAAGAAACTGCAAAGGTTCTTTCTTCGACAGCTTTTGATAGAAAATTAGAGAAGGAAGCAGATATAAAAGCTGTTGATTATATGTTAAATGCACAAGTCAATCCAAAACCATTTGCAGATTTTCTTTACAAACTATCAGACAGTAATAGCGAGCATCCTGATTATTTACAATGGATACGTTCTCACCCTGAATCTAAAGAGAGAGCTGAATATATCCTTGAATACAGCAATAGCAAAGAAACAGAGTACAAACATATCTTATCAGACGACACATGGAGTAAATTAAAAGAAAAGCTTACCGAATGAAAGGAAAACCTACTGTAATTCACAGGTGGAGATCTTTTTTGAACCGTTTGTAGATTATCATTGAAAAAACTGTGGCGCAGCCAAATAATCACTCGCTAAGGGTTGTATTTGTGACTTAAATTTTAACCTGTCTTTTTTCGTTAAAAAGTACAAAATCAGTCCTGATCTCTATCTCTGTACTTTTTTAAGCTAAAGGAGGCAATCCAGAACAATAGGGCGATGACGACCAACCAAAACAGCAACTCCTTTACGATAAACTCAACCATTTCAAGTGTTTTTGATTCCTTCTAAATACTGACGTACAGAGCTAAAGGATACCACCTTTTCTTTGAAGTACTCCACTGCCATTTGTTTTTGATACTCCGTGGCCCCCAATTCTATCAAAATATTGTGGAGGTGCATTTTCATATGCCCCTTTTGAATGCCTGTTGTCACGAGAGAACGTATTGCGGCAAAATTTTGTGCCAATCCGGTCACCGCAATAATCATCATGAGCTCTTCTGCCGACGGATGATTGAGAAGCTCCAGAGATCTTTTGGCAATGGGATGAATCTTGGTCAATCCTCCGACTGTCCCGATAGAAATCGGGAGATCCAACCAAAAAACAAACTCTCCGCCGTCAATTGTACAATGCGTCAAGCTACGGTATTGTCCCGTCCTGGAGGCATAGGTATGGCCACAAGCTTCTACAGCCCGGAAGTCATTGCCGGTAGCCAATACGACTGCATCTATCCCATTAAAGATACCCTTATTGTGTGTCGTCGCCCGGTACGGGTCTATGTGCGCAATATCAATAGCGCGTTTGAATCTTTCTGCAAACTGTCGAGAAGAAAATCCCTCTACTTCCCCCAATTCATCTATTGGACAGCGGACCTCCGCCCGTACGATAGACTCCGGGGTATAATTGGATAGTATGGACATCATCACCTCTACTTCTTTGGCCTTGCCTGAAAAATCCGGATGCGACCAAATATAGTCTTCCAAAATTTTACTAAATCGCTCCAGAATTGAATTGATAAAATTGGCGCCCATTGAATCGCAGGTGTCAAACGTGGCAAATATCTGATAATAGCCCGGCATCCGGTCCGTCATATTGCGCAGAGTGATATCTAATATTCCTCCACCTCTTTGCTCCATATTGACGGTCAAATCCCGGGTTTTTTCCCGGAAGACGCGATTCAACTCCGGAAAGACTTCAACCAATTGCTCCTCTTCCCCGTGCCACAAAAAATGCACTTGTCCTATTTTTTTCATGCTCTTCACCTCGGCATGAAATCCCCCTCGTTTCATCCAAAACTTGGCTGCCGCAGAGGCTGCCGCAACCACCGAACTCTCTTCTATCACCATCGGGACACAATAGGCTTCACCGTTAATGATAAAATTAGGAGCCACGCTATAGGGCATCGGAAAATTGGATATTGTGTTTTCACTGATCGTATCCATGATTTTCTGATGCTCCTCTCTTGGGAGGAGATAATCCTTGAGTTCGTGCATCACGGTCTCCGGATCTTTGAAAAAATTCTCTACAATCCATTTGATCTTACCTCTTTTGGATAACTTCGAAAATCCGGATATCGTCTTCTTATTATTCCCGTCACCCATCGGTCTTACTCTTTTTGATCCGCAAAAACGCTTGTGCCATGCGCAGTCCTTGGATTTGTTGGCTGAGGTAGGTGCGCAAATCCTCATAATCCTCCCTCGCATATCGGAGCACTGAAGAGGCTACTCCATAAATGGACGGCGCATTCAGGCTTTGTATGAAATAGTACCCATCCAGAAAAGTTCTTATCCCTCCCGACACAATAAAGGATTTGCACGCGATCTTTTCTTTTCCCTCTTCGAGTATTTGGTTTACAAATTGGGTCATCTGATTCGCATCATGGCCCAAAAGGGTAATGTTTTCAAAAGTGGAAGAGGACTCTTCCCGGTTTTTCCGGAGCCACTCCAGTTTGGAAAAATTGGTCCCACCGGCTGCTCCAAACTCTATCGCCGCGAGTGGCAACTCCATGAGGTGACGCAAACTATCGGGGCCCATGCCCTGGCCGACCTCCTTTACAATGATGGGAAAATCCGTACGTTGGAGCAGGTGTGCAATTGTCTCTATGGGGGGGGATTGAAAGCGATCCCCTTCGGGTTGCATCCATTCCTGAAGAGGATTGACGTGGACGACCAAACCATCAGCTCGAAGTTTGTCGAGAAGGTCAAATATCCTGTTTTCCTCTTTTCGACGCAGCAATTGTTCTACCTGAGCAATGCCGAGATTAGCATAAAAAGGCCGGTCCTCACCGATGACTCCCCTCCAGTCGAAATCCGGATAAAAACCGGGGTTTTCAAGCAAAACCCGGCATGAGCCAAGGGCCATTCCAAGTCCAAATTCTGCCGTAGCGCGAGCCAAATTGCGATTGATCTTAGCCGCCTCCCCTGTCCCTCCGGTCATGCTCGATATCCATATTGGGGCGAGCAACTCCTTTCCCAAGAATGAAAGCGATATATCCTCATCTTCTTTCGGATGACCGGACAGCATGGGTTCATAAAAAAATCTATGATCCAGTTCAGACGAAGGCACCCTAGCTTTGTCTGTCAAATGTATATGGTCTTTTTTTCTATCTTTCATTTATAACAGACAAAAATACAGTTTTTTTAAGATACGGATTTGGGAGGGGTATTTGGGGTGTGTAATACAAAGTGCGCTATTACGCCCTGTACGCCTTATTGCCTCAGGTTTTAAGTAATATAGACTGTGCCGCCATAGCGGTACAGGAAGAGAGTGTACACCCTCTTAATCCCGAATCCCGTCTAAACAGCCTCATCCCCTAACCTACCGCTAAAGCGGCACAGGCTCTTCTCCTTTGAAATACATTAAGTAATATAGTAAATACATAGCCAAAGGAGAAGGGGGAGACACTTTATATCTAGCTGAGTATTACCCTAATGAAATTCCTTACAGTTAGAGAAACATAAGCCCCCCTCTCCTTCATCATAAATATTTATACGATGTACAGATTGAATAAGAAGGTGTAGAGCCTGTGCCGCTGTGGCGGTAGGGATGGGGTTGAGGTTGTAAAAATGTGCAGTTTGTAATACACACGGTATTGGGGAGGGGTATTACAAATTGCACTTTTCTGATTTGAACACCTGCAATAATCCCGTAGGGATGCCATCTTTGTAGCCCCGTACGAGCTACAGCGAAGTGCGGGGTTTATAAGAGCACCCAAAGCCGTTTTGGCTGTATTTTTGCTCGACGCAATAGGGTTATATACTTGAGAAGTGTTGCATGCAAAAATAGTGACAAAACAATGCAATGGCTCATTTTAGTGCACTCTGTAATACACACGGTATTGGGGGTGTGTGTTACAAACTGCGCTTTGGAGAAAAACTTTCAATGTCTTTCTCCCTTATTTTGGTAGGTGGATTTCTTGGCGCATTTGCGGCTTGGGGAGAAAGAATTCTCATTTGATTCATTATCACAATACAGCGTAACGCACTTACCTCTTATGGTGACAAAGCCTTCTCCTCTCCCTAAAAAACTTGCAATCGCAGCAAATCCTCCAACGATTCTCGTTTTCGAATCAAAGTCATCCCGTCTTTTCCTTCCAAAAGGACCTCGGCAGGTCTAAGACGGGAATTATAGTTGCTGGACATGGCAAATCCATACGCTCCGGCGTTGAGAAAGCAGAGTATGTCCCCGGACGATATCTCCGGAATAACCCGGTTGACCGCAAAGGTATCCGTTTCGCAAATGTACCCGGTTATGGAGTAAACCCTCGATTTTTCTCCGGTATTGGACAGATTGAGAATCTCGTGGTGTGCTCCGTAAAACATCGGTCGTATGAGGTGGTTAAATCCCGAATCTACCTGTGCAAATACATTGGAAGTCGTCTGTTTTATCCAGTTGGCTTTGACTAAAAAATACCCAGAATTACTCACCAGATACTTTCCCGGCTCCAATATCAACTTTAGGTCTTTGCCATAGGCAGTACAAAATGTTTTGAAACGTTGACTCAGGGCTTTCCCCAATTCCTCTATATCGGTTTCTATATCATTCTCCCTGTACGCCACCTTAAAACCACTTCCAAAATCCAAATAGCTCAAATCCTCAAATGATTCTGCCACTCCAAACAGAATCTCCGAGGCCTGCAGAAAGGCACCGATATCAAGGATATCGGACCCCGTATGCATATGCAAACCCTCTATTCGCAACCCCAACGACTCTACCAGTCTGTGCACCATCGGCATCTGATACACACTAATACCAAACTTCGAGTCCATATGCCCTACGGATATCTTTGGATTTCCCCCGGCCATCACATGTGGATTGATGCGAATACCTATCGGGAGCCCTTTGAAGTGAAGGCCAAAATATTCCAACACTTCCAGATTGTCTATATTGATTCGTACTCCGAGATCGATGGCCTCTTTGTATTCGTCAATACCGATTCCACTTGGGGTAAAAATGATGTCTTCAGGAGTAAAACCGGCCATCAGCCCCATTTTTACTTCTTGAATGGAGACCGCATCCAATCCGGCACCAAGGCTTTTAAGCAACTGAAGAATTCGCATGTTGGTCAGTGCTTTTGCGGCAAAATGAATTTCCACATTTTTAAAGTCAAAGGCGTCTTCAAAGCGCCGGTATTGGTGTTTGATTTGGTCTCCATTATAGACATAAAGCGGAGTACCATGTGATTTGACTGTCCGGAGCAATCGTTTTTGTATCTTCTCAGAGGGATAAAAACTCATGTTTTGTTTTAATAGAATGAGACTACAAGAATTATACCGTAATGAACAAAATCTCTGTCGCGGGAGGACTATCATCGTTATCGAATATTTGAAATGCGGCGATATGGCATAATTATTGGATATATTTAAACGGACTTCAAGGAGGTACTCTTCTTGGAGTGGGGCAGATCATAAGCTAAATACAAAAACCCTCTAATTATGAAATTGAATAAATGGATCGTACTATCGCTGCTATATATGACCACTATATCGTTGTCTTTTGGACAGTATTACACCCCGGAGGAGCGATATATCAACAAGTATAAAGAAGTCGCAATAGAGGAGATGTATTTGCTCGGGATTCCCGCCAGCATAACCTTGGCACAAGGCTTGGTGGAGTCACAAGCCGGTATGAGCGATCTCGCCGTTTACGCCAACAATCACTTTGGTATCAAATGTAAGAATGAATGGGACGGTGCCCGTTTCTTTCAAGAGGATGACGATAGGGATGCCTTTGGACGTTTGAGAAAATCTTGTTTCCGCATCTACGATAACGTAGAGGATTCATATCGGGATCATTCCGAATTTCTTCGTAATCGTTCCCGTTATCAAATCTTGTTTACCTATGACAGAACGGATTATAAAGCCTGGGCCAGAGGTCTGAAAGCCTGCGGCTATGCCACGGACAAACGCTACCCCAAGAAGCTCATACGAATCATCGAGAAGTACAGACTTCATCAGTATGATTTGGCTCCGATGCCCCAGTCCCTCGTCAAAAGGGAAGAAATCAATACCCCTCCTCCTGCCTACCGGCTGCCGGACAATTATCAACCAGGCGACAACGACAAAGGACTCAGGAATTAGTGCTTTACTTTATTTATTATATCCATACCTTTTGCTCCATATGTCCGCTTAATATTATGGCGGTATGAAATCGTATCATTATTACATCAGAAAAACACATCGCTATCTCGGACTATTTATCGGGATACAGTTTCTTTTGTGGACATTGGGCGGTTTGTTTTTCAGTTGGACCAATATAGACCGGATTCACGGGGACCATTTGGTCAATAGAAAGGTTAGTCCAGCCCCCTTTCCGGACAGACTCTTTCCGCTTGATAAAATTCTCGATGAAAACCGTATTCCCCACCATTTCATACAGTCCGTTGCTCTAATGCCTTTGCACTCCGGATGGTACTACCAACTTATCCGCAAAGACACACCAATTGTCCGGTACTTTGACGCCCAAAACGGTATGATGCTTCCTCCGATGGATAAAAAAGAGGCATTGCAACTCACCGCCATGCATTACAGATACGATTATCCACCCGACAAGGTAAAATACATCACAGAAGAGAACAAAGACGAGCATTTAGATTATAGAGGTGGGGCACTTCCGGCTTGGGGAATCCATTATAGCGCACCGGAAGATGTTTGGCTCTACTATAGTGCCCGGCATCATCGCCTCGAAAAGGTTCGTACAGGCAGATGGCGGTTGTTTGACTTCCTGTGGATGCTACACATTATGGATTTCGACGAAAGGGACAATATTAACAACTCCCTCCTTCGTGTTTTTTCAATTCTCGGTCTTTTGACGATCCTTTCGGGCTTTGCCCTGTTTTTCGTTAGTTCGCGTACGATTAGAAGGTGGAGGGTATAAATCTCTATTTCGCCTCTTAAACTACTTCACATAAAGCTTCCCGTTTCTCACTTGACCGGTGTTGGAAACAATGCGATAATAGTACATTCCGGTGGATAAGCCTTCTAGATATAAGGTTGCATGAACATTTCTTATTTCTTTCTTCTCTTTGATTGTGACTCCATTTGGATCATAGAGCTCAATGCGATACCCTTCTACCGCAATTTCTCTGGGCACTTTAAAATGTACGATTTCATACGATGGATTAGGATAAACGAGTAGCTTGGATTCCTGTGAAACATGGGCAGTACTAAGCGTCCCTCCACACTTGCAGGAAATGGGTTTGGTGGAGATGACAAAGTTATCCAAATAGCGCTCCTGAAGGACGGGAGATCCTTTGTTCCAGTAATTTTCGATAAAGATGGCATTTATTTTAAGATGCTTTGGGTCCTTGTTCCACGTCCCGTGCCAGTTCAAATCATATGATCCGGCCTGGAGCGAATCGTTAATCCAAAACTCGAAGATGCCATCCTTTTTACCCGGCGTGTTGAGTTTGGCATGTGCCACTACGCAGTACCATTTACCCGAGTTGGAGGTGCTAAACAAATCTATATCCCCTCTTTTGAATCCTAGCCATCTCAGATGACTAAAGTCGTTGTACTGGGTGCTGACCAGCTCTCCGGAAGGGCTTATACCGGAGGCGGGGTCCATTCCGAGATAGGCATTACCCGGTCCTGAAGACCAAATATGAGCAATCATTCCCTGCGCCCAATTACTATTGGCCAGAGTCATGGCCCGGGAGAGCTTATCTGCTCCTCCTCCCTGCCATCCGGGTTGGGTTCTGACATCGATCCTCCAATAGATTTCATCGTACATCGTGTCGGGCGTCACAGCATGCCTGCCAATATACCCGTCCGGAGTCTTCCCAAAGGATTTTTTAAACCCTCCGGCTCCCACCTGACCAGGTTGCCAGCGCACCCGCATGCCAATGCCGGAATCCCGACCCACCCCTTTGAGAGGAACAAACATTCCACCATTGTCACCGTATTCGAAATACCTGTCTTTCAGGGGTGTTCCCGATTCAAAATCATCACAAAATATAGTCCCCTCCGGTGCATCAGAGCAAGAAAAACAGTGCTGACTTCTCAACAAACCCACACTGACAAACAAAGCAATTAGAAGCGTAATAATTCGCATAATAACATGGTTTAATATATGTGAATAAGAGTCCGGCAAAATCCTCATGAATATATCTCAAATCATGTGGTGACTTGCCTTTTACCGCCGCTTTTCACTGGATTATTGTACGATGAGAGCGTGATAATTTGTTGCCGACGCAGTCTCTATTCTTAAGGTATATTGTCCGGGAGTGACCCCTTTTAACGATAGTTGACCGGTCTTACTTCCGGCAACGATTTCTCCAATCACGTTGTATAAAGTAAGAGATGTTAACGGGGTCTGAGTCCGGATACTGACCACTAACCCGGCTTTGGCCGGATTGGGCATTATTTCATATCCCTTCTCCTCCGCCATACGGGTCACTGTAGATATCCCGGTCTTGTGTATCGTAAACAAGTCACTCACTTGCCCTGCGTCATTGATAAACTTGACAGTGAGATTTTGTGCATCGGCACCGTCGTTTTCGATTTCCATGATGCAGGAACCCAGCTCGAGCAGGGAAGCGTACATCGCACGGTGATTGAGGGAGGCATTGGAAATTTTTCCTGCCGAACCGGAGGTAATATAAACAGCTCCCTTGGGGGTTTTGACAGACTTCTCGTAAGCGCCGTCCGGAGTATCTGGATTGCCGGAGAGCCTTCCATTGGCCCCGACAGTATGCTTATCCTTGTCAAAAGTATTGGAGAATCCGTAGTGACCGTTGAGGAAATAACTCCGCTCGTAAGAATGCGAGTGACCACTGAGGACGAGGTCTACCCCGTTGCTCTCCAAGACCGGCAAAAACCGGGATCGCATCGCCACGAGGTTGGGTTCGAGGTCCGAGTTATGTGAGCCCTTCGAATAAGGAGGATGATGAAACAAAGCGACCACCCAATCCTGCTTCGTGGACTGAATATCCGCTTTTAACCAATTGAGCTGCGTTTGATCTAAAAAGAGGGTGACGGACTCCAGGACTATGAAGTGAATATTGGCGTAATCAAAGGAGTAATAGGCTTCTGTTCCGGATGGGACACCTCCTATTTCCCCTTTCTTTGGAAAGGTGAAAATATCGTAGTACGGTCCGGATTGTGCCTGAGAATTGGCAGACCTCCCGTCGTGATTGCCCAATGTGGACCAGGCGGGAGCCCGTTTGAGCATTTTTGTATATACGTCAAACAAACTCGATTGGTACTGTTGGTCGGTACCACTGCTATACGCATTGTCCCCCAAAAACAAAATCATATCCGTCTGCTCCGGATGATTGGGGGTAGAAGCCACATAATCGTAATATTCGTTTCGCACTTTTTTCTGATTGACGTTGCCGGTGCCTGCATCGCCCAGTATCCAGGCACGAACGAAAGTCTTCTTACCGGTTTCGGGTGAAGTGTGTATAAACATTCCACTTTCCCGGGGGATATACGCTCCATCTGTGGTCGCAATCTCAATGTAATACCGGGTGTCGGGCTTCAGTCCGGTGACCGCCATTTCATGCTCCGTAACCGCTTCCTCCTCTTGTATCATACTGTCAAGACTTTGCAGCGAAGTGCCATAGAGGAGTTGGGAACGAACCGGAGAAGCTGTTCTCCAGCGCACAGTAGCTCCCGCCTGGGATCCCATTTGGATGTAGGGCTGACGGGTGACCTGTACCGGCAATTTGTCATAGGCGGTCATCTTAAAGTTAAAACTGATATCCGAGCTGGACCTCGAACGCTGGTGTATCTCTACCGCGATGACATTTTTCCCTTTTTTTAACGTCCCTTTGATGGTCTTATTAATCCATGCATCTTCGGCTCCTCCACTAATAGTACTACTCGCATAGGTGCGGTAATCGAACTTAGCGCGCATATTGTCCGCCCAAACCAACTGGCCGTTGAGATAGACGGCCATCCCGTCATCCCTTATAGCTTCCATTAACAGGTGTTTTAATGGCGCAGGATCATCGACGTCAAAATCTCTTCTAAAATAGGTGGTGATGTACTTGTTGTTTTTGCTTCCTCCATAACTGACGACTGTGTTTTCATCGCCATCCCCATACCCGAGTTGGGCATGCCCCTTCTTCCAACCACTGTCATCAAACTCTATAGAAGTCCAATTAGAACCCTGTTCCGAGCCGTTGTCCAAATATTTCCACAGGGCGTCTTGCTCTATAAGGCGTACCGGATTTTGAGCAAAAAGACCCACTAAAGGCACAAAAAATATTAAAGTAAATAACTTCTTCATTTTGGATTAATTTCTTTTTTAAGTGAGGATATTTTTTGTTGTAGTTCTTGCATTGCAGAATCGTTTTTTAGGCGATCGGGAAGGGACTCCAACTCGATGCCGGCCTGCATCAGGGCTATTTCGGCTTTGTCATCCCGATGTATTTGATGGAGAAACCGGGCTTTTTCGTAGTACCAATGCTCCTTTCGTCCTCCCGTGAGGATTAATTCGTTGTATCGCTTTTCCACCTGATCATAAGCTCCCAGGCGGCTATAAAGCTGGATCTCGCGTAAAAGTAGCGTAGGAGGACGAGTGCCGAGCCGGTGCATTCCCTCCTCTATTGCCTCAATGGCGGATGTTAAATCTCCGTTAGAAGAGATTAATTCGCTGTACTCCAGTACATTTTCCGGAGTGAGATCCTCTACTTCTTGTATGAAATGGTGGAAAACCGGTATGGCGGCTTTGACCTCTCCCTTCTCCCTGAGTATCCTGGATTCAAGAAGGGAGGTCAAAACGTCCTTCGGAGCGCGTTCTTGGTACCATTTCAAGCAAGATAATGCCGAGTCATAATCCCTGAGGAGGTAGTACACTTCTGCCTTTCGAAATGCCAATATGGACCGGACAAAACCCAACATATCAGCGACATTATAATCCTGAAGCGCTTTCCTGTAATCCTCATGCAATTGGTATAAATACCCCCGCTCGAAGTAAAGATTAGCATCCTTCGGGTGGGCTTCTATCTCTTTTGTCTTCTGCCGAATCTGACGCAGCAGACCATCATGCAAGTCTGTATGCCCCACGGGAATCCAGCTCAGAAATGCAACAAATGGGAGAAAAAATTTGAATAATATCATATATAATTTGATTGATAGTATAGTACTTTTTCAAAGTAGGAGAAGGCTTTACGCTTGATCATTTACCATATCTTATTTCAAACTCCACTCGCCGGTTGAGGGCTTTGCCCTCTTCTGTGGCATTGTCTGCAATGGGTACCGCTTCGCCAAATCCGGCGGTCTCCATCCGGTCGGAGGCAATTCCTTTGTCGATGAGATAACGCTTAACGGCCATGGCTCTTCTCCGGCTCAAATCCAGATTGTGGGCAGCAGTACCATCTGCATCGGTATGACCCGATATGGTCAATTGTATGAAATGGTGGTCTTTCATCACGCGCACCATTTTATCCAAAATCGGATAGGACTCCGGCTTGATGACCGCCTTATCGACTTCAAAATGGATCGCCTGAACCGCCTCGTCAAACACTTTTTTGGCAGATTCTTTGAGCCGGGGACATCCGTGATTGCTTCTCCTGCCCTTGATGTGAGGGCAATGGTCTTCATCATCCGGGATGCCATCTCCATCGCTGTCCTTAACCCCTCCAAACCGGTACCGCATGCCGATTTCACTGGTGAGAAAATGATCATTGCCCGTGAGATTGGCCACTTTGTCGTACTTGTCTCCAAAATTATACCCGAACTGCATTTGCCAAAACAACTCCAAAGACTCTATCGGTGAGTAACTCACTCCCACGCCCATCGGAATGGCTACGTCAAAAGACGAACTTCCCAATGAATCCACCGGACTGTATTTCTGAAATCCCATCCCTATCGATACATAGGGTGAAACCGGCCAATCTCCGGGAATAATCCCATCCAACCGATACCTCAATGCTCCCGTCAACCCCACTACCTTCGACAAAAAACGCCGGGTAGAGTCCTTCTTATATCCGGTCTTCGCCAGAGAAAGTCCCGCTACAATATCCATATTCTTGCGCAAAGCATAGATCCCTCGCAGAGATCCTGTAGGATAAAACCCTTGTTTATAGTTGAAAAAACCATTGCCAAGGTCCCCGTGATAACTCCGCTTCCCTATAGAAAGCTCCAATCCATATTGCGTGGACTTTACCTGTCCGTTTACAACAAATGCAAAGGATAGTAAAATAATCACAAAGCCAATATTCCAAAGTCTCATAATACTGCCGTTTTTAGACTTTATTTGATAAATTACACCTACACACATTTAAACTCTAAAAAGGATAATGTGGTTCCTTATCCCCGATAATTGTCGCGGGACGTGCTCCGGCCCCCAGGCTGACGAAGGAAGAATGGGAATCGCATTTGCATAAAGGAGATTTATCACGAAGGGTTTACCCTGAGGAAAAAAGTGCTGCCATTCATTAGAAACCCTTAGCCCGTACTACGAAGACCCTTCGGGAAGTTAAAACGCTGCTTAGTGCTCCGCGCTATGTGTAGTATAGGTGTACGCATAATTTGTCACTTCTTAAATCGGCGTTTTGAATTCTACTTGAAGTCAGTAAAGGACATAAACCTGTTGTGTCCTCAGTGTCTTTGTGGTTCAAAATCAAAGTAGTTGATTACCACATTAGGCACATAAGGTCACATTAGGAGTTAAGCAAGGAAATAAATTCAATCCGTACGGTAAACCATTAACCATTAACAATTAACAATTGCAGAAACTCTTCTAAAATCTGCGTTTGTTTACCCCGTGGAATGTGTATTCTACGGGGTGAATCCTTGTTCGGTGTTCCACCAAAAACCCTTACCCAAGGGAACACGTTTCCTTGGAATACAACACCTCACCCCCGCAACTGTACTCCCTCACCCCCGCCTCTCCCTCATAATCAATGCCGACATCGAATAAATATAATTGATGAGGGAGAGGAGCTTCTTTTAGATGAGATTCCGTGTAAAATTGTTTTGAATATCGAACACCGAACACCGATTGGAGATTTGCGATTTGGCTCCGCGCTATGTGTAGCGAATCGAGGCGCTCAAGCAGGAGTTATGCCTTAGCATAATGACTGCTTGAGCAACAAAGAGTCAGAGAAAAAGAGAAGACGCAATGCATTGCGCCTGTACACTCTATACTGCATTTATTCTGTTCCTAACGCACTAACGTCACGTCGCCGATGCGTTTATGGACCTTGCCCGCTGCGTCGCGGAACTCCACCACATAGACATAGACGGCGGCGGGGGCGTCTTTGCCGCGGAAGCGGCCGTCCCAACGCGGGATGCCCTGGCCCGAGTAGAAGACCAGCTCGCCCCAACGGTCGTATATCCACGTCCGCAGGATGGAGACATTGTCCGTGGGGAATACCGTCCAAAAGTCGTTGGCCCCGTCGTTGTTGGCGGTGAAGACATTGGGGATGTAGAGCCCTTGACGGACGATGCGGATCAGGAACCCCGTCTCGTAACTGCAGCCCGAACGGTGGGTCAGATGCACCGTCACCTTGCGCTCTTCGCCCTCCTTCAACCCGGGCGTGATTGTCACCCGCATACAGGTGTCGCAGTCCACCCATTCCTCCGGCGACCACTGTACGGACCATTCTGCCGGGTCGAGCCCGAGGTCGATGGTCACCGTCCTGCCGGGCGGGACGGTGGTGTCTCGAAGGGTTTTCGTCCGGCCTATATCCGGTATAGGCGGAAGGTTAATGGTGTAGGAGACGAGACAGTTGGGTGCGGCATGTAGGGTGAGGGTGGCTTTGCCCGTGTTATTGTAAGTGGTTATGGCAGTGGTGTCTCCATTGTCCCAACGGGCCGACCAGGGAGCCGTCAGGGCCACTTGCGCCTCTATGACGAGCTTTTGACAGTCGATGCGGGCAGTGGGACTGTCGGGAGGTACTAAGGCTGCTACCTCATACCGCAGGACGGAATCACAACTGTTGGCCGCCTGCAATGTCTCGGTATAGACGCCGGTGCTCCGCACCCACCTTCCGGCGACAAAGAGCGAATCTCCCGGACAAAGGGTGTAACGGATATCCGTCTTTTTTACGGGCTGCAAGGCGATATGGACATGAGAGAGACTGTCACAACCATTGGCAGCGGTGAAGTGCTGCGCCAGATCTTCCTCGTCCGTGATGCTTCGTCCGAAGAGCTCTATGGTGTCTCCCTCACAGAGGGCAAGGGTATCGTACGTGACCGGGGCGAGCTTGGCAAGCAACTCCAACTCGAGCACACTGTCACACCCTACGGCATTGGCCTTGGTGAGGGTGTAGCTCCCGGGGACGGAGAAGAACCTTCCCGCGACAAAGACGGAGTCCCCCGGACAAATGGAGCGGCGCACCGCTCCGTGTTTTAACGGATCTACGAGCACTTCGTAGCGCTGGAGACTGTCGCATCCCTCCGGGGTGAGGAAGGCCTTGCTCAGACGCATCGCCTCCTTGACATAGCGACCGAAAAGGAAGACCGAGTC
>Ga0256832_1001600_pt1 | contig 15421 bp, 10 predicted proteins | sample 134614metaG_FD_190534 | JGI IMG/M metagenome (GOLD analysis project Ga0256832, IMG submission 190534) | Hydrothermal vent microbial communities from Lau Basin, Pacific Ocean - 134-614 | ecosystem: Environmental > Aquatic > Marine > Hydrothermal vents | place: Pacific Ocean: Lau Basin | collected...
TATCCAGCGTCACCGTCTGGCCCACTTCGGTTTTCTCTTGCAGGTAGGCGTCCAGATCCTCCCAGCTTTTCAGGGGCACGCCGTCGATGGCCACGAGGATATCGCCGCCCACGAGATAGCGGGTGTTGCCCAGAATGATCTCATCGGTGGCGGGGCGGATGCCCGCGCGCAGCGCGGGGGAGTTCTCGTAGATTTGGGCGATGAGCAGACCGTGATCCACGGGCAAGTCCAGCGACTTGGCCAGATAGGGCGTGATCTCGTAGCCCAGATGCTCGATGCCCAGCCAGGGATGCGCGTAACGCCCCTTTTCGATGAGCACGGGCGCCACGCGTTTCGCCTTGTTGATGGGAATGGCCAGGCCCACGCCCGCGTTCGCGCCCGTGGGCGAGTAGATGGCGGAAATCACGCCGATGACCCGGCCCGAGGAATCGAGCAAGGGACCGCCCGAATTGCCACGGTTGATGTCCGCGTCCGTCTGGATGACCCCGCGCAGCACCCGGCCTTCCTTCACCTTGATGGTGCGATCCAGGGCGCTGATCACGCCCATGGTCATCGTGCGCTGAAATCGGCCGAAGGGGTTGCCGATGGCGACGACGATCTGCCCCACATTCAACGCGTCCGAATCGCCCTGGGGGATGGACTGGATGTTGGGAGGGACGTCGTTCACATGGAGCACCGCCAGGTCATTGGAGGGATCCACCCCTACAATCTTCGCGCTGGTGACCAGGCCCGGGCCGAAGGACACGTCGATGGTGTGCGCGTCCTCGACCACATGATAATTCGTGACGATATGACCCTGGTCATCCCACAAAAAGCCCGAGCCCGCGCCGCTTTCGGGGATGACGCCCCAGAAGAAGTCGCGGCGCAGGATCTGAGTGGTGATGTTCACCACCGCGGGGGCCGTCTGACGATAAATGCCCGTCAGACGCGCTTCCAGGGCTGCGGCCACATCCCCTTGCACCATCGTTCCCCCACCGGATGCACGCGAGGATGGTGTGAGCGTTGGAGGGGGTTGGGGCGTGGCTGTCGGCGTGGGCGTGGGGGTGGGAGAGGACGCCACCGCGACGATTCGACTTTCGCCCAATTTCACGCCCAGGCCATACCCCAAACCGCACGCAAAGACGACCGCCGTCAGAAAAAAGAGGAGCCAGAGGAACCGGGAACGGGACATGAGGTTAGTATACTCCCCTGTCTGAGGATTGCCAATTGATCTGTGCCCCGATGCGGGGTTCATCGATGTGTCGGATTCATATCCTGTAACAACCAAGGTGTCGCCACCACTTTTTGCCACGAAGACACGAAGAAAAGCAAAGGCACGACGTGTTTTTCTTTATTTTCCCTTCGTGTCTTCGAAAAACTTCGAGCCTTCGTGGCTTTTTGCGGCCTAGAGCCTGTTATGAATTTATCGCCAATTTGGCGTGATTTTGTGGATGACGCGCGTTTCAATTCGCCACGGATGAAGCTGATGCGGCGGATCAACACGGATTTTTACGGAAAAAGATGGCATTCTTTTGAAAAAAATCCGCGGAAATCCGCTTCATCCGCGTTATCTGCGGCGAATTTTAACCTCCGATGCGGCGATCTTGGCCTTTGAAGGCGGCAAAGTGCATAACAGCCTCTGGGCGCGGGCTGGCTCTGAAAGCCCCCTTGAGGGGGCGTCGTTTCTAGCCCGGAGGTTCACCTCCGGGGCGCCAGGCGCAACGCGCCCATAATTTGGGTCGCACCCGAGAAAGGAGGTCGCGTCCAAAAATTTTGGCAAATCGCGTTGTCATCAGGAATTCGGTCATGCGGCTCCACCCGGCGCTGAAGCGCCGGGCTACAAAACAACGCCGGGTGAACCCGGCTTTAGAGCCTGTTATGAATTTATCGCCAATTTGGCGTGATTTTGTGGATGACGCGCGTTTCAATTCGCCACGGATGAAGCTGATGCGGCGGATCAACACGGATTTTTACGGAAAAAGATGGCATTCTTTTGAAAAAAATCCGCGGAAATCCGCTTCATCCGCGTTATCTGCGGCGAATTTTAACCTCCGATGCGGCGATCTTGGCCTTTGAAGGCGGCAAAGTGCATAACAGCCTCTGGGCGCGGGCTGGCTCTGAAAGCCCCCTTGAGGGGGCGTCGTTTCTAGCCCGGAGGTTCACCTCCGGGGCGCCAGGCGCAACGCGCCCATAATTTGGGTCGCACCTTTTGCATCGAGTCAGGTTGCACGACGCCAGGGATTTGCATACACTTGAGATGAGTTTTTTCGCCCGCCTTTCCCGCAATGGGGGCATTGTGAACGTATCCAGGAAACAAACGTATGCGCTCCCCACGCCCTATCTGCCCGTCTACGCGGCGTTGGCGCTGGCCGCGGGCGTGGTCGTGGGCTATGGTCTGATGGAACGGGGGAAGTTCACCTGTGCGGGCGAACAACTGACGCCCGATCCTCTCTGGCTGTTGATTCCGGCCCTGCTTCCGCTGCCCCTGCTGTGGTGGGGCAGGCGTCGGCGACGGGTGTTGATCCCCGCCGTGGCCGTGATTTTCGTGCTGTTGGGCGCATGGCGTTACCTGTCACATCCGTTCGAACCCTGCTTCCCTCCCAACGCCCTGGTCCACTACCACGCGGAGGACGTGTATGGCCGCCCGCGAGTGATGGAAGGCGTTATCGTCAGTTATCCGGTCGTGCGGGAGAGCGGCGCGCAGTACATCGTGCGGATGGATGCCATCTGGGATGGCGAGGAGAAGCTGCGCGTGACGGGCCAGGCGCTGGTGAAAACGGCGGACGCCGGGTTTCAGTACGGCGATCGGGTGAAGGTGCGCGGGGTTCCCACCGCACCCCCGGTCTATCCCGGCTTCGACTATCGCCGCTATCTGGCCCGCAAGAATGTGCACACCCTCATCCGCCGGGCGACGTTACACCGCCTGGCCGAGGATCAGGGCAATCCGATGCTGGCGGCGCTGTACGCGGTGCGAGCGCGGGCCAGCGCCCTGCTGGACCAACTGATGCCGCAGCCCTACGCGGCCCTGGCCAACGGCATGATCCTGGGCATCGAAAGCGGCATCCCTCGCGAGCTCTACGCGAAATTCAATCTCACGGGCACATCCCACGTCATCGTCATCAGCGGCTCGAATATCGCGCTGGTCTCCGCCATCCTCCTCCTGCTTTTCGCCGCCATGACGCGGGGGCGCAAGAAGCTGGCGGCCCTGTTCACCCTGGCGGGCATCGGGCTTTATGTGTTGCTGGTGGGGGCGGACGCGGCCGTCGTGCGGGCGGGGATCATGGGCGGGCTGTATGTGATCGCCATGGCGCTCAACCGCCAGAGCGCGGCCATCATCTCCCTGTTCGTGGCCGGATTGGTCATGCTGTTGATCAACCCCCTCACCCTGTGGGATGTGGGTTTTCAGTTGAGCTTCATGGCTACGTTGGGATTGATTCTGTTCAGCCAGCCTTTGCAAGCCCGGTGGGATCGCTGGGTGGGAAAACGGCTTCCCCGCATGGCCAATAATCTTCTGGCCGAGGGCCTGCTCATCACCCTGGCCGCGCAGATCACGACGATGCCGCTGGTGGTGCATTATTTCGGGCGACTCTCCATCATCTCCTTCCTGGCCAACCTGCTCATCATCCCCGCCCAGCCGCCCATCATGATCGCCGGGGGAGCCGCCATCGCCCTGGCTGCGGTCTTCTTCCCTCTGGGCCAGCTCATCGCGCTCATTCCCTGGGGCAGCCTGTGGTGGACGGTGTTCGTGGTGGCGCGTATGGCCGCCATCCCCTGGGGCTCGGTGGAGGTGGGCGCGTTCGGGCGGATGCTGGCTGCGCTGTACTACGTTCTCTTCCTGGCCGGATTTCTGTGGTGGCTGCTGCGGCAGGAGCAGGGCGCGCGGGCGTTGATTCCGCCTGCATATCGCCCGGCGTTGACGTTCGCCCTGCTCGCCGCGAGCGCCGTCATCCTCAGCTTTTGGGTGGGCGCGACCGCATGGGCGGCCCGGCCCGACGGACGGCTGCACGTGCGTCTGCTGGGCCTCGGCGAGGGCGTCGCATGGCAAATCATCACGCCGTCCGGCAAGCGCGTCCTGCTGGTGGATGCGACGTCCGCGGAAACGCCGCTTCCGACCATTCTCAGCGCCCTGCCGGGCGGCGACGCGCTCGATCTGGTCATTGCAGAAGGCGCGGGCGAAGCGCCCCATCTGGCCGCGCGGGCCATCATCCCGCCCGAGGCCCCGTTGCAGCCCGGCTCCGTCATCCGTCTGGACGAAAGCGTGACACTGACGCTGTTGGCCGCGCCTGCGGACGAGCCCCGGCTCTTCCGCCTGACTTACGGCGACTTCTCCATGCTCCTGCCCCTGACCAACAGCCAAACCACCCAGGCCGACTGGCTGAGCCGCGGCCTGCTGACCCCGGTCGCGCTGATGGTGACGCCCTGGCCTGGCGCCCGCGCCTGGCCTCATCCCGACCTGCTGACCGCACTCCAGCCCCAGACCATCCTCCAGCCCCAGGGAACCACCTACCCTCCGGGCGTGCAGCGGGCGCTGGACGCGCATCCGGGCCTGGTGCGCATTCCCCGCGACGCCATCATCGAGATCATCATCGACGGCGAACGCTTCGAGCTGCGCCAACAGGATTATGCGCCAGATGCGCTTCTAATTCAACGCTAATGCTTTTCATACCTGCATCTAACCTTTTCGGGATAAGGTGCATCTAAGAAAATGTCGCGCGGGGCAGCGCTTCGCGCCCAGGGGTTGACGAAACCCCCTTTCCTGTCTTATGATAGGAAATCCTGAATGAGCATCCCATCCGGGGGACAAACACCATGCCTTTGTACGAATACCATTGCAATCAGTGTCACGTCGATTTCGAAGTGAGACGATCTTTCTCCGATACGGGCACGCCAGCCTGTCCTGTCTGCCATGACAGCGCCCATGTGACCCGTAAATTCTCAGCGCCCGCCATTGTTTTCAAGGGATCGGGCTTCTATGTGACCGATTCGCGCGGCAAGAACGCGGCAGGCGCGCCCGCGAAGCGGGCCTCGTCCAACGGCAATGGCGCCGGCGCCAGTGTGGAAACCCCCTCTTCCTCCAGTTCCTCCGCGGAAAAAGCGAAGGCTGGCAAGGACTGACGGATGGATCTCTCCCGGTTTCAATTTCGTCGCGACGATCTCTCATGAGGGAGATCGTTTTTATTTTGAGCGTAACTGCTAAGGTATCGCCACCACTTTTTGCCACGAAGACACGAAGAAAAGCCAAGGCACGACGTATTTTCCTTGATTTTTCCTTCGTGTCTTCGAAAAACTTCGAGCCTTCGTGGCTTTTGGCGGCCTAAAGTCAAGTACGTTAGCAGTTACTTTTGAGCTCGAAATTCTTTGGCAAAATGATCTCTAAATTACAATCGAGTATTGCGATTCCAAGCGAACTATGGTATAGTGCTTTCGTTGGCGTGGGGTAACATCCATTACCCTTGGGAAGCCATCAAATCTCTCGCCCCTCTCCCCTTTTGTGACACCTGTGAACATTATGAGGTCAAAACATGAGTCAAACATTCACGGATTTAGGCTTAACCCCGGAACTTATCGCGGGGCTCGAAGCAATGGGTCTGGAAAAACCGACTGCCCTCCAGACCGAAATCATCCCGCACATCCTCGCCGGTCGGGATATCCTTTCTGAAGCGCCCTCGGGCAGTGGACGCACCACCGCATATGCTCTCCCCATTCTGCAAACCCTGGACGTGGAAACGCCGGGCGCGCAGGTTTTGGTGTTGGTTGGGGGCAGCGATAACGCGCTCCGGGCGGGCTCCCTCTTCCAGAAGCTCAATCCCCACAAAGAGCTACGCGTGGTTTCGCTCTACGCGGGTCGTTCCCTGGCCCGGGAAGCGGAGCAACTGGATGAGACCGCGGCCATCATCATTGGCACGCCCCCGCGTATCCGTGAGCACGTCAATCGTGAGGCGCTGAGCCTGGAGCATGTCCAGTTCGTGGTCATCGAGGACATCGATTACCTGCTCTCTCGTCGTCAGCAAACCGTCATCGAAGAGCTTTTCGACATGATGCCCGCGGGGCGGCAGACCACCCTCTTCGCGGCCAAGGTCGAAGAAGCCCTGCAGGATTTCGCGGACGAGCATCTCTTCGAACCGGTCATGATTCAGCGGGAGCCGGTGGCCATCACTGTGCCCCTGATCAATCACCGCTATCAGGCCATCCCTTCGGGCGATAAAGAAGATGCCCTCATTCGTCTGCTCGATGGCGAAAACATCTCCCGCGCCCTGATCTTCGCCAGCCTGCGGCCTCAGGTCGAGGATATCGCTTTCGATCTGAACACGCGCGGCTACAATACCGCCGCCATCCATCTGGGGATGGATGCGGGCGAGCGAGACGCTGCGGTGCGGCGATGGCGGGAAGGCGTGCTGGAGTTTCTGGTGCTGACCGACGCCGCCGGGGAAGACCTGATGCTGGAATCCCCCTACGTCATCAGCTACGACGTGGCACCCGATATCCAGAGCTATGTGGCTCGCTCCCGGCTGGTGGAGGAGAACGGCGTCCACTTCAGCCTGGTTCTGGGACGGCATCGGGCTTTGCTCAACGAGATCGAAACCCATCTGGGACAGCGCATCCGCGCGGTGCTCTCGCCCACCCGGGCCAGCGTCGTCGCCCAGAAAGCGGAAACCTACAAGAAACGCATCAAGGCCATCGTCCACCGCGAACATCTGGAACCGTACATGCTTCTGCTCAACGATCTGGCCAAAGAGGGCATCGACTGGTCCGAGATCGCCGCGGCCGCCGTCATCCTCAGCCAGAAGCCGGGCGAGACGGAACGCGTCTTCGAGCGCCAACGCCCGCAACATCAATACGAGCAGCGCCGTTACACCGGCGGCTCCTCCTACCGGCCCTCGCCTCGCCCCCAACAGCGCGAGCGCATCTATGAGGACCGCGAGGTGGAGGAAGGTTATGTGCGGCTGGTGATGGACGCCGGGTATGACATCGGCGTGCGGCCCAAGGATATCGTGGGTGCTATCGCCAACGAGGCCAATGTGCCGGGCCGGGCCGTGGGCAACATCGACATCCGCGACCGCTTCACCTACATCGAGGTGCAGGAGGAGTACGTGGATCGCATCCTGCAGCGCGTGCCCTCCACCCGCCTGCGCGGCCGCACCGTCACCTTCCGCAAGGTGTAGCGGGCGCACTCGCGCCGATACGGATGAAAACGCCTCGCGGCCAGGGCGGCGCGGGAAGCCAATGCCGTAATGCGTAATGCGTGATGCGTAACGACCTCACGGATTACGCATTACGCCTCACGACGGCGGCAGACTCGCCCAACGTGGGCCTGGCGATCTTAATCCTAATCCTGATCCGAATCCTATTTTCATAGCAGGCGCCACGCGCGGCAGCGCGCCGATACCGATGAAAATGAGAACGCAGATGACGCAGATGCAACGCTGATTTCCGCAGATAATCTTTAGTCTTCAGTCTTTTTTCTTCGTGCCTTCGCTTTCCTTCGCGCCTTCGTGGCTCTATTTTCATAGCAGGAACCCAAACCATGCGTCTTTCCCTCCGCAAACCCAAAGAAGACACCTGGGAAGTCGAGGATTTTATCTGGCTCGAAAACATCGGTGACGAGCACCTGATGCTGCATCTGAAGTCGGGCGATCTGCGCCTGGACAAGGGCCGACGCTATCGTTTCCGCAGAGATATCCTCGACGATCCTCAGATACATGCACTGCTCGACGCCCGAAAGCTCGCCATTCGGGAAGAAGCATGATCCATTTCCCCACGCCATTGACCGCCCGCTTCGCTTTTCAGCCCTGCGGGCGGTTTGTTTTGCCTTATGTTTCCGCGCACATTTTCTCCTGCATACCGATCTCGGCGTAGTAATGTGATGGCCACCCGCGGCATGGTGGCCACCAGCCAGCCCCTGGCCGTGCAGGCTGGCCTGGATATCTTGAAGTTGGGCGGCAACGCGGCCGACGCCGCGGTCGCGGTCGCGGCCATGCTCAATGTGGTGGAGCCCATCTCCACAGGCATCGGCGGCGATATGTTCGCGCTCTATTGGGATGCGAAGACCCGCCTGGTCACGGCATTGAATGGGTCGGGCCGAGCGCCCGCGGGCGCATCCATCGAGGCGTTGAAGGGACTGGGATACATGCGGATGCCCACCTACACGGGCCATGCGGTCAGCGTGCCCGGCGCGGTCGCGGGCTGGAGCGACCTTCTGGCCCGACATGGGCGCATGACCCTGACCGACGTCCTGCAACCCGCCATCGAGACCGCGGAACGCGGCTACCCCGTCACTGAACTCATCGCCCGCGGCTGGGCGACCCAGGTGAAGAAACTCCTGCGCTCGCCCGATTGGATCAGCGGCGACCTGGACAACGGTCCGCCGCAACCCAGCGGCAACGAACTTCTCATCGATGGCCGCGCCCCCCGGCCAGGTGAAATCATTCGTCTGCCCACCCTGGCGGAAACCCTGCGCGGCATCGCAGCCGAGGGCAAGGATTATATCTACCGCGGGGAATTCGCGCACCGACTCAGCGAGCACGTGCAGCGTTATGGCGGCTGGATCACGCCCGAGGACATGGCCGCGCACCATAGCACGTGGGATGCACCCCTCACCGCGAACTATCGCGACGTGACCCTGTACGAATGCCCGCCCAATGGTCAGGGACTGGCCGCGATCCTGGCGGTGAAGCTGGCGTCAGGCTTCGATCTGGCCGGGATGAGCGAGGCGGATCGGGCGCACATCATGATCGAGTGTATGCGGCTGGGCTTCGCCGACGCCCTGCAATGGGTGTGCGATCCCGCGCAGGTGGCGATCCCGCTGGATGAGCTCCTCAGCCGGGATTACATCGACGCCCGGCGGCAGTTCATCCGCATGGAGCGGGCGAGTCGATCGGTCACGCATGGTTTCCCCCGCGTGCCCAAACCCCAGGGCGCGGACACCGTCTATCTCAGCGTCGTGGATGGCGAGGGCAACGCGTGCAGCTTCATCAATAGCCTGTACATGGGCACAGGGTCGGGATTGGTCGTGCCTGGCACGGGCGTGGCCTTGCAAAATCGCGCTGCACTCTTCGCCCTGGATCCCGAGCATCCCAACGCCCTCGCGCCCAACAAACGCCCTTACCACACCATCATCCCCGCCATGCTCACCCGTGGGAATGAGCTGCTCGCCAGCTTTGGCGTCATGGGCGGGTTCATGCAGCCGCAGGGGCATTTTCAGGCGCTGGTGAACATGATCGATCTGGACATGTCGCCGCAAATGGCCCTGGATGCACCCCGATGGCAGCTCAACGCGGGCGCGGGCGGCGGCATGGGCGCGCACGAACCAGGCGGCCTTGTCCTCATCGAGGAAGGCTGGGATTTCGCCACCCTGGCCGAACTGGGCCGTCGAGGGCATCACATCTCGCCCGTGGATGGCTTCCGTCGCGGCCTCTTCGGCGGCGGCCAGATCATCTGGCGCGATCCCGAAACGGGCGTGCTCATCGGCGGCAGCGATCCTCGGAAGGATGGCTGTGCGGCGGGTTGGTAAGACGTGGTAGTAACGCAAGCCGTCTTGCCTGGACGGGCGTGTCCTAAATTTTGGCAAATCGCGTTGTCATCAGAAATTCGGTCATGCGGGCTTCACCCGGCGCTGAAGCGCCGGGCTACAAAACAACGCCGGGTGAACCCGGCTTTAGAGCCTGTTATGAACTTATCGCCAATTTGGCGTGATTTTGTGGATGACGCGCGTTTCAATTCGCCACGGATGAAGCTGATGCGGCGGATCAACACGGATTTTTACGGAAAAAGAGTAACTGCTAACGTACTTGACTTTAGGCCGCCAAAAGCCACGAAGGCTCGAAGTTTTTCGAAGACACGAAGGGAAAATAAGGAAAAACACGTCGTGCCTTTGCTTTTCTTCGTGTCTTCGTGGCAAAAAGTGGTGGCGACACCTTAGTAGTTACGAAAAAGATGGCATTCTTTTGAAAAAATCCGCGGAAATCCGCTTTATCCGCGTTATCTGCGGCGAATTTTAACCTCCGATGCGGCGATCTTGGCCTTTGAAGGCGGCAAAATGCATAACAGCCTCTGGGCGCGGGCAGGCTCTGAAAGCCCCCTTGAGGGGGCGTCATTTCTAGCCCGGAGGTTCACCTCCGGGGCGCCAGGCGCAACGCACCAATAATTTGGGGCGCACCCTGCCTGGACCCCGCATACATGGCAGACTTCCGGGAGGTGGCGACAGGGTTTGGGGCAAAATGAAGCGTTTAGCGCCACCTCCCGGAGGTCGTCTGCGTCGCTAAATTTCTGGAACGCCTTCCTGTCCCCCGGTCTTTGACAATCCGGGGGACTTTTCGTATCATCGGCATTTGCACGTACATGATTCCTGATATCTTCCCCATCGCACACGACGCATCATGTTGAAAGACCTTTGGCGCGAATGGTTGCGCGTTTCCAGGCATATCGGCAGCTTCAACGCCCGTGCGCTGATCACGCTGATCTACTTCACCATCCTGGCCCTGTTTGGCATTCCCATGCGCCTGTTGGGAGACCCCATGGGCGTGAAGAAGCAGCCACAGAGCAGTGCCTGGCATGAACGCGCGACGCGCGACCTCGACCTGGAAACAGCCAGGCGCCAGGGCTAGCGAACTGGTCTCCCTTGCCCCTATGTACATTTTAGGCGTTTCCTGCTTCTATCACGACAGCGCCGCCGTCCTGATCAAGGATGGCGAACTCGTCGCGGGGTCGGACGAGGAGCGCTTCAGCCGCATCAAGCACGACAACGGCTTCCCGCATCACGCCATTCAGTTTTGCCTGGATCACGCAGGCATTCAGGCGGGAGACCTGGATTACGTCGTTTTCTACGAAAAGCCCCTGCTGAAATTCGACCGCATCCTGCGTTCGGGCCTGGCCGCCTGGCCCAAATCATGGCTCGCCTTTCGCGAGGCCCTCATCACCTGGATGAATGAGAAGCTATGGATCAAGGCCCTGCTGCAGGAGGCCCTGCCCGACGTCCCCAAGGACCGCTTCCTCTTCGTCGAACATCATCTCTCCCACGCAGCCAGCGCCTTCTTCGCGTCGCCTTTCGAGGAGGCCGCCATCGTCACCCTGGATGGCGTGGGCGAATGGACGACAACCACCATCGGCAAGGCGACGGCTGATTGGACGGGCCAGGGGCAAAACCGCATCGATTTACTGGAGGAAACCCGCTTCCCCCACTCCCTGGGCCTGCTCTACTCCGCGTTCACGGCCTTTTTGGGCTTTCGGGTGAACAATGGCGAATACAAGGTCATGGGCATGTCTCCCTATGGCCGGCCCCGCTATCTGGATCGGGTGGAAAAGGTCGCCAGGCTTTACGATGACGGCTCCTTCTGGCTGGATATGGATTACTTCCAGTTCCATTACTCCGCCACCCGCACCTTCAGCGACAAATTCATCGAGCTCTTCGGCGAGCCGCGCCAACCCGAATCCGATTTCTACACCCTTTCCACCAACCCGGACAAGGATTATCCCGGCTGGGATGACGCCGTGGCCTGGCAGAACCAGCACTACGCGGATGTGGCCGCCAGCATCCAGCGCTTCACCGAAGAAGCCATCCTCAAACTGGTGCGTCACGCCCATGAGCTGACCGGCAGCAAGAACCTGGCTATGGCCGGGGGCGTGGCCCTGAACTCCGTGGCCAACGGGCGCATTCAGCGGGAAGGCCCCTTCGAAAATATCTACATCCAACCCGCCGCGGGCGATAACGGCGGCGCTTTGGGCGCGGCCCTCTACGCCTACCACGTCCTTTTGGGCCAGCCCCGCAAATTCGTCATGGAGCACGCCTATTGGGGCGAATCCTTCAGCGAAGACCACATTCGATCTTTCCTCGACGCCGAGGGGATTCCCTATGAGTATGTCGAGGATGAGAACGAGCTGACGAATCGGGTGGCGCAGGCGTTGGTGGAGGGGCGGGTGGTCAGCCTTTACCAGGGCCGCACCGAATGGGGCCCGCGGGCGTTGGGCAATCGATCCATCCTGGCCGATCCCCGCCGGGCGGAGATGAAGGAGATCGTGAATACGAAGATCAAGTTCCGCGAGCCCTTCCGCCCCTTTGCGCCCGTCGTTTTGGAGGAAGCCGCGTCCGATTTCTTCGAGATCGAAGCGCCCGAAAAACAGTTCATGCCCCGGTTCATGCTCATGGTCGCGCCCGTGAAGCGGGACAAGTGGGACGTCATTCCCGCCACCACCCACGTGGGCGGCAGCGGACGCCTGCAAACCATTCGCGAAGCGTGGAATCCCCGCTATTATCATATCGTCCGCAAGTTTGGCGAGGCCACGGGCGTGCCCGTGGTGCTGAACACCAGCTTCAACCTGCGCGGCGAGCCCATCGTCAATTCGCCCGCCAATGCTTACAACACCTTCAGCAACAGCGGCATCGATCTCCTGGCTCTGGATAAATTTCTGATCACCCACAAACGCCATAGTAAGCAATCATGATCAAACGACTCGGCATCATCGGCGAACTCTTCCAGTTCATCTGGGCGCAAAAACGCTACTGGATGATCCCCATGATCATCATCCTGGTGCTGGTTATCGCTATCAGTCTGCTGGGGCAAGCCACCGCGGTGGGGCCTTTCATCTACACCCTGTTCTAAACAGTCTGACGGCGGACGCGCCCGCGCTGATACCGATGAAAACGCCTCGCGGCCAAAGCGGCGCGGGCGGCCAGGCACGTCATGCGTAATGCGTGATGCGTAAGAACCTGACGTTTCACGTTTTCACGCATCACGCCCGTTGCAGACCCGGCCAACGCGGGCCTGGCGGTCCTTCCGCAACCAGCGATCATTCCATTTCAAAGCAACCCGACGATTGGTCACATCGGCGATGATGCAGTATACTTTAAGTTAAGAGAAGATCATCCTTTTTCGGACGGTTTCATCTTATCTTCTATTCATTCTCGTCCGGAAATCGATTTCGCCTTACTTGTTTTTCAGGAAACCTATGGCCAACAGCGACCGTGAAAAGGTGCTGGAAAGCACCCTGGCAACTATCAACAAACGCTATGGCGAGGGCGCCATCATGAAATTGGGTGACGCCGCCGCACTGAAGGTCGAGGCGATCCCCACCGGTTCCCTCTCTCTGGATTACGCCATTGGCGTTGGCGGGATGCCGCGCGGTCGTATCATCGAGATCTTTGGCCCCGAATCTTCCGGCAAGACCACGCTTTGTCTCCACACCATCGCCGAAGCCCAGAAACTGGGCGGCATCGCTGCCTTCATCGACGTCGAACATGCGCTTGATCCTGCATACGCCCGCAAGATCGGCGTGGATGTGGACGCCCTGTACATTTCCCAGCCCGATACAGGCGAACAGGCGTTGGAGATCACCGAGGCGTTGGTGCGTTCGGGCGCTGTGGATGTGGTCGTTATCGATTCCGTCGCAGCGCTGGTGCCCCGAGCCGAGATCGAAGGCGAGATGGGTGACAGCCACATGGGTCTGCAGGCCCGGCTCATGAGCCAGGCCATGCGCAAGCTCAGCGGCGTGGTCAAGCAAACCAACACCGTGCTCATCTTCACCAACCAGTTGCGACACAAAATCGGCGTCATGTTCGGCAATCCCGAAACCACGCCCGGCGGCATGGCGCTGAAGTTCTACGCGTCCGTGCGTCTGGACATCCGTCGCATCCAGACTCTGAAAGCGGCCGGCGAGACCATCGGCAACCGCACGCGAGTCACGGTGAAGAAAAACAAGGTGGCGCCTCCCTTCAAAAAGGCCGAGTTCGATATCATCTTCAACGAAGGGATATCTCGATCCGGGGAGATTCTGGATCTGGCGGTGGAAAACGACATGATCCAGAAGCGCGGCTCCTTCTACAGCTATGAGGGAACCCGGTTAGGTCAGGGGCGTGAAAACGCCAAAGCTTTCCTGAGGGCGAACCCAGATCTTCTCGACGCCATCGAGGACCAGTTGCGGGCGCTCATGGGGCTGCCGCCTCGCCCCCGTCCGCCTGAAGAAGCCTAGCTTCGCCTCCTCGCTGGCCCCCATCTCCCAGAGATGGCCTCTCTGCGCAACGCGCGCGGCAAGTGATCTGTGGCATTCGGTCTCATCCTTCTGAATGACATGCTCCGATGTCCCTGCTGTCAGTTATGATCCAGACAGCAGTGTATCTCCTTTTGACCCTTTCCCGGCCAAATCCCATCACCTTGCCCAAGCGTTGCGAGCTTCCTTTCGCGACGCTTTTTTATTTCCCCCCATGCCCCGCACGGTGACCCGTCTGGTCCAGCAACAGCGCAACAAGCGACGGATCAACGTTTATCTTGACGACGCCTACGCCTTCTCCCTGGCCGATACGCTGGCCTCGGGCCTCTTCATCGGTCAGGAGCTGGATGACGAGGCTATCGCCCGCTTGCAGGAACAGGACGCCTATCAGCGAGGCATGGATAAAGCCTTTCGGCTCCTCGCCCGCCGACCTCGATCCGAACATGAGATCGACGAGGCCCTGCGCCAGGCCGATTACAGCGCGCCTGTTCGCGCTCGCATTCTCGCCCGACTGCGCGAGATGGCGTATCTGGATGATGAGGCGTTCGCCCGTTGGTGGGTCGAGAACCGCATCCAGTTCAGCCCCCGCAGTACGCGAGCCCTGCGCCAGGAACTTTACCAGAAAGGCATACCCCGCCCCATCATCGACAAAACCCTGGCCCCATTGGACGACGATCAGCTTGCGCTGGCCGCGGGCGAACAACGGGCCCATCGCTGGGAACATCTCCCCCGCGAGGCCTTCGAAAGCAACATGCTGGGGTATCTCCAGCGCCGAGGATTCGATTACGCCACCGCCCGACAGGCCATCCTTGCTCTACTAAACTGAAAGCAAATTGAAACCAAGGCTTTTGGTTTGCATTGGATCATCCATGAAAGGCGATTCTCTGGCCGCGCTGCCGCCCGCAGGTGAACCTGCGGGCTAAAAACGACGCCCCATGAATGGGGCTACGGCGCATGTCGCGCGCCGCAGGAAGCCGGGTTCACCCGGCGTCGTTTCGTAGCTTCAGCTCCGGGTGGCCGAGGCCGAAAACGTAACTGCTAAGGTATCGCCACCACTTTTTGCCACGAAGACACGAAGAAAAGCCAAGGCACGACGTATTTTTCTTGATTTTTCCTTCGTGTCTTCGAAAAACTTCGAGCCTTCGTGGCTTTTGGCGGCCTAAAGTCAAGTACGTTAGCAGTTACCCGAAAACACTGATTTCAAAATGCGTTTAGTTTAGAAGCATTTGAAGATTGAAGATTAAAGTTCACATGATTGGAGTTCTTCAAATCCGCTCTTGAAGCCATTATAGTCTTTGGTCTTTAGTCTTTAGTCTTCAATCATGATTTCATCATCCACCCCATATAGGAAACGACTATGCAACTGATATTTATCATTCTGGCCATTGTGATCGGCCTGGGATTGGGCATTGCCGTCGGGTATTACCTGGGCGTCTGGAACAAACGACGTCAGGACGCTGAA
>Ga0256832_1001601_pt1 | contig 15414 bp, 9 predicted proteins | sample 134614metaG_FD_190534 | JGI IMG/M metagenome (GOLD analysis project Ga0256832, IMG submission 190534) | Hydrothermal vent microbial communities from Lau Basin, Pacific Ocean - 134-614 | ecosystem: Environmental > Aquatic > Marine > Hydrothermal vents | place: Pacific Ocean: Lau Basin | collected...
GCAGTTTCGTGACCATCCTTCGCCGTTGAAGGGCAATAACGACCTGCTGAGCCTGACACGGCCCGATGTGGTCGAGGAAATTCACCGGCAATATCTGGCGGCGGGAGCCGACCTGATCGAGACCAATACGTTCAATGCCACGGCCATCTCGCAGGCCGACTATGGGACGGAGCGGTGGGCATATGCCATCAATAAAGCGGCGGCGCAAGCAGCCCGGAAGGCGGCCGAGGCCTTTTCGACGGCGGAGCGGCCGCGCTTCGTGGTGGGCAGCATGGGCCCGACCAACAAGATGCTGTCGATGTCGCCGGACGTGAACCGCCCCGACTATCGGGCCGTCAGCTTCGAGGAAATGTATGCAGCCTATCAGGAACAGGCCCGCGGGCTGCTGGACGGCGGGGCCGACATCCTGCTGGTGGAAACCATCTTCGACACGCTCAACGCCAAAGCCGCCCTGAAAAGCATCTTCGACCTGTTCGACGAGGTGGGGCGGGAAGTGCCCGTAATGGTATCGGCCACCATCTCGGACATGAGCGGGCGCGTGTTGTCGGGGCAGACCATCGAGGCCTTCCTTTACAGCATGGAAAACTATCCGCTGCTCTCCATCGGGCTGAACTGCGCCCTCGGCGCCCGACAGCTCTTCCCCTTCATGCAGTCGCTGGCCGAGCAGGCGCCTTTCTTCGTCAGCGCCTATCCCAATGCCGGCCTGCCCAACGAGTTGGGCGAGTATGACCAGACGCCCGAAGAGATGTATCGGGACCTGATCCCCTACTTCGAAGGGCGCCTGCTGAACATCGTGGGGGGCTGCTGCGGCACCACGCCCTACCACATTCAACAACTGGCCCAACTGGCGGGACGATATGCCCCGCGGACACTGCCCGAGCTTCCGCCCGAGCTTCACCTCAGCGGGCTGGAGCCGCTGCGCATCTATCGGGAAAGCAACTTCATCAACGTGGGCGAACGCACCAACGTCACCGGCTCGCGGAAATTTCGGCGGCTAATTCAGGAAGAAAACTACGACGAAGCGCTGGAAGTGGCCCGCCATCAGATCGAAGGCGGCGCTCAACTGATTGACGTTAACTTCGACGACGGCCTGATTGACGGTCCGGCCGCCATGCAGCGGTTTCTGCGGCTGGTGGCCTCCGAGCCCGACATCGCCCGCGTGCCCGTGATGCTCGACTCGTCGGACTGGAAAGTCCTCGAAGCCGGCCTGCAAAACCTCCAAGGGAAGGGCGTGGTCAACTCCATCTCTCTCAAAGAAGGCGAAGCAGCCTTTTTGCAACGGGCCAAAGAGGTGTTGCGCTACGGGGCCGTGCCCATCGTGATCGCCTTCGACGAACAGGGGCAGGCCGACTCGTTCGAACGAAAAATCGAAATCGCCGAACGGGGCTATCGCCTGCTGGTGGACAAGCTCGGTTACCCCCCGCAAAACATCATCATCGACCCGCTGGTGCTCACAGTGGGCACCGGCATGGAAGAACACGCCAATTATGCCGTGGACTTCATCGAGGCCGTGCGCTGGATCAAAGAAAACCTGCCCCATGCGCTGACCATCGGCGGCATGAGCAACGTCTCGTTTGCCTTCCGCTCGCAGAAACACATCCGGGAGGCCATCAACTCGGCGTTTCTGTATCACGCCATTCAGGCGGGGCTGGACATGGGCATCGTCAACCCCGCACAGATTATGGTCTATGACGACATCGAGCCCGAGTTGCTGATGCTGGTGGAAGACCTGCTGTTCAACCGCCGTCCCGACGCCACCGAGCGCCTGCTGGAATATGCCGAAAAACACACCGCCACCGCCGAAAGCAAGCAGGCCCGGGCCGAATGGCGAAGCCTGCCCGTCGAAGAACGCATCACCTACGCCCTCATCCACGGGCAGGTCAAGCACATTGAAGAAGACGTCGAAGAAGCCCGTCAGAAGTTGGGCGACCCGCTGAAAGTCATCGAAGGACCGTTGATGGCGGGCATGAACAAGGTGGGCGACCTCTTCGGCGAAGGGAAGATGTTCTTGCCGCAGGTGGTTAAAAGCGCCCGCGTGATGAAGCGGGCGGTGGCTTATCTCGAACCTTACATCCGTCAGATGCATGCTAAAAGCGGCGGCAAAAAGAAAGCCAAAATCTTGCTGGCCACCGTCAAAGGCGACGTCCACGACATCGGGAAAAACATCGTGGGCGTGGTGCTCAGCTGCAACAACTACGAGATCATCGACCTTGGCGTGATGGTGCCCACCGAGAAAATCCTCGACGAAGCCGAAAAGCATCAGGTGTCCATCATCGGTCTGAGCGGCCTGATCACACCCTCGCTGCATGAGATGGAACACGTGGCCAAAGAGATGAAACGCCGCAACCTGACCACGCCGCTGCTGATCGGCGGGGCCACCACCAGCAAGCTGCACACAGCCCTCAAAATCGCACCGCACTACCCGCATGGCGTGATTTACGTGCCGGATGCAGGACGAAGCGTCAACGTGGCCAACCAGCTGGTGGACCGGCAACGGCGGGAGACCTATCTGCTGGACGTCCAGCAGGAATATCAGACCCTGCGAAGCAACTACCTCCAGCGCAAAGACGACGGCAAGGCCTACATCCCGCTGTCGGAAGCCCGCGCCCGCCGTTTTCAACCCGACTGGCAAGCTTACGAGCCGCCCGTCCCCAGGAAAACGGGCATCACCGTGGTGCCGCACATCGACCTTCATGAGTTGCGCCACCATATCGACTGGACGCCCTTCTTCTGGGCATGGGAGCTGAAAGGTAAGTTTCCGGCCATTCTTGATCATCCCAAACACGGCGCCCAAGCCCGCGAGCTGTATGAGCAGGCCAACCGCATGCTTGATGACATCATCCGCCATCAGTGGCTGGAAGCCCGCGGCATTCTGGGGCTTTTTCCGGCCCACTCGGAAGGCGACGACATTCACGTGTTCGACGAACGCGGCAAGCCGCTGGGCACGGTCCACACCCTTCGCCAACAGCGCCGCAAGCGCTCGGAAAAAAGCCCCTACTACGCGCTGGCCGACTTCATCGCCCCCCGCGACAGCGGAAAGCAAGACTATATCGGCTTCTTCGCCGTGACCGGCGGCATCGGCAGCGAGCAAATCACAGCCCGTTTCAAAGCCAACCACGACGACTTCAACGCCATCCTCATCGAAGCGCTGGCCGACCGGCTGGCCGAGGCCGCCGCAGAATATCTCCACATGATGGTCAGGCGCCGCTACTGGGGATATGCCCCCGATGAGTCGCTGTCCAAAGAAGACATCATCGCCGAAAAGTATCGGGGCATCCGGCCGGCGCCGGGCTATCCCGCCTGTCCCGATCATTCCGAGAAGGCATTCATCTTCGACTTGCTTCAAGCCGAAAAGCACATCGGCGTGCGCCTCACCGAGTCGTTTGCGATGCATCCGGCCGCCGCCGTCTCGGGCTACTATTTCGCCCATCCCGACGCCCACTATTTCGGCGTGGGAAAAATCCTGCGCGATCAGGTGGAAGACTACGCCCGCCGAAAGGGCGTCGGCGCCCATCAGGTGGAAACATGGCTCGCGCCCTATCTGGCTTATACCCCTCAATAAAAATCACTTCTTATGAAAATCACCGATATTTTTCAGCAAAACGGTTCTCGAAAACTTTATTCCATCGAAATCATCCCCCCCAAGAAAGGGCATTCCATCGAAGTGCTTTACGAAAACATCGAACACCTGCTGGACCACCCGCCGGCGTTCATCAACGTCACCTATCATCAGCGGGAATATCTTTACAAAACGCTTTCCAACGGGCTGATTGAAAAAATCCCCATCCGGAAGCGCCCCGGCACCGTCAGCATCTGCACCGCCATCAAATACAAATACAACATCGAAACCATTCCACACCTGATCTGCGGCGGGTTCTCGAAGCAGGAAACCGAAGACGCCCTGATCGACCTGCACTACGTGGGCATTAAAAACGTCTTTGCCGTGCGGGGCGATGCCATCAAAGGCGAGCCGCACTTTATCCCCCATCCGGAAGGGCATCGTTATGCCATCGACCTGGTGCGCCAAATCGCCCGTATGAACAACGGCGTTTATCTGGAAGATGTGGTAGAGAACCCCCGTCCGACGGACTTTTGCATCGGCGTGGCGGGGTATCCGGAAAAGCATCCCGAAGCGCCCAACCTCGATGAAGACATCCAGTTTCTCAAACAAAAAGTGGAGGCCGGGGCCGAATACATCATCACGCAAATGTTTTTTGACAACCGGAAGTATTTCGACTTCGTGGAGCGGTGTCGGGCGGCGGGCATCCACGTGCCCATTATCCCCGGAATTAAAATTCTCACCTCCGCCCGCCACCTGACATTTCTTCCTCGGGCGTTTCATATCGACATTCCCGAGGCCCTGGTGCAGGAGGTCAAGAAACAAAAAACCAAAGAAGGCGTGCAGCAGGTCGGGATTGAATGGGCCATTGCCCAAGGACGTGAGCTCCTTCAACACGGCATCCCCTCCCTGCACTTTTTCAGCATGGGAAAAACGCGCGCCATCAAAAAAGTGGTGGAAACCCTCTTTTAGAGGTGAAAAAAACTACCTTTGTGAAAGGTAGTTAACCGCACCCACCCATGCTTTTCCCGTCCTTCAAAAAAGCCGCCTTCTCCGCTATATTGCTTTGCTATGCGCTTCTGCACGCCCAAGAAACCGTGCCTTCGTGGTTCTTGAACCGAACGGTTTATTATCAAGGCCACACCATCACCATTGACTCATTCCTGACCCTCCGTCGGGCACATCATCAGATGGTCGTTTTCATTTTCGACAATGTGCTGAACTTGGAAGATCATCCCCGCCTGATGAACAAGGCCGCCCGCATCCTTCGCGGTTTTGGTGAACGAGCCTCCGTTCGCACCGACCGGATCAAGGTCTTCTTTTACCTTTTCGTAGATCCTCCCGACTCCGTTTTGATTAAAGAATATTTCCGAAAAAAGAAGATTGCCCGCGGTGTCACCCTCATCGACATCGCCCCGACGTTCAACAACCCCTTGGTAAACACCTGGAACATCACCGAGTATCCCTTTTATCTGGCATTCAACTACCGCAAGGAAATCATCTACATGGGCACCGACCGGCACGACCTCATCCGCAGATTGGCCCAATAGGTTCCCCTCCGGCTGAACAACGTTCCTGCAAGACCGGAGCCGCCGGTCCCATAAAACGCGCCGCCATTTTGTCCGATCGCGTGCCAATTGTGCCCTGTCATCGGTAATGGTAACATTTTTGACAAAAAGAAAAAAGGAAAACCCTTAAAAGGATAAATGGACAATGAACTTTGAAAAATTCACCATAAAGGCCCAGGAAGCCATCCAAAAAGCGCAGGAAATTGCGGCTTCGTTGCAACATCAGCAAATCGAAACCGCCCACCTGCTGAAAGGCATCATCGCAGTGGATGACGGCATCCTGCCTTTTATATGGCAACGATTCGGCATCCAAGGCGGCGACGTCCAGCAAAAACTGGATGAGCTGCTGGCCAAGCTTCCGCGGGTGAGCGGCGGACAGCAATACCTGTCGCAGAACGCCCATCAAGTGCTGCAAAAGGCGTTCAAAATATCGGAAAGCTGGAAAGACTCCGTCGTCACCCTCGAGCATCTTTTCGTTGCAATCCTCGAGAACAACGACGAACTTGCCCAGTATCTTCAATCACTGGGACTTAAACCCGAAGAAGTAAAACGCATCATTATGGAAGACTTACGCAAAGGCGCACAAGCCACCGACAGCACGGCCGAACAGAAATATCAGGCCCTCGAAAAATATGCGCGCAACCTCAACGAGATGGCGCAGGCCGGCAAGCTCGATCCCGTCATCGGCCGAGATGAAGAAATCCGGCGGGTGCTGCACATCCTCTCCCGCCGCACTAAGAATAATCCCGTATTGGTAGGCGACCCCGGCGTCGGGAAAACGGCCATCGTGGAAGGGATCGCCCGGCGGATTGTGGACGGCGACGTCCCCGAAAACATGAAAGACAAGGTCATCTATGCCCTCGACATGGGTGCGCTGATGGCCGGCGCCAAATATCGCGGCGAGTTTGAAGAGCGCCTCAAAGCCGTGGTCAAAGAGGTGGCCAACTCCAACGGGCAAATCATCCTCTTCATCGATGAGATCCACACCCTGGTGGGGGCCGGCGGCGGCGGAGAAGGCGCCATGGATGCCGCCAACATCCTCAAGCCCGCCCTGGCCCGCGGCGAACTGCGCGCCATCGGCGCCACCACCCTCGATGAATTCCAGAAATACTTCGAAAAAGACAAGGCCCTCGAACGGCGCTTCCAGAAAGTGATGATCGACGAGCCCTCGCCCGAAGACGCCATCTCCATCCTGCGCGGGCTTAAAGACCGATACGAAGCCTATCACAAAGTCAAGATCAAAGATGAGGCGCTGGTGGCGGCCGTGGAACTGTCGCACCGCTACATCACCGACCGGTTCCTTCCCGACAAAGCCATCGACCTGATCGACGAGGCGGCCGCCAAGCTACGCCTCGAAATCGACTCGATGCCCGAAGAGCTCGACGAGCTGGACCGCAAAATCCGCCAGCTCGAAATTGAACGCGTGGCCCTCGAACGAGAAGGCGACACCCAAAAGCTGACCGAGATCAACGCCAAATTGGCCGAGCTGCAGGAGAAATTCTCGCAGCTGAAAGCACAATGGGAAACCGAACGCGGCATCCTGCGAAAAATCCAGCAGATTAAAGAGCAAATCGAACAGCTCAAATTGGAAGCCGAACAGGCCGAACGACACGGCGACCTGAACAAGGTGGCCGAAATCCGATACGGCCGCATCCCGCAACTGCTCCAGCAATTAGAAGCCCATGAGGCGGAACTCCGAAAAATCCACGAGGAAAAAGGCGCCTTGCTCAAGCTGGAAGTGGATGCCGAAGACATCGCCGAAATCGTGTCGAAATGGACGGGCATTCCGGTCCACCGCATGCTGGAAAGCGAACGGGAAAAACTGCTCCGCCTCGAAGACGAGCTGCACCGGCGTGTGGTGGGGCAGGAAGAAGCCGTGCGTGCGGTGGCCAATGCCATCCGCCGTAGCCGGGCCGGCCTGCAAGACCCCAACCGCCCCATCGGCTCCTTCATCTTCCTGGGAACCACCGGCGTGGGGAAAACCGAACTGGCCCGCGCATTGGCCGACCTGCTCTTCAACGATGAACGGGCCATGGTCCGCATCGATATGAGCGAATATCAAGAGCGACATTCCGTCTCGCGCCTCATCGGTGCGCCCCCGGGATACGTGGGCTACGAAGAAGGCGGACAACTCACCGAAGCCGTCCGCCGCAAACCCTATTCGGTCATCCTCCTCGACGAAATCGAAAAGGCCCATCCCGATGTGTTCAACATCCTGCTGCAGGTGCTCGACGACGGCCGCCTCACCGACAACAAAGGCCGCACCGTCAACTTCAAAAACACCATCATCATCATGACGTCCAACCTCGGATCGGAAATTATCCGGGCCAACTTCGAGAACATCTCGGAAGCGGAAGTGGACGCCGTAGTGGAACGCACCAAACGGGAAGTCTTCGACCTGCTCAAGAAAACCATCCGCCCCGAGTTCCTCAACCGCGTGGATGAAATCATCATGTTCAAGCCGTTGATGAAACGGGAAATCCGCGAAATCGTGAAACTCCAGCTGGGCAAACTGCAACAGATGCTGTCGAAGAACAACATCCGGCTCGAAGCCACCGATGCCGCCATCGACCGGCTGGCCGACCTGGGCTACCAACCCGAGTTCGGCGCCCGACCGCTGAAACGGGTCATCCAGCGCTACATCATCGATGAGCTGGCCCGACAAATCCTGGCGGGCACCGTCACCGCCGACAGCACCATCATCGTGGATGTGGACGGCGGCGGACGGTTCGTCTTCCGCAACGTCCAGCCCCAGGAAGAAAGCTCACCGGCGGTCGAAGACGTCGAGGCCGAAGACGTTTAACACCGGCTTGTCATGACGATGGCAGGGCCTTCACCACACAGCGTGGTGAAGGCCTTTTTCATTTCCAGCGCCGCCACACGGCATAGACGCGGTCGATGGGCAATCCCATCACCGTATAAAAAGACCCTTCGATTGAGCGAATACCGATCAACCCCATCCAGTCTTGGGCGCCATAGGCACCTGCTTTGTCCAGCGGAGCGGCGCCGGCCGCGTAATGGGCGATATCCTCATCAGAGAAACGATTGAAACGAACCTGAACCGCATCGACAAAAGCTTCCACGCGCTTTTGATCCCGCATCACGCATGCCGTCAACACTTGATGGGAGCGTCCCCGCAGCCGGCGGAGCATCGCCGCGGCTTCGTGTCGGTCGGCGGGCTTTCCCAGCACTTCCCCGTCCAGCACCACGATCGTATCGGCCGTCAGCACGATCTCATCCGGACGAACCGCCCCATGCTGCATCACCCATTCCGACTTTCGGCGCGCCAGTTCCATCACATAATCGTCGGGCCGCCCGTCCCGATGGGGCGGCTCATTCACCGCAGGCCCCACAATACGGGAAATCGGAATCTCCGCCCGCTCCAGCAGTTCTTTCCGCCGCGGCGAAGAAGAACCCAGCAATATCGGGCGGCGCATTGAGCCGCGGGCATTACTGAATGCGCCCCAGGATGTCATCGACCGCTATGGGAATGTCCGCCGACAGGTCCTCGGCGCCCGACGCCGTTATCATCACGTCGTTTTCCAGCCGGATGCCGATGTTTTCCTCCGGAATGTAAATGCCGGGCTCGCATGTCAACACCATACCCGACGCCAGTGGTTGGTGGGCATCGGCCACATCGTGGACGTCCAGCCCGAGATGATGCCCGAAACCATGCATGAAATACCGGCGATAGGCCTGGGGGTTGTCTTGGACTTCCTGTTCGGTGAGCAGCTCCAGCCGAATCAGCGCCTCGGTGATCCACTGCCCGGCATGCGCATTCAACTGCTGGATGGTGACGCCCGGTTTCATAGCCCCCATCAAGCGCCGTTGCACGCCCAGCACCGCTTCATACACCGCCCGTTGCCGCGGGGAAAAACGTCCGCCAATCGGCACCACCCGCGTGATGTCGGAATGATAGCCGTGCACCGTGGCGCCGAAATCGATCAGCAGCAACTCGCCCGCCCGAAGGGCGGCGTCATTGTTCGTATAATGCAACACCGTGGCATTTTTCCCGCCCGCCACGATGGTGTCGAAAGCAAACCCTTCGCCGCCCGCCCGCACAATCTGCGCATAAAGAAAAGCCTCCACCTCATATTCATACCGGAAAGAAGACCCCGCTTGCAGCAGGGCGTCAAAGGCCTGGGCGGCCACCCGATTGGCCTCCCGTAGAAACGTCACCTCATGATCGTCCTTTATCATGCGCATTCGGGCCAGTATGGGATACAATGCTTCCATCGGCAAGGCGGGATACCACTCCCGTATTCGACGGCCATAGCGAAGGGCGGCATACGGCACCTCCGAAAAAAAGCGCGGATGCTGATTGTATTCCAGATAGCAGCAGCGGGCCGAAGCGGCATAAGCGTGAAACGTGGGCCAGAATTTTTCATTGACCATCGTCATCACCTCGCCGGCCCGTCTCCGAATTTCTTCCTCGGTCAAGACGTTGCCCTCCCACACCGCCTGATGTTCATCATAGGCGGGATAAAAGACCATTTCCCGGGTTTGGTCTTCGCCTTTCCACAACAGCAAAGCCACGTCGGGATGTTCGAGGCCGGTCAGATAAAACAGGTTCGTGTTAAACTGGTAGGGGAAAAACTGGTCAGCCGATTTGGGCATCTTATCATGGGCCGTCACCAACGCCAACGAGCCCGTCGGCAACTGATCGATGAGCCGTTTGCGCCGCTCGGCATACACCTGCGGGAGGTAGCGGTAGCGGCGAATCATGACTCGGGACAAATTGAGCGGGTGTCGCCGATCATTTTTTCGGGGCGGACAATGCGGTCAAACTCCTCGGCGGTCAGGTAGCCCAGCGCCACCGCCACTTCTTTCAGGGTTTTATTTTCCGCAAACGCCTTTTTGGCAATCTCGGCCGCTTTCTCATAGCCGATGACCGGATTGAGCGCCGTGACCAGCATCAACGAGTTGTTCAGGTGCATCTGAATGCGATGCTCGTTGGCCGTCAGGCCGGCCAGCAACTTGTCGGTGAAAGATTGCACGGCATCGGCCATCAGCCGCATCGAGCGCAAGACGTTGTGAATAATCAGCGGCTTAAAGGCATTCAATTCAAAATGGCCGTTGGAAGCGCCGATGGTCACCGCCGTGTCGTTGCCCATCACCTGGGCCATCACCATAGTGAGGGCCTCGGCCTGCGTGGGATTTACTTTTCCGGGCATAATTGATGACCCCGGTTCATTGGCCGGAATGTTGATTTCTCCGATGGCACATCGGGGACCCGATGCCAGCATTCGGATGTCGTTGCCGATTTTCATCAAGGCCGCGGCAGCCCGTTTCAGCGCGCTGGAAAGACCGGCCACGTCATCATGGGCGGCGATTTTTTCGAACTTGTTGGCGGCCGGCTCGAAGGGCATTCCCGTCAGCTCGGCGATGTATTGGACCGCCTGTTGATCGTAACCTGCGGGTGCGTTCAGGCCCGTGCCCACAGCCGTTCCGCCCAGCGGCAGGAAGCGCACCTCATCCAGTGCCTTTTCGATCTGCCGGATGGCACTCCGAAGCTGGGCTTCGTAACCGGAAAACTCTTGTCCCAGGGTCAGCGGCACGGCATCCATGAAATGGGTTCGGCCCACCTTGGTCAGGTCCCGATACCGGCACACGATGCGGAGAAGGGCGTCGGCCATTTTGTGCAAGGCAGGCAGCAACACCGTCGCGCCCATCCGATACGCCGCAATGTTCATCGCCGTCGGGAACGTATCATTCGACGACTGCGACTTGTTCACATCGTCGTTGGGATGCAACACCTTTTTCGCATCAGTCAGCGAACCGCCGTCAAGGACGTGCCCCCGGTTGGCAATGACTTCGTTGACATTCATGTTGGTTTGCGTTCCCGATCCGGTTTGCCAGATCACCAGCGGGAAGTGGGCGTCGAGTTGTCCATCGAGGATTTCATCCGCCACCTTTCCGATCAGCTCCGCTTTATGCCGGTCGAGAACGCCCAGGTCGGCGTTGGCCATGGCGGCGGCCTTTTTCAAATAGGCATAGGCGTATATCACCTCCTTGGGCATTTTCTCTCCGCCGATGCGGAAGTTTTCCAGCGAACGCTGCGTTTGCGCCCCCCAATATTTATCGGCGGGGACGCGCACTTCTCCGAGCGTATCGTGCTCGATGCGATAGGCGGTCATAGCAGGATCAAGATTAAACAGGGCAAAATTAGCGGTGCCCCCCGCAAAAGACAACGACCAACAGGACATAAGAGAAGCGCCCCGCCCCCTTCCGGGGACAGGGCGCTTCAGCGCTAAAACAAACAATGCTACACTACCGACGTCGCACGGCTTTTCGCAAGATTTTATAGGCATCGTCGATGCGTGCCCCGCGATACAACAGGTCTCCTTCCGGCGAGAAGACGAGCACGTAAGGCGGGCCCACAATTCCCAGCTGTGCCACCAGCGGCGAGGCATGGCCCATCGGATCGCGCACCTGCACCAAGTTGCCGCTTGCATCGTAAGCGCTCACGGCATCCACCCAACGTCCCCGATCGCTTTCAAGGGCATATTTCACCACTACCACATTATCGTCTTTTTCCGCCTTTTTAGCGATCAGCTTCACCGTGTTGCTATGATGCTTACACACCGGCGACCAGGGGGCCCAGATATCCATCAAAATAAATTTTCCCTGAAAGTCGGATAGGGAAACGATTTCATTGTTAAGGCCCTCCGCCTGCAACGACAAGATGTTAGAGGACGTTTGTTGCACAGGTGCCGGCTGGGCATACAGCCCCCCCACCATACTCACCATAAGTCCGATCATTAATCCGCGGAGTCCTTCAAGTGCTTTCATGGCTGTGCGATTTTGTTAGCTTAAAGATACGAAACGCAGATTAATTTTTAGACTCCTTCCGAAAAATCCCCCAACAGCAGATATAATGGGAAATCCAGGTCATTTTTTCCGGTTTCTTTTTGCGTGGTTGGTATCCATAAATAGACATATTTGAATAGCGGCGGGGTCAAAATTGTCAAAAGGTCACTAATTAGACAAAATCTAAACAACTATACCGGCAACTGTTCCGAAGAAGCCGATGAAACCTCGGAAGCATCGGACGCTGCGGCACCGTTTACCGGTTCATCCGTCTGGGGCGTTGGTTCTTCGGGGCGCTCCCCCAATATTTCATTCAGGTCTTCTTTGTAAAGCACCTCTTTTTCCCGTAAACGGTCGGCCAGTTTTTCAAGGAGGGCCCGCTTTTCCAGCAACAACTGCTTGACCCGCTCATATTGCCGGGCGATAAACTTTCGGACTTCTTCATCGATCATTTCAGCCGTGCGTTCGGAGTAAGGGCGCTGGAAAGCTTCCCACTCGGCCTGGGGCGTTCGGAACGACACATGGCCCACTTTGGGGTTCATCCCATACAGCGCAATGAGGTCGTAGGCGATGCGGGTGATGCGTTCGAGGTCGTTTTGTGCGCCGGTGGACACCTCTCCGAAGATAATCTCTTCGGCGGCCCGCCCGCCCAGCGCCACGGCCACCTGGTCTTCCAGTTCGCGCTGCGTGTAAAGATGGCGGTCTTGCGGCAGATATTGGGCGTATCCAAGGGCTGCAATGCCCCGCGGGATAATCGACACCTTAATCAGCGGCAGGGCATGCGGCAGAAACCACCCGGCAATGGCGTGGCCGGCTTCATGATAGGCTACGATTTTTTTCTCTTTGGGCAGGATGACCTTCTTGCGTTCCAGCCCGCCGATAACCCGATCGATGGCATCCTGAAAGTCTTCCATTTCGATGACATCCTTTCCTTTTCGGGCGGCGATGAGTGCGGCTTCATTACAGACGTTGGCGATGTCGGCGCCTACGAAACCGGGGGTCTGTGTGGCCAGTTGATGGGGATCGACGTCATCGGCGATCTTTTTCTTGCGCAGGTGTACGCGAAAGATGGCCTCCCGCCCTTTGATGTCGGGGCGATCGACGGTGATTTGCCGGTCGAAGCGGCCCGGCCGCAACAAGGCGGGGTCCAGGATGTCGGGGCGGTTCGTGGCCGCCATCACAATCACGCCCGTGTTGGTGGAAAAACCATCCATTTCCACGAGCAGCTGGTTGAGGGTGTTTTCCCGTTCATCGTTGCCGCCTTGCAATGCCGTTCGGCCCCGGGCGCGTCCGATGGCGTCCAGCTCATCGATAAAAATGATGCAGGGGGCTTTTTCTTTGGCCTGACGGAACAGGTCCCGCACCCGACTGGCCCCCACGCCCACAAACATTTCCACGAAATCGGACCCCGACAACGACAGGAAAGGGACGCCGGCTTCGCCGGCGGTGGCCTTGGCAAGGAGCGTCTTGCCCGTGCCCGGCGGCCCCACCAACAACACCCCCGAGGGAATGCGACCGCCCAGACGGGTATATTTCTCGTGGTTTTTAAGAAAGTCCACCACTTCCATCACTTCCCGCTTCGACTCATCAATTCCCGCCACGTCGGCAAACGTCACCGACGGCGGCGACGAATCTTTATCCACCACCGTCACCTTGCTCTTACCGATGGAAAAGATATTCGCACCACCGCCGCCGCCCATGCGACGCAACATAAACATCCAGATAAACAGCAAAAAGGCAAACGGGATAATCCATGAGATAATCTCCCATCCCCACGATCGCCGCGTGACGTATTGAATGGGTATCTCGTCGATCTGCGGATTTTCTTCCCGCATTTTTTCCATTTTCCGCTCAAAGTTTTCCGGTGTGCTGATTTGCATGCGCACCGCCGGTGAAGCGGAGGCGGCCTTGTCGGTTTCTCCCTCTTGTTTCAGATAGATATAAGCGGTTTCTTTGTTTTCCACCACGATCCGCTCGACCTCATTATTCTTGAGTTTTTCCCGCAGTTCCATCCACGTAATCGTGGGCGTCGAATCGAAGGTCCAGAAGTTCAACGCGATAAAGGTCAACGCTATCAGGCCGTAGAGCCAGTAAAAATTGAACCGTATCCGTCGGCCTCTTTTATTGGGTTGGTCGGTCATAGGTCATGATTTAATGTGTCGGGCGGGCGTTGCCGGATAAAGGCGTGGTTTCCTGCGGCATCGGCTCCGGACGAAAGGGCGTAAACCGCCCGTCGTGCCACAGTCCTTCCAGGTCATAGTGTCGGCGGATGTTTTCATCCCGAAAGATATGAAGTATGGTGTCGAAATAGTCGATGACGACCCAACGGCCCTGCTGAAGACCTTCGACGCTGAACGGAAGCTCGCCGTATCGGTGTTTCAGGCGAAAAATCACCTCACGGGCCAGGGCTTCCACGTGGCGTTCGTTTCGGCCGTGACAGATAATAAAGGAATCGGAAGGCCGTCCACCGAGCCGACGCAGGTCGATATGGACGATTTCTTTACCCAGCTTATCAGCCAGCACAGCTAAAATCGTTTGTTCTTTTTCGGTTATCATGTAAAAATACCGTTCATGCTTTTAACGGAACGCCCACCATTTTCAGATAGTTCAGTCAAAGATGATCGGGTGTTGTATTTCATCCCTACGGCAAATAACGGGCCACCAATTCGGCCAGCCGCCGGGAATAGCCCGCCTCGTTGTCATACCACGCCACCACCCGCACCATCTTGTCGTGCACTTCCAGCAGGGGGGCATCCAAGATAGCTGAATGCGGATTCCCCACAATATCGGAAGAGACCAACGGCGCCGTCGAGTATTGAAGAATCCCCTGAAAGGGTCCGTCGGCGGCGGACCGAAACACCGCGGCGAGCGCTTCCACCGAGGCCGGCATACGTTTCAGCCTTGCCACCACGTCGATCAACGACCCATCCGGCACCGGCACGCGATAGGACGTGGCCGTGACCTTGCCTTTCAGGTGCGGAAGCACCTTGCTGATGGCCTTTGCGGCGCCGGTGGTGGTAGGGATGATGTTCACCGCCGCCGCCCGGGCTCGACGCAGGTCCCGATGCGGTGCATCCATCAGGCGCTGGTCGGCCGTATAGGCATGGATGGTACTCATCATTGCCTGTTCGATGCCGAAATGGTCGTCGAGGATCTTCAACACCGGCGCCAGACAGTTGGTCGTGCAAGAGGCGTTGGAAATCAGCTGTTCCCGCCCTGTCAGTTCGTGATGGTTGACGCCGATAACCACCGTCTTAAAGCCGTCATCTTTTCCGGGCGCCGACAACACCACCCGACGGGCGCCCGCTCTGAGGTGAGCGGAAGCGCCTTCGGCGGTCCGAAACACGCCCGTGGCTTCCACCACCACATCCACGTCCAGTTCCTCCCATGGCAATCGGGACGGGTCTTTTTCCTGAAAGAAAGCAATTTGCCGGTCGCCGATATGCAGTCGGCCGCCGGCATATGAGACCGGCAAAG
>Ga0256832_1001602_pt1 | contig 15413 bp, 9 predicted proteins | sample 134614metaG_FD_190534 | JGI IMG/M metagenome (GOLD analysis project Ga0256832, IMG submission 190534) | Hydrothermal vent microbial communities from Lau Basin, Pacific Ocean - 134-614 | ecosystem: Environmental > Aquatic > Marine > Hydrothermal vents | place: Pacific Ocean: Lau Basin | collected...
ACCGTGATCGACGGTTTCCTGGTGAGCCCCAACGTCACGGTGCAGGAGGTGCGCACCGAGGACCTGGGCTTCGCGGACGCCGACCACAACCCGGTGCGGGTGCGGCTGAGCGCAGGAGGGCGGTAGGAGGTAAATAGGTTTTCGGAGGTGGGGTGTGAGAGGTAGGATAAGCGAACGGTACGTAGTGCGTGGTGCGTAGTACGTGGTAGTCAGCTTGAATCGAGCGCGCTATGCGCGATGGCGCGCTGCGGTGTCTCCACAGGCCACAAGCTACAGGCACAGGCTACGAGCCGGTTTATACCCCCACCCCGGCCCTCCCCCAGGGGAGGGGGCGTTGTTTTGCAGCAACCAAGCCGTGGATTAAAGGCGTGGCATGGGCCCCGGCTCGCGGGCGTCAAGCGCCCTTGGCCGGGGACTCGCCTTCACTTTTTCAACGACTCATTACCGATTCCCCGGACGAGGCCGGCTGGCCCGCCGGGATCCGGGGTCCGTGCCGGAAGAGAAGCCGGGGTTCTCCTGTCGCTGACGCGCAAACGTTGCAACGAAGAGATGAAACCTTCCTTTACCGGTAGAAAGCCGAATGGTGGGCATGGTGCTTCTACTGACCACAAGCTACGGGCTACAAACCGTCCTGTCACCACCACGCACTACGCACTACGTACCACGTACCAGCAAGGGCTGCCCCCTACGGCGAGATAGCGCACCCTACAAGCCACGGGCTACAGGCTGCATGTTCCGCCAATCGGCCCCGCCCCGCTCGGGTTAGGATAGGCCCTATGGCGAAGGAGCAAGGCGTCACGCCGCAGTCGCAGGACTTCAGTGAGTGGTACATCGACGTCATCCAGAAGGCCGAACTGGTGGACTACGGCCCCGTACGCGGCACCATGGTGATGCGCCCCTACGGCTACGCGCTGTGGGAGAACCTGCAGCGCGAGCTCGACCGGATGATCAAGGAGACCGGGCACCAAAACGCCTACTTCCCCCTCTTCATCCCCATGAGCTTCCTGCAGAAGGAGGCCGAGCACGTCGAGGGTTTCGCTCCCGAGCTGGCCGTGGTCACCCACGCCGGCGGCGAGGAGCTGGAGGAGCCGCTGGCGGTGCGGCCGACCAGCGAGACCGTGATCGGCTACATGTGGTCGAAGTGGATCAGCAGCTGGCGCGACCTGCCGGTGCTCATGAACCAGTGGGCCAACGTGGTGCGCTGGGAGAAGCGGCCCCGCCCCTTTCTGCGAACGACCGAGTTCCTCTGGCAGGAGGGGCACACCGCCCACGCCACCCGTGAGGAGGCCGAGGAGGAGACGCGGCGGATGCTGGGGGTCTACGCCAAGCTGGCCCGCGACTACGCCGCCATCCCGGTGTGGGAGGGCATGAAGACCGAGAAGGAGAAGTTCGCCGGCGCCGTCTACACCACCACCATCGAGGCGATGATGCGCGACGGCAAGGCGCTCCAGGCCGGCACCAGCCACTTCCTGGGGCAGAACTTCGCGCGCGCCTTCGAGATCACCTTCCAGGACCAGGACCTGGAGGAGAAGTACGTCTGGACCACCTCCTGGGGGCTTTCCACCCGCATGATCGGCGCCATCATCATGGCCCACGGCGACGACCAGGGGCTGATCCTGCCGCCCAGGCTGGCTCCCGTTCAGGTGGTGATCGTGCCCATCTACCGCAAGAACACCCGTGAGGTGGTGCTCGAGGCCGCCCGCGCGCTCGAGCACGAGATCCGGCGCGCCGGGGTGCGCGTCCACACCGACGACCGCGACCAGTACAGCCCCGGTTACAAGTTCAACGAGTGGGAGCTCAAGGGCGTGCCGTTGCGGATCGAGATCGGCCCCCGCGACGTGGAGGCCGGCCACGCGGTCCTCAAGAGCCGGCTGGGCGGCGAGAAGGAGTTCATCGGCCTGCGCGACCTGCCGGGGCTCCTGCCCGAGCGGCTCGAAGCCTTCCACCGCGCCCTCTACGAGCGCGCGCTCGCCTTCCGCGAGGCCGGGGTGCGCCGGGTGGACGACTACGACGCCTTCAAGGCGCAGGTGGAGCAGGGTTTCGCCGCCGCCTTCCACTGCGGCGAGGCCGCCTGCGAGAAGGCCATCCAGGAGGAGACCAAGGCGACCACCCGGCTGATCCCCTTCGACTTCCCCGACGAGGAGGGGGTCTGCGTGCGCTGCGGCAAGCCCAGCGCCTACGGCAAGCGGGTCCTCTTCGCCAAGGCCTACTGATCCTGAGCGCGGCCTTGCCCCGGCCCCCCGCGCGGTAGGCTGGACGCATGAACTACCGCATCGCGGCGCGGCGCGTCTACTGGCGCTGGTTCGGCGAGGTGGACCTCGCCGGCGGCCCCACGCTGCGGATGAGCGGCGACGCGGCGCGCTGGCTGCGCGAGGGCGAGGAGGTGCAGCTGCGGATTCGGGGCGGGGCCGCGGGCAACCTGCTCGACGCGGACGACTACGTGCTCGAGCGGGCGGGGCGGGTGCACTGGCCCCCCTTCGCGCGCGAGGTCGAGCACGCGCGTTCCGGCGTCTACGCCCGCACCCTCTACGGCTACGCCCTGCGCGTGCGCGAGGCGCGGTCCGAGACCGACTACGAGGCCATCGCCGAGCTGGAGCAGTACCACTACGCCTCGGACCACGAGACCGTGGCGGTGTGGCGCTGCCCCGACGGCCGCCGGGTGCGGGCGGCCGCCAAGCCCCGCTGCCGGCAGGGCGAGGGGCGGCTGCTCGACATCCGCGGCTCCACCCCGGCGAGCCGTTTCCTGGTCATGGAGCTCGTCGAGCGCCTGCCCTTCGAGCCCGCCATCGTGGCCTACCTGCGGCTCGACCCGCCGCTGCCCGCCATGCACCGGCGCACCCCCGGGGGGATCGAGCGGCGGATCCGCGAGGAGGTCTTTCCCGAAGACTGGTTCCACCCCACCTTCGACGTCAAGGACCTGCTGCCCGAGGGACGGCCCTGGGAAGAGGCGGCGCAGCGGGCGATCGACCGGGTGCGGGTGGCGGCCGCGCGCGTCGCGCGCGTCGTGGTGCATCCGGACTACCGCTCGGACGGCCTGGGCGCGCGGATCGTGCGGCTGGCGCTCGAGTGGGCGGTGGAGCGCGGCGTTCCCGACGGACGGCGCGACAAGGAGCTGGTCTGCACGGTGGCGCAGATGGCCCGCTACCACCCCTTCTTCGAAAACGCCGGCTTCCGCTACCTGTGGGACACCGCCTCGGGCCGCCCGGTGCTGGCCTACCCCCTCACCGACGCGGCGGCGCGCCGGATGCGGCGCTTCTTGCAGTCCGACCCCTACGCCGTCGAGCACCGCGGGCGGCTCTACCGCCCGCGCTACGGGCGGGTGCGCGGGCTCGCGGGCCCGGTGGTCTTCCACGGGGTGGACAAGGCTTACGCCAGCGACCTGGACCTGGAGGAGCTGGCGCCGGAGGTGCGGGGGATGCTCGAGGCCTTCGGGGTGCGCCGCCGCCGCATCGAGCGCCGGGTGCTGCGCGGGGTCAAGCTGCGCATCGAACCGGGAACGGTGCAGCTGCTCTGGGGCGCCAGCGGGGCGGGGAAGACGACATTGCTGCGCCTCCTCTGGGACGAGATGCCCGACGCCGGCTGGGTGGACGTGCCCGAGGGGCGGGTCGAGGCCTACCTGCCCGGCGTCGCCGAGCCCGTTGCGGGGGACGAGGTGCTGCTCGAGCGGGTGGCGCGCCGGCTGCAGGACGTGCCGGCCGCGGCGGAGCTGCTGGGGCGGATGGGCCTGGCCGACGCGGTGCTCTGGCGCGCGCTGCCGGACCAGCTCTCCACCGGGCAGCGTGAACGCTTCCTGCTGGCGCTGCTCCTCGCCGCACGGCCCGACCTGCTGCTCGTCGACGAGTTCGCGGCCCACCTCGACGGGCCGAACGCGCGCCGCCTCGCCCGGGCGCTGGCCCGCCTCGCGCGCGAGGCGGGGATCACCCTGGTGGTGAGCAGCCACCGGGAGGAGGTGCGCGCCGCGCTCGAGCCCGACCGCATCGTCTACGTCGGCTACGGCTCGGTCTGGTCCGAGCCGGGCCAGGGAACCTCGGCGAGGTCCACCCAAAGCATCCGCCCCCGGCGCGGCGGCACGGGCAGCGGCTCGGAGTAGCGCCGGGGGTTTTCCAGCACCCAGGCCCACAGCGGCGCGCCCCGGGCGTAGGCCTCCAGGAAGGCTCCGGCGCGGTGGCGTTCCTCGTGAGCGCGCAGCTCCTCGGCACTGAAGGGCCCCTCCACCCCGGTCACGTCCACCTGCCCGATGAGGCGGCCGCCGCTGACGATGCCGATGGGGCCGCGGACGCGGGTGGGGTGCTTGCGGATCTCCCAGGTCTTCACGCCGTCCACGATCCAGCCGGCGTAGGGCTCGCGCACGATCAGACCGCGCTTGGGGCGCCGCATGCGGCCAGTATAATCGGCCCCATGGCGCCCGCTAAGCTGCGCTGCCCGCGCGAGTCCAAGACCAAGAAACGCGCGCGCGCCCTGCGCATCCTCCAGAAGCTGGAGGCCGCCTACCCCCAGGCGCGCACCGAGCTGCGCCACGCCAACCCCTTTCAGCTGCTCGTGGCCACCGTGCTCAGCGCCCAGGCCACCGACAGGTCGGTCAACGAGGCCACCCCCGCCCTCTTCGAGCGCTTCCCCACCCCCGAGGCGCTGGCGGCGGCCACCCCCGAGGAGGTGGAGCCCTACATCCGCCGCATCGGCCTGTACCGCACCAAGGCGCGCAACCTGGTGGCGCTGGCCCGCCGGCTGGTCGCCGAGCACGGCGGCGAGGTGCCGCGCGACAAGCAGGCGCTGATGGCGCTGCCGGGGGTGGGCTGGAAGACGGCCACCGTGGTGCTGGGGGCGGCCTTCGGGGTGCCGGGCATCGCCGTGGACACCCACCTGGCGCGGCTGGCGCACCGGCTCTGCCTTTCGCGGGCGGCCACCCCGGAGAAGATCGGGGCCGAGCTGGAGGAGCTCTTTCCCCGGGAAAAGTGGGTCTTCGTGCACCACGCCCTCATCCTCCACGGCCGTTACGTCTGCACCGCGCGCAAGCCGAAATGCGACGCCTGCGTGCTGGCGGACGACTGCCCGAACCGTCAAAACGCCTGAGCGCGTCAGGGTGTTATGATGGAGGACGTGAATATTGCGGGTGCCCTTGCCGACTTGTACACCCTTCAGGAGCGCGACCAAGAGCTTGATAAAATCAAGGAACAGCAGGAGTTGCTGCCGCCCGAGCTGATCGAGGCCCGCGAGAAGTGGGCCGAGCTGTCGGCGCGGCTGGGCCAGCTCAAGGAGCGCTACCTAACCCTGCAGCGCGAGTACAAGCAGAACGACCTGGAGATCAAAGACCTCACCGCCAAGCGCAAGCAGGCCGAGGACGAGCAGATGCAGTCCTCGAGCGTGCGCGAGCAGACCCAGTTCGAAAACCGCATCCAGCAACTCTCGACCCGCATCGACGAGCTCACCGAGCTGACCATGCCCATCCTCGAGGAGATGGAGAACCTGGCCGAGCAGATCCAGGCGCTCGAGGCCGAGATGGCCGAGATGAAGCCCGAGCTCGACGCGCTCGAGGCCAAGAACGCCGAGCGCGTGGCCCAGCTCGAGGCCGAGTACCAGGAGAAGCTGGCCAAGCGCGAGGAGATGGCGGCCAGCATTCCCAAGAACCTGCTGCGCGAGTACCAGGCCATCCGCCGCGCCCGCAAGGGCGTGGGGGTGGCGCTCGTCTACGCCAAGGGGGGCGTCTACCGCTGCAGCGCCTGCAGCGTGCAGCTGCCCACCCACGTGGCCCAGCGCGTCTACCAGGGGCAGCAGGTGGTGCGCTGCCCCAGCTGCGGCCGGCTGCTGTGGAAGGGCCCCCAGGAAGGGTAGCCCCGAAACGAACGCCCCAACCGCCTCGGAACTCCGAGGCGGTGGCTTTTGTGGGCTCCGCGGGGCCGCGCGCCCGGGAGCGCCTCGCGGCTCGCGTTTCCTCGCTCAGCGCTCGAGCGGCTCCACGAAGTCGATCGCGTCCAGCTGGCCGGTTTCGATGGCGTACCCCGCGGGCAGGGCGAAGCTCTCGGTCCGGGTGACCGTACCGGCGGGGTCGACGGTGTGCACGACCACGCCGCCGGCGCGCAGGCAGGCCACCTGCATCCGCCCGGGTGCGGGGCTGCAACGGTAGGGCGTCTCGCCCGGCAGCGCGACGAAGGTGCTGCTCGTGGTGTCGGCGTTGACGACGAAGCCGGTGGCCTCGGTGAAGTCGGGGTAGAGGGCGCGCTCCACGAAGAGCAGCGAGCTGCCGAAGTCGAGGCCGCCGAAGTCGGCGGGGCCTTCGAACTGCATGAAGGCGGGGTCGCGTCCGATGGTGCCCTGGTATCCGCCCTGCGGCGAGGGCACCGCCGCGACCAGGGCCGTCCAGCTGGCGTCGGGGTTCATGTTCCCGCAACCCAGCAGGTACCCGCCGGCCCAGACGCTGCGGCCGGGGCGCCAGCCGCACTGGGTCGCGTAGCCGCTCACGTCCGCGGTCCAGACGACCTCACCGGTCTGCAGGTCGATCATCTGCAGCTGCCGGGTGCCGAGGGTGTCTTCGAAGTAGCGCAGCGCCGCCGGCAGGCTGCCGCCGTCCTGGAAGCTCAGGTTGACGTAGCTGAGCTGGTAGCTGCCGGGCAGGCTGGCCACGGTCACCGCCTGGGCGTCGGCGGGGCCAAGGCGGTAGAGCATCTCGGAGCCGCTCGAGCCGGGGTCTTGCAGCATCACGGCCACCAGCTCCCCCGCAGCGGTGCGTACGGCCGCGAAGGAGACGGCCTGCGTCGCGGGATCGGCCCAGGCGTCGTCGCCAAACGAGGTCAGGGCGCGCACCGTTCCCAGGTCGAGGTCCCAGAGGTAGAGGTTCAGCGGGCCGCCCGACGACCGCCCCAGGAAGACGACCTCGCGCCCCGGCGCGCCGTCGGGCGTCGGGGTCACGGCGACGCCTTCCTGCACCTCCACGTTGCGGTAGGTGGCCGCGTAGCCGCCGGGGGCGCTGGTGCGGATGTCGTAGCGGCCCACGGGCAGATTGATCCGGTAGCTGCCGCTTCCCGGCGAGGTCTCGGTCAGGGCGTAGTTCATCGAACCGAGGCTGCCGAGCTCGGTCACGTCCGCGCTCAGCCCGCCCGGCGGCCCTTCGAGCACCACCTCCCCGCGCAGGGGTTTGGCGTGCAGCCGGAAGGGTTTTCCACTTCCCGCCAGCGTCGCCTCGTCGTCCTTGGCCGCGCCCAGGTCGAGGTTGGCGGCCAGGGCGCCGCTTTCGAAGGTCTGCCCGGGGGCCACCCGGACCTCCGCGGGGCCCGGCCGCCAGCTGCAGCTCCAGGACTGGACGTCGACGGCGCTGCGGTCGTTCGGGGTGAGGGGGTCGCCGGAGACCGTGAACCACAGCCGCCAGCTGACGGGGAAGGGCTCGGTGTTCGGCAGCTTGTAGCGGAAGACGGCCCCCGAGAGGGCGTAGCGCTTGTTGCCGTGGTCCGCGAAGGCTTCGGTGGTGGTGTTCGCGATCAGCTGCGTCACGCCGGTCGCGGCGTTGGGGTCGGGCCGGCAGGCCGCCGCGGGGCGGGCGGTCGCCGGACCCTTGACGTAGGTCTGGTCCTTGAACCAGTGCCAGTACTCGTCGGCCAGCTTCCCCTGCAGCGCGGCGTTCGTTCCCGCGACCGTCATGGGCTCGCGCATGTAGGCGTCCATGGCCGCGTCGAAGGCCAGCCCGCGTTCCCGCAGCACGTGGTACCAGAAGTCCTGGCTGCGGTAGTGGGCGCCGCGGCCGAGGTAGGGGAGCGGAATCCAGTCGCTGCGGGCCGAGTAGTCCGGCGTCAGCTGCGGTTGGAAGGCCGCGTCCTGGATCGAGTTTTCCGAGAGCGCCGCGGTGCTTTCCGCCCACCAGCCGGCGCTGCCGCCGTAGCGCTGCTGCACCGCGTGGAACAGTTCGTGAACCAGGGTGCGCCGCATCGCCGGCGTCACGGCGCCGTTGGCGGGGGCGCAGACCACCATGATCCGGGTATCCGTTTGGTAGAAGCCCAGCGTGCCGGGGTCGCACTCGCCGGTACCGGCCGGCATCAGGTAGAAGCCGTAGCTGGCGTTGCTGTAGTCCATACGAATGGGGGTGCCGCGGCCCTGGACGATCGGCTTCGCGCCCACCGCCTGGAGCAGCGGCGGACGCAGCTTGGTGTTGCGGTAGAGGCCGAGGACGGCGTCCATCGCGGACTCGAAGGCGGCGACCGCGGCGCTGGAGAAGGCGCCCTTGGGGGTGACGATCGCCCTGCCCCGGGGCAGCCAGGCGCTTCCCAGGCCGCCGCTCGGGCGCACCTCGCCGGCGGCGGCCGCGGGTCGTTCGGCGGCGTCGTCGCGCACCGGAAGGAAGACCAGCCCCTCTTGCGGGAGCGAGGGGAGCTGGACCAGGAAGGCGCCCAGCTCCGTCGCCGGCGTTCCCGGGATACGGAACCACATGGGGTCGGGTACGTGGGGGGCGCCGCCGGGGTCGTAGACCGCGAGGGCCAGGCCGGCGGGGTCCACGCCTTCGGGGAGGGGGACGACCAGCACGAAGGGCTCGCTCGCGGGGAGGTAGCGGTCGGCGGCGATGCGGTAGGCGTCGCCCGCGGGTTGCACCCCCGCGGGCAGGGGGAGGGCCGGCCGCGGTGCGGGCTCGAGGACGACCGCGACCGACGCCTCGATCGCCCCCGCCACCAGCGAGACCGCCAGCCCGTCGGGGCCTTCGAGCCAGCCGCCGGCCGGTCCCAGGCGGCCGATGACGTTGGCGGGGGGACGGGCGCCGCCGCAGCCGGCGACGGCCAGCAGCAGGAGCAGCAGCCCGAGGCGGCGCCACGGGAGGGGCTGCGGTGGGTGAAGCGCGCGCATTCTCGACCTCCTCATTCGTCCGGACACGTCTCCGCGACCTCGAAGACGTCGGCTTCGAGCAGACGGCCCACGAGGCAGCGCACCCCGGGGCCCCCGGTGTAGTTGCGCAAATAGAACGACCGCCCGTCCTCGCTCCGCCCGACCGTGCGGGCGGCGACGCCCCCTGTGGAATACACGCGCAACCACACCCTCAGGACCTCGCCGGGGCGGGGGCGGCCCGCGGGCCGGGGCCCGCGGGCCTCGCCGGGCGGGCGGGCGTTGTGGAAACGAAGCCTCCAGCCGTCGGGACCCCGCTCGAGCTCGCCCCAGACCTCCAGGAAGGCGCCCGGCTGCGGCCGGTAGTCGAACACCTGCCCTTCGACGGGGAGCGCGAACCGGGCGCCCGCGATGACGCCGCGGACGAGCCCCTGGTAGCTGCCGAAGGCCAGGAAGCGGCCGGACACCATGACGTAGCCGGCCTCCGCCCGGCCCTGCACCGCGTCGGCCACGCTCACGGAGCGGTAGGTCGTGGCCAGCGCGGGCAGCAGCCCCAGGGCGAGCGTGCACAGAATCCGGCGAAGCATACCGCCTCCTAGTAGGGGAGCGGGCCCGCGAACCGCACCACCGCGACCCGCATCCGCGAGGGGTCGCTGACGGTCAGGGCGACGCTGGCGTCGGCGCCGGTGCCGCGGCCGACGTAGAAGGCCATCGAGCGCAGGGTGCGGTTGCTCACCGCGGCCAGCGGCTGGTAGTAGAGCGTCTGCCAGCTGCCGTCGCGCAGCGCCAGGTTCTGGTACTCGTAGCCGGCGAGCTGGGCGGTGTCGTCGAAGAGCAGCGTCAGCGCCCAGTCGACGAGGGCGTCGGCGAAGCTCTGTCCGGTGGCCGCCTCGAAGTTGGCGATGCCGACGAGGTCGCTCTGGACCCAGGGCTTCCACAGCGAAGCGCCGGCCTTTTCGTGGGCGCGCCACATCAAGAGGAAGTTGAAGCCGTAGATGGCGCGGCCCTCGGCGCCCGGCGGACGGGTCGCGTGGACGATGCGGAACGCCTCGGGGTTGGCCAGCGCGTCGCTGGCGCGCGACTGGATCCGCCCCTGGGCGGTTCCGAAACCGCTCAGTTCCTTGGCGACCTCCGCCGAGGGCTCCTCGATCCAGATCTCCTCCAGCGGGAAGCCGTTGGCCACCCGGTAGCCCATCGCGACGAGGTGCTTCAGCTCGTGCGCCATCGTCCCCGGCAGAGCGACGTTCAGGAAGGCGTCGCGCGTCCAGGAGTAGAGGTTGATCGGCGGACCGGGCGTCGTGGCGTAAAAGATGTCGCCTTCGTTGCTGCGCGGCGCCGAGCCGCTGTCGACGTAGAGGTCGGCCGAGTAGACGTAACCGAAGAGGCCGGCGTTGCCGACCTTGGGGCTGAGGACGACGAAGATCTTGCCGTTGCCGTCGAAGTCGGTGGCGTTGCCGAAGGTGGTGCCGATGGTGGGCCAGACGGTGGTTTCGAAGGTGTTCGCGAGCGCGGCGAGCTCGCTGGCGCTGAGCACGTCGTCCCCCGTCAACCCGTCTTCGACGAACCAAACGGCGCTGGCGCTCACGTACTGCACGGTGGCGTTGATCAACGTCTGGGTGGGGGGCGAGGTGCCGATGTCGGTGAAGACCCAGAAGTCGCACTGCGTCGCCCCCGCCTGGTAGGGGCCGGGGCAGTTGTCGCTGAACCCCTGCGCCTCCACCTGCCGGTTCAGGGGCTCGAGTCCGCTGTCGCGGGCCCGGGCGGCGAAGTCGCGGCTCGCCTGCAGCGCCGGGGCGTCCGTGGGCACGAAGGGCCCGACCGGGCCGGCCTCCGCCGCCGGGCCCAGGGAGGCGGTCGCGACGTTCTGGGTGGCGATCGCGTACTGGATGCCGTCGGGGTCGGTGCCGCTGCTGTCCTGGCCGGCGTAGACGGGGATCAGGGCCACGTAGTCGGCGGGTTGCAGGCCGGGGAGCTGGACGGTGAGGGTGTTGCCGTTGAAGTCGCCGGGGCCGTAGACGGTGAGCGCGCCGCTGGCCTGGGTGCTGAACGAAGCGGTCACGAACTTGTCGTCGTCCAGGGTCAGGACGCAGCTCCCGCTGCCGCTGCAGTCGCCGCTCCAGCCCAGGAAGGTGGATCCGGCGGCGGGCGTCGCGGTCAGGGTGACCTGGGTGCCCGCCGCGTAACTCTGCGTCGTTCCCGTGGTGAACTCGGCGTCCGGCGGGGCGATCCGCACCTTGCCGCCGCCGCTTCCCGAGAAGGCGAGCTCGAGCGTGAACTGAGGGGGCGCCGCGCTCTGGCAGGCCGCGAGGACCAGGACGAGCCCCAAGAGGAGCAATAGACCCAAGGTGTAGGAACGCTTATAAGCTTGCATTTGCCCACGACCTTAGCCACAATGCCCTTAACAACGTCTTAACGGGGGTCCCGCAGCGATGCGCCTACGCCTGCTTGGCAGCCTTGAACTCGAAGGGGTCCGCTTCACCCGCCCCAAACCCCTGCTGTTGCTCGCCTACCTGGCCCTGGAGGGCTCGCGCGAGCGGCGTTTCCTCGCCGAGCTGTTCTGGCCCGAGGCCAAGCGACCGCTGGGCAGCCTCTCGGTGGCGCTGACGCAGCTGAACAAGGCGCATCCGGGTGCGGTGCGTGCGCACGGTCGCCGGTTGTACACGCCGCTAGCCACGGACGTGGACGAGCTGATCGACGCGGTGGCCCGCGGCGCGTGGGAACGGGCGGTGCGCCTGTACGGGGGCGCCTTCGCCGAGGGGCTGGACCTGCGCATGGGGCACGAGCTCGAGGAGTGGGTCTACCAGATGCGCGAGCGGGTGGCCGTCTGGGTTGCGCGCGCCCACCTGGAGCTGGGCCACCAGGCGCTCCACCGGGGAGCGTTCGACCGCGCCCGCGAGCACGCCGAGGCCGCCTACGGTCTGGAGCGCGCCTGGGGGCTCAGCGACCCGGCCACCACGGTCGAGCTCCTGCGCAAGAGCGGCAGTCCGCTGCTCGACGACTTCGTGCGCGACCACGGGCGCACCGAGCCCGTACCCTGCCGGGTCCCCCGGCCGGTTGCCCGCCACCTGGGCCGGCGCGAAGAGCTCGAGACGATCGAGCGGCTGCTGGTGCGCGAGGGGCAGCGCTGGGTCACCCTCGTCGGCTTGGCGGGCGTGGGCAAGACCCGCACGGCCATCGAGGCGGCGCAGCGCTTCTGCCGCAGGCGCTACTTCGCCGACGGGGTGGTCTGGCTGGGGCTCGACGCCGACGCCGGCGCCGACCTGCCCGCGCGGATCGCCGAGGCCCTCCAGCTGGCCTCCGACCCCCGCCGGCCGGGCTGGGACGACCTCGCGGCCCGCATCGACCAGAGATCGGTCTGCATCGTACTGGACGGTATCGAGCGCTTCCACCCGCAGGCCGGCGAGCTGGCGCGTCTCGTCGTTCGCTGTCCGAACCTGCACCTGCTCGCAACCAGTCGGGTGCGTCTGGGCGCGGCCGAGGAGCGCTGCCTCTACCTCGACGGATTGAGCATCGACCCCGAGGTCCCCGGGGAGCCGTCGCCAGCGGTCGCCCTCTTCCTCGAGCGCGCCCGCAGGGTGCAGGCCGCTTTGGGGGAGGGCGTGGCCGCCGTCGAGGAGCTCTGCCGGGTCTGGCAGGGCCATCCCCTGGCCATCGAGCTGGCCGCGTCCTGGGCCGACCTCTTCCCGGCCGAGGAGCTGGTCCGGCGCTTTTCGCCCCCGCACCTGCCGCGGCCACGCAACGGCGAAGGCGACCTCGAGGCCCTCCTCGAGGAAGCCTACGAACAGCTGCCCCCCGCCGCCCGGCGGGTCTTTCCGGGGCTGGGGGTCTTCGAAGGGGGCTTCGACGTCGAGGCCGCCGCGGCGGTGCTGGGTGCCGACGCCGACACCCTGGCGGTTCTCAGCGACCGCGCCCTGGTCTGGGCCCGCAACGGACGGCTGGGGCTGCATCCGCTGCTGCGGCAGCTGGCCCTGCGCAGGCTCGCCCGGCGGCCCGGGGAGGAGGCCGAGGTGCGCTCGGCGCACGCGCGCCACTACCTCGAGCGGTTGTCGCGCCACGTCCAGGAGCTCAACCGCGGGGACGAGCCCGCGTTGGCGCTGATGCGCGGGGACCACGCCAACCTGCGGGCCGCCTGGGAGCGGGCGGCGGCCTGGGGCTGGCACGACCGCCTGGCCCCCCTCGCCGAGCCGTTGCTCCGCTTCTTCGACCGTCAGGGGCGGTTCGAGGAGGGGCGTCGCTGGTTCGAGGCCGTGCTCGCGCGGGCGGAGGACGGTGGGTTGCGCGCCCCGTTCGCCCTGGCCGCCGCCTGGTTGTGGATCCGTCTGGGCGAACTCGAGACCGCGGAGCGGCTGATGGAGGGCGTCGCCGCGGGGCGGGATCCGGCCCTCGACGCCCGCATCGAGCAGAACCGGGGGATGCTGGCCTACCGCCGCGGCGACTTCACGTCCGCCGCCGAGCACTGGCGCCGGGCGGCGGCGTACGCCCTGGAAAGCGCGGATCCCTGGGCGCGCACGGCGGCGCTGCAGAACCTGGCCATCGCGGTTTTCTCCACCGGCGACCACGAGGCCGCGCGCCGGTTCTTCTTGGAGGCGCTGGCCACCCAGGAAGCGCACGGCCACGAGGCCGACATGGCCAAGACGTACAACAATCTGGGCAACCTCCTGCGCGTGATGGGGCGGAGCGACGAGGCGGAGCGCATGCTGAACCAGGGGCTGCGCCTGGCGCGGCGCCTGGGCCTGGGGCAGATCGAGCCCTTCCTGCTCTACAACCTGGGGCAGCTGGCGCTGGCCTCCGGTAGGTACGAGGCGGCGCTGGGGCGGTTCGCGGCGGCGCTGGAGGGCGGGCGGCGTTCCCGCGAGCGGGTGCTCGAGGCGAGCTGCCACCTCAACCTCGGCCTCGCCTCGGCGCAGCTGCGGCGCTGGGTGGAGGCCGAGCGCCATCTGCGGCAGGGTCTGGCGGCGGCGTGGCGGGTGGGGGAGGCGGCCGAGGTGGCCCGTGGTCTGGTCGTCTGGGCGCGGCTGGAGCTGGCGCAGGAGAACCCGCGCCGCGCCTGCCGCCTGCTACGCACGGCGCTGGAGCTGCCCGAGCTGCGCGCGCACAACCGCCGCGAAGCCGAGGAGCTGATGGAGACCCTCGACCCGGGGGTCTGTCCGGAGGCGCCCTACCGCTCGCCGGCCGAGGCGCTGGAAGACCTTGGCGTCGTCACCCCGGCGTAAGCTCCGGGACAGGCCCCGGATCAAGCCCGGGGCAGGCCCGGAGTCCTGACCTGTGCCACGAAATCCGTCCTTCCGGACGGGGGGCCGCTGGACCCCCGAGATCCGGAACCCTAGAAAGAACGCGCGGACGCTAACGAAGGCGCTACGTTGGTTCACGCCCAACGCGCAGCCACCGCAAAGGCCCCAACCTCACCGGCTACGCCGGTTCGTCGGGAAAGACGGAGGGGGGTAAGGAAGTAAAAAAAACAAGGCAAGACCCCGGGTCGCGCGGCCTGCGGCCGCTTGCCCGGGGTGACGAGCGTAGGGTTGAAGCAACCACACTAAGATCCCCGATCCCGGCGCTCTGCGCCGTGTCGGGGATGACGGAGAACGGCGGTACGTGTAGTGCGTAGTGCGTGGTATGTAGTAGGCGGTGAAAAGGTCGTAGGAGGCAGGAGGACGGCGGACGCGACCGTAGCGTGCAAACCGTTACGTCACGGGTTTTCCACGAGCCACGAACCACAGGCCACAGGCTGCTTTTTCGATTCCCCGGACGAGGCGGCCAGCCCGGCCGAGACCCGGGGTCCATGCAGCGGGCGGCGCCGAAGCTAGGGTTACCGTCGACAGACCAACCACAGGCCACGAGCTACAAGCTACAGGCCGCAGGCATACGCTCAGACTTCCCCTCCGAGGGAGGTAGCCGGAGGCCGGAGGGGGGTAGTTGGTTGTGGGGTAGGAGGTGGGGTGTGGGGTATGGAAGCTGGGAGGGAGGCGGTTGCGACCGTAGCGTGCAAGACGTTACGTCACGGGGTTTCCACGAGCCACGAACCACAGGCCACAGGCTGCTTTTTCGATTCACCGGACGAGGCCGGCTAGACCGGCCGAGATCCGGGGCCCATGCCGCACGAGCCGCTAAGACTCTGTCGCTGCCGTCCCGTTAGCCAAGCGTTACGCGCTACGGGCCGTCCCGTCACCATCACCACGCACCACGAACCCATAGGGCGGACACGCGGGTCCGCCCCTACGCGTCCGCTCGGGTGGCGAAAGATGCTTGTGGTGTTTCTACAAGCTACGAGCCACAAGCCGCGGCTGTTATTTTGCCTCCCCCACTGGGGGAGGCGGCGGCGAAGCCGCCGGAGGGGGTTGTTCGTCGGGGGATGGGATGTGGGGTGTGGGAGGTGGGTAAGTGAATTGTGCGTAGTGCATGGCTGGAATGAAACACGTCGTGCGCGATGGCGCGTTACGAATCCTCCACAAGCTACAAGCCATAGGCTACAGGCCGGTTCTAAAACCCCCTCCCCAGCCCTCCCCGAAGGGGAGGGAGCTTTGTTTGATGTGAGATGCAAGCTACAGGCTCTCTATCGGCTACGAACAATATCTACAAGCTACAGGCTACAGGCTACGAGCCACAAGCCACGGGCTTCT
>Ga0256832_1001603_pt1 | contig 15404 bp, 5 predicted proteins | sample 134614metaG_FD_190534 | JGI IMG/M metagenome (GOLD analysis project Ga0256832, IMG submission 190534) | Hydrothermal vent microbial communities from Lau Basin, Pacific Ocean - 134-614 | ecosystem: Environmental > Aquatic > Marine > Hydrothermal vents | place: Pacific Ocean: Lau Basin | collected...
TCTTTTTTTGAATTTGTATAACCAATAGTTCTTACCTAATTTGGTTTTGAGTCTCTTGGAATAGATATTGACAAATCCGTTTTCTGATAAGATATCTTCAAATTCTTTTTTATACAAATCAGGGCATTCTTCAAGTACGTTTGATGGGTAATCACTTGTATCCGTGGTTTCTTTTTTTATAAACCGATCTTTGATAATCAGTATAGTGTTTTTGTCCATTGATTTTTTTATTGATTCCAGCATTTCTTTTTTATGATAAAAACATTGGAAAGCATTTCTGATTATGATTTTATCAAAAATGATATTTTCAGCTCCTGTAGATGTCTCACTACCTTGCACTAAGAAATATTCATTTTTTCTTTTATTGATATTTTTGCTTAATACTCCATTATCGATATTGATTCCAATGTACATAAGATCTAATGCATTTTTATATGTATCATTGAGGTAAATCCGGCAATTTTTTCTTTTTCTCCCGATTATGTAACCAAAGTGCAATGTTCCACTTCCAATTTCTAATATTTTATCACCATTTTTAATCTTATATTTTTTGAATTCTCTTGTTTTCTTCCAAGGGATGTCGTGTTTTCTTTTTGAACATTTTTTGGCATGACCAATATTTTGAAACCAAGATTCGTGATAAATTATCGATTGAAATCTTTTTGTGTAGTTTAATAGTGTAGTGGGGGATAAGTTATTTCTAGCTAAAATTGATTTTATTATAGAATCTGTTTGGACAGTTTTTATGACTTCCCCTTCATATCCTTTTTTAATTTTGAAGATTAGATTATTGATAGATTCAACCTCAGTGTTTTTATGCAAAATATTATCAATAAAATGTAAAAATTCCAGATTCAAATTTTCTTTTTCTTTTTGTAAATTAATATAGGTAGAATCTCTTATTGATGTAATCTTGTATTTCGGTACATAGTAATTCTGGTTATAGGCGTTACTAAAAACTATAAAGAAGATGATTGAAGCCAATAAATGTTTCATAATAAACATTTTTTCATTTGGGAATAATTACAAAACAAAGGTAAAAATAAAATGAAAAATATTGCCATTTTTTTTATAAATAAATAGTTTGGTTTATATATGAGAGAGCAAAACCACGACTGTGGTTTAATATGATTAGCCCCGTATGAAATGCGGGGTAAATGTGATAGGAGATATGAACGCCGAAGGTGTTCAATTATCAATTATTATGTTGTATGGATATTCAACTCCTCTGGAGTTGTATTTTACTTGTTCGGATACCGCGGGTTTCACCCACGGTTATTCACATTTATCCCCTGTCGGGGAAATTTTATCTTTCTATAAAATCAATGGATAGAACTCACAATGCGAAAAAATGAAGTACATCCCTATCTATTTAGTGGGTGCACTAAAATAGTAGTTTTTTCCCAATATTAAGATGTGTTTCATTTTTTACTCTTTCCCCCTTCTTGTATTTAGATGCCGTGAAATTATGTATTACCACGGACACTACTTGTAAAAGAATTAGTGAAATTGCGGATAATGATAGCATTTAATTACATTTGGGTTTTAAATACAAGTTAGATGCAAAACACAAAAAATGATTCGTGGTTAAAAGCGGCTGTTATAGGGAGTATTTGGGCTTCGTTTGAGATTATATTCGGTACGTTTTTGCATAATCTCAGGATACCTTTTGCAGGAACTTTTTTGACTTTTTTCTCATTGGTTTTGCTTATCGGGTTTTCGTATAAATGGAATGACAGGTATTTGTTTCTTAAAGCCGGGATTATTTGTGCATTGATGCGATCAATGATGCCCACGTCTATTATTTTGGGACCTCTGATTGGTATCTTGGTAGAGGCTGTAATATTTCATTTTTCACTAAAACTATTTGGTAGGACGTATTTGGCATTTGCTGTGGCAGGTGTTTTATCGATGTTTAGTGCGATAATACATAAGATTGTGAGTGTATTGATTATTTACGGTTTTGATATAGTTAAGCTGCTTGAGAATATGTATTTTGTTTTACTAAAGTCAACGCATATTGATTTACCTGTGAGGCAACTTTTCATTATAGTATCGGGGATATATTTTCTATTGGGTATAGCTACTGCTTATATTGGTGTGAAAGTGGGCAGGGAAATATCAAGAGAAAAAAAGAGTTTGAGCTCAACAGATATTGACTTCAAAGCGGAGAATGAATATGAATTATTCAATACCAATAATTTTAAATTTAATTCATTGTTGATAATCATTTATTTTATCCTATTAGTTGCGTCATTGGTTGTTTTGGATATGTTTGATTTCGCATATGCATTGGTATTTATCGTTCCGTTGATGCTATTTTTGATATTTAGATACGGTAAGTCATTGCGCCGGCTATCAAAACCGGTATTTTGGATTCAGTTGGTGATAATAATCCTTGTGTCAGTTTTGTTTTGGCACAATAAATACGATGGGTTCATAGTAGGGATGAAGATGATTACAAGGGCTATTGTGATGGTTTCGCTTTTCACTGCTATTAGTGTGGAATTGAAGAATCCTGTGGTAAAAGCACTTATGTATAAAAAAGGGTTTTCGGGACTGTATTCTACCATTGGGTTAGCATCATCTGCCGTGCCATTTTTAATAGAGAATATAGTGGTATCACGAAATACATTTACTAATCCGGTTAAGGTATTAAAAAAGGCTATTGATTTGTCAGATTCATTATTGTGCAGTTTTACCGGGCATTTCAATAATACAAATAAAATAACGATTATTTCAGGGGAAACAAGAAGCGGCAAAACCACTTATCTGAAAGCTCTTTTGCAAGAACTAAAAAGGGATAATGCCGGTCTGAAAATCGGAGGTATTATCGCTCATGGAATAGATAAGGACGGTAAAAGATTGGGCTTTGAAATCGAGGATGTTGGAACGGGGAAAAAGGTGCTTCTGTCAAATAATATCAGGGAAGACGACAATGTACGGGTAGGACGGTTCTATTTCAAGCAAGCCGGTTTGAAATTCGGTAGAGATGTTTTGTTTAAAGCAATCGAAGAATCAGATTTATTGATTATTGATGAAATAGGACCATTTGAGCTTAGAGGCAAAGGATGGTTTGATATCATTGAGCTGGCTATGCAAAAAGACAATATAGATATGATTTGGGTAGTACGCAAATCATTGCTCACAGATGTATTAAAACTCTGGAGCCATACCAATGTTGAAGTCATTGAGATTGGATAGAAGCCGGTGTCCTATATCCATTTCACAAGAGGAAAATCCATTCTATGAGGTAGTAATTTGTTTTTAGGATATACCCTAAAGGTAAAATCATATACTCCTGCCATAGTTATAGGTATCTCTCTTTTGTATATAGCTGTATTATCCTTTTCTTGACTCAATTTTAGGTTAAATACGTACATCAAATCTTCGGTGCCGTCTTCTTTTTTTCTGCCGAGAAGAATTTCCACACCGATATCTTTTGCTTTAAGTTGATTGAGATTCAATTTGAGTTTTACATTAAATTTTTCGCCGAGAGTCAATGGTCTTACATTTGAATCCGGGTATTCTGATGCAATAATAGTTATCTCATCCCAATTTTCAATTACTTTTTTCTTCCATTCCAAAATCTCTTTTGCGATTTTGAAGTCGTCATTAGCCAAATCTTTAGTTCTTGAAATTTGTTTTTTATAGAATTTATTATTGTAGTCCTCGATCATCCTTTTCATTGTGAAATTGGGGACTATTTCAGCTATATTCTTTTTGATCATAGCTACCCATTGATCCGGAATATCATTTTTGTCCCTTGAATAAAACTTCTCTTGAATTTCGTCTTCAATTATATTGTAAATAGTAAGAGCGTCTAAAGTGTCTTGGAATTCTTGATTTTCATAAGTCCTCTCTTCTTTCAGCGCCCAACCTGCTCCTTCTACATAGCCTTCTGCCCACCAACCGTCAAGTACACTTAGGTTTAATACTCCATTCATAATCGCTTTTTCTCCGCTTGTTCCCGATGCTTCGAGAGGTCTGGTAGGATTATTTAGCCAAACATCGACTCCTTGAACAAGGTATTTTGCAAGTGTAATATCGTAATTTTCCACAAAAAATATTTTGCCGATAAATTCTGGTGATTTGGAATACTCGATGACTCTTTTTATCAAATCTTGACCTGCTTTATCATTGGGATGTGCTTTGCCTGCAAAAATCAATTGAACCGGTCTATCCGGATTATTGACCAATTCTCTCAATCTATCAATATTTTTGAATATCAGTAATGCTCTTTTGTAGGTAGCAAATCTCCTTGCGAAACCGATAGTAAGGACATCGTCTCTTAGCCCGTCAATCGAATTGAAGATAACTCTCGGTGATTCATTTCTATCAATCATCTCTTGTTTCAGTCTGGAGCGTAGATATGTTACTAATTTATTCCTGTAGAAATTTCGAATTTCCCATATTTTTTTATCTTCAATATCGTATATTTTATTCCAGATATTTTTGTTGAGCTGATCTTCAAGATAATTCTTATCAAGTGTTTCTTTGTAGAATTGGCTCCATTTTGATCCTATCCAAAAAGGTAGGTGGACACCGTTTGTCACATAATCGATATGAGCTTCTTGCGCAAAATATCCCGGATATAAATTGTCAAACATTTTTTTACTGACCTCACCGTGTATTTTACTTACGCCGTTCATTTCCTGAGATAGTTTTGCGGCCAATATACTCATAGAAAATTTGGAATATTTATCATCTGGATTTAACCTGCCAAGTCCCATAAATTCATCCCAAGAGATATTGAGTTTTTCATTGTAATTAGGCAAAAATGTTCTTACTAAGTCCTCTGAAAAAGCATCGTGACCGGCCGGCACAGGTGTATGCGTGGTAAATAAGCTGGAAGTTCTGACCATTTCCTTAGCCAGATTGAATTCCAAATTGTCATTTTCGATATAATTTCGAAGCCTTTCTATTCCTGTCAATGCAGCGTGACCTTCATTTATATGAACCAAATCAGGTTTGATATCGAGTTTTTCGAGCAGTCTTACTCCACATATTCCAAGGAGTATTTCCTGCAATAATCTCATATTTTGTCCTCCGCCATAAAGTTGGGAAGTTATTTTTCTGTCATCAAATGAGTTGTCCTCAATATCTGTATCCAAAAGATATAAAACATTTCTTCCTATATTGATTTTCCATACTTGAGCGAAAAGCACTCTTCCCGGAAGAGAAATACTAACCTTCACTCTGTCTCCTTTTGAATCCAATACTGGAATCACAGGCAAATGTGTAAATCTCTGAGGTGAAAGAGTGGAAATTTGATCTCCAAGCAGTGTTATTTTTTGAGTAAAATAGCCGTTACGATAAAGCAGGCCGACACCAACCATATTGAAATTGCTATCACTGCTTTCTTTCATGTAATCACCTGCCAAAATCCCCAATCCTCCTGAAAATATTTTCACTGTATCGTGCAATCCGAATTCCATACTGAAATATGCTATTTTATCACCGGGTTTTTTGACATCCATATATTTTCTGAATGATTTTTCAACAGCATTTAATTTCTTGATGAAACTTTTGTCCGTAGAAAGTCTTTTTAGTTCCCGGATATTGAGTTTTTCCAATAGTTCTACAGGATTGTATTTAGTTTTTTCCCAAAGCTCAATATCTATTTCTTTGAAAAGAGCTTCCGCATCTTTATTCCATGTCCACCATATATTTTTTGACAATTCCTCCAGAAAAGCAATTTCGCCGGGGAGGTTTGGCTTGATAAATATTTTTTTCCATTGGGGTTTGATAGAATCCAATTCTTCAAATTTCACTCCTTGCTCTTCATAGCTGAGAAATTCCCCTAAATCTTCTTTCCTTTCTTCTGTTTTTTCGATTGCAATATCATATGCTTTGGTATAATTTTCTACTAGATTTTTCCACAAAGCGAGTTTGGATAATTCTTTTGCATGAATACAACTCATCATAAATTGAGATGGCTCCAATTGAATGAATTCTCCTATTATATTTTTTAATTTATCGACTACTTCATCATCATTGTCATCTGTTCTTTTTATGACAAATGCTCCCGGATTTTCTTCTGTGATTTTGTCTTTTATCCATACGCCAAATCCTGCCAAAGTGGTGGTGACTGTAGGGACGTTGAAAGCAAGACTTTCCATTGGAGTATATCCCCATGGTTCGTAGTATGAGGGGAAAACACTTAGGTGAAAACCTAGTAAAAAGTCATAGTATTTCAGATTGAATATCCCGTCGTTTCCGTCCAGATAGACCGGCGTGAAAATAATTTTCACCTTGCTATCTTTGCTGTTGCTCATTCCCAATTCTCTCATTGTTCTTATGAGAGGATCTTGATTAGGAGCAGATAGTTCGTGAGTGGATATTTCAGGAATAGATTCAAAAGATTCTCTTTCAAGTCTCCTTTTTACTATGGTGTTTACTCCTTTTGTGCCAGCCGGTACCGCTACATAGGCTATGATTTCTTTTGCAGGATCTTCGAGGCTCAGTTTGTGTAATGCTTTGATAAATACATCTATTCCTTTATTTTTAAATTCGTACCTGCCGCTGTTAATGATAAAAATAGGATTTTCTGATAATTTATATCCCAAGACAGCTTCACTTACCTCAATCAATTTACTTTTCGTCAATGCTTTTTTGACATTGAATTCATTTTGAACAGGGACAAAATTATCTTCAAATCCATTTGGCGTGACTTGGTCAACTTCTTTTTGAAGCAGATATTTGCATTCATTGGCGGTTATTTCAGATACAGTAGTGAATACATCAGCTTGTTCTGCCGATATTTTTTCCAAGGAATATTTTGCTGTAATATTGAACTTGTTTGCTAAAGCTTGTGGGTTGTATTCACTTAATTTGCTGTACAACGGCATATTATTTCCCGCTATTGTTCTTCCCAATATTGTTGCATGTGTAGTGAAGACAGTGCCTACCCCCGGTGCTTTTTCTTTTAAATAGAGGATTCCTGATCCTGTCATCCATTCGTGAAAATGCGCAAGTACAGTTTCTCTCTGAAGCATATGGTATTTGTAGAAAGATTCAATAATCTGAGCTGCTGCATATCCAAACATAACCGGTTCGATATAATCCCATTCTCCTTTCAATGAATCCAATTTGTATTTTTCCCAAAAATGAGATAATATAGTGTTTTTTTCTTGAAATAATGAGGTAAAGTCAACGAGAATTGCAGTTGGTTTGCCAACGGTATTCCAGTTACCTATCCTAAACTTTAGTCCGCTTTTGCCGGCGTTTATTCTCCATGATTCATAGAGAGTCTTGTCTTCGATAAATTCTTTATATCCCTCATCGTCTTTTGCCAAATCCGGCCCAATCATAATCAAATTGTCATATTTCTCCATTAAGCTTTTTGCTTTGGAGGAAATAACCGTGTAGATACCTCCCACTTTATTGCAAACTTCCCAACTGACTTCAAATAAAGTTACTTTATTCATATATTTATTATTGTTTTTATATTATTGATGAAAAAAATGAAATGTGCTCAATTGCAGGTTCATACATTTTTTTATTATTTTGCGGCAAAGATAGCTAAATAATACTTATGTATAGTTTATATAAGGATATTTTGGTATTTTTAATTCTGATTTTGATAAGTTGTTAATAGAATTTTAGAATAAGGAATTGAATTGAAAATCTGCAAAAGTTATCAAATTTTACTCACTTCATTTTTTTTCAAGAAATTTTGTTGAGGAGGAGAGTATTGCATACCTGTAGCACGCATTTGAGTTATTAAAGTTTTTTTTTACCCATAGTTTGCACCTAATGGCTCATTGATGCAGGTAGAAAAATTATCATTCAATGCGGAAAAATGATATAGTCGCACATATATTTATTATAGTAATTTAAATACATTAAGAATAAATATAATATAAAAACTCTTGTCTTACAATTTAAAATAAATAAAATATTGGCACGAATATTGCATTACAAATAATTGTAATATGTTAAAAATGTAAATTATTTTATTAGATATTTAAAAATCAAAGAGTTATGAAATGTTTTAGATCAATCGAAAGAACAAAAAATTGGGGAGATTTCCTTAGTTCTGCTAAAATCAAAGATGCCGGCAAAATATTTTTGCCAATTATTTTTACTTTTTTAGTTGTTTTCTCCGCAAATGCACAAACTGTGACATTGGGAGATGATATTGCTATTTGTAAGGGTGATATAGTGACCTTGTCTGATTTGAATCCTGTCAATACTGCTACAGGAGTTAAAAGTTGGGGAACATCAGGAGATGGTGTATTTAGTACAGATGCCACGTATGCTAATGCGGTAACTTATACTCCGGGACCAAATGATATCTCCAATAAAAGCGTAACCATATATCTGTACGGTGTACAAGGTGCGTTGTATCAAGACGAAGCAGTGGTTTTTATTCAGGATGATGTATTATTTGCTTGTAACGACAATGTTACATTACCATTAAATTTTCATTGTGAATATCATGTCACTCCACCGATGGTTTTGGAAGGAGAGGACTCTAACATTCCTTATACTCTGTACGATGTTGAGATTAAAGATGCTGACGGAAATGTTATTCCCAATGATATTTTGACAGGAGATTATATAGGTCAAACATTGGTATATACGGTAACTCACCAATGTAGTTGGAATGCTTGTAGCGGTTTAATAACGATTCAAGACAATTATCATCCTGTGATTGATTGTGGAAACGATACCGTTACTTGCCGTGAAGATTTGATTCCCGATTCTTTAGGTTTTCCGATTGATACTAGCATTTTTGATATCGATACAATTTATAGAGATTCATTGGATATTCATAAATATACTGTAGAGGGTTGGGATGCATGTGGAGATGTGATATTGACATATCAAGACGAGGAATTGGATTATGAATGTAGTGCAAATTTGGATTACCAACAGAGAATTGTGAGGACTTGGAAAGCGGTAGATCAAAGTGGCAATACATCACAATGCAATGATACGATTATGGTAAAGAGAATACCTGTAAGTTCAGTCACTTTGCCTCCAAACTGGAATAATGTAGATACCAATGCACTCTCTTGTGATGGTGAGTGGCTTGCAACAGCTCTTCCAAATGGTAATCCCTCACCGGATTATACAGGTTGGCCTGAATTATGGTCATGTAGTAGTATCGAATATAGATATGATGACTCTAATTTTCCGGGTTGTGGAAATACATTTGATGTAGTGCGTAAGTGGACTATAATTGATTGGTGTCATACGGATTCTACTGTACACTATACACAGATAATTAAAATCATGGATACAATTCCACCTGCAATCAGCTGTACCAAAGATACAGTGATAGTCGGTGCTGACCCCTATGATTGTAATTCGGAGTTGTATGAATTGGAAACACCGGTCGTGAAAGATAATTGCTCATCTACTACACTATTTGTAAAGGTTTACAGCATTGCTACCGGATTGGAAGTAAATGTGGATAAAAACGGAGGTAAGTTTTATACGAGCAATCTTCCTTTGGGATACTATAGGGTCGAATACAAAGCAATCGATGAATGTAATCAGATAAGTACATGCTCATACATATTCAAAGTTATAGATGATGTTAAACCATACATGATCTGTGACCAACACACAAAAGTAAATTTGGGTTCAAGCGGAGAAATCAGATTAGAGCCGAGTAATGTGGATGACGGTTCATATGATAATTGTGGAATTGTCAATTGGGAAATACGAAAAATGACATATACTTGTGATCCTGCATATTTTGAGTTTGGTTCTTACGTTGGGTTCTGTTGTGATGAATCCGGAGATACTCTGATGGTAGAAATGAGGGCATATGATGCAGCGGGCAATTTCAATTCATGTATGGTAGAAGTTATAGTTGAGGATAAACTGCCACCGCAAATAGAATGTCCACCGGATATTACTGTCAGTTGTGATTTTTACTTTAACCCTGACGATTTGGACAAATATTTTGGTACAGTTGTAACAGATAAAAGCTTGAGAAAAGATATAATCATAGATGATTATTACAATCATGGTGTAGTCGGGCAAGATGGATTTGCTTATGATAATTGTGATGTAAGTGTGGAAAAAACAGCTAACTTTGATGTGAATAACTGTAATATTGGAAAAATTTACAGAACATTTACGGCAGTTGATAATGGAGGAAGAACAAATCCATGTTTGCAAACAATAACAATTAAGAATCCAACACCATTTAATTATAAGGGAAATGATATTATTTGGCCAAGCAACACATCATTTACAGGATGTTCTAATCTGGAAGCAGATACTTCAATAACAGGTTCTCCGACAGTAAACGATAACATGTGTAGCATGGTTGCTATGAGATATGAGGATCACTTGTACAGTGTACAGGGTGATGCATGTAAGAAGATAGTACGTACTTGGACTATCAGAGACTGGTGTCAACCTGATTATTTCAAATGGACTCATGATCAAATAATAATGTTAAACAACTATACCGCGCCTGAATTTACAAGTGATTGTTCCGATAGAGATATATGTGTATATGGAGATTGTAGAGGATTGGTAGAGTTATCAGCTTCAGCAGAAGACGATTGTACTCCTCAAGAAGATTTGCAATGGAGATGGAAATTGGATTCTGATGGTGATGGTCTATTTGATGAATTCGGTCAAAACAATCATTTCTCTCAAACTTTAGATGAGGGCAAATACAAAATTGTATGGATTGTAGAGGATAGATGTGGTAATGAAAATAGTTGTGAATATTATTTCACCGTAAAAGATTGCAAAAAACCTACTCCTTATTGTATTACCGATTTGACAACGGTAGTGATGAATCAAGTGGGAATGGTGACGATGAATGTGAAGAAATTTGACCATGGAAGTATAGATAATTGTACGCCTCAAGATGAACTCAAATTCTCTTTCTATGAAGATGTGCAAGATACTTTGTACAATATCACTTGTGATAGTTTGATAGATGGAGTCGCTAGAACTTTCTACTTGAAAATGTGGGTGACCGATAATGCGGGAAATAAAGAAAGTTGTGATGTTTTGTTGAGAGTAGAGGGCAATGGTAATTGTGATGAGACTACCGGAGGGATTAAGATTGGAGGTCTGATGAGTGAGTGGAAGGATAATGCACCTGTTAAAGGGATTGCTACAAGATTGACAAATGCAAGTCCGGAATTTGTCGAGGACAATAAATCAGGAGCTAATGGAAGGTATGAGTTCGATAACCTACAGTCATCAAGCAAATATAATGTGAAGCCTTTGTCGGATAATACAAAATGTTTGCAAGGGGTGACAACTACTGATATAGTACATATTCAAAAGCATCTATTGGGAATTAAAAAGTTTGATTCTCCTTATAAGTACATAGCAGCTGATGTGAATAATAGCAATTCTGTTACAGCATCTGATATTCTTGCGATAAGAAAATTGATATTGGGTAGTATAATCAAATTTCCAAAAGCTAACTGTTGGGAATATGTCGATGCAAAGCAGCAATTGACGAACAATAATCCGTTTTCATTCAGAAATGAACTTGTTTATAATAATTTGAATTCTGTAATCAATGATGCTGACTTCAAAGTGGTCAAACGTGGAGATATAAACGGTAATTTTGGAACACAAAACTTGATGATGAGGGGAGCGGAGAGTGATATTGTTGAATTGGAGAATATGAAATTGAGCAGAGGAAAAGAGTATAAAATACCTCTATATGCCACAAATAGTATCGAAGGAATACAATTTACTATTGATTTTGATGCCCAAAATTTAAGATTCGAAGGATTTGAATCAGGGCTGGCTGATGTAGATGAATCCAATTTTGGACTACAGTCAATAGACAAGGGTATCGTTACATTTAGTTGGAATACGATGGGTGACAAGATTCATGATCTCGAAAAACCATTGTTTTATATAAAACTAACTGCTCTGAATGATGGTAGTGTATCAAATGGTATAGCTATTAATAGTAAAGTAACACCTGCTATTTCGGTAAAAGACGGTATAGAGAAATCATTGGTTCTAAAATATAGAAACGGGGATACGATAGATAGATTTGAAGTCTATCAAAATACTCCGAATCCTTTTAATGAAACAACGACTATCAGGTTTAATTTACCTGAAAACGAAGAGGTATTGCTTGAAATATATGACCTGAATGGCAAATTGATATACAATAAAGCTAAATACTTCAATAAAGGAATTAACAGTTTTAAAGTAGCACATTCAAGTTTCTCAACCAATGGAGTTTACTACTACACACTTAAAGTTGCCGGTGATGCAATAACGAAAAAGATGATTTTGATTGATTAACATTTGATAATTTGATTTGAGCCGTCTCATTTATTTGGGACGGCTTTTTTTATGTTTTTCAAGATTTCCTTTGTGTTGTTTAAACTTGTGTTTAGTACTTTTTCTTCATATTGTTGTAAAAATTCAATCGCATTTGTTTTGTTTTTTGCATACAATCTGACAAATTTATTTTCAAAATTCTCTTGGTCATCAAATAGTTTTTTTTCTATCGAATTTTTATTTTTTATTTGTAATACGGATAGATTGCTGTAATCTTTGTCGGTAATATCGGCTAACTTTTTGTATTGCCAATATGCTTTTGTTTTGGTTTTTTCTTTTAGCTCCACTCTGGAAAAATGATTGGACAAAGCTGAATTATAATCTTCATATGTAAATTCCTTTGGAATGCGTTCAATACCAAAATACCAAGGGACAAAAGCTTGTGTGCATGGTCTTTTAAGGGAAAGCCACATTACATGAGCAATTTCAGCAGGAAGATTGCTTCTCAATTGAGCTACAAAACCATATTGGTTGCCCGGAGAACAAATTCTACTGACGATATTGTCATGTGGGTTTTTGCCGGAACAAGACTCAAAATCCGTATCTTCAAGGTGGCTTGCTAAAACTTTCATGATGTCTTGTTTTGCTATTTTCTTTTTTGGAATAAAAGAAAACGGAAAATCATCTCCGTAATTGACTTTGTCTTTAGCCAACATATTAATTGCTGTCATAAATCGAGGAGTATTCCAAATAGCTTTAAGTGTACTTTGGTCTGCATATGCTTTTTTGAAGCTAAATGGTTTGTTTGAATTGGGATTGTACCAATTTCTTTCAACAGCATAATCGTAAATATCTTTGCTTCCTAAAAAATTTAGTGTGTCGCTCAAGTCTATTTCCCCAATAGTATAGTGATTTGGAATGACTGCCACCTGATCACTTGGTATTCTTTGGGCAACCCAATGTTTTCCCTTTACAACAGCCATCATCCAAGCTTCACTTGGGTCGGCAATACAATAAGTACGTCCTGAATAATTGTACCCGAGTTTCTCGATTAGTTTTCCTGCTATCTTTACAGCTTCCTTAGCTGTTTTTGCTCTTTCGATCATTATTCTTCTTAGGTAAAATCCAATTCCTCCATCTACTATTTCAGCTTTATCTTCTCTGGACTTGCATTGATCAGAAGCTATGGTCAAGCCCCATTGGTTCATATAGCTATCCGAAAACTGCATCCCGGGCATTTCAACCCATAAATAAGAATAAGTATGTCTTGCTTGCTCTATTTGTGCACCGTTTTGCAGTTGTATTTTAGCTCCTGTGGGGTAATCTTGTTCTGGAACTTTGTACCAATTGACCAATAGATCCCCCCAATCATCTTCATTATGCGCAATCATCACCGAGTGGTCAATAGTACTGTTTTTGCCTGCAATAATGGAAAAACACTCAATTTCGGATTCAAATTGGGAAAAAGCCTGGGAAATACCAAACAAAAATAGGATGACGGATAAAAGGGCTTGAAAATATTGTTTCATTATCAGCATGTTTTATAATTAAATGCCAAATATATGAATTTTTAGCATAAATACACTGTTTTGAAAAATGAAATACACCTTTTTAGGGTTGGGAGCTCTAAAAAGAATTATTTTAGAATATTCTCAAGCATTTTGCGTATCGTCTTACTATTCAAAAAGTAAATATGTTTGTTGTACATATCGATGATATCATCAATATCATTCAGATCGGAACAATCTATAAAATGAATATTAGTATTATCCTTGTATTTTTTCATTCTTCCTAATCGTTCTATTCCATTGTAGGTTTTTGACATCAATAATGTTTTGTCCTTTACATGAAAGAATATATACACAGATGATGCTAAATTTGTAAAAAGGTAACTGTGTTTTTCATATTTTCTGTAGTCCAAGTCCGGAGCCATTAGAATTAATTCTTCAAATTTGGTACTGATTTCATATTTTGAAATTGTCTCAAATAAAAATCTGTTTCCCATCGAATGACACATCAAACTGTATTTGTGATCTATGGTTTGGGGAATATTGTTTATCAAAGAAGCAAGTGTTTTTGTTGAATTTTCCAGGGATTTTACTGCTCTCTTGTAATTAATGCTATTAGCATCCCATATAATATGGATAATAGCACATACATTGGATGAATCGCTCGTGAAATAATATTTTTCAAATTTTTTGGTGCTTCTATTCAGACTATAGGGCAAAGAAGCCCAGAATCCATGAATAAAGAATAGGACTTTTGCCTCTTTGGGAAAGTTTTGGATTTCATGATTCACCCAAAGCAATGCGTCATTAGTAGTGGCCTCATCAATAATAAGATTCTTTTTAACATAGTCAAACTTCGTACTGAACTTTTTGATTTTAAATTTACCGTATTTTACCCGTTCACCGGATGGAGAAATCTTTATAAAAAACTGCTTTACCGTTTTTGCCTTTACATTGAGATATGGAAAAATAAATAAAACCGACAAAATGAGATTTTTATAATGCATTATTGTATTATTATTCGCTAATGATAAACAAATATATTTATTATAAAGTTCCTGCCCTTTTGTTTCGTGTTTTGTGTTTCGTGTTTCGAGTTCCGTGTTTTTTAGTAAATTAAGCGAAAGCATAGGACTCGAAAGCACGACTGCAAGGAGTGAATTGGAAGCCGGCTTATAATCGAAAGTTTCAAGTTTCAGGTTTGAGAGTTTCAAGTTTCAGGTTTACAGGTTTCAGGTTTTATGGGTGAGTGATAAGTGATGGGAGATAAGTGATGGTTTTTTTAGTAAAATAAGCGAAAGCTTAGGACTCGAAAGCACGACTGCAAGGAGTGATTTGGAAGCCGGCTTGTAATCGAAAGTTTCAAGTTTCAGGTTTGAAGGTTTGAAGGTTTCAAGTTTCAGGTTTGCAGGTTTCAGGTTTTATGGGTGAGTGATAGGTAAAGGGAGATAAGTGATGGGGTTTTTAGTAAGATAAGCGAAAGCTTAGGACTCGAAAGCACGACTGGAAGGAGTGATTTGGAAGCCGGATTATAATCGAAAGTTTCAAGTTTCAGGTTTGAAAGCTGTAGCAAAGCGGAAGCTGGAGCAAAGCGGAAGTCCTGAATAGCGGAGCGTACTGAAGGATACCGAGTAGCGAAGCGTACCGAGGGATTCA
>Ga0256832_1001604_pt1 | contig 15402 bp, 30 predicted proteins | sample 134614metaG_FD_190534 | JGI IMG/M metagenome (GOLD analysis project Ga0256832, IMG submission 190534) | Hydrothermal vent microbial communities from Lau Basin, Pacific Ocean - 134-614 | ecosystem: Environmental > Aquatic > Marine > Hydrothermal vents | place: Pacific Ocean: Lau Basin | collected...
CCGCTGCCTGCGGGGTTGTATTCATCATGGATGACATCTATCGAAAGGGCCTGAACAGGAAAAGATCAACGAGCCCTGGGCTTGGCAATGGTTCTGTGCAGGTAAAATGTTCGGGTATCGGACTGCAGCAGCTTTTTGCCCTGCTTGTTGTAAACTGCCACAGCCAGTTTGTGTTCCCCCCGGTCCACGTTCTCCAGATTGATCACGGTTCCCTGGTATTTCTCCGGCAACGGACTTCCGTCCATAATCACCTTCAGGTAGTCGCCCTTGCGTAATACCGGCGCCAGTGCGACGAAAACAGGAACGTTCCCCGGACTGCTGCGTACCGTGCCCCCGTCCTCCGGGCTGACAATGCTGATGCTCCGATATCCCTGAACAGTGCCAGCTTTGGTCTTTGCGGGCTTGGTGAGCGCTTCGGGAGTACCCTCCAGGACCCCCTCTTCTTTTTCAGGGACCACGGGAGGAGCATAGGTGGAAAGCCCCGGCAGATTCTTCATGGGTTTGGCTGCCGCCGTGTCCGGCTGGTCACCATAATGCACATTCCCCTCGGCATCCACCCACTTGTAGATTTCCGCATGGGCGGCCGGGAAAGCCAATACCAGGGCAATGACAGGAAGCAGTCTCATGCTCCTGATACTAGCCCAGCAACGGGTGAATTTCCAGAATACCTGGCTTACCAGCAGACAAACGGCGCGCCAAGGGTGACGAGAGGCATGCCGCCGGAAATCATCCCGGGAACAAGCTCACGCAGGAACCGATGCGCAGCCCAAGTGCCGCGGCGGCGCTGCCGCCATTGACAGCAATCTCCAACAGTCCCAGGGAGTTTTCGTAGCACAGAGGCTCACCCGGCGCCACATCGGAGAAGGTTCGTACCCTGGTGAGTTTTCTGCCATTTACGACCAGCGTTCCTGAGGGTGGCAAATCTGCCGGGGAAATCCCCGTCATGGCGTTACCGAAATGATCGATGTAGAGCACCTCCGGCAGTGAATCAGGCCAGTCCTGGCCGACAATGGCGGTCCGCTGGCGGGGCTTCAGCCGAGGCTTGTTTCCGCAGGCCAGGCGGGCGGCGGCGGGCGCGAACACATCCCTGCCGTGGAAACTGGCGGACAACCGGGCATCCGGCTCGGCTTCCAGTACCCAGAGCCGCCTATGACGCGCGGACCGGCCCACCCGGGAGAGCAGGCCGTTGTCCGGCCCGAGAAACCATCGATCATCCGCCTCAAGAGCCAGCATGCCCCTGTCGCTTCCCACCCCGGGATCGACCACCGCCACCACGATGGCTTCGGTCGGCAGCCAGGCCTCCAGAGCCGCAAGAAGATAGGCAGCGCGCCGGGGATCGTGGCGCGGCGCGTCACACATGAGATTCACTACCCGGACGCCGGCACAGACATTGGCCACGGCGGCTTCCATGAGTCCCAGGTACGGGCCTTGTACACCAAAATCCGTAAAGAAAAATATGTCCGGACTGCTCATTGCTCTGAACGCAAAAAAGCCGGACCATGGCCCGGCTTCTTCGTCACGGCCCGTCAGCCGATCAATCCTCGAAGACTTCCTCGGTATCCTCGGAAATCGGCCGATCCACCAACTCCACATAGGCCATGGGCGCCTTGTCGCCGGGGCGGTAACCGCACTTGAGGATACGCAGGTATCCGCCAGGACGATCCTGATAACGGGGACCCAGTTCGGCAAACAGCTTGCCTACCGCAGCATCGTCACGCAGGCGGGAGAAAGCCAGGCGGCGCTTGGCCACACTGTCCTGCTTGGCGAGGGTGATGAGGGGTTCAGCAACACGACGCAATTCCTTGGCCTTGGGCAAGGTGGTCTTGATCATTTCATGCTCGATGAGAGACACGGCCATGTTACGGAACATGGCTTTGCGATGGGAGCTGTTTCGGTTCAGCTGCCGTCCGGCTTTGCGATGACGCATGGGTCGACTTTCCTGAGTAAAGGGTTGAGATCAATGGGCAGCGATTATTTCGCCACCAGTTCCTGTATGTTTTCCGGCGGCCAGTTCTCCAGGCGCACGCCCAGGGAAAGCCCGCGGGTGGCGAGAACGTCCTTGATTTCGTTCAGGGACTTCTTGCCAAGATTCGGGGTCTTCAGCAGTTCCACCTCGGTGCGCTGAATCAGGTCACCAATGAGGAAGATATTTTCCGCCTTGAGACAGTTCGCGGAACGCACCGTAAGTTCCAGGTCGTCCACGGGACGCAGCAGGATAGGATCGATGGCCGGCGCCTCGGGCTCGGACACGGACTCGTCTTCCGGCGTCGTCTCTTCCAGGTAGACAAAGGTTTCCAGCTGCTTCTGCAGGATGGTGGCCGCACGGCGTATGGCGTCCTCGGCATCGATGGTACCGTTGGTCTCGATATCGATGACCAGGCGATCCAGGTCGGTGCGCTGCTCCACGCGGGCGGATTCCACGCTGTAAGCCACCCGCAGCACGGGGCTGAAGGAAGCATCCAGCTTGAGATGACCGATGGGACGGTCCTCTCCGGCGGCGCTTTCACGGCTGGAGGCGGCTTCATAGCCACGACCGCGGCGCACCTTGAGCAGCATGCTCAGTTCACCCTTGTCGGTGAGGTGGGCAATCACGTGATCCGGATTGACGACCTCGACGCCGTGCGTGAGCTGGATATCGCCGGCGGTAACCACGGCGGGACCCTTGACCTTGAGAGTCAGCTCCGCCTCGTCGCGGTCTTCCATGACGATGGCCACGCCCTTGAGGTTGAGCAGGATCTCCAGCACATCTTCCTGCACACCTTCGATGCCGCTGTACTCATGCAGCACATTCTCGATTTCGGCATCGACAATGGCGCAGCCAGGCATGGAGGACAACAGGATGCGACGCAGCGCGTTGCCCAATGTATGGCCAAAACCTCTTTCCAGGGGCTCCAGGGAAACCTTGGAGCGCCTGTCGTTGACCTTGTCCACGCCAATGATGCGTGGCTTCAAAAACTCTGTGACGGAATCCGCCATGAACGTACCTTCCTGACTTACTTGGAGTAAAGTTCGACGATGAGCTGTTCGTTGATTTCAGCGGGCAGATCCGCGCGCTCGGGCAGACGCTTGAACGTACCACTCATGCCCTTCACGTCAACTTCGACCCACTCGGGGAAACCGTATTGCTCGGCCAGCGCCAGCGCATTGGCGATGCGCACCTGCTTGCGCGCCTTTTCCCTTACGGCAACCACGTCACCGGGACTCACGCGGTAGGAGGCGACATTGACCACCTTGCCATTGACCTCGATGGCCTTGTGGCTAACCAGTTGACGCGCTTCGTTTCGGGTGGCGCCGAAACCCATGCGATAAACGACGTTGTCCAGGCGGCGCTCCAGCAGCTGCAGAAGGTTCTCGCCCGTGGGCCCCTTCTGACGGTCGGCCGCTGCGTAGTAGTTGCGGAACTGCTTTTCCAGCACGCCATACAAACGGCGAACCTTCTGCTTTTCACGCAGCTGCACACCATAGTCGGAGAGACGGCGACGACGCTCCTGGGTCTGACCGGGCAACTTTTCCATGTTGCACTTGGAATCGACAGAACGCGCGCGGCTCTTCAGGTACAGGTCCGTACCCTCGCGGCGCATCAGTTTACATTTTGGTCCGAGATACCTTGCCATAATAATGCTCCAGACTAGACGCGGCGTTTCTTGGGTGGACGACAGCCATTGTGAGGAATGGGTGTCACATCGGTAATGCTGGTGATTTTGAAACCGGCATTGTTCAGGGCACGTACCGCGGAATCACGACCCGGGCCAGGCCCCTTGACGTTCACGTCCAGGTTCTTCACCCCATATTCCTTGGCCATCTGACCGGCGCGGTCAGCCGCTACCTGGGCCGCAAAAGGCGTGCTTTTGCGGGAGCCGCGGAAGCCTGATCCACCGGAAGTCGCCCAGCACAGGGCATTGCCCTGGCGGTCGGTAATGGTGATGATGGTGTTGTTGAAAGACGCATGAATATGGGCGATACCATCACTCACGGTCTTTTTGATCTTCTTTTTGGAACGGGTTGTGGACTTGGCCATGCCTGTACCTACACTCTCGAATTATCTGGCGGTTAGCGTTTGATGGGACGACGCGGACCCTTCCGGGTACGGGCGTTGGTCTTGGTGCGCTGGCCGCGCAGGGGCAGGCCGCGACGATGACGGATGCCGCGGTTGCAGCCAAGATCCATCAGACGCTTGATGTTCATGGAAATCTCGCGACGCAGGTCACCTTCCACGACATACTTGGCAACCTCGGCACGGATCTTGTCGATCTGCTCTTCGCTGAGATCCATGATCTTGCTGTCCTGCGCAACGCCGGCAGCTTCACAAATCTTTGCTGCACGTGAACGACCAATGCCGTAGATTGCAGTCAACGCGATAACCGCGTGCTTGCGGTCCGGAATATTTACGCCTGCTATGCGGGCCATCCTGTCATCTCCTGATACTTACAGTCGGAAATTCGTCCAGCGAAAACGCGGAACTATATCCCAACTATCACACTTTTTCAATATCGATCTTCCAAATCCAGTAAAGTTCTGGCGGAAGCTTCGCTCAAACCAAATCAGCCCTGACGCTGCTTGTGCCGGGGATCGGTGCAGATCACCCTAACCACGCCCTTGCGCTTGATGATCTTGCAGTTGCGGCACATCTTTTTAACTGAAGCACGAACTTTCATTTTCTCGTTCCTGTCTTTATGCCGGGGTCAGCGGGGAACACCCGCGCCGCCCTGGCCCTTGAGATTAGCTTTCTTCATCAACCCCTCGTACTGGTGAGACATGAGGTGCGACTGCACCTGGGCAATGAAGTCCATGATCACGACAACCACGATCAGCAACGAGGTGCCGCCGAAATAAAAGGGCACGTTCCAGCCCACGATAAGGAACTCGGGCAACAGGCACACCGCCGTGATGTAGATGGCGCCAGCCAAGGTCAGCCGGGTCATCACCCCATCGATGTACTTGGCGGTCTGCTCGCCGGGACGAATCCCGGGAATGAAGGCGCCGGAACGCTTGAGGTTGTCCGCTGTTTCCCGCGCATTGAACACCAGCGCGGTGTAGAAAAAGCAGAAGAATATGATCGCCGCTGCATACAGGGCCACGTAGATGGGCTGACCTGGTGACAGCTTGGCCACGATATCCTGCAACCAGCGCATGTTGGGAGTATTACCGGCCCATTGCGCCAAGGTAGTCGGAAACAGGATGATGCTGGAAGCGAAGATAGGGGGAATAACACCCGCCATGTTCAGCTTGAGGGGCAGGAAACTGCTCTGTGCCGCCAGCATTCTTCTGCCCTGCTGCCGCTTGGCATAGTTGATGGTAATCCTGCGCTGACCTCTTTCCACGAACACCACGAAAGCTGTCACCCCGATAGCCAGCAGGAACAGGAACAGGGCAAACAGGGCGTTCATTTCCCCATTGCGCACCAGTTCCGCCACGCTGCCGAAAGCGGCAGGCAGACCAGCCACGATGCCGGCAAAGATAATCATGGAAATACCGTTGCCCAGGCCCCGCTCGGTGATTTGCTCACCCAGCCACATGAGGAACATGGTTCCCGTGACCAAAGAAACCGTTGCCGTAAACACGAAACCCATGCCCGGCGCCATGACCATGGACATGCCGCCGGAGGACTGGCTCTGCAGGGCCACGGAGATACCCACGGCCTGGAAGGTCGCCAGCACCACGGTGCCGTAGCGAGTGTACTGAGTGATCTTGCGCCTTCCAGCCTCGCCTTCCTTCTTCAGTTGTTCCAGCTTGGGCACCACGGAAGTCATCAGCTGCACGATAATGGAAGCAGAGATGTAGGGCATGATACCCAAGGCAAGAATGGATGCACGCTTGAGGGCGCCACCGGAGAACATGTTGAACATCCCCAGGATGCTGCCCTGCTGCTGGTCAAACAGCGCCGCCAGCGCAGCCGGATTCACACCGGGCACCGGAATATAGGTACCGATGCGGTATACAATCAGTGCTCCCAGGAGGAACAGGAAACGCTGGCGCAACTCAGTGAGCTGCCCAAGCTGTATACCACTACCAGCTGCAGGATTCAGCGCCATGGGTCCCTCAGTCCTCTACCTTGCCACCGGCCGCTTCGATGGCGGCACGGGCACCCTTGGTCGCGCGCAGGCCTTTTACGGTCACAGCGCGGTTGATTTCACCGGACAGGATGACCTTTGCACGTTTCATGCTGCGAGGAAGAATATCGGCTTCCCACAGGGCGTTCATATCCACCACGTCACCGGCTACCTTGCCCAGCTCGTCCAGACGAACCTCCGCTGTGTACTTGGCCTTGCGGGAACGGAAGCCGACTTTGGGCAGACGGCGCTGCAAAGGCATCTGGCCGCCTTCAAATCCGACCTTGTGGAAACCGCCAGAACGGGATTTCTGGCCCTTGTGACCACGGCCGCAGGTCTTGCCCAGGCCACTGCCGATGCCACGGCCGACGCGCTTGCGGTCAGACTTGCTGCCGTCCGCGGGCTTGAGTGTATTCAGGCGCATCTTATGCGTCCTCCACGAGCTGTACCATATAGGATACCTTGTTCAACATGCCGCGAGTGGAAGGGGTGTCCTCCACCTCGACCACCTGATGCATGCGACGCAGACCCAGTCCGCGAACGCAGGCCTGATGGCTTTTCAGACGGCCATTCATGCTGCGTACCAGCTTTACTTTCATCTTCTTTGCGTCAGCCACTGTCTTACCCCAGGATTTCTTCCACGGTTTTGCCGCGTTTGGCCGCGACTTCTTCAGGACTGACCATGTCCACCAGCCCGTTCATGGTGGCGCGAACCACGTTGATCGGGTTGTTGGTGCCGATGCACTTGGCCAGTACGTTGTGCACGCCCGCCGCCTCACAGATGGCACGCATGGCACCACCGGCGATGATACCGGTACCCTCGGAGGCCGGCTGCATGTAGACCTTGGCGGCACCGTGCTTGCCAATTACCGGGTACTGCAGGGTGCCGTCGGCCAGCTTGACAGTCTTCATGTTGCGACGCGCGGTCTCCATGGCCTTCTGGATGGCGATGGGAACTTCCTTCGCCTTGCCCATGCCAAATCCGACCTTGCCGTCACCGTCACCGACGACTACCAGCGCGGAGAAACCGAACTGGCGGCCGCCTTTCACTACCTTGGCCACGCGATTGACAGCCACCAGCTTTTCAATCAGATCGTCGCCACCGGCGTTTTGTTCAAAATTTGCCATTTTCCAATCCTCAGAACTGGAGCCCGGCTTCGCGGGCTGCTTCCGCCAGCGCTTTTACGCGGCCGTGATATTGAAAACCGGAGCGATCGAAGGCAACTTTCTCGACGCCGGCTGCCTTGGCGCGCTCGGCCACTGCCTTGCCCACCACGGCAGCTGCATCCGTATTACCGGTAGAGCCTTCCACACCACCGCGCACTTCCTTGTCCAGGGTGGACGCGGAACAGACCACGGTGGCGCCATCCGGAGCAATAACCTGGGCATAGATGTGCCGGGGGGTGCGGTGCACCGTGAGGCGGTGTATGGCCAGCTCGCGAATCTTGGCTCTGGCCCGGCGGGCCCGACGCATGCGACTTGCTTTCTTGTCCATCGTCATAACCTCTTATTTCTTCTTCGCTTCTTTGCGGATTACATGCTCATCCGCATAGCGGACACCTTTGCCCTTGTAGGGCTCCGGCGGACGGTAGCGGCGAATCTCGGCGGCTACCTGGCCCACCTTCTGCTTGTCTGTGCCAGACACCACGATCTCGGTCTGGGAAGGCGTCTCTATGGTGATGCCTTCGGGAATGGGATACTCCACCGGATGGGAAAAGCCAAGACTCAAATCCAGCACCTTGCCTTTCACCTGTGCCCGGTAACCCACGCCGACGAGTTGCAGTTTCTTCTGGAAACCCTGGGAAGCGCCAATCACCATGTTGTTCACCAGGGAACGCATGGTACCCGCCATGGCCCAGCCGGACTTGCTTTCCGGATCCCGGGGAGCGAAACGGAGTTCGCCGTCTTCCAGCTTCACTTCCACCAGGGGATGCACTTCGAAATCGGTGCTGGTCTTGGAGCCCTTCACCGTGACCTTCTGACCATCGAGTTTGATTTCAACACCGGACACCACCGGTACGGGAGCTTTTGCTATACGTGACATTTGAAAGCCTCCTCGATGATCAGGCCACGAAGGCGATGACTTCACCGCCGTGACCCTGCTTGCGGGCCTCGCGGTCGGTCATCAGCCCACGGGAAGTGGATACGATGGCAATGCCCAGTCCACCGCGTACCTTGGGAAGCTCATCGCGCCCCTTGTAGATACGCAGGCCGGGACGGCTGACGCGCTTGACCATTTCGATGACCGGCTGCCCCTGGAAATACTTGAGGGTGATTTCCATGACGGGCTTGCCGTCCACATCGGACGTGCTCACATCGGCGATATAGCCTTCGTCCTTGAGAACATTGGCGATAGCCAGCTTTTTCTTGGATGCAGGCAGCGTGACGCTGACCTTGCCAGCAGCCTGGCCATTACGGATGCGCGTAAGCATATCCGCAATCGGATCTGACATACTCATAGTTTATAGGCTCCTCGGGTCAGGCAACTTCTGGAGCGAAGTCCGATACCCATTGACGAATACAGCCCCCTGGTTGAGGGAGCCGGCAACTTTAACCAATTTACTTGAAAAAATCCAGGACTTTTTCAGCCCTGGACCCTTTCCCCGACCATCCCGCGGTGGGCTGCCGGAAAATACTTTTTCCGCTGTTTACCAGCTAGCCTTCTTCAGACCGGGCACGTCACCGCGCATGGCTGCTTCGCGCAACTTGTTGCGGCACAGGCCGAACTTGCGGTACACCGCGTGAGGACGACCGGTGATGCGGCAGCGGCGCTGCTTGCGCACCGGGCTGGAATCGCGGGGCAGCTTCTGCAGCTTGAGCACGGCTTCATCGATCTGCTCCGGAGAACTCTCCGGGTTCTTGATGATTGCCTTCAGCTCGGCACGCTTGGCAGCATACTTTGCGGCCAGCCTGGCCCGCTTGTTCTCGCGGGCGATCATGCTTTTCTTTGCCATGGTTTCCTGGGCTCTCTCTACTGTTACTTGAAGGGGAAGTTGAAGCCCTCGAGCAGGGCCTTGCCTTCCTCATCACTGCCGGCAGTGGTGGTGATGGTGATGTCCATGCCGCGCAGGGCGTCGATCTTGTCATAATCCACTTCAGGGAAAATGATCTGTTCCTTCACGCCCATGCTGTAGTTGCCACGACCGTCGAAAGATTTGGGATTGAGACCCCGGAAGTCACGAATACGGGGAATAGCGATATTCACCAGACGATCGAGGAACTCGTACATGCGCTCCGCGCGCAGGGTGACCTTGCAGCCGATGGGCCAGCCTTCCCGAATCTTGAAGCCTGCCACGGACTTGCGCGCCAGTGTCACCACGGGCTTCTGTCCGGCAATCTTGGTCATGTCGCCTACGGCGTTCTGGAGAATCTTCTTGTCTCCCGTCGCTTCACCGACACCCATGTTCAGAGTGATTTTCTCGATACGAGGTACTTCCATCACGCTCTTGTAACCGAATTTCTCGATCAGCGCGGGAACAACGCTCTCTTTGTAATGATCCTGTAACCTAGCCATTGGATTGTGCCTCAGACGTCCACGACTTCGCCGTTGGATTTGAATATACGCACCTTGCGACCGTCTTCCAGGGTCTTGAAACCCACGCGATCGGCCTTGTTGCTCACGGGATTGAACAGGGCGACGTTTGAAATATGGAGGGGCATTTCCTTTTCCACGATGCCACCAGGCTCACCCTTCATGGGGTTGGGCTTGGCGTGCTTCTTGGCCAGGTTGATGTTCTCCACCAGCACCCGGTCCTCGCCTACCAGCTTGAGCACGGTACCGCGCTTGCCCTTGTCCTTTCCAGCCAGGACGATGACATCGTCCCCTTTACGAATCTTGTTTGCCATGACGATTCCTCAAAGCACCTCGGGAGCCAATGAAATGATCTTCATGAAACGCTCGCCGCGAAGTTCACGGGTCACCGGGCCGAAGATACGGGTGCCGATGGGTTGCAGTTGGCTGTTCAGCAGCACGGCCGCGTTGCCGTCAAAACGGATTATGGAGCCGTCGGGCCTGCGCACGCCTTTCTTGGTGCGAACCACCACCGCGTTATATACATCGCCTTTTTTCACTTTGCCGCGGGGAATGGAATCCTTCACGGATACCTTGATGATATCCCCCACTCCGGCGTAACGGCGATGCGAGCCGCCCAGCACTTTGATGCACTGAACACGTTTGGCGCCGCTGTTGTCGGCAACGTTCAGCATGGTTTGCATCTGGATCATGACACTACCCTTATGTTGTCAGTCTTTCTTTATCGAAAAATCAGTTTGCGCGCTCGACCAGCTTGACGAAACGCCATTTCTTGGTCTTGGACAGGGGGCGGCATTGCTCCACCACCACCACGTCTCCCATGCGGCACTCGTTGTTCTCGTCATGCGCGTGCACTTTGGTGGAACGGCGTATGAATTTGCCGTAGATGGGGTGCTTCACGCGACGCTCGACCTGTACGGTGATGGACTTGTCCATCTTGTCGCTGATCACCTTGCCCTGCAGGGTCCGGTTTGTCTGGCCTTGCTCGCTCATGGTTAACCTGCCTTCCGCATTTCGTTCATTACTGTCTTGATGCGCGCGATGTCACGGCGCACCTCTTTGATAACATGGTGACGTGCCAGCTGACCGGTGCCATTCTGCATGCGCAGATTGAATTGCTCCTTGAGCTTTTCCATCAGTTCTTTCTTCAGCTCGTCCAGGGACTTTTCCCGCAGTTCACTCGCTTTCATCACATTATCGTCCGCTTTACAAATGTTGTAGATACAGGCAGCTTGGCGGAAGCGAGCTTGAAGGCTTCACGTGCCAGCTCCTCGGATACACCCTCGATCTCATAGAGCATGCGACCGGGCTGGATCTGGGCTACCCAATACTCAACGTTACCCTTGCCTTTACCCATACGAACTTCCAGGGGCTTCTTGGTGATGGGCTTGTCCGGAAATACCCGGATGTACAGCTTGCCGCCCCGCTTTACGCGACGGGTGATGGTCCGACGGGCCGCCTCGATCTGACGGGCGGTGATGCGGCCACGGCCGGTCGCCTTGAGGCCAAACTCTCCGAAGCTCACATTGCTGCCGCGATGGGCCAGGCCACGGTTACGGCCGGTGTGCTGTTTACGAAACTTGGTACGCTTTGGCTGCAACATGATTAGCTTCTCCCGCCGGATTTCTTGCCTTTCTTGCCGGACTTGGATTCCGTCAGAGCTTCGTCACCGAAGACCTCGCCCTTGAAGATCCATACCTTGATACCGATGATGCCGTAGGTGGTCGCGGCTTCCGCGGTACCATAATCGATGTCCGCGCGCAGGGTGTGCAGGGGCACCCGGCCTTCACGATACCACTCGGCCCGGGCAATCTCCGCGCCATTGAGGCGGCCGGAAATATTCACCTTCACGCCTTCGGCGCCCAGACGCATGGAGTTCTGCACGGCGCGTTTCATGGCGCGGCGGAACATGATGCGGCGCTCCAGCTGCTGGGCGATACTCTCCGCCACAAGCTGGGCATCCAACTCAGGCTTGCGGATTTCCTCGATACTGATGTGCACGGGACCGCCCATCTTGCGGGAGACCTCACGGCGCAAGGCATCGATATCCTCGCCTTTCTTGCCGATCACCAGACCCGGACGCGCCGTGTGTACGGTGATATGCGCATTGTTGGCGGCGCGATCAATCTGAATGCGGGAAACGGACGCATGCGCCAGCTTCTTCTTCAGGAAGTCGCGAACTTCCAGGTCCTGGTTGAGCAGGTCAGCATAGCTGCTGCTGTCGGCGTACCACTTGGAGGTATGCTGCTTGACGATACCCAGGCGGATTCCAATCGGATTTACTTTTTGACCCATATCTTTGCCTTCTTACTCGTCGCCAACGGTGACGGTGATGTGGCTGGTGCGCTTCAGAATCTTGGTCGCACGGCCCTTTGCTCTTGCCCGGATGCGCTTCATGGTGGGGCCTTCATCGACCATGATGGTCGTGACCCGCAGCTCATCCACGTCGGCACCTTCGTTGTTTTCTGCATTTGCGATGGCAGAATCCAGAATCTTCTTGATAAGTGCAGCGCCCTTCTTCTTGCTGAACTGCAGGGTCTCCAGCGCACGTTCTACTGGCAGGCCCCGGATCTGGTCAGCAACCAGACGCCCTTTCTGCGCAGAGAGGCGTGCATAACGCAATTTTGCTGTTGCTTGCATTGTCTGCTCTCCTTAACGCTTGGATTTCTTGTCGGCCGCGTGACCGCGATAGGTGCGGGTCAGCGCGAATTCCCCCAGCTTGTGTCCCACCATGTTCTCGGAAATGAGAACGGGCACATGCTGACGGCCGTTGTGTACCGCGATGGTCAGGCCAACCATTTCAGGAAGAATCATGGAGCGGCGGGACCAGGTCTTGATGGGACGACGGTTGTTGCTCGCGACGGCTTCTTCCACTTTCTTCATCAGATGATGATCGACGAAAGGACCTTTTCGTATTGAACGTGGCATTTTTCTCTTACCTCACCTGATTACTTGCGGCGACGATCGCGTACGATGAACTTGTCGGTACGCTTGTTACTGCGGGTCTTGTGGCCCTTGGTGGGCACACCCCAGGGACTGACGGGATGACGGCCACCGGAGGTTCGACCTTCACCACCGCCATGGGGGTGATCCACGGGGTTCATGACCACACCGCGAACCGTGGGGCGAATACCTCGCCAGCGGGTGGCACCGGCCTTGCCCAGCTTGCGCAGGCTATGCTCTGAATTGCCCACCTCACCGATGGTGGCACGGCAATCGGCGTGAATCTTGCGCATCTCGCCAGAACGCAACCGCAGGGTGGCGTAATCGCCTTCACGGGCCACCAGCTGCGCGGAAGTGCCGGCGCTGCGGGCAATCTGGGCGCCCTTGCCAATCTTCATCTCAATGCAGTGGATGGTGCTACCCACGGGAATGTTGCGCAGAGGCAGGCAGTTGCCGGGCTCGATGGGCGCTTCCAGACCGGACTGGATGGGATCGCCAGCCTTCACCCCCTTGGGAGCAATGATGTAGCGGCGCTCGCCGTCGGCATACTTGACCAGGCAGATGTGCGCGCTGCGGTTGGGATCATACTCCAGCCGCTCGACAACACCTGGCACACCGTCCTTGTCGCGCTTGAAATCGATGATGCGATAGCGCTGCTTGTGGCCACCGCCGCGATGACGGGTGGTGATGCGGCCCTGGTTGTTACGACCACCGGTCTTGGATTTCTTTGCGACCAGTGGCTCGTAAGGCGCACCCTTGTGCAGTCCAGGAGTCTTTACCTGGACGACGAACCGGCGCCCCGGGGATGTCGGTTTGGCTTTAACGATTGGCATCTTTCTGCTTCCGCTTTGCTTGTCTTGTCAGTGCTGGTGCTCAGGCACCGGCTCCAAAATCAATGTCCTGACCTTCCGCCAGGCGCACGATGGCCTTTTTCCAGTCCTTGCGCTTGCCCTGGATCTGACCGAAACGCTTGCGCTTGCCCTTGACCTTGATGGTTTGAACCTTGTCCACGGTCACATCGAACAGCAGCTCGACGGCGGCGGCGATCTCGGGCTTGGTGGCGTCCGTGGTCACCTTGAAGGTGAACTGGCGGGCGTTGTCCGCGGCGTTGGCGCTTTTCTCGGACATCAGGGGCCCAAGAAGAACTTTCATCAGACGTTCGTTGCTCATGCCAGCTTCTCCTCGATCTTCTTCAGGGCTTCGGCAGTAACCAGCACCTTCTCGTAACCCACCAGGGAAACGGGGTCCAGCTGATCCGTGTCGCGCACGTCCACATGGTAGAGGTTGCGCGCCGCCAGCAGCAGGTTCTCATCCAGCTGCTCGACGATAATCAGCACATCATCCAGACCCAGGTCCTTGAGCTTGCCCACCAGTTGCTTGGTCTTGGGCGCGTCCACGCCGAAGCTGTCCACCACTACCAGACGCTCCTGGCGCAGCAGCTCGGAAAGGATAGAGCGCAGCGCACCGCGATACATCTTTTTGTTCACCTTCTGGGCGTAGCTGCGAGGCTGCGCGGCGAAGGCGCGGCCACCACCCACCATGATGGGGCTGCGAATGGTGCCCTGGCGGGCACGACCGGTACCTTTCTGACGAAAAGGCTTGATACCGCCACCACTCACGGCGGAGCGGTTTTTCTGCGCCTTGGTGCCGGAGCGGGCAGCAGCCATGTAGGCTGTAACCACTTGGTGCACCAGCGCTTCTTTGAAGTCGGCGCCGAACACGGCGTCTGATACTTGCAGGGAAGCCCCGCCTGTTACATTCAAGTCCATGACTTAACCCTTGTTCTTCAGTTTGATCGCCGGAGTGACGATGACATCGCCACCAGGCGCACCGGGTACGGCGCCCTTGATCAGCAGCAGACCACGATCAGCGTCCACACGGACGATCTCCAGAGTCTGCACGGTAACCTTCTCGCTACCCATGTGCCCCGCCATCTTCTTGCCCTTGAACACGCGGCCCGGGGTCTGACATTGACCGATGGAGCCGGGGGCACGGTGAGAGATGGAGTTGCCGTGGGTGGCATCCTGCATGCGGAAATTATGGCGCTTCACGCCGCCCTGGAAACCCTTGCCCTTGGAGATGCCGCTGACATCCACCTTCTGGCCGGTTTCAAACAGGTCTACCTTGATTTCGCTGCCCACCTCGGGAACGTCGCCATCGTGATCTTCCAGGCGAAACTCCCACAGACCACGACCTGCTTCCACGCCTGCCTTGGCGAAATGACCCGCCATGGGCTTGTTCACGCGGCTGGCCTTGCGCTTGCCCACGGTGACCTGCACGGCCTGATAACCATCGGTTTCGGGCGTGCGCACCTGGGTTACGCGGTTGGGCTCGACCTGAACCACAGTGACAGGCACGGAGACACCGTCTTCATTGAAGACCCGGGTCATGCCTGCTTTGCGTCCAACTAATCCTAATGCCATGATTAAAAACCTCAGTTCAGCTTGATCTGAACATCAACCCCAGCGGCCAGATCCAGCTTCATCAGGGCGTCGACCGTCTTGTCGGTGGGATCGACGATATCCATGAGCCGCTTGTGGGTGCGAATCTCGTACTGGTCACGCGCGTCCTTGTTGACGTGCGGAGAAATCAGTACCGTGTAGCGCTCTTTGCGCGTGGGAAGCGGAATGGGTCCCTTAATCCGGGCGCCCGTGCGCTTCGCGGTGTCCACGATCTCCTTGGTAGACTGATCTATCAGCCGGTGATCGAAGGACTTGAGTTTGATTCTGATACGCTGGTTAGCCATAACGATTACTCGATGATCTTGGAAACAACACCGGCGCCGACGGTACGGCCACCTTCACGAATGGCGAAGCGCAGGCCTTCTTCCATGGCGATGGGCGCAATCAGCTTCACGGTCATCTTCACGTTGTCGCC
>Ga0256832_1001605_pt1 | contig 15389 bp, 11 predicted proteins | sample 134614metaG_FD_190534 | JGI IMG/M metagenome (GOLD analysis project Ga0256832, IMG submission 190534) | Hydrothermal vent microbial communities from Lau Basin, Pacific Ocean - 134-614 | ecosystem: Environmental > Aquatic > Marine > Hydrothermal vents | place: Pacific Ocean: Lau Basin | collected...
GGCCGAGTTGGCGGTAAACAAGGCCATACGCAATCTGAATCAACAAGCGGGAGAGTGAATTGATGAGACGCTGGATACTGATGGGGGCGCTCGCGCTGGGTGCGGGCGTATCGGCGGAAGAGGCCGACGAGGCCAGCCACTACCGGGGCGTGACCCTCAATGACGATCAGATCGAGGCCCTGGGGTTGCGGTTTGCCCCGCTGGAACCGGTGACCGAGGTCAAGGGTTACGCATGGCCCGCGATGGTGGACATTCCCCTGGCCCATCGCGATCTGCTCGCCGCCCCGGTTGGCGGAAAGATCCGCGCGATCCATGTGGTGCATGGCGAAGTCAGAGCCGGCCAGCCGGTGATCGAACTGGAAAGCGCCGAACTGGTGCGGCTGCAGCAAGGCTGGCTGAATGCACTGGCGCAGCTGGATCAGGCGGAGCGCCGCTTCCGCCGTGCCCAGCGCCTGCGCAAGGCCGGCAGCCTGTCGGAAAAACAATTTCTGGCCGAGCAAACAGCACTGAAGGAAGCACAGACCGCCGTCAAGACCGCCCGAAGCACTCTCGACATGGTCGGACTGACCGATACCCAGCTGGAACAGATCCGACAGAGTGGCCAGCTCCAGCGCACGCTGACCCTGACGGCGCCCAAGGACGGCCTGCTGTTCGATCTGCAGGTGGAACGCAACCAGCGTGTGGAGGCCAATGCCCCCTTGGGCCGCATCGGCGAGGTTGGTGAAGTGATCGTGGACGTGGATCTCCCGCTGGCAGCGGCTCGTCGTGTCCGGCTGGGACAAAAGGTGGTCATCGCCCACCAGCCCCTCTCGGGACGGGTGGCCTATGTGGCGCACCGGGCCGACCCGGTCACCCAGCGGGTCAAGGTGCATGTGCTGTTCGACAACACCCAGCGCGCCCTGCTGCCCGGCGCCTTCGTGCGGGTGCACTTTATCGAACAGGCTCGGGGTGTGCGCTACTACCGGGTACCGGTCAGCAGCATCGTCTCGCTGGACGGCACACCGGCGGTGTTCCTGAAAGAGCCGGCACACCTGGAGGTACAGGCGGTGGAAATCCGCTATCGAGACAACCAGTGGGCCATCGTGCAGCTGCGCGGTGTGGAGGAAGACGCCCAGGAAGTCGTCAGCCATGGTGCCATTTTCCTAAAGGGCATGATGGAGGCGGCTGAAACAGACACAGGGGGCGGGTGATGGTCGATCGGCTGATCCGCTTCTTCCTGTCCCAGCGGCTGTTGGTTTTGATGATGGTGGCAGTGGTGCTCGGTGGCGGCTGGCTGGCCATGGCCAGAACACCCATCGACGCCTTTCCGGATGTCTCGCCCACCCAGGTGAAACTGATCTTCAAGGCACCCGGCATGACACCGCGCGAGGTGGAGGACCGGGTGATCGCCCCGCTGGAAATGGAGCTGCTGGGCATCCCCCACGAGACACTGATGCGCTCCCTGGGAAAGTACGGCATCGCCGACGTGACACTGGAATTCGAAGAGGGCACGGATATCTACTGGGCCCGCCAGCAAGTGGCCGAGCGTCTGGGCAGTGTGACCCTGCCACCCGGCGTCACCGGCGGGATGGCACCCATCTCCACACCACTGGGGGACATGTTCATGTTCACTATCGAGGGAGACACCCTCGATGCCATGGGGAAACGGGATCTGCTGGACTGGGTGATCCGTCCGGCGCTGCGTTCCGTCCCCGGGGTGGCGGATGTGAACACCCTGGGCGGCCTGGTGCGTGTCTATGCCGTCAAGCCGGACATGGCGAAGATGCGTGCCCATGGGGTCACCTTCGCGCAGCTGCGCGCGGCGCTCGAGCACAACAACCGCAACGACGGGGCCGGACGCCTGACCCAGGGTGAGGAGGTGCTGCTGGTGCGCACGGCTGGCAACTTTACCTCCCTTGGCGATATCGAGAACACCGTGATCCGCATAAAAAACGGTGTGCCCATTACCGTGCGCGATGTGGCGACAGTCACCATCGACCACCTGACCCGCTACGGAGGCGTTACCAAGGATGGCCGGGGTGAGGCAGTGGAAGGGCTGGTGATCGGACTGCGCGGTGCCAATGCACGCGAAGTGGTGGCCGGCGTAAAAGAGAAGCTGGCAGCCCTGGCACCGGGCCTGCCGGAGGGAATTTCCATCAATGTGTTTTATGACCGTTCCGATCTGGTCGACAAGGCCACCTGGACAGTGAGCAAGGCCCTGATCGAGGCCATCGTGCTGGTAGTGTTCCTGCTGTTGGTGTTCCTGGGCAACCTGCGCGCGGCCATAACCGTGGCAGTGATACTCCCGCTGGCCATTCTCACGACCTTCGTGCTGATGCGCTGGTATGGCCTCAGCGCCAACCTGATGTCCCTCGGCGGACTGGTCATCGCCCTCGGCATGCTGGTGGATGCCGCCGTGGTGGTGGTGGAGAACATCGTCTCCCACATGGAAAAGAATCGGGTGCGTCTGCCGCGGATGCATATCATCTATCGGGCAACGAGCGAAGTGGCAGTGCCGGTCATTTCCGGCATCGGCATCATCATGATCGTGTTCCTGCCGCTGATGACCCTGGAAGGACTGGAGGGCAAGCTGTTCGCACCGGTGGCCATCACCATCGTGTTCGCCCTGGGCGCGGCGGTGGTGCTGTCGCTGACGGTTATCCCGACACTGGCATCCTTCCTGCTGGGCAAGGTGCGCCATGAAGAACCGTGGCTGATCCGCAAGCTGCTGATCGGCTATACCCCGATACTCCAAAGTGCGCTGAGGCACCCGTCCAAGATGCTGGGCGGGGCGTTACTGGCGCTGATCGGCGCCGCTGCGGTTTTCACACAGGTGGGCAAGAGCTTCATGCCCCAAATGGACGAAGGGACCATCGTTCTGCAAATCGAGAAGGCCGCGTCCATCAGCCTGGAGGCTTCCATGGAGCTGGACAAGCGCGTGCAAGCGGCCATCCTGACCCATGTGCCCGAGGTTAAAAGCATGATCGCCCGGGTCGGCTCCGATGAGCTGGGCCTGGATCCGATGGGCTTGAACGACACCGACACCTTCATGGTACTCAAGCCAAAGTCCGAATGGCGCATGCGGACCAAGGCCGAGCTGGAAACGGAAATCAAGGAGGTGATGGAAACCTATTTTCCGGGCGTCAACTACGCCTTCACGCAACCCATCCAGATGCGCGTGGACGAGATGCTCACCGGCGTGCGCGGAGATCTCGCAGTGAAGGTGTTCGGGGACGATCCGGACCAGCTCAACCAGACAGCCAAGCAGCTGGTGGCCCTGCTCAAGACCATTCCGGGCGCAGCCAACGTCTATACGCCCATCAACGAAGGGTCACGCTATCTGAAGCTCACAGTCGACCGCATGAAGGCCGGCAGACTGGGGCTGGACGTGGAGATGATCGAGGATCTCCTGCGCGCCCAACTGGAAGGCCTGCCAGTGGGCACGATCTACAAGGACATCCGACGCATTCCGCTGCTGCTCAAGGCCCCAAAAGATGTGTCCGAGGCCGAGCTGAACTTCCTCAACCTGGAAATTCCACTGGACAGCGGCAAAAGTGTGCAACTGAATCAGGTGGTAAAGGTAGCGCATGTGGACGGACCGGTGTCGATCAATCGCGAAATGGGCAAGCGCTACGCGGTGGTAATCGCCTATATCGAGGGGCGTGACCTGGTTGGCTTTGTGGAAGAAGCCCGCCGGAAGGCGACCCAGATGAAACTGCCCACCGGCTATTACCTCGAGTGGGGTGGCACTTTCGAGAACCAGCAACGCGCCGCCAGACGGCTGGGCATTGTGGTGCCCATTGCGCTGGCCATGATCTTTGTCATTCTGTTCGCCACCTTCAAGTCCGTGGCCGAGAGCCTGATGATCATGCTCAATGTGCCGCTGGCGATGATCGGCGGCATCGTTGCCCTGTGGGTCACCGGCGAATATCTGTCAGTACCGGCATCGGTGGGATTCATCGCCCTCCTGGGAATTGCAGTGCTCAACGGAGTGGTGATGGTCAGCTACTTCAACCAGCTGCGTGCGCGCGGCCTGCCGCTGGACGAAGTGGTCGTTGAGGGAGCGCGGCGCCGCCTGAGGCCGGTGCTGATGACCGCCTCCATCGCCATGCTGGGGCTGATCCCGTTGGCGCTGGCCACCGGTCCGGGCTCGGAAATCCAGCGCCCCCTCGCCATCGTCGTCATCGGCGGGCTGTTCACCTCTACCGCACTGACACTGGTGGTGCTGCCCATCATTTACCGCATGGTAGAGCGCTTCAAGGCGCACCGCGCCAAACCGGAGAACGTCGCATGAACGCACCGGACCGACTGTTGCAACTGATCGTGCCGGCCAGCCAGGCCACACTGCTCAGCGACTTCCTCCTGGCCCAGGCGGCCACACCCTTCTTCACGGCGATCGAGGCGGCCGGTTTCGGACAGCCCCACGAGCAACTCGACCCCGACGAACAGGTGGCGGGCGCACAACGCAAGGTCAAGTTCGAAATCGCACTGGCTGCAACAGATGTGGAGCACCTGCTGGCACGTCTGCACACCACCCTGCCCTCCCTGACCATCGCCTGGCGCGTGTTGCCGGTGCTGGATCATGGAACGGTGGGAAGGGGGCCGGCGCGATAAACACGCTCGTCGGCCGATTGCCACCGCAGGTTCCGGCCACCTCGCCCCCGCTACCGCCCGTCTCCCTTTTCCCTTATGCCACCCCCGCCCCGGTCGATAAGTCCCCCGGTGGCCGCGCCTCGTGCCCGGCCCCACAGCGAAGCAGGGAAGCCTCACTGCAGCGGCCTGCCGCAGGCGCCAATCCCCTTGCGGGAAGCGGCATGGCGGACGGAAATCCGGACCCTTTCCGGCCGCCGACATAACGATAATAAGAAACGCTTGCAGAGAGGATATGTGATGCTGATCGACACGGCGGAACTTCTCGAGCAGCGCAAGTTGTACAACCGAATGCCCGGAGTGAGTTTCGGTAACTTGTGCTTCGGTTTCATGCCGGCCTTCAAGGATTTCGAGACCGGCGAGACCCATCTCTCCATCAACCCCGACGGCACCCTGGCGCTCATCCACTCGCTGGACAGCCTGCCCATCGAGTGGATCACCGGCTGGGACGCCCAGGGGCGCGCCACGGAGCTCAAGGCCTCCGTGGCGGCGGGCTTCGTGCGGGGCGTCGAGTTCTACACCCTCGACGACCTGCACGAGTTCGAGATCGACGCCTGACCGCCCGGAAGTTCACACGCCATGGCCATGACACCCGTCATGGCCATTTTTTTCGCGCCGCCCGACGGAAGGCGGGGAAATGCCTCCCGCTTCGCAACACGGACGCTCAATTCCCGCGCCACCCTGCCGATAAGCTCGGCAACCACCCGTCCCGGCCCGGGACGCGGCCGTGTCCGAACAACAACGACAACAGGTTGAGCACAGGAGCATTCACATGGATCTTGCAACGCTGATCGGCATCGTGGGCGCCTTTGGCGTCATCATCGCCAGTATCGTGCTGGGCGGCAGCGCCGGCACCTTCGTCAATATTCCCAGTCTGGTGGTGGTGATCGGCGGCACCTTCGCCGCCACCCTGGCGCAGATCTCCCTGCCCCAGTTTCTGGGCTCGTTCAAGGTGGTCATGAAGGCCTTCATGAACAAGCTCACCCCGCCCGAGCAGCTCATCGAGGAAGCGGTGGAGCTGGCCAACGTGGCCCGCAAGGAGGGCATCCTGGCCCTGGAGGGCAAGCAGATCAGCGACCCCTTCCTGAGCGCTGGCATCCGCATGTGCATCGACGGCCACGCCACCGACGTGGTGCAGAAGACCCTCTCCAAGGACATCAACCTCACCCTGGAGCGCCAGCAGACCAGCATCAAGATGTTCAGGGCCATCGCCGACGCCGCGCCGGCCATGGGCATGATCGGCACCCTCATCGGCCTGGTGCAGATGCTGGCCAACATGGACGACCCCAAGTCCATCGGCCCGGCCATGGCGGTGGCCCTGCTCACCACCCTGTACGGCGCCGTCATCGCCAATGCCGTGGCCATTCCCATCGCCGAGAAACTGCGCACCATCAGCGCCCACGAAAAACTCAACAAGATGCTGATCCTGGAATCGGTGGCGGCCATCCAGGAGGGCACCAACCCGCGCGTGCTGCAGCAGCTGCTGACCACCTTCCTGCCGGAAGAAAAGCGCGAGGCGCTGGCCAAATAGGCCCGCGCCCCGCCCCGCACGCGGCGGACAAAAAAGACACGACGAAAAAGAAACAGAAACCGGGAGGCAGTGATGTCTGAAGAATGCGAAGCCTGCGAAGAATGCGAAGAGGGCCTGCCCGCGTACCTGGCCACCTTCGCGGACCTGATGTCCCTGCTGATGTGCTTCTTCGTGCTGCTGCTGTCCTTCTCCGAGATGGATCTGCAGAAATACAAGCAGGTGGCCGGCTCCATGAAGCTCGCCTTCGGCGTGCAGCGGGAGATCGAGGCGGTGGCCATTCCCAAGGGCACCAGCATCATCAAGCAGGAATACAGCCCGGGCGTGCCCAAGCCGACCATCATCAAGACCATCCGCCAGGACACGGTGGACGACGTGAAGGAGAACCTCAAGGTGCTGGACGCGCCCAACCAGGAAGTGGAAGAGGCGGTGTCCATGCTGCTGGAGCTGACCGAGGACGAGATCCGCAACGGCGAGATGGAGATCCAGCTGGACGACGACCAGATCCTCATCCGCATCAACGAGCAGGGCTCCTTCGACTCCGGCAGCGCCAAGCTGAAAAAGAGCTTCTATCCGGTGCTGAAGAAGATCGTGCAGGCCCTGGACAAGACCCAGGGAGACATCATCGTGTCCGGCCACACCGACAACGTGCCCATCCACACCCCGCTCTACCCGTCCAATTGGGTGCTGTCGGCGGCGCGCGCCGCCAGCGTGGTGCACCACATGACCGAGTGGGGCCTCACCGATCCCGGCCGGGTGCAGATCCGCGCCTACGGCGAGTATCGGCCCCTGGTGCCCAACGACACGTCCCGGCACCGGGCACGCAACCGGCGCGTGGAGATCAGCATCGACACCAGCGCCATGACCGACGACCAGGACGCGGCCCAGGCGGCCGACGGCCAGGACGCCCCCGCAGCCCAAACGGAGCAGAAGAAAAATGAATCAGCGTAAATACTTCCGCATCAACGACAGCGTGGCCCTGCAGTATCGCCTGCTGCCCGACGGCGACCCGGCCACCCTGGAGGAGAACTATCGCAGCCAGCGCGCCCGGCTCGGGCTGAGCAACGACTTCGTGCTGGCGCGCGAAAAGAAACTGCCCAAGATGCGCCACATCGCGCAGCGCTACCCGGAGGTGGCCGAATACCTGCGCTTCCTGGAGGAGGAGCTGCACGCCCTGCACATGCGTCTGGCGGCGCGCGACAGCCGCCTGCCGGAGGCGCCCACGCACCAGGTGAACCTGAGCGCCAGCGGCGTGGGCTTCTTCAGCACCGAGCCGCTGCCGGAGGGGCGCTACGTGGAACTGTCGCTGCGCCTGTTTCCGTTGCAGACAGGCATTTTCGCCCTGGCCCGGGTGGCGCGCGTGGAGCGGCAGGGCGAGGAGGACATGTGGTGGACGGCGCTGGAGTTCACCCACCTGCCGGAGGACGACCGCGAGGCGCTGGTCAAGCACATCCACCGCCTGCAGGTGAGCCGCCTGCGGCGCCGCCAGTCGGAGGAGGCCGGCGCCGCCTGAACCGCACCGCGCCCGGCGGGGCGTCGGGATTCGCTCGGGACGCGTGCCGACACCGTACCGCGCCGCCCGGGCAGAATTCCGGCCCCTATCGGCGGCGGGGCGGCAACAGATCGGTAATGGTCCCCTCGGCCATCTCGGCGGCGAAGCACAGCGTCTCCGAGAGGGTGGGATGGGGATGGATGGTGAGGCCGATGTCCTGCATGTCGGCGCCCATCTCCAGCGCCAGCACCGCCTCGGCGATCAGCTCGCCGGCGTTGCGGCCGACGATGCCGGCGCCGATGACGCGCCTGGTCCTGGCGTCGAACAGCAGCTTGGTCATGCCGTTGCCGGCGTTCATGCTCAGCGCCCGGCCGCTGGCCGCCCACGGGAAGGCGCCCTTTTCGTACTCGATGCCGCGCGCCTTGGCCTCTTCCTCGGTGAGCCCGCACCAGGCCACCTCGGGGTCGGTGTAGGCCACCGCCGGGATGGTGCGCGCGTCGAAGAAGGACTTCTGGCCGGCAATGACCTCGGCCGCCACCTTGCCCTCGTGCACCGCCTTGTGTGCCAGCATGGGCTGGCCGACGATGTCGCCGATGGCGAAGATGTGCGGCACGTTGGTGCGCATCTGCTTGTCCACGGCGATGAAGCCGCGCTCGTCCACCGCCACGCCGGCCTTGTCGGCGTCGATGAGCAGGCCGTTGGGCGTGCGGCCGATGGCCACCAGCACGCGGTCGAAGGTGTCCTCGGCGGGGGCCTTGCCGCCCTCGAAGCGGCAGCGCAGACCGGCCTCGGTGGGCTCGATGGCGGTCACCCTGGTGCCGGTGTAGATGGCCTCGTAGCGCCCCTGCACCTGCTTCTCGAACAGGCGGATCAGGTCGCGGTCGGCGCCCGGCATGAGGCCGTCCGACAGCTCCACCACGGTGATCTTCGCCCCCAGGGCGTGGTAGACGGTGGCCATCTCCAGGCCGATGATGCCGCCGCCCACCACCAGCAGCCGCCTTGGCACCTCGGCCAGCGCCAGGGCATCGGTGGAGTCCATCACGCGCGGGTCGTCCCAGGGCACGAAGGGCAGCTTGGTGACGCGCGAGCCGGCGGCGATGATGGCGTGCTGGAAGCGGATCAGGCGCCGGCCGCCGTCGGGCGTCTCCACCGCCAGCTCGTGGGGGGAGACGAAGCGGCCGTAGCCCTGCACGATCTGCACCTTGCGCTGTTTGGCGAGCTGCTGCAGGCCGCCGGTGAGGCGCTGCACCACGCCGTCCTTGTGGGCGCGCAGGCGCTCGAGGTCGATCTGCGGGGCGGAGAAGGTCACCCCCAGCTGGCCGAACTCGGCCGCCTCGGTGATGACCTCGGCCACGTGCAGCAGGGCCTTGGAGGGGATGCAGCCCACGTTCAGGCACACGCCGCCGATGCGGTCATGGCGCTCCACCAGCACCACCTGCTTTCCCAGGTCGGCGGCGCGGAAGGCGGCGGTGTAGCCGCCGGGGCCGGAGCCGAGCACCAGCACCTCGGTGTCGATGTCCGGCGCGGCGCCGCTGGCCGGCTGCGCGGCGGGGGCGGCGGCCGCCGGCGCCGCGGCGGGCGGGGGCTCGGCGGCGGGCGCCCCGCCCTGCCCCGCCTCGGCCGCCGCTTCGGCCTCGTCCGGTTCCAGCAGCAGGATGGGGTCGCCCACGTTGACCTTGTCGCCCACCTTGACGCGCAGTTCTTTGACCAACCCGCCGCGGGGCGCGGGGATCTCCATGGAGGCCTTGTCCGATTCCAGGGTGATGAGGGACTGTTCCGGCTCGATGTGGTCACCGGGCTGGACCAGCACCTCGATGACCTCCACGTCCTTGAAGTCGCCGATGTCCGGGACCGTGATCTCGACGGGTTCGCTCATGGCGGGGCTCCTTTCGGCTGCGACAGGGGTGACGGGCGGCGGTTACAGCAAGAGACGGCGGGTGTCGGACAGCACGCGCGCCAGGAAGGTGGTGAAGCGCGCGCCGTCGGCGCCGTCGATGACCCGGTGATCGTAGGACAGGGACAGCGGCAGCACCAGGCGCGGCTCGAAGCTCTCGCCATTCCACACCGGCTGCATCTTGGCGCGGGAGACGCCCAGGATGGCCACCTCGGGGGCGTTGATGATGGGCGTGAAGCTGGTGCCGCCGATGCCGCCCAGGCTGGAGATGGTGAAGCAGCCGCCCTGCATGTCGGCCGGGGTCAGCTTGCCCTCGCGGGCCTTCCGGCTCACCTCGCCCAGCTCGCGCGCCAGGTCGATGAGCGACTTGCGGTCCACGTCGCGGATGACCGGCACCACCAGCCCTTCGGGGGTGTCCACGGCGATGCCGATGTGGAAGTAGCGCTTGAGGATCAGGTTCTCGCCGCTGGCGTCCAGCGAGGAATTGAAGCGCGGGTACTCGCGCAGGGCGGACACCACGGCCTTGAGCAGGAAGGACAGCAGGGTGAGCTTGACGCCCTTCTCCTTGTACTCGTCCACCATGGAGCGGCGGAAGCTCTCCAGGTCGGTGATGTCGGCCTCGTCGAACTGGGTGACGTGGGGGATGGTGACCCAGTTGCGGTGCAGGAACTGGCCGGTGAGCTTGTTGATGCGCGTCAGCGGTTGCACCTCCACCTCGCCCCACTGGGCGAAGTCCACCTCCGGCAGGGGCGCCACCTGCAGGCCGCCGGTGCCCTGGCTGAGGGCCTTCTTGACGAAGGCCTGCACGTCCTCGCGCAGGATGCGTCCCTTGCGGCCGCTGCCCTGTACCTGCGTCAGGTCCACCCCCAGCTCGCGCGCGAAGCGGCGCACGGAGGGACTGGCGTAGGGCAGCTCGGCGCTGGCGGGCTGCAGCTCGGCGGTGGGCGACGGGCGCGGCGCGGAGGCGGCAGGCGGCGCCTCCACCACCGGCGGCGCCGACGGGGCCGGGGCCGGCGCCGGCTCGGGCGCTGCCGGCTGGGAGGCGGCGGGCTCGCCGGCCGCCGGGGCCGGGGCGGCCTCGCCGGCGGCCGCGGTGTCCAGTTTCACGATGGGGTCGCCCTGCGAGACGCGGTCGCCCACCTTGACCAGCACTTCCTGCACGGTGCCGGCCTCCGGCGAGGGGATCTCCATGGACGCCTTGTCGGACTCCAGGGTGATGAGCGAGTCCTCCACCGCCACCTGATCGCCCGGCTGGACCAGGACCTCGATGACCTCGACCGCGTCGAAGTCGCCAATGTCGGGTACGACTATCTCTTTTTCGGCCATGCCTTGTTTCCTCGTCCGTCAGGCGTACAGCGGGTAGGTCTTGTCGGCGTCCAGGCCGTATTTGTCGATGGCGGCCTTCACGTCGGCGGGCTTGGCCTGGCCCTGCTCCACCAGGCCGCGCAGCGCGGTGACCACGATGTGGTAGCGGTTGACCTCGAAGTGCTTGCGCAGCTGGGCGCGCGTGTCGGAGCGCCCGAAGCCGTCCGTACCCAGCGTGTAGTAGGGGCCGGGCACAAAGGCGCGGATCTGCTCGGCGTAGTTGCGCATGTAGTCGGTGGCGGCCACGAAGGGGCCCTCGGCCCCCTGCAGGGCGGCCGTCACGTAGGGCACGCGCGGCGTCTCCCCCGGGTGCAGGGTGTTCCAGCGCTCGCAGGCCTGGCCGTCGCGGGTCAGCTCGTTGAAGCTGGTCACGCTCCACACGTCGGCCGCCACGTCCCAGTCCTTCCGCAGCAGCTCGGCGGCGGCCTGGGCCTCGCGCAGGATGGCGCCGGAGCCCAGCAGCTGCACGCGGCGCGCCCCCTCCCCGCCCTGCTGCAGGCGGTAGATGCCGCGCACGATGCCTTCCTGCACGCCCTCCGGCATGGCCGGCTGGTGATAGTTCTCGTTCATCACCGTGATGTAGTAGAAGACGTCCTCCTGCTCGCGGTACATGCGGCGCAGGCCGTCCTGCACGATCACCGCCAGCTCGTAGGCGAAGGCCGGGTCGTAGCTGATGCAGTTGGGCACGGTGCCGGCCAGGATGTGGCTGTGGCCGTCCTGGTGCTGCAGGCCCTCGCCGGCCAGGGTGGTGCGCCCGGCCGTGCCGCCCAGCAGGAAGCCGCGCGTGCGCTGGTCGCCGGCGGCCCAGATGAGGTCGCCCACGCGCTGGAAGCCGAACATGGAATAGAAGATGTAGAACGGGATCATGTTGACCCCGTGGTTGCTGTAGGCGGTGCCGGCCGCGATCCAGGAGCACAGCGCGCCGGCCTCGTTGATCCCCTCCTCCAGGATCTGCCCGCTCTTGTCCTCCTTGTAATACATGATCTCGTCCTTGTCCTGGGGCGTGTAGGTCTGCCCCACGGAGGAGTAGATGCCCAGCTGGCGGAACATGCCCTCCATGCCGAAGGTGCGCGCCTCGTCGGGCACGATGGGCACCACGTTGCGGCCGATCTTCTTGTCGCGCGTGAGCAGGGTGAGCAGGCGCACGAAGGCCATGGTGGTGGACATCTCGCGCTCGCCGGAGCCCTTGAGCAGCGGCTCGAAGACGGACAGCTCGGGCACCTCCAGGGGCGCGGCCAGGGGCTTGCGCTGCGGCAGGTAGCCGCCCAGGGCCTTGCGCCGCTCGCGCAGGTAGCGCATCTCCTCGCTGTCCTCGGGCGGCCGGTAGTACTTGGCCGCGGCGGCGTCCTCGTCCGACAGGGGGATGTTGAAGCGGTTCTTGAAGGCGATCATGTCGTCGCCGCCCAGCTTCTTCTGGCTGTGGGTGCGCATCTGCGCCTCGCCGGCGCGGCCCATGCCGTAGCCCTTGACGGTCTTGGCGAGGATGACGGTGGGCTGGCCCTTGTGGTGCACGGCGGCGTGGTAGGCGGCATAGACCTTGTGTGGGTCGTGCCCGCCACGGTTCAGGCGCCAGATGTCCTCGTCGGACATCTTGGCCACCATGGCCTTGAGCTCCGGGTACTTGCCGAAGAAGTGCTCGCGCACGTAGGCGCCGTCCTTGGACTTGTAGTTCTGGTAGTCGCCGTCCACCGCCTCCATCATGCGCTTGCGCAGCAGGCCGTGGTGGTCCATGGCCAGCAGCGGGTCCCAGTACGAGCCCCAGATGACCTTGATGACGTTCCAGCCCACGCCGCGGAAGATGGCCTCCAGCTCCTGGATGATCTTGCCGTTGCCGCGCACCGGCCCGTCCAGGCGCTGCAGGTTGCAGTTGATGACCCAGGTGAGGTTGTCCAGCTTCTCGCGCGCCGCCAGGGAGATGGCGCCCAGCGTCTCCGGCTCGTCCACCTCGCCGTCGCCCACGAAGCACCACACGCGCCGGTCGTGGGTGTCGGCCAGGCCGCGGTCCTGCATGTATTTCATGAAGCGCGCCTGGTAGATGGACATGATGGGCCCCAGGCCCATGGACACGGTGGGGAACTGCCAGAAGTCCGGCATCAGCCAGGGGTGCGGATAGGAGGACAGGCCGTTGCCGTCCACCTCCTGGCGGAAGTGCTCCAGCTGCTCCTCGCTGAGGCGGCCCTCCAGGAAGGCGCGCGCGTAGATGCCGGGCGCGGAGTGGCCCTGCATGAAGATCAGGTCACCGCCGTGCTCGTGGCTGGGGGCGCGCCAGAAGTGGTTGAAGCCCACGTCGTAGAGCACCGCCGCAGAGGCGAAGGTGGCGATGTGCCCGCCCAGCTCGGCCGCCTTGCGGTTGGCGCGCACGACCATGGCGGCGGCGTTCCAGCGGATGTAGGAGCGGATGCGCGCCTCGATGCCGGGGTCGCCGGGCAGCGGCGCCTCCATGTGCGGCGGGATGGTGTTCACATAGGCCGTGTTGGCCGAATAGGGCAGATTGGCCCCCGAGCGACGCGCCTGGTCGATGAGCTGCTCGAGCAGGAAGTGGGCCCGCTCGATGCCCTCCCGTTCGATGACGGCGTTCAGCGCCTCCAGCCACTCCTCCGTCTCCTGCGCGTCGACGTCCTGGCTCAGATCAACTGCGTTCATGTTCATGGGGATCTTGACCTCCCGATAGGCTCGATCGATCTCCCCGCCCGGGTGCAGCGGGGAAAGGGGGCCACCGGCGGCTCCGCACCGGCCTCAAAACAAGCGGCGCATGGTAGCAGAAATGGCCATCGCCGGCAGCCGCGCTTGTTTCGCGGCCGGGGGCGATCCGATATGCTAAACAGATGTATGAAAAATCCGATTTCTTGCCCATGGGCAAGCGCTTCCGGGGCTTTCTGCCCGTCGTCGTCGACGTGGAAACCGGCGGCTTCAACCACCAGACCGACGCCCTGCTGCAAATCGCCGCCGTCATCCTGCGCATGGACCAGAAGGGCCAGCTCTACCGCGAGCGCACCGTCTCCCACCACGTGCAGCCCTTCGAGGGCGCCAACCTGGAGCCCGAGTCCCTCAAGGTGAACGGCATCGACCCCTACCACCCGCTGCGCCTGGCCGTGCCGGAGAAGGACGCCCTCAACGACATCTTCAAGGTCATCCGTAACGAGGTGAAGATCAACGAGTGCTCGCGCGCCATCCTGGTGGGCCACAACGCGGCCTTCGATCTCAACTTCCTCAACGCGGCGGTGGCCCGCGCCGACATCAAGCGCAACCCCTTTCACCCCTTCAGCATCTTTGATACCGTCACCCTGGCAGGGATGGCCTTCGGACAGACCGTGCTCTCCCGTGCCGTCCAGGCCGCGCGCCTGGGCTGGGACGAGTCCGAGGCCCACTCCGCCATCTACGATGCGGAGAAGACCGCGGACCTCTTCTGCCACATCATCAACAAGTGGCAGAACATGGCGGGCACGACGGGAGGACAACAATGACAACAACATCCCTCGGGCGGGGTCATGTACCACGATTGCTCCATCGTCATCGTCGATGACATGCGTTTCAGCCGCGCGCTGGTCGCCCAGACCCTGCAGCGCGCCCACTACCGCAACCTGCGCAGCGCCGCCGACGGCCGCCAGGCCCTCGAACTGATCCAGGCCGAACCGCCCGACGTCCTCATCGCCGACTGGGAGATGCCCGGCCTGACCGGCATCGAGCTCACCCGCGCCATCCGCGCCCTGGAAGAGAAGTCGCGCCACTACACGGCCATCATCCTGCTCACCGGACGCACCGAGGAGCGCGCCCTGGAAGAGGCCTTCCAGGCCGGCGTGGACGACTTCCTCACCAAGCCCTACAAGGCCCACGAGCTGCTGGCCCGGCTGCACGCCGCCAGCCGCATCGCCCGCCTGCAGAACGAGTTGCTGCAACAGCGCGAGCAGCTGCAGCGGCGCCAGATCCGCCAGCAGCAGCTCATCGGCCGCGACCCCCTCACCGGCCTCTACAACCGCCGCCAGCTGCGCGCCCACCTGTCCGCCATCCTGGCCCAGGCCGCCACCCGGGGCGGCCACTGCTGCCTGGCCCTGCTGGACATCGACGGCCTGGGCCTGATCAACGACAACCACGGCCACCGCACCGGCGACGAGGTGCTGGTGCGCTTCGCCCACCGCCTGCGGCAGCTGGTGCGCCCCATGGACTTCACCGCCCGCCACTGGGGCGGCGTGTTCAGCCTGGTGCTGCACAGCCACCAGCGGCCCGTGGCCAGGGGCCAGGCCATGGCCATCCTGCACCGCCTGCAGCAGAACATCGCCGCCCGTCCCCTGGAGACGCGCAGCGGGCCGCTCCGCGTCACCTGCAGCATCGGCGCCCAGTGCATCACCGGCAGCGGCGACGGCCTCACCGCCGGCGAGCTGGAGCTCATGGCCCTGTCGCGCCTGGGCGAGGCCAAGCAGCGCGCCCCGCGCGGCCTGCAGGTGGCCCTGCGCGAAACCGCCCCGCCGGCCCCGCCCACCGCC
>Ga0256832_1001606_pt1 | contig 15387 bp, 9 predicted proteins | sample 134614metaG_FD_190534 | JGI IMG/M metagenome (GOLD analysis project Ga0256832, IMG submission 190534) | Hydrothermal vent microbial communities from Lau Basin, Pacific Ocean - 134-614 | ecosystem: Environmental > Aquatic > Marine > Hydrothermal vents | place: Pacific Ocean: Lau Basin | collected...
GGTCAAGGCCGTTCCCGTGAGTAACTGATAAGAAACGGTCGCTGACATGCGGGTTTATGCCGCCTTGAGAGTGTAGTTCCCGCGCCAGGCACAAAATAAAGAGGACCTTAAAAGTATAATGAAAGAGATGGATAGATTATGATTTCCGGAATACCCAAAATAAAAACCGGCCGGGGCGGCAAGGGGATTGCCCTTCTGATCATGGTTCTGTTTTTACCTGTTTTCGCCCTGGAGCCGTCGTCGGAGGGCCGGGAAGACCTGACACGCTACACCCCGGAATGGATCCGCGATGGCTTTGCCAACGGAGGAGCGACCCATGAACCGTGGATGTTTCTGGTGCGGCGCAACAAAGAGTTTAACCAGTGGCAAAAAGAGTATTTTGACTACCAAACCTCCGAGGAATATATCCGCAATCTGGCCGAGGCCGGGGTAACGGTCTATCACCTCTATTTTTACAAGGGCTTTGGTTTTGAGGCGGAAAAGGCACATATGGACAAAGCGGCGGAAGCGGCGGCGATTGCCCATAAATACGGCATGAAGGTTGATACCTACATCCAGTGGAACAGCATGATGTATGAAACCTTCTTTGCCGAAGTGCCCGAGGCGCAAACGGATTTGTGGTATCAGGTGGATGTTAACGGCAAGCCGATCATGATCACCTACAGCCATCAGCAATCTTTTCGCTACCGGCCCTGTTTTAACCATGACGGCTATATGGAATATTTTAAGGAAAAGATCATTCGCTATGCCATCGAAGTGGTAAAAACCGATTTTCTGCATTTTGACAATTTTGACTATAACGACGCCAATGACGCTGATTTTAACCCGGCCGCCATCGCCGCTTTCCGTAAATATCTGGAAGAAAAGTATACGCCGAGGGAAAGGGTGGAAAGGTTCGGTTTCGCCAATGTTTCCTTTGTGTTGCCACCGATGTGGAACGACTCCAATCCGGCCGCAACCCTGGTGGAGATTAAAGACCCCATGATGCAGGAGTGGATCGATTTCCGCTGCTGGACCCTGGTTGACCGGCTGAAGGAATGTATTGAATTCGCCCGCTCCCTGAATAAGGAACTGGTTATAGAGGTAAACAGCGGCGGCATTGAAGGTGGGAACCGCGCCTGGGAGTACGGTATCAACCATGGCGACCTGATGCAGTACACCAATGTTATCTGGGCCGAGGATCTGAACTATGCCGTCTGGAAGGATGGCGTGGCCAATGGCAAGTTCCGTAATTACAAACTGGGGCGTTCGACCAATAATTTTATTATGTCCTACAACCACACGCCCTATGATTTTGCCGAAAACCTGGCGCTGAACCGTACCATCGGTTCCCTGGGCTGGAGCGAGCTGGATGAGGTGGAGCTGAAATATCTTTCCTTTTGGCGTGACAACAAGGAGCTTTATACGGGCATGAAGGGTGCGGAAAAGGTGGCCCTGCTGCGCAGCTATCCTTCAATGGCCTATAACACGCGCGATACGCACATTTCCGTAAACATGGCCGAGCAGGCCCTGCAACAAAGTCAAATCCCCTTTGATATTATCTATGATGAACATCTGGATCGCCTTAAAAACTACTCCGTTCTGGTGCTGGCCAATCAGGAAAGTTTAAGTGATGAGGCGGCGGCAGCCATCAGGACTTTTGTAAAAAACGGCGGCGGTCTGGTGGCCACGGGTAAAAGCGGTAAATATGACGGTTGGCGGCGTTTGAGAAAAATAAATCTTATTGAGGAAATGCGCCGGGAATCCGGACGGGCTCTCCCGGAAACGGCGGCCTACTCCTTCGGTTATAGAAAGGGGCGCGTGCATTATATCCCCGAACTGGTACGGCCCGCGGGTGAAATAAAACTGGGCTATTACACCACCTGGGTTATGCCTGAAAATGCCGCTGAACTTGAGGCCGCCGTGTATGACGTGGCGGCGGAAGAGCTGCCCCTGCGGGTTTCGGCGCCGGAGTGGGTGGGGGTTTCCCATGATACGCGGGGTAACCGCGACATCATCCATCTGTTTAATTACAATCATGATAGCGACGTATCCGGGGTAACGCTCGACTATGCGGGAACGGTTAAAAAGGTAACGGCGATCTCACCGGACCGGCAAGGCACAATCACGATCCCATTCAGCGTCGATGATAACAGAACCACGCTGAAGATACCCGATTTCCCGGTATATATGATTATCACCCTGGTTAAAGGATAAGGCAAAAGGAGTACAGGCGACTATGGGCAATCCCGTGATCCGTTCACATATATTGCTAAACGAACACTTTGACAACTGGCAAAGCGAAATCGAGGGCCGGTGGAGCTACCGCCGGCTCTACGATGATGAGCACTGGCGCAAGGGATGGATCAGTTTTGACGCCATCACCTGGAGCGCGGAGGAAAAGGCGCTTTATTGCGGGCTGAATGCCATGGAAGGGGATTTGCTGTACCGCTTCCATGCGGATGAGGAACGCTTTGAATCGCTCAATGCCCGGCAATGGGCGGATAAGTTTGATTCCAAGGTACACAGGTGCCTGCTGCATAATCCTAATGACGGATGCTTTTATTTCGGAACATCGCTTCTGCATGATATTGACCAGCAGCATGAAGCGCCCGGAGGCAAGCTGATGCGTTTTGATCCGCGGAGCGGGGAGTATACACGGCTGGCCATCCCCTTTCCTCATCTTTATATTCAGTCCATAGCCGCCGATTTTGAGCGGGGCAGGATTTACTGCTTTACCTATCCGGCGGAATTTGTGATTTGCTATGATATGAAAAGCGGTACATGCCGCAACCTGGCCTATATTACCAATGCCACCAGCCTGGTGCAGCCGCATAACGGCGTGGTGGATGCCGGGGGGTATCTGTGGGGGACCTGCGCCGAAACCCGCGCCTTTGACGAGGTGGCCGGAGAAACACCGGTGCGTCTGTTTCGTTACCATCCCGATACGGATCGTTTCGACTGGTTTGATTTCGGCCTTTCCCGCAAAGCCGATAAGCGGCAACTGATCCCTGATCCCGTTCAGGAAAGGGATATCCCTTTTCACAGTGATCAGACACGTCACAAGGAAGACCTGGGGTTTTGCGACGCCATGGTATATGACGGAGACCGCTATATTTATGCCGGCACCACCGCCGGTGTGTTATGCCGCATTGATACCCGGGCGCTCAAGGTGGATAAGGTAGCGCATGTCATTCCCGCCGGCAGATTGCCCGCCCTGGCCCTTGATGCCGGGGGGACGCTTTATGGCGCGGGGGGCATCAAGGGGGATACCCAGCTTTTTAAATGGCGGCCGGGTGAAGACAAAATGGAATTGTTGGACAGGATCGAAGACGATCGGGGAAACCGCCCGGCCCGGATTCACGATATGGCCATCGGCAGCGACGGTGTTATTTTTTTAGCGGAAAACGATAACCATAAAAGATCATCATACCTTTGGTCGGTAAAGGGTTTTTAGAATTGCCGGCAAGATCCGCCTAACTGACCAGGGAGTTGGCCTTTTCGTTTAGGGCCTGTGCCTGAAGCTTTTTCTCAAAGCTGTCGTTTTTATAGTTTACAATGATCTTGACATGTACCCATCCGCCGGACTCGGTAAGCTCGAAGCTATAGTTTTCCTTAAACATAATTTCCAGCCGTTTTTTTATGTTAACAATGGAGTTGCCATGGGCATTGTCCGTAAAGGTCGCCCGGGGAGGTTGTTGCCGCAGCTGACCGGTGTTGGAAATGTCGATGGTTAATATGCCATTGTTATAAATCAGCGATACTTTTATTTTGAGCATGCCACTGTCATCAACCTGACCGTACTTGGTGGCGTTCTCGATCAGAGGCTGGAAAAGAAAAGCGGGCACGATGCATTCCCGGGCGGATTCTCCGATTTCAAAAGTAATGTTCAGGGATTCATTCAACAGGCTCTGGATGTTGATATAGTTATTTACCGCTTCGATTTCATCCTTGAGGAAAGCCCCTACCTTATTGTAATTTTGCAACACATAGCGAAAATAGTCGGACAGTTCGGAGACGGAATGCCAGGCCTGGTTTTTGTCGATAAGAACCAGGGCACGGATGGCGCTGAGGGCGTTTAGTAAAAAATGCGGATTCATCTGGTTGCGTAACAGTTTCAGTTGGGTCAGGTTGGCCAGGGCGGTGGCTTTCAGCAGGTTACGTTTCTGCTTATGGTGGTTCACAAAGTGCCAGATCACCATAAAAACGATGGCGGCAATGATCAGACGGAACCACCATTCTTCCCAAAAGGGCGGTGAAACCGATATGTTTACCGAGGTCACCGGATTGTCCCAGGCTCCGGGGTTTTTGGCTGCTTTTACCTTAAAAGTATAGCTGCCGGGGTTTAGGTTGGTATAGGTGGCGAAACGGCGCTTATCCACATAGTTCCAGTCGTTTTCAAACCCCTCCATCATGTAGGCATATTGTGTTTTGTTACTGCTGGAGAAGTCCAGCGCGGCATAGGTAAAGGTAAAAACCGAATGTTTATAGGAAAGGTTTATCTCCCTGGCGTCTTCGATATTCTTTTTCAATATGGGGTTTTCTCCACCGATTTTAACGGACTTATTAAAAATTTTAAAGTCGGTAAAGACCACCGGGGGCAGGGAGGAGTCGTCAATGATCTTATCCGGAAAAAAAGCGGTGGCGCCGTTAATCCCGCCGAAAAAAAGTTCACCCGCCCGGGTTTTAAGACAAGCCGTCGTAAACTGATTGCCCTGCAATCCGTTACCCTTGTAGTAATTTTTAAACTGTTTTGTTTTCAGGTCAAAGCGTGATAGTCCGTTGTAGGTGGATATCCACAAATCATTGTTGTCATCAAGCAGCAGGCCCAGGGTATGCTTGTTGGCCAGGCCGTCTTTTTGTTTATAGCGGCGGAAGGATTTCTCCTTTGTGTTGTAATAAATCAGGCCGTTGCCCTGGGTACCCAACCACATATTGGAAAGGCTGTCTTCCAGAATATTGGTAATGATCGTGTTTTCCGTTCCTCCGGGAATACGGTATGATTCAAAGGACAGGTTTTGCGGATCTATTTTAAAAAACTGATTGACATTGGTTCCGGCCCAGATATAACCTTCCCGGTCCTGGAAAAGACAGGAAAAGCTGGGTGAGGGCGCTTCGATGCCAAAGGAAACGGGAATGATTTTCTTTTCCCGGCGGATATATTTAAACAAACCCTTGCTCTGACCGACGGCAATCCAGATATCCCCGTTATGATCGACAAACAGCGTATTTATGGATGTGTAATTCTGATTGATGTTTAGCCGGGATGTATAATTTATAAAACGTTTTGTCCGGCGATTGAAAAAGTTAAGTCCCCCCTGGTGTGTGCCCACCCAAAAGTTACCGTCCGGGTCTTCAACAATGGCGCTGACGCTATTGCTGCCAAGGCTGTAAGGATTATGGGGGTCATGGGTGTAATAGGTATAAATCCCGGTTTTACGATCAAGATGATTTAGCCCGCCGCCGTCCGTGCCAAACCAGATATCACCGGCGCGGTCTTCATAGATGGCGTTGATGTGCTTGTTGTTCAGGTGGCGGTTGTTGCGGCTGTCGGCCCGGTAGTGCACAAAAGCCATATTGGCCGTGTTCAGAAAGTTAATGCCCCCTTTGGTGCCAAACCAGTAGTCACCTTTTTTGTCCTTGAAAATAGACCAGATATTGTCCTGGTTCAGGCTGTAAGGATTATGGGGATCATGGGCATAGTGAATAAACTTGTGGCTGAGAGTGTTGAACAGGAACAGACCGTTGCGGGTGCCAATCCACAGGTTGCCGGGACTGTATTCCATGATGGATTGTACGGTGAGGTTTTCCTGTACCTTGGGTTGTGGCGAAAAGGCCTGAAACTTTTCACTTGCATAGTCAAACATGTTTAAGCCGCCGTTATAGGTACCAACCCATAATTTACCGTGGGAATCCTCATACAAATATAGAACATCGTTATCGGAGATGGTAGCGGGATTTCCGGGATCATGACGAAAATATTCAAACTTTCCCGTCTCCCGGTCAAACCTTCCCAGGCCGTTTCCACGGGTGCCGAACCAAAGGTTGTTCCTGCTGTCTTCAAAGATAACACTGATAACGTTGTTTTCGGTCGTACTGTCCTTCAGGTGGGGCGGGATGTAAGAGATCGTCTTTTTGTTTTTGAGGTCGAGCATTTCCAGGCTCCCCGGGGTGGACATCCATAACATTCCCTGACTATCCTCAATAATGCATTTTACATTATTGCTGTTTAAACGGATGGCGGAGGAAGAATCGGTGGTGTAGTGGATAAAGCTGTTGGTGGCCCGGTCATACAGGTTCAGTCCTCCCACACCGGTACCGACCCACAGGTTACCTTTACTGTCCTCGAGAATGCATTGAATCCAGTCGTCGGAAAGCCTCCCCATATGGCTGCTGTCTTTTCCGAAGATGGTAAACTCATAGCCGTCGTATTTATTAAGACCTTCATTGGTACCAAACCACATAAAGCCCCGGCTATCCTGGAAGATGCAATTGATTTTATTTTGGGACAGGCCGTCATCAATGGTCAGATGCTCAAACTTTAACTCATCTTCCTGGGCCTGAATTCCGCCGGACAAAGCCAGGACAAAAAGGATGACGGTTAAGGAAAGATAATTTCTTTTGTAAAATCGGGATTTAGGTTTGTCGATGGTCATATTCCTGTTTTTTAAGTGGACGGGATAAGCTGAATATTGATAATAATTGTCCATTTGTCAAATGATTTTTCCCGTATTGCCCGCCTCCGATATTCAGCGTTTTAATAAAAAGTTGCTCCGGAAACCAGAAAGAGGGACTTTTCCGGTGAGGGCTTTGGGTTATCACTCTTTCGGTTTCCACTCTTACCGTTTGTTACCATATTGTGCCGCTAAATCCAAATACCTTGGTTTGGGGGTAAAATCTCGTTTATTTGTAGCGTACAAAATTTAGAGATCATACTTCTGTCACGGTTTCCGGAAATCCTTGCCTGCCTGAGGTGAAAAGTGTTTTAAATATCCTTATGTGTACAGATTTTCCTGTATGATCAAATATCGTGGTTATTTGACAAAATACCGTAGTCACCGGGGCCCCGGTAAAAATGCGGACGTTCATAGCCACATTGAAATACAAACAACAGGTGGAGGGGAAACAAACCAAAAGGGAGGGAACTGGCAAACATAAATCGATACCGAACATGTAATTTTTAATTTATTATTTTTTTTGGAGGACAGTATGATGTATAGAAAAAGTATTTTCTTGATGCTTTTTGCTACAATGCTTTTTGCGGGGAGCCTGATGGCCCAGCCCAAGCTTTCCGCCGGTTTTTTCAGCAAGAAGGGCTGGAATGACAATGATTCCCTGCTGTTTAAAAACCTGAGCGAAACCTATGATCTGACCCTGCTTAATGCCCGGGATTTTGTGGACAGTACTTTGTTCATCAGCGATTTGGAGGAGTTTGATTTTATCTTTGTCAGTGAGTCTGTGTCCAGTTGGCCCTGGGAATACGGCGATGGTCCGGGCATCCGCTCCATCCCCGTGCCCATGGTGATGTTGGAAGGCTGGCTTTCCAAGCCGGAAGTACTGGGTTGGACCACCGCCCCCAGCGACACCGGTTACGGCACCCTCTTTCAGGATAGCACGCAACTGGGCGTGGCCAATAAGATTTTGTTTGTCGATGACAGCGACCATCCCCTGGCCGCCGGCTTTAAAAGCGGCGACGAGATTACTCTGGTTTCCGACAGTCATACAAATGATATTTTAACCTTTACCGTTCCGGAGATCGATTATATTCCCATAGCCGTTTCTTCTCTCGATCCCGAGAAAACCATCGTTATGGGTGTTGAGGCCGGAACAACCGTTTGGAATAAAGACGGTACGGTACTGGGCGAGTCCGACTCCACGGTAACACAGAACAGAGCCGCCCTGGTGGGTGTTTTTGCCGGCGCTAATGACTTCATCACCGATGATGGCTATAAACTCATCCATGCCGCCGTTGACTGGGTGTTGGAAAAAGAATACTCTGTCGGTTTTTTCAGTAAAAAAGGCTGGAATGACAATGACTCCCTGTTATACAAAAACATGCGTAAGCATTATAACGTCACCCTGCTCAATGCCCGGGATTTTGTGGACAGCACCCTGTTTATCAGCGATCTGGAACAATTCGACTTCCTTTTTGTCAGCGAGTCCGTATCCAGCTGGCCCTGGGAATATGGCGATGGTCCGGGTATCCGTTCCATTCCCCGCCCCATGGTAATGCTGGAAGGCTGGCTTTCCAAGCCGGAAGTATTGGGTTGGACCACCGCGCCCAGCGACACCGGTTACGGAACCCTGTTCCAGGATAGTACCCAGCTTGGCGTGGCCAATAAGATTTTGTTTGTCGATGACAGCGACCATCCCCTGGCCGCCGGCTTTAAAAGCGGCGACGAGGTCACCCTGGTCTCCGACAGCCACACGAATGATATCTTAACCTTTACCGTTCCCGAAATTGAATATATTCCCATCGCGGTTTCCTCCCTGGATCCGGAGAAGACCATTGTTATGGGTGTTGAAAAGAATACGGTGGTTTGGAATAAGGATGGAACGGTTCTGGAGAGCTCCGATTCCACGGTTACGCAAAACAGAGCCGCCCTGGTGGGTGTTTTTGCCGGCGCCAACGACTTTATTACCGACGATGGTTACCAGCTTATTGACGCGGCCATTAACTGGGTGCTGGATAAGAATACTTCCATTGAACAGCGGGTATCCCCGGTACCGGCCGGTTTTACGCTGAATCAAAACTATCCCAATCCCTTTAACCCGAGCACTAAGATTGTTTTCAGTCTTAAAAATTCCGGCGTGACCACGCTCAAGATTTATAATGTGTTGGGCCAGCAGGTGGCAACACTTCTTGATAAAGATTTGGCCTCCGGTACCTATGAGGTTACCTTTAACGCCAGTCAGCTTTCATCCGGAATTTATTACTACAAACTGGAATCGGGTGACGTGAGCCAGATAAAGAAAATGATGCTGGTTAAGTAAGCCCCGCTTATTGGTAGATTATTGTTCAAATGAACCTGTGGAATGGCCCTGGATTATTTTTCAGGGCCATTCCTTTTATTTAATACGGACAGAATATTATGCGCGGAAAATGGATAACAGCCCTTTGTCTTCTCGTTTCGTTTGCCATAGCCGAAAAAAGAATCGTCCGGGTGGGCGCCGTGTCCATGGAGAAGACACTAAATTTCAGACAGCCGTTGGATGTAAAAATCCGTGAAGTGATGCCGTTAATTAAAAAATCCGGCGCCGCAGGTTTGGCGCTCGATTTGCTGGTGCTGCCGGAATATCTGTTCCGTGGCAGGAACCATGAAAGCGGCGCCCAGAAGCTTTCCAACAGTGTATTGCTGGACTCCATGAAAGCCGCCGCCGCCGCCAACCGGATTAATATTATCTTTCAGTTGGTGGAAAAAGAAGGCGAGCGGTTCTATAACACCGCTCTTGTTGTAAACCGTCAGGGCCGGCTTGCTGGTAAGTACCGGAAAGTAAACCTGCCCCCGGAGGAGCATTGGGCCACTCCCGGTGATTCCCTTTCCGTTTTTAATCTCGATTTCGGCCGGGTCGGCGTTTTAATCTGCTGGGATTTTTGGTTCACGGAACCGGCCAAAAAACTGGTGGAAAAGGGTGCGGAACTGCTGGTAGTGCCTACCTGGTGTAATATTAAGCAAAACCTGAAAATCAACAATGCCCAAAATGGGGTTCCCATACTCTTCTCCGTTTTAAGAAGCACAACCTGCACCGAGGGCGGCCGCCAGGATGTGCACAGCAGCGTATATGATCCCCTGGGCCGGCCGGTTTCCACCGTCCATGCCGTGGGAGAAAGCAGGATTGCCGTGGCTGAAGTTCGTCTTGGGGCGGTAAAAAATCTTGCCCGGGGCAAGGCCGTAAAAACCGGAGCGCCCGGGCTGAGCGGTTTTCCCGCGCGAAATGTCGTGGATGGGCTCTATAATACCGAGAGAGATGCTCCCGCCGGAAGCCAAACCGCCTGGAAAGCACGCCCTCTGCCGCAATGGATCGAGATTGATCTGGGAAGCCGCCATACCTTGCGGCGTCTGTCGCTGGCCCTTTTTGGCGGGGAAAACTACCGGTTCCGTATTGAAGGCAGTGGCGATGGCGAGCATTATACCCAGCTTGCCGACACCCTTTCCCGCTATGAAACCTTTATCGAACACGGTATCGCCGGGGCGGAGATATACAGCGTTCTTTTACCTGTTGCCCGTGAAGGTTACCGTTATGTGCGCGTTACGGTGAATTCGGCCACCAGGCGGGAAATTACCATTAATGAAATATTAATTTTTGGCGACCCCTGAAAAGGATAAATAAGTTCAACATTCTCCTGCCCCCGTTAAAACACGCGCCGATAAACTATAGTTTGATATACTCCCCGCGTGTGTCAGGCACTTAGGGGCCGCTTAGGCCAGGATATCCAGCTTGGAGGCGACAATGGCCTCCACCGCCTTTATGGCCGGCGGAAAGACGGTTCTCAGGTCGATATTGTCGTTTTCATTGACAGAGCGCTTTACCTGCTTCATAAAGGCGTTCTTTATTTCGGTGGCCACATTTACCTTGCAAATACCCCTTTCCACTGCTCCGCGTATCTGCGGCGCGGGAATGCCGGATCCCCCGTGCAGCACCAATGGGATACCCAGCGTCTCGTCAATTTTTTGCAACAGCGTCAGGTCCAGCTTCGGCTCTCCCCTGTAAAACCCATGGGCGGAACCGATGGCCACGGCCAGGGCGTCCACACCGGTTTCGTCGACAAAGATTCTGGCCCGGGCGGGATCGGTGAAACCCTGCCGCTCCGTGTCCTGGCCCAGCTTGGCCACATAGCCCAGCTCTGCTTCCACGTGGGCGCCAAAGGTTTCCGCCAGCCTGACCACCTGCCGGGTGATTTTGATATTTTTGGCAAAGGGCCGCTCGCTGGCGTCGATCATCACCGAATCGAAACCGGCGTCGAGGCAGGCGTGGCATAAGTCAATGGAGTTGCTGTGATCCAGATGAATCCAGCCCCGCACCCGGTATTCGCTTAAAAGAGCCCGGGCCAGGCTGACGGCCGGCGTCAGCCCCATATAGTCTATGGAGCTTTGTGTGAGTTGTAAGATGATCGCCCGCTCTCTTTCCGCGGCGGCGCGCAACACGCCCTTAAGGGTTTCCAGGTTGTAGAAATTAAAGGCAAACAGGGCGGTTTTTTGTTGCCGGGCCTCGCTCAGTTTTTCTTTAAGGGTCATCGGTCGTTCTCCGTATAGCCGAATCTTTCGGCGGCGATTTTCATGATATCCGCATAGCTTGTAAACGCGGTGGTTCCTCCCGCTTCGGTTGTGTTAACCGCCCCGGTTAAATTGCCAAAAATCTGGCATTTGGCAATGTCGCTGTCTTGCAGATACTTAAAAATAAATCCGGCGTTAAAGCTGTCTCCCGCTCCAATACTATCCACCACCTTTTTGTTGAGAAAGGGGGGACGAATGATCTCCCGTCCGTCAAAGCGGCACAGGGAACCCTCTTTATCCATCTTCAGGGCTATCGTTTCCGCGCCCAGCTCTTCCAGCTTTTGCAGGGCGCCGCGCACCGTTTGGCAGCCTGTAAGTAAAAGCGCTTCCTGCCGGTTGGGCAGAAAAATATTTACATGGGGCAATATGCCGGCCAGGTCCAGCGTCCATTTCTCCGCCGGGTCCCATTGCGTATCAAGCGAGGTACTGAGGCCCAGTTCCCGGGCCAGTGAAAAAATCTGCCCCAGACTACCGCGAATACCGGGTTGTAAAAAGGGCGAGGAGATGTGCAGATGCCGGCCACGCTTCAGCTCTTCCATGCGGATATCGTCCGCGGTAAGATGGTTCATGGCGCCCGGATGGGTGATCATGGCACGGTCTTCATCATAGTTCAGTACCACGGTGGCTCCGGTGTTCAGCTTGCGCTCCCGGATAATCATGGAGGTGTCTACCCCTTTTTCCCGCAGACTTTGCAGGACTATATCGCCAAAGGCATCGGCGCCGGTTTTACCGATAAAAGCCACGCGCGCGCCAAGGGCGCTTAAATTGGAGGCGAAAATTGCCGAGGAACTGCCCAGGGTCAAACTCATCTCACCGGCCAGTTTTTCCTTGCCCGTTTCAGGAAAGCCGTCGATGTTGTTGAGTATTAAATCCACATTCAGCTCGCCGATAACAATTACATCAAATTCACTCATATTTTACTCCGCTTGGGCTGTGTCGTCCTCTTCCACAGCCAGTAGGAAAATGGATACAAGGGCAAAGACCATGCCCGTTATTATAATGCCGTGGGGCAGCACCCGGTACAGAACAAGGGACAGTACAATGGTGATGACGGGGGCCACCGCGTTGGTCAGGGGACTGACGATCATGGCCTTGCCATGACGAAAGGCATAGACGATGGTCAGGGCGCCCACGGCGTTCAGAAGCTGAATGAGCGCCGTAAGCCAGGGGCCCTTAAAACCCCAGTTGATCGGCTGGTTAAAGTCGGTCATTAACAGGGCAAACGGAATAAGCAAAATCCCGCTAACCGTCATATAAAAAAAGATGCTCTCGGCTTTCATGGTCTGATTGGCGAAACGCATGATATAGGCCTGCACTCCCCAGGCTAAAAATACAAGAAGGGAAAGAATAATCCAAAGAGAACCGCTGCTGCCGTTATGATCGCCGCTTTGATAGGAGAGAAGGGGAATGGCCAGCAGGGCCAGGCCGATGCCCATCCAGCCGCGCCGGCCAACCCGTTCCTTTAACAAGAGGAAGGCCAGAACAATGGTGATCACGGGAGAGAGCGATATAAAGGGAAAGACAAGATAGGCCGGGCCGCTGCGCAGGGCCTGAAAAAGAATAAGCTGACCGCCGGCGCCGGTAAGGCCGATGGCCAGTCCCAGCAGGATGGAACGCCGGTCATATTCCAGCTTAAAGTTGATAATTTTCAGGGCGGCCAGGGCCGGCAGGGTCATGGTCAGGGCCCAGACGCTGTAACCCAAAGTCGCCGGGAAACCGGCTTTTTCGGGAATTTCAATTACCGCGCCCCACACTCCCCAAAATACGGTGGTGACCAGGGCATAGATGAGCCAGGGTTTTCCTTTCACAATAATCTCCTTAAAAAGTTAGTTTTGACGGCCGCGACGCTCCGTGGGTGGCCCGGTGATATTTTGCCAGAACCCCGCCGATTTTGTCATGTATCAGATCCACGGGATTCGGGGAAAGTTTTTTGTTGATAATGGCGTTGTGCTGCTCCGGCAAATACTGGCTTATCAGAGAGAGGGGCGCCGGATGCCTGCCCAGATTGCTGATCAGCCGGTGCAACGCCTTGTCCATCCCGCTTTTCGGCCAATAGTAACGGATACGGTCGCTCAGGCTGTAGAGGCAGGAAAAAGCAATCTCATCGTCACTGCCGCGGAAATGATCTTTCCAGTATTCGGGTTCATCATGCATCAGGCGGGTTATGGTTTTTTTCAAGTCCGAAAGAACGACGCCCTTTTGGGCGGCCAGATACTCTTTTTCGATGGCTTCCAGGGCGAACAGGGCTTCACGGTAGGCAAAGGTAAGCCAGGGGCCGACCTTTAAAATGGCAAAGTGATCTTCCACCATGCGGTTTAAACATTGTTCGGTCTGATAGTCTGTAGAGTGGGCTTCGTATACAAGTTCCGCTTGGCTCTCGATAAACAGCGACAGGGGCAGCGCTTTATTGTGGTCATAATAAAACACTTCGTTGTTGGAGAACTCCACCCCCGGTTGCACAACCACGGCGACCACCCTTTGCCAGGCCTCCTCCAGTCCGGCCCGGACAAAGTGTTCCCGGGTAACTTCGATGGTCTCGGCTACCTCTTCGGGCCGGGTGATATGAATGCCATCCATGGCTGCCTGGGCGCCACCGGGAACGGGTACATCGCTGCCGATGACATAAACCGGCTTTTCGGCAAGGGGAAGGGCGGCTGTCTCCGCGGCCCGGCACATCTCGACGGTCCGGCGGGCCACAAGGTTTGCGGACAAGGGAAGCCGTGGATCGTCGTTGCCCAGCCTCATGCTGGCATCGAGGTGGATTTTGGTATATCCGGCTCTTACATAGGCCTCGATCTGATCCCCGGCTTTTTTCATGGCGGTCGATTCATTTTCTTTATGCCAAACATTGGGCCCGAGATGATCGCCGCCCAGGATGATTTTTTCCCGGGGGAAGCTGAGACGATCGGCCATGGTATGTACAAAGCGGGCAAAATCCGCCGGTTGCATGCCCGTGTATCCGCCAAACTGATCCACCTGGTTGGAGGTGGACTCAATCAACAGAAACTCATTTTTTACGGCGGCATGCTTTATGGCGGCTTCTATTACAAAGCGATTGGCGGAACAGACGGAACAAATCCCCACGGGGCGCCCGGATTTATGCTCACGGATTATGTTTATAAGTTCAGCCGCCATATCCCGCACTCCGGTTTGTCGCTTCTTGTTGGTAAGGGTAAAGACGCACACCTTCCACCACGCGGGTAATGGTTCCGCTTTTTGACGGTGTGTCGGGGTTTAGGCCCAGGTGCAGGGACTTAAAAAAGCCCAGCAGATGGGCCACCACAACCTGGGCGATGGCCAGAAAGCCCTCCTCAAGACGCGCGGAGCCGTCTCCGCAGACAATTTGCAAATCAACATCGATGTCCGCTCTCTCCTCTTCGGTAACCGCGATGCGGAAGATGCCTTTTTCGCTGTGATTGACGGCGTCGATGAGATCGCTCTCGTAAGGTCGCACATACTCATGGCTGGAGAGGAAAAAGACCAGCAAAGTCCGGGGAGTGACCACCGCCTTGGGGCCATGACGGAATCCCAGAAAGGAGTCAAATTTGCATATAACCGCTCCGTCGGTCAGTTCCTGAAGCTTAAGGTGGGACTCACGGGCAATGCCCGCGGCCGGGCCGGAGCCCAGAAAAACCGCGCGGTCAAAGTCCATGGCGGCGATATTTTTCAGATCTTCACGGTAGCGATCCATTATGGCGCGGGCGGCCCCGGCCAGCCGCAACACCTGTCCCGCGCATTCCCGTCCCGCCCACAGGTTCGCCAGCAAAAGGCCGCTTAGCATCATGGCCGAAAAGCTGCCGGTCATGGCCAGGCTTTTATCGTCCGCTTCCGGCGGCAACAGAAAAACATAGCTGTCATCCCGCCGGCCCCGCAGGGCCAGCTGCCCTTGTGGGTTACAGCTTATGATGAGATGGGAAACGGTATCGCACAAAGCATCGGCCAGTTCAACCGCCTTTACGCTTTCGGGGCTGTTCCCGGAGCGGGCAAAGGAGATCATTAGGATATTCTTGCCGGAAAAATAAAATCCGGGATGGGTGACGATGTCCGTGGTTGCCACGGCACGGGTATCGATACCGCTGATTTTTTGAAACAGACCGGCCAGGGCCTCGCCGATAAAGGCCGAGGTACCGGC
>Ga0256832_1001607_pt1 | contig 15384 bp, 16 predicted proteins | sample 134614metaG_FD_190534 | JGI IMG/M metagenome (GOLD analysis project Ga0256832, IMG submission 190534) | Hydrothermal vent microbial communities from Lau Basin, Pacific Ocean - 134-614 | ecosystem: Environmental > Aquatic > Marine > Hydrothermal vents | place: Pacific Ocean: Lau Basin | collected...
CCGGCGGTAAAAAGGGACATAGCTTTTGAAGTTGACGAATCTGTTCAGGTGGATAAATTATTAAAAGCTATTAAAGAAAGCTCAGCTTATGTTGATAGGGTTGAGCTTTTTGATGTTTATTACATTGATGAAAGTAGAAAAAGTGTTGCTGTTTCTGTTGATTTCAGGGCTGAAGACAGATCACTTTCAGACGAAGAGGTAAACAATGTAGTTGAAGATCTGATTAGTCGTCTGAAAGATAGATTTAAAGGGCTAAAACTGAGAACATAGGAAGGCTAAGGCGGTAAAAATGTTTATTAAGATAAAATCTGATAAAAAGAATAGGTTTCCTGCGGGGCACGATAGGGATGTGACGGTAGTTTCTGGGCTATAGTTGCTTATAAGGGAGTCCTATATTCCGTGTATCCTGAGGGAACACGGTGCGGACACCCACCTTTTGTTTGGGTCCAGAAAAGGGCTCACCATCCCGTCGGCCCTTCGCGGGGGTTTTTACCGCGCGGCCTTCCGTAAAGGGAGGTCAGATTGAAAAAAAGTTTTAGACAGAAGATCTTAACAAGAAGAATAAGCCATATAAGGGCAGAGGAAGATTCTAAAAAAATAGCAGAAAAATTTTTGAGCCTTTCTCAGCTAAAAAAGGCAAAGAATATACTTCTTTATTACCCTCATAAAAATGAGGTAGATACAAGATTTATAATAAGACAGCTTCTCAGATCAAAAAATTTCAATCTTTTCCTCCCGAAAGTTGTGGGAACTGATCTTGTTCCCGTAAAAATCAAAGATCTGTCAGCCCTGAAAAAAGGTTACGCAGGAATAATGGAGCCTGAAGGAGGGGAAATTTCTCCTGAAAAGATAGACATTGTTGTTGTTCCTGCTGTGGCATTTGATCGGGAGGGTCATAGACTAGGTTATGGTAAAGGTTATTATGACAGGTTTTTAAAAAAAACCGGAGCTTTAAAGGTAGGGGTGGCCTACGACTTTCAGATTGTGGAAAAACTTCCCCGTGAACAGCACGACGTTCCTGTTGATCTGATAATTACCCCTACCAGATTAATTAAGATAAAGGAGGATGATGAAAGATGATAGAGATAGTAGTAGGAGTTTCAGCTCTGGCAGTTGGCGGAGCAGCAGGTTTTGCCGTTTGTAGGGCAACAGTAGGTAAAGCCCTGAAGGAAAAAGAGTCTGAGTTTGAAAAGATAATTTCGGAAAAAGAAAGAATACAGAAAGAAGCGGAAAGAAAAGCAGAGGAAATAATAAGAGAAGCTGAAAAAGAGGCAAGGATAAAAGCTAAGGAAATAGAAAATGAGGCACTCCAGCTTAAGAAAGAGCAGGAGATTATTATTGAGAAAGAAGTTCTGAAAAGAAAAAAACAGCTTGAGGAGGAACTGAAAAGGGAAAGGGAAGAACTCCAGAATCTTGAAAAAACATTAATGACAAGGGAAGCCCAGCTTGAGAAAAGGATAGCAAGGATTGAACACAGAGAAGAAGAGCTTGATAAAAAATGGGAAGAGATAAAAAAACTTGAAGAGGAAATTAGGCAGATACAAAAAGAGATAGAGGAAAAAGAGCAGAAACTGAAGGTTGCAGAAGAACAGTACATGCTTGAGATACAGAGAATAGCATCAATGACAAAAGAAGAAGCCAAAGAAGAACTTATGAAAAAGGTGGAAGAAGAGGCAAGGCTGGAAGCAGCAAAACTTATGAAGGAGATAGAAGAAAACTCCAGAAAAGAAGCTGAAAAGAAAGCTAAATGGAACTTAGTTACGGCGATACAGAGACTTTCCCCTGAAATTACAACATCATATACAATATCTGTTGTTGATCTTCCAAGCAACGATCTGAAAGGAAGGATAATAGGAAGGGAAGGGAGAAATATCAGAGCATTTGAGATGGAAACAGGAGTTGATCTGATTATAGACGACACTCCGGATATTGTTACAATCTCATCATTTGATCCGTTAAGAAGAGAGATAGCGAAGGAGTCTCTGGAAAGGCTTATAGCAGATGGAAGAATTCATCCCGGAAGGATAGAAGAGGTTGTTACAAAAGTTAAAGAAGAGATGGAAACAAAAGTTAGAAAGCTTGGGGAAGAGACATGTCTTGAGCTTGGTTTTACAGATGTTCACCCAGAGCTTTATTACTACATAGGTAAGCTGTACTACAGAACATCTTATACGCAGAATGTTCTTTTACATACCAAAGAGGTTGCATACCTTGCAGGAATGATGGCAGCTGAACTTGGTCTTGATGAAAAAGCTGCAAGAAGAGGAGGATTGATGCATGATATAGGAAAGTCTATATCCCACGAAGTAGGTGGTTCCCACTCAAAAGTAGGAGCAGAACTTGCCAAAAGATACGGTGAGCCAGATATTGTTATAAATGCAATCCTTTACCACCATAACGATGAGCCTGCAAGATACCCTGAAGCCGTTCTCGTTGCTGCTGCAGATGCACTTTCTGCTGCAAGACCAGGAGCAAGAAGGGAAGCCCTTCAGTCATACATAAACAGACTTGAAAAAATAGAAGCAATAGTCAACTCATTTGAAAATGTTGAAAAATCCTTTGCTATACAGGCGGGTAGAGAAGTAAGAATAATAGTGAATGCAGAGAAGTTATCAGATGAGGAGGCATACCTTCTAACAAAAGAGATAGCTAAAAGAATAGAAAAAGAGATAGAATTTCCAGGACAGATAAAAGTTACGACGATCAGAGAATCAAGATTTGTAGAACTTGCCAAATAGTAGGGGGGTAATCCCCCTTTTTTATGAAAAGCCCCTCCTTTTTGAATTATAATTATCTGATTGACAAATAAGGTTAGGAGGAGGCTTAATCAATGAACATCAACCCTGCTGATAATGTATGGATTCTTGTTTCAACAGCACTTGTCCTTTTGATGTCAATCCCTGGACTTGCTGTTTTTTATGGAGGTTTGACAAGAACAAGAAGTGTTTTAAACACAATTATGATGGTGTTTTCAGCATTTGGTATTGTTAGCTTAATTTGGATAATATACGGATATTCCCTCTCATTTGGTTCAGATGTTGGAGGGATAATCGGAAGTCTTGAGTACTTTCTCTTACTGGGGATAAATCTTACAGACCCAGCTCCCCCATCTGATAACCTTTATCACTATCTTTTTATCTTCTTCCAGATGACATTTGCAGCTATTACGGTAGCTCTTATGGCGGGTGCTTTTATAGAAAGGATGAAGTTCTCAGCATGGTTATTGGTTGCTGTCCTTTGGGGAACATTCGTTTACTTTCCTGTTGCCCACTGGATTTGGGGAGGTGGGTGGCTTTCCAATCTGGGAACGGTTGATTTTGCCGGAGGACTTGTTGTCCATGAAACTTCAGGACTTGGAGCCCTTGTTGGGGCTCTTTTGCTTGGAAAAAGAAAAGAACCCATAATGCTCCCTGCCAACCTTGCACTTGTTGCGATAGGAACAGGTCTTTTATGGTTTGGCTGGTTTGGATTTAACGGGGGATCAGCATTAGGAATAACTCAAGTGGCTGTATCTGCAGCTTTTGTAACAACGATTGCAGCATTTATGGGCGGTTTAACATGGATGTTTGCAGAATGGGTACTTTTCAAAAAGCCAACATCTCTTGGAATGTTTACAGGAATAATAGCTGGATTGGCAACAATAACCCCGGCATCAGGATTTGTTGATATAGTTGGAGGATTAATAATAGGAATTCTTGGGGGATTAATATGCTTTGTGGCTGTTGTTTACGTTAAAAACAGGTTTGGTTATGACGACTCCCTTGATGTTTTCGGGGTTCACGGAGTTGGTGGAATGCTTGGAGCGATGCTTCTTGCTGTATTTGCAAAGCCAGAGATAGGAGAGGTTGCCGGAGTTATAGCAGGTAATTTTTCCCAGATCCTGCCACAGATAATAGGTATAATCGGTGTGGGGATTTATACGGTAGCTTTAACATTTGTAATATTTAAGGTGGTTGATGCTGTTGTTGGTCTTAGGGTTTCTAAAGATGAGGAAATAGAAGGTCTCGATGAGAATATCCACGGTGAAAGAATGATGAATGAACCAATTAAGTTTTAAGAGGTTTTAATGAGATTTTTGTGCATAGGTGATGTTATAGGAAGAACAGGGAGGAATGCTCTAAAGAGGTTTCTCCCTCAGGTTAAGAATACTTATAAACCGGATTTTGTTATATTAAACGGCGAAAATGCTGCAGGCGGTTTTGGTATAACAAAAAAAGTTTTTGATGAGCTGGTCTCGTTGGGGATAGATGTTATTACTTCAGGAAACCATATATTTGATAAAAAAGAGGTGGCAGAATTTATAGACAAAGAAAGCAGACTTTTAAGACCTGCCAATTACCCTCCTCAGGCTCTGGGCAGAGGATACGGGATATACGAAAAAAACGGGAAAAAAATAGCCGTGATAAATCTTATGGGAAGGGCTTTTATGGGTATTCCCCTTGACTGTCCATTTAGAAAGTTTGACCGGATATTTGAAGATATTAAAGAAACTGCCGATTATATAATTGTTGATTTTCATGCTGAGGCAACATCTGAAAAAACAGCTTTTGGTTTTTATGCTGACGGGAGAGCTGACGTTATTTTTGGAACACATTCGCATGTTGCAACAGCTGATGAGATGATACTTCCTAAAGGAACAGCTTATATAACAGATGTTGGACTTACAGGGGCAAAGTACTCTGTTATAGGAATGAAAATAGAAGAGCCGATACAAAAATTTATTACAGGAATGCCAGCCAAGTATGAAGTGGCAAAAGGTAAAATGATATTTCAGGCATTTTTTGTTGAAAAAAATGAGCATAAGACGAATATTAAAAGAATAAAGATAGAAGAGGAGTGAATATGCCTTTAAAAGGCGATTTTTACATAACGAAAGTTCCCATACTGGATAATCATCAAAGGATATATGGGTATTATCTTACAATCAAGGATCAGGAAGACAAACCTGTTTCTGTTAATACTCTGGCTGATTTACTTGTTAATGTAAATATTGAAAAGATCGCAGGAAATTATCCAGTTTTCTTGAAAGTTGATCCTGAAGTTTTAAAACATGACATAATTGATTATCTTCCAGAAAGTAAGATTATTTTTTTAATAGATCCAGAGCAGATAAATGAACATGATATTGAGATAATAAAAGAACTAAAAAAAATCGGTTTTAGATTTGCTTTTAATTATTCGGGTAAATTTGAATCTATTAAAAATATTGCAGATTACTTTTTTGTTAAAGATTCTCAGATAGATCCTCATATTTATCCTTTAAAAAATAAAGTTGTGATAACAGATCTACTTTCTTCTGATGATTATAGGGCTTATCTTAATGAAGGATTTAGGTATTTCAAAGGAGATTTTATATTTAAACCGTCAACCGTTGTAGAAAAAAAGATAGATCCATCAAAACTTATAATAATGGAGCTTTTCACAAAAGTTAGAGAATCCTTTAATCCCAAAGAGATAGAGGAAATCATAAAAAGAAATCCAGATCTAAGCATAAGTCTTCTGAAGTACGTAAATTCTGCCGCCTTCAGTTTCAGAAACAAAATAACCTCAATTAGACATGCTATTTCCATTCTTGGACAGAGAAACCTTCTTCAGTGGCTATTACTTTTTATGTACAGAGCAGGAGAAGATGAGGCTTATGCAGAAACACTCCTTGAGGTATCTGCCGAAAGGGGAAAAACAATGGAGATACTCGCTCAAGAATTGAATTTGTCAGATGAGAATGTTGAGAAGGCGTTTTTAGTAGGTATTTTATCGCTTGTTGACAAGCTTCTTGGCATTAAACCTGAGGATCTTGTCAGAGAACTAAATCTTGATGAAGAAATTGTTAATGCTATTGTAAAAAAAGAGGGTATTTTAGGAAAACTGCTAAACATTGTTGAAAAAACAGAAGAAGGAAAAATAGCAGATATAGCAGATACAATAAAGCAATTAGGCTTAACCCTCAATGATGTTATGAGTGCCCAGCTTAAAGCGTTTGCATGGTTTGAAGAAGTTAATCTTGTTTGAGTAAAAATATAGCTGTTTTTACAGCCTCAATAAATGACGATGGATCTGCTTTTCCTTTTCCTGCAATATCAAAACCAGTCCCGTGATCTGGGGAAGTTCTTATGAAAGGCAGACCAAGCGTTATGTTAACGGCTTTTTTAAAGCATACCATCTTCAAAGGTATCAGCCCCTGATCGTGGTACATCGCAAAATACACATCATACTTTGATGGATCTAAAAATGCTGTGTCAGGAGGTAAAGGGTCTGTCAGATCAATACCTTCTTTTCTCAGCAGATCCACAGAAGGCTGTATGATCTCAATTTCTTCTTTCCCTATATTCCCCCCATCTCCAGCATGGGGATTTAGACCTAAAACGGCTATTTTAGGATTTTTTACTTTAAACTTTTTTATCATCTCTTTATTTAGGAGTTTTATCATTTCTTTCAGATTAGCTTTATGTAGCTCTTTAGGTATATCCTTTATAGGAATATGGGTTGTAGCAAGGGCAACCTTCATTTTTTGGCACACAAGCATCATAATGTAATTTTTTACACCTGATCTATAAGCGAGGTAATCTGTATGACCTGCAAATTTAAAACCAGACGCCATAATATGTTTTTTTGATACAGGAAGAGTTATAAGGGCATCAATCTTTTTAGCTAAAATATGATCAACAGCCATCTCAAGATAAATTACAGAAGCTTTCCCTGATCTGAAATTAGGTTTACCCGGAATAAATTCTTCATCTAAAACGGGTATAAGGTAAAAACCATCCCTGTCAGTATCTTCAGGATAATTTATTAATTTGTAAGGTATTCTTAATCCTGTAATACTGGAGGCTTTTTTTATAGGGTCTTCGCTTCCATATATTATGTATGTTGCTTTTGGTAATTTTCTATAAGATTTTACAAGAATTTCAGGAGATATACTGGAAGGATCACCCAGAGTTATTCCAATTTTCATTACCAAACTATTACTTTGTTAGCTTTTTCAATAAGGTCTATAATATCTGTGTAATCCATCATTTTGTTTTCGGGGATTTTAATATTTCTGGCTACAGCATCTTCTCTACAGGCTATCCAGTTTTCTATAGTTGGAACCCTTATGACAGCATCCTGGATCAGTATTATCATATCGTCAGGATGCAACATATCAGCTTCAGGAAAATCAGCAGGTCTTTTTATAAGCCAGAGATTGTTTACCATGTTATTACCACCTCTGCATTTTCAACAAGTTCACATATTTCTTCTTTTGGTTTTATCTCTATTTCAATTGACCATTGTTTTAGTTTTATTCCCCGTTCTCTAATGGCTTCTTCTTCAGCGATAACTGCTGCTTCTGTCATACCTAATGCTTCCATTGATTTATCAATAGGTTCTATTCCTATCATTTCAGGTTTCCAATCTGTTAGTGTGTAAACACCTTCTTTCATAAATACTATTGTAAGATTATGTCCCATTGAAAGACCAACAGCCTGCCTTAATGCTTCAAACGCTTTCCAACTAAAAGGGTTTGATTTTATTATCAGAACTATTTTTTTCTTCGCCATCTTTACACCATCAATCAAGCATAATAACTTTATCAGATTCTTTCACAAGTTTTGAAAGACCATACATACTGCTGCTTTCTGCCCATTCTTCAGGTTTTATTTTTCTTTGTTGGGCGTTGTGAGCACAGTAATATATTTTAGCTCCTTTTTCATAAAGCTCTTTTATTTCTGGTCTGAGTATAGAGTATATGCCATTTCCCATAAAGAATATACTCGTTTTATGATTTCTTTTCAAAGACGCCTGTGCAAGCTTTACAGTGGTATTAAAATCATGCGAATAAGGATTACTTGCAAGTACAATTAATAGATTCATCTTACCTTCCTTACAACAACTTCCCAGAGATTTTCTCCAATTTGTTTAACTTCTAAAACTTCCTGTCCTTCTTCTCTCATACTCTTGGGAACATTTTCAACAGATGGTTTATAATCAAGAAGTATTCTCAAGATTTGTCCAGGTTTCATCTGTTCAAGTATAAGTTTACTTTTTACAAATGTGAAAGGGCATACTTCACCTTTTAGATCAAGTTCCCTATCTATTTTAATCTCTTCCATTTTTCCTCCTTAAAAATGTGCATCACAAGCCTGATTGTACTCAATAAGTTCTTTTATTTTAGGGTTCTCACCGCATAGGGGACATTTTTTGTCTTTTCTTAACTTAACAATGTTGAATTCGGTGGTAAGGGCATCAAAAACCAGCAGTTTTCCAACAAGAGGTTCTCCAATACCAAGGATAAGTTTTAAAGCCTCGTTTGCCTGAAGAGTTCCCATAATTCCACCAACAACACCTAAAAGACCAGCCTCCTGACATGATGGAACAAGACCTGGAGGTGGAGGTTCAGGAAATAGGCATCTATAACATGGAGAATTTTCTTTATTTCTATAATCAAAAGTTGTTAACTGACCTTCAAATCTCAAAATAGCAGCAGAAACGAGAGGTTTACCTAAAAAATAACACGCATCGTTTACAAGAAATCTTGTTGGAAAGTTATCTGATCCGTCGAGAACTATATCAAAGTCTTTTATAATATCCATTACATTATCTTTGTGAATTCTTTTGTTAAAGGCGATGACTTTAACGTCTGGATTAAGAGATTCTAAAGTCATCTTTGCTGACTCAACTTTTGGTTTTCCTACCCTTTCTGTGCTATGGAGTATCTGTCTCTGGAGGTTTGAAAAATCAACAACATCAAAATCAACTATTCCTATAGTTCCAACACCTGCAGCTGCAAGATAATAAAGAGAAGGTGATCCAAGACCTCCCGCACCTATGACAAGAACTTTCGCATCAAGCAGTTTTTTCTGTCCCTTTCCTCCAACCTCAGGAAGTATTATATGTCTGCTGTACCTTTTAATCTGCTCTTCTGTAAACTGGAAAGACATTAAACCACCTCACTAAAAGAATTTGCAGGTGCAAATGTATAAAGCTATATGATATATCACTTCTTTTTAAAATTCAATAAAGTGTATCGGCAAAAATATATGAAGAATACCTTTTTGAATGCCTAAATTTTAATGTGCAAATTCCCTGATTGATAATTTTAATGTGCTTAAATATTAATACTTGGAAGATAAAAAACCTTTATAATTGAGACTGTAAATGAGACTTTAAAATTGACAATTTTCAGATTTTACGCTATTTTAAGGGTAGGTCTGTCAGAAATCGGGCTTTTTGGAAAATGAATAGGTTGATACTCAAGAACGAGAGAGGGGCTGTTGAAACTGTCCCGAGTTCTGAGGGCATTGCGACATAAACATAGCTGATAGTCATTTTTCTCCACCCTTTCCACTTCGTTGAAACTGTCCCGAGTTCTGAGGGCATTGCGACTCAGGTTCGTCAGGGTGCTCCGTTATATAGAGAGGAGCGTTGAAACTGTCCCGAGTTCTGAGGGCATTGCGACTTTTGCTTTTTCTATAATTTTTGTGTTGTCGGGTTTCCTGTTGAAACTGTCCCGAGTTCTGAGGGCATTGCGACTTGTGAGCCACTTTCTCCACGTGGCGAGCTCTTCTGTTGAAACTGTCCCGAGTTCTGAGGGCATTGCGACAAATCTGAGGGCAGATCGTACTTGAGTATCTCGGCTGGGTTGAAACTGTCCCGAGTTCTGAGGGCATTGCGACCCGAAGGTACGAGCCTTTTTCAGAACCTCTCTTAGAGTTTCGTTGAAACTGTCCCGAGTTCTGAGGGCATTGCGATGTTTAAAGAAATAAATTAAAATTTAAGGGTATGAAAAAGATAGATGATAAAGCAAAGATAAAAGAAGAATTTCTGAAACAACTCCAATTATTAGCCAATGAACTATATAGTTATGTATCCACACGAGATAATCAATGGGTAATTAAAGGTTTTATTGATGTCTTCAAAAACATTTATACCATCACCAACGATACAAAAATTATTTCTAAAATTATAGAAATTCATCTGTTTCCTAAATTTTTGGAATTTGCCAATAAGCATGGATACATGATGGTTTTTCCAGATAAGCAGAACTGGTATCCAGATATAACATTTATTTCTAAAAAAGATGCAAGAATAAAATTTGCTGTGGATCTTAAAACTACATATGTTGCAGGATACAAAAATGGAAAACCTTATGAATGTAATGGATTCACTCTTGGTTCTCATGGAACCTACTTCATCAATAGACAAAGCACAAAGAATATACAATACCCTTATAGCGAGTACATAGGTCATTATGTATTGGGAATTTTATACGAAAGAAACAATACATCTAAAGTTGATGAGATACACAGGTATAGACCTGAAAAATTAGAAAGCGTACCATCAGTAATTAAAAATTTTATTTTTTTTGCACATGAAAAATGGAGGATTGCAAGCGATAAAAGGGGGAGTGGAAATACCGCAAATATTGGCAGTATCAAAAAAATTGAAGAGTTAATAGAAGGAAGAGGGATATTTTGGCAATACTTTGGAGAAGAAGGTGAAAAATGGTTTGACGAGTACTGGATGAATTATGGAAACATCACGATAAAAGATGATAAAACAGGCAAAACAAAGAAAATAACTTCTTTAGAAGATTTTTTGAGATTCAAAGAAATTGATATTAGTAAGATAAAAAAGAGGAAAACATTATGAAAAGGAAAATACATGTTCCACCAATAAAAACTCAAGGGATAAAAACAAAGTTGGTAGAATGGATTATAAATCAAATAAATTTTGAAATCAAAGGAAAATGGATAGAGCCTTTTATGGGTTCAGGAGTAGTAGGATTTAATCTCAAACCTAAGAGGGCAATCTTTGCAGACATAAATCCTTTTTTAATAAATTTTTATAATGCTATAAAAAATAAAGAAATAACCCATTATAAAGTAAAAATATTTTTGGAAAGTGAAGGTGAGAAATTACGTAAGAAGGGAGAAGAATATTATTATGAGATTAGAAATAGATTCAATAAATATCACGATCCTTTAGACTTTCTTTTTCTTAATAGGTCATGTTTTAATGGTATCATACGATTCAATAAGAACAAAGAGTTCAATACGCCCTTTGGAAAAAAACCAAACAGGTTTAGAAGGGCATATATTACAAAAATAGTTAACCAGGTTAAGTACGTAGAGGAATGTATCCGTAAATACGACTGGATATTTGTTGCTCAAGATTTTAGAAAAACTTTAATGGAAGCAGGTGGCGATGATCTTGTCTATTGCGATCCCCCTTATTTGGGAAGACATACCAATTATTTTGATGTTTGGACAGAAAAAGATGAATACGACCTTTATAGATTACTTTCTCAATTTAAAGGAAAATTTGTCCTATCTACTTGGTACAAAAATAAATACAGAGAAAATGATTTCGTTCGTAAATTTTGGAACAAATTTAATGTTATTACGAAAGATCATTTTTACCATGTTGGTGGTAAAGAAATAAACAGAAATCCAGTAATAGAAGCATTAATAATAAATTTTGAACTGAATTATATTGAGAAACCTAAGGTTAAGAACATAAAAGCTGATAAACCTCAAATTCTGTTATTTGAAGATAAATTATAAAACTCGCAATTAATACTGTTGAAGATGCTAAGAATATTTGTCCATGAACTATTCTGGCTTAAAATCAAAAGATTACCTCTTCGTATGTCATTATAATTAAATAAATTATGGAACAAAAAAGGCAGATTGAAAGGGTTTACAAAGATGTTGAATTTTTAACCTCTATAAGACCTTATAGAAACTACCTTAATGTTGGATCTCTCAACAAAACAGCAGATTACATATACCAGACATTCAGAGAATTTTCAGACGAAGCTTATTTTCAGGAGTTTTCTGTAGGAGGAAACAGATACAAAAATGTTATCTGCTCAATAAACACACATTTAGAGGAAAGAATAGTAATAGGAGCCCATTATGATGTGGCAGGCGATACCTCCGGTGCAGACGACAACGCCAGTGGTGTGGCAGGTTTACTGGAACTTCTAAGACTTCTGCACAATAAAAAAACAAACTACAGAATTGATTTTGCAGCTTACACCCTTGAAGAACCTCCATTTTTTGGAACTAAAAAAATGGGAAGTTTTATCCATGCTGAAAGTCTATACAGAGCAAAAGCAAAAATAAAAGTGATGATATGTCTTGAGATGATAGGTTATTTTTCTGACGAAGAAGGATCACAGCAGTTTCCTCTGCCGTTCATGAAACTTTTATACCCTGAAACAGGAAACTTTATAGGCGTTGTAGGAAATCTCTTTCAAAGAGGTATAACAAAAAAAATCAGAGATCTTATGAGAAAAGGATCTGACATTCCAGTTTATTCAATAAACGCCCCGACAATCATTCCGGGAGTTGATTTTTCTGATCACAGAAATTTCTGGCATTTTGGATACAACGGCGTAATGATAACCGATACAGCATTCTACAGAAATCCTAACTACCACAGGAAAACAGATAATATAGGAACACTTGACTTTGAAAATATGTACAGTGTAATACAGGGTTTAAAATATGCTGTACTAAATCTCTGACCCGTTAAGGAGAACAATACTGTTTCTTCCTGCTGATTTTGCTTTATAAAGAGCTTTATCAGCTCTGTTTATAAACTCATCCATTGTTCTGGTGTTGTCAGGTATCTCTGTATATCCTCCTATACTTACTGTAAGCCTTCCTGTAGGGGAGAACTCATGTTTTATATTCCTGTTTAGGATATCCCTGTGAAGATCTTCTGCCAGTGCAGAAGCCTGCTTTTTGTTAATATTTGAAAGCACCATTATAAACTCTTCACCCCCCCATCTACCTGCTATATCTGTAGGTCTTCTGGCATGGTTGCTTATAACTTTTCCAATTTCCTTCAGTATACTATCTCCTTTGATGTGTCCATAATAATCATTATAAGATTTAAAGTAATCAATATCTATCATCAAAACAGATATGGGAAACTTCTCTCTAACAGCCCTTTTAAGTTCCCTTTCAAAAAACTCTTTAAGTTTTCTTCTGTTTGCAAGCCCTGTAAGTTCATCATAGTTTGACAGATGTTTAAGTTTTTTTGTCAGGCTTTCAAGATCCTTTTTATCAAGATATATTTTCAATGAAAGCAAGAAGTCCTTTCTCACGTAATACTCAAGTATGTATCCCCCTATCAAGCCCATAATGTTTGCGGAGGTAAGGAAAAACATATTAGATACAAGATATTTATATCCTGAATGGAGAAAAAATATATCAATAATGAAGTAAAGGGCGATAATTATTGTTGAAGAGATTGATGTATAAAGAAAAGGTATCCCTGAAAGTGTGTACAAAAAGAAAATGACCAGAAAAATACCTGCATAATAAATCTGTGATTCGTGAGGCATGATAACAGACATCATACCTATTATAGATAAACCGGCAGTTACGGCGATAATAGAATAAACAAAGTATACAGCTGTATATCTTCTACCTGTAAATATGAAAAAAACAGCAGGGGTAATTGCAGCAATTGTCAAAGCCCTAATTCCCCACAGGTCTTTATACATATTCGGAAAAAGTATGTAATCAGCAAGACCAAAGAAAATATAAACAAAAATACCAAAAATCAGCATTATTCTTGTTCTATTTATTGATTTGAGAAAATAGTACTCCTGAAACAGTTCCTCTAATTTTTCTGGAAAACATATTATAAATTTTCCTTTTCCTGACAGCTCTTTATTTACAACATCTTTTAAAATTTTCACATCGTACTTGCCAAAAAGATCGTCATACCAGTTAAAGCCCTTATTCAACAATTTGCTTATTTCCCTCTCAAACATCTAACAGACCTTTTAATATATTCTATATTTCCTATTATTTATCTATTTTAACTTAACAAGAAAAACTTTATAAACAACCTTAATATCTGTTATTCTTAATTTCCGTAGGAGGAAAAATGGCAAAACCAAGGATAAAACATTATCTGATAAATGAAAAGTTTGAAGATCCGGGTATCGTTATAGAGATAGACAGTCTGGGAGAGTACATACTATTTGATATCGGAAACATAAAAAGGTTAGACAGACACCTGCTGAAAAAGATAAACAAAGTTTTTATAACCCACACCCATATGGATCACTTTATAGGCTTTGACACGCTCCTGAGAAACAAAATAGGAAAAGAACAGGTCGTTGATATATTCGGTATATCCCCCCTCGCAGATAATGTTTACTGCAAACTTCAGGGATACACATGGAACCTTGTTGAGTACGAACCAAGGCTTGTTTTCAGGCTGAAACAGTATAATGAAGGGCTTTTTGAAACCTTCCAGTACGACATAAAAAGAAAGTTTGCCAAAGATTTCGTAGAAGAGAAAAAAGTATCAACCGACATTATTTATGAAAATCAGTTCTACAGGGTTAGATTCGCTGTTCTTGATCACAAAATACCTGTGATGGGTTATTCCTTTGAATATAAAGACCGTTTACTTTTGAAAAAAGATAAAATAAATGAACTGCCCCTGAAAGGAAAACAGATCGGACAGTTCAAATCTTTTCTTGAAGATGAAAACAACAGAGGAAAAAAATTCAAAATAGGCGAGTATTTTTTTGACTGGGAATACCTGAGAAAAGAGTATGCATATATCCAGAAAGGAATAAAAATCTCATACATAACGGACGTTATTTTTTCAGAAGAAAATGTATCAAAGATAGTAAATCTTGTGAAAGGTTCCGATGTTCTTTACTGTGAGTCTGTTTTTCTTTCTGAAGATAAAGAGCAGGCCTCAAAAGTTTACCACCTGACCACAGACCAGACAGCATACATAGCAAAAAAAGCTGATGTCAAAAAATTAGTGGTTTTTCATTTTTCAAGAAGATACGGAAACAGAAAGGAAAAAATCCTTGAAGAGATAAAAGAGCTATTTCCAGAGGTTGAGTAGATCAACCTGTTATTCTATTTACCATTAATGTTCCACACCCGCCTATCTTTCTTGTTCTGTATTTATTTGACAGAGTAACCCTTACACCTTTTTCTTTTAAAAACAGAAAAGCCTTTTCATACTCCTTATCTGTTGTTGTTCTGTAGGGTAGTCCATCAATCTCGTTATACTTCAAAAGTGAAACCCCTATGCCCAAGTCTTTTGATATTTCAGCAAGCTCTTCAAACTCCTCAGTAGAATCATTAACACCGCTTATAAGTAGATAAGCTATGCTGTACAGCTTTTTCTTTCTGTTTGATAGCTTAGACAGATGTTCCTTTAGTGTCTGGATTATGTTTTGAATCTTTTCTCCCTTTGGTATAATCTGTTTTCTTTTTTCATCATATACACTGTGGAAGGATATGTTAACACCGTTATGAGGCAGGCTTAAAAGTTCCTTAAGATTTTTAACAGGAAAGCCGGTTGTGTAAAAAGAGCATTTTAAACCTTTTTTCTTAAAATACCAGAAAGCAT
>Ga0256832_1001608_pt1 | contig 15382 bp, 8 predicted proteins | sample 134614metaG_FD_190534 | JGI IMG/M metagenome (GOLD analysis project Ga0256832, IMG submission 190534) | Hydrothermal vent microbial communities from Lau Basin, Pacific Ocean - 134-614 | ecosystem: Environmental > Aquatic > Marine > Hydrothermal vents | place: Pacific Ocean: Lau Basin | collected...
CCGAAACCTGCCCCGTGCGCCCAACTTCCGGTTCGCTGCCCGCACGGTGAAACCAGTCATGCAGGTCGCCCACGGCAATCCATTGTGTTTTTTGAGCCCATAAAGCCAGGGGGAGCAGAAGGACTACCTGCAACAGAACTACCGTAAATCTAAACTTAATTTTTAACATGAGACCACCTTAATAGATTTCATACTTTCGCTCATTTTCCATTTACAACCGGTAACTAAAGGTTAAACCAAAGAAGATATTCCGTGGATTGAGGAAGGTGAAATAGGTCTGATTCGGCATATCGATATAAGCTTTGTCAGACAGTACCTGATCAATCCGGGACTGGGCTACCCGTTCCAGTTCTCCGCCGCCACCCATAGTATAGTAACTTTTACTGGCCGCGTCGTAATAGATGACGCCGCTGACCGGGTCACTTAACTGATTCACATCACTGATCCAGTCCATGGGCTGGTATTCCACATCGTCATCGCGATAGTCGCCGGGACGGTCATCGCCGGGAATGTTGCCATAGCCGAGATTACGGGTGACGCTTTCGGGCATATGCAGGGACTTCATGTAAAAGTTGTAATCAAAGACATCGGAGAAAGAGGCATTGGAGAAAAACTTAAAGTTGAACAGATTGAAAATATCGGCGGTAAACTTGACATCAAATTTATCAAAAACAAAAGTTTTACTCACCCTCAGATCCACATTATAGTTGTCGCGAAACTGGACATTGGAACTTACCCCCGGTATGGAGTTGGGGTTCCAGGTAATCCAGCGCCCGGCCGTCCAGCGGGACACAAAGTTAAAATGCCAGTCCGCCAACAATTTCTCGCCTAAAATTTCCGGCCCAAAATCGAGGGGAGTGTGAAAATCAATATATGATTTCATTCGCGGTTGCGGCCGGGGTTTGGACTGAACAGGATTTTCCCGCTCATAATTGCGCTGATCGGCTACGTTTTCATAAATACGGTTTGTTCCGAACCAGCCCCCCGATCCCACACGGTATTCAAAGTTGATATTACCGGTCACCCACTCTCCGGCCCGCCGTGTCAGGTCGAACTCAAAACCGCGAATATCGGAATAAGCGTTGCTGGTCAGTTTGGAATAATTGATGGTACCGTCCTGCCCGATATAGCGTACCCAATACTCGCTGTTTTTTATATCTTTATAGTAGGCCGAAATACGCAACAGATAGCTGTCAAACAAAGCCTGGTCAAAACCCAGTTCGTAGGCGATGGTCCAGGAAAGGGGTATCGTCGGATCGCCAATGGCGTCCACCTTGTTGCGAATATCCCGTTGAATGCGATAATAACGCTCCGATGTGGGCATCTGACGATAGTGACCGTAATTGAAAAATAACTTTGAGTTTTCGGTAATCGGGTGCGATATGGCCACGCGGGGGCTTACGGTAAGACGCGAACCGATGTCCGCCTTTTTAAAGGCCGGTTCATCACTATCTTTGTATTCTTCGCCATAAAAATTAGGATCGAAAGGACCGGAGGGCTGGAACCAGTTACCGTTAAGGGTATAGTAATCAAACAATACCCCTACATTGGCAATAAGACCCTTAAACTCCAGCTTATCCTGAATGTAGGCATTGGCACGAAAGGGGCTTTCTTTAATGGTGGACCAGGTGTTCCCCTCAGGCAGGAACTTATTGACCATACCGAAACCCATATCGTATTGTTCGAAAATAAGTTTCACTCCGGCTTTAACTTCATTATTGCGATTCACCTGTGAGGTATAGTCGAAAGTCAGCTCTGTATTGATAATGGTACTGGTGTCACGTCCCACACTGACCGCGCCGCCCATACCGAGACTGCCGTCCACGGAAAATTGCGCATCGGGGAAATAGCCTATCGGGCCTTCATCCACAAAATAGCCGTCAAAAATCTCATACTTTTTATCCGTATTGCGGAAGCGGGAGGGACCGGTGGCATATTTACGAACGGTGTTGATGAGCTTGGCTTCCCAGAAGGTGCTGGGATTAACCACATTGGTCAGTTTGGCCGATAAAATTTGCGCGTCACGCCGGGCTTCGGAAAAATAGATATCGGTATAGATACGCCAGGGAGAGGTAAAGCCCACCCGTTCCACGGCGTTGGCCACGCCAAAAGCGCTGGTAAATATCCCCGTGCCCCCGCTGCGTGAGGAGGCGGTACCCCGGGTATTGCTCCATAAGCCCATCAGGGTAAGTTTCATGGTGGAGGAGATATCCGATGTTAAGCGCATCAAATAACTGTTTGTTCTCAGATCAGGCGTTGTCAATCCAAAAAGGTACATATCACGTGAGTTTTTGAAGGAAGCAAAGAAGCGTAAGTTACCCAGTTTTTTACCTATATAAGGTACCGGGCCACCAAAGCCGGCATCGATATCATAATCCGGGGCGCCGATGTCGCCCTGTTTACGATATTGCCAGCGAAAAAGGCGTTGCGCTTCTTCCGGCGTCAGGTCGTTCGAGGGATCATCATCCTGCAGGGTTCGGCGGGAAACGCTTTCCCATCCGTCAAAACTGGGATACTGGCGGCGGGTATATTCATCCCAGGCGCCGTTTTCCGTACCCGTCCAGGCCACGGCGTCATCCAAGTAGGGGCGCAACCAGTAGGCGTTGGGATCAAAAGGGGAAATTCCAAAATTCTTCGGTGCCGTAGGACGGTATTTGGTGATTACCGTGGCCGAGTAGCGCTCCTTGTCCCCTTCCCTGGATACTACGTTAACCACCCCGGCACTGACATTGTCAAACTCCGCTCCGAAACCGCCGGACTGCACGGTCACTTCCTGCAGGGCGCTCATGGGCACTTCGGAGATGGGTTCGTTATTCCGGGTATCGCGCAGGGGAATACCATCCAGTACAAACAGTGTCGCCGAAGAAGAACTGCCGCGAATTTTATAGTCGGAAGTCACACCGGCCTGCAAGCCGACCAATTGCCCCACATTGGTTATGGGCAAGGCATCCACTTCGGCGGCGGAAATGGTCTTTTGAGAAGCGGCAACGTCTTTTTCCACAACCGGCCTTTTGGCCACGACCACAACGGTTTCCGTACTCAGCATTTCCGACTTCATAAAAACATCCTGTGTGGTGGTCAGGTCGGTTTGTACCACCACGTTTTTGATATGGACATCATTATAGCCCACATAGGAAACCGTCAGGTTATAGGTACCGGGAGGGACATTGATGATAAAATAGAAGCCTTCAATATCTGTTGAGGCCCCCAAAGGCTGACCATCCACCATCACATTGGCGCCGATCAAAGGTTCCTCCGTATCCGCATCCACTATGCGTCCGGCAATTTTACCGGTTGTGCCCGCATACAGGGATGAAAACAGGAACAAAACAAGACTTATATATGTCAGGAAGGTCGCTCGCTTCATAGAGAATTTCTCCTTTAAGGACTTTCAGAAGGTTAGTAAGTTTAATAAACTAACCAAACCTTATCAAATATTTAATCCAAATTTTTCGATTATTTTTCGTTGCTGACGATCGCTCTTCCGCTAACCGTATCCGGTATACCTTGTTATAGGGAGGGGGCTTTTCTCATACTCTTTTTTTGTAATATAAAATGAAATCCCAACAATTTCTAATCATATTTCATATTTAGAACAAATAATCGCTATATAAAACATAGCGTCCCCTTCCATGAACCCTTCCCCCGCCCAAACCGGCACTCCGTCCGGGTCAATTCTCAGTGCTTCGCTGCCAGCGGTAATTCAGCCCCAGGTAAAAATTGCGTCCCGGTGAGGGCAAATTGTTTATACTTAAATGCTCATGATAATAGCTGTCCAGCAGGTTCTCTACCCCGGCCTTGATCTCCCAGGCCTCACCCAGGTGGTAACGGCCGCGCAGGTCCAGCCGGGTAAAAGCCGGGGTCGTGTCCTCGCGGGTACTTTTATCAGCCACCCGGTTCTGCGCGGCATTGTGCAGCATCCGTAGCTGCAACCACCAGCCGCTTCCGGTATAGGAAAAGGAAACGGTAGTCGCCAGCGGAGGGATGTAAGGCAGGGGTTCTCCCAGCGCGTTGTTATATCCCCGGGTATATGCCAGGCTTCCGGCCAGGGTCAACGCCTTAACGTGATAGGAGCCATTCCACTCAAATCCGTAAAGATCGGCTCCGGAAAAATTTTCGTATATCTTAAACTCCGGCGATTGCCATCGTCCGGCGATATAATTATTCAGATGATTAAAAAAGAGGGAAAAATCCGCGGCCAGGGAGCTGCCCCGGTATTTCCAGCCCATGTCCGTTTGCAGGCTTGCCTCCGGTTTTAAACCGGGATTGCCCGTATAAAAATAGCCATCCAGCAGGTTATAGATAAAAAAACTGTAGGACTCCATATGCGAGGGCATGCGCTGCACGGCAGCCAGACTCCAGGTGAGAATATTTTCCGCATCGGCCGGCCACTCCAGCGCCAGACTGCCGGAAGGCAGAACCTGTTCCATGAACGATCCCTGATCGCTCCAGAAAGCGCTGAGAGCATTTTTTCCAAATTCATCATAAATATCGCGCCGGGCATAGTCAAGCCGCACATTGCTCCGCAAACGCCAGCGCTCCGTCAGGGGGATCGTGTAGTCCGCAATCAGAGCCAGATTATCAAGCCGGGCATCTGCAATATTGACAATGTAAGCGGGAGCCACATCCGGAAAGATACTCAGCATCTTCATATCGGCAAAGGAGTTGAGCCGGTAGTAGTCCAGGGTCAGCTTTAAAAAGCTGTCCCTTCCCGGTAAAAAGGTAGCGGCGACAATCGCCCCGTAAGTCGTTGCCACCCCGTACATGGGCATGTACATATCCGCCATTACCTCCCGCTGCCGCACATCCCGGCCATAATCATCCATCCAGTGTCGTATCTGATTGTAATAAATACGGGTATTGAATTTGGGGAACCAGCTGAGGGCCGGGTTCCATTCATATTTAATACTTCCGATATGGGCAATGGTGCGGGTGGCGTCCATCAACAGGGCGGGATAGCCGATATCCCGGGCAAAGTCACCGATATAGTTCAGGGTAAGGCGACTGCGATCATTCAAATCGATCATATATTTTACGGCGGCGTTTTGCTTGCTATAGCCGGAGCGGGCGATCAGGGTATGGTCACCGGCATAATAGCTGTCCGCTTTCTTTAAGGACATGCTGACCCGCAACGCCTGATGCCTGCCGCGCCAACTTAATTCACCACGCAAACGCCGCAGGGCGGAGGCCGACTCAAAACCGGTTTCACTTTCCGAAGACCAGCCCGGCAGGCTTTGCGGATCCCGGGTCACAAAATTCAGAGACCCACCCACGGAAGACTGCGACAAATCATAGGCCCCTTTGCTGACTTCCAGACGATCCAGATTTTCCACTTCCACATAGGAGGTTGCCGGATCCATGCGATCCACACAGGCATGAAAGATTTTCATACCGTCAATGGTGGTGCTGATCTGTCCGTAGCTTAATCCCCGTATGCTGGGTTCCAGGGCAAAATTAGCCCGCCGCATCAGGGTAACACCCTCAAAACGGCGCATCATATCATCGGTGGAATTGAGCCATTTATCGCGGTTTTTATCCAGGGGATCGTTTTGGGCGCCATAAACGGTTATGGCCTGCTTCTGCTCTATCACCGCCGGTTGCAGGTCGATTTGCAATTGTTGCCTTTCACCCTGCAGATCAACCCTGATATATCGGGTGTGGTATCCTATGTGTGAAACCACCAGCGTATAGGCCGCGGGAGAAAGGTGAAGGGTAAAATGTCCCGTATCATCGGTGGCACTGCCCTTGTTCCCCTCTTTAATTTCAATATTCACCCCTTGCAGAGGCTTATGGCTCAGGCCGTCCCGCACCAACCCCTTTATTTCGGTTTGTCCGCCATAAAGCAGACCGCTGCTTAGAATAACGCTTATAAAAATTAAAATGATTTTTCTCATGATTTTTCCCAAAAAGTCTCCGGAAACGCCCCGAAGGGCGCCACCGGAGAGAAATTGAACGCTGCTTACAATGTGATATCGAAGGCCGTTTGCGCCAGTATATTTCCGTTTCGCTTCAGGGTAACGGCCACCTGCCAGTCGCCGCTCATGGTAAAGTTAACCTTACCTTTGTAGTGGGCGCCGCCGCTGTGTTGCGGATTTTCATTATTGGGCGACCCGTGGCCCATGGAGGGCATGGTGGGCTCGATCTCCACCCCAACATCCGTCACTTCGGGAAAAGACATCATGTTTTGTTTGTAATTAACACAAATAGAAAAGTCGTTCATCCCCACCTTGGGGGCCATGGGCTCCACCAGGGTGATAAAGTAACTCAGGCTGTCGCTGCCGGTCACTTTCTTAACATGCTGAGTGGCGGCCACATCGCTCATAAAACTTACCGCTCCGCTACGGCCGTTTTGGTCGTCAAACTCTACCTTCATGCTCCACATACCGGCCATAATATAGGTTACGGCCCCCCGGAACAGCCCTTCTTCCGCCTGCATGCCTTGCGGGTTTTCCACCGGAGCGGCGTGTTTCATCGTTCCCATATCCATCATGGGCTTAAACACCACCAGGGCCCGGTCAATACTTTTTCCGCTCAGGGAGTCACTCAGGGTCACATAATAGCGGTTATAGCCCACTTCGGCCTGTTTGTCGGCATACACCTTAATAAGTGTTCCGGAAGCGTATGCTTCGTTAATCATGGTCAAATCGGCGGTCGGATCAAACGGATCATTGCTGTCATTACCATTGTCACATCCGGCTAAAAGTAAAACCACCGGCAAGAGAGATAGTATAAATTTCAAAAACATCGGATTCTCCTGTTCATTTTTATTTAGGCTCTGAAAACCGGAGGAGGCCACTCCCCAGGTTACGCTACAGGAAATCTTTTCAAACCCTGTCGTTCTCAGATTCCTTACGCACAGCCGCAATGGGGAATGGTGACGGCGAAGAGCATCATACCGGATATCCGGAATAACAACCCGGCACCAATCCTGTTTTCAGAGAGTACATTCATATATATAGGTCACGCGTTTTCAGGAATAGGCCACGGTACGCTCCATGGGTCGTGACGGATAAGCCTGCCCTTACGGACAATGACAGGCCGGTTCACGGGATGGGCATAACGGTATTCAGGAAAAAACGCTACGACGGAACATTAGCGGGATGTAAGGATGCAGAGGGAACCGTCATTCAAGCCGGTACGCAGGTCACCGGTCTTGATGATGCCGGGGAAACTGCCCAAACTGCATTCATTCCGCTATGAGTCAGGAGAGGAATATGGGAGGGCGGAACAGGGTACGGCCCGTACGGCCTTTATAAACGGGATGTTCACTTATAAAATCGTGTTGCGCGGCAAAGATACGGATATCGCTTTCCACGGGCAGGGTATATTTAGAGGATATTTCCGTCGGCACAAAGGCAACGGAAGAGCTACAGGCAAAACCGTCCAGCCATTCAGGCCCCGTGGCCGGGGTCCGGCCATGGTCTTCATGATTATTGCAGTCACATTGATGATCGGCGTCACCCAGGTCGCACTGACAATTACACAGTTCACTCTGGTCCATGCTGTGGCGGGTCCATTGTTCGGCCTCCATGGAGGACAAGACCAAATCGGTCAGCGAGAACAAGCCGCTGAACAACAGGATCAGGTATTGAAAAAACAACAGGGTGAAAACGGTTTTAAGAAGCTGCACTTTAATCCATCTATAAGAGTATTTTATCTGATTTAAAGATACAACAGATATAAAAAGAGGTCAACACAAAATTCAAGGATTCGCCGACATCCCGGAAGAAAATTGTTTTTTAACACATCCGTCCAAAATAAATTTAAAATGACGAACTTGATTAAGAAATAAACAGTTGCAACTCATGTCTTAAAGAATCCTCATCACACTCAAGAAATCCTTTAAAACGGATGTTGAACAGCTGACGCTACTATGCACTTTAGTGTGGTGAACAAGAAAAAGAACACCCGGTAACGGTTTTAACCACCTTCTTCACTCAATTCCAGAGGATTGTTTTGAAAAATGGAGAATAGCCCTATTGTAAACCTGGTTTTATGGCAATTAAAATAGGGGGAAAAATTATTTAGGACAGCTATGGTTTTTTAAAATAGAATTGGTGAATTTGGAAATATAAGAAAGTCAAAGAACATTTCACGAGGATCGATGTCCGCCTGTTCCAATATATACAAACGCCTTCAGAGCGGATTAATACTGCCTGTTCTGATGCTGCTTGCCGCCGGAACTTATGCCGGCGATATTAACATAGCCGTTCAGGACTCGGTCGTCGAGGTCATTTCCGGCAGCTTTTACGGCATCCAGTACCACGCGGAAACCTATAACAACGACCGGGTACTGGAGAAACTGGCGCCGTTGGGGATAAAAAACGTGCGTCTCTGGGCCTCGCCCGCCGATTTCCACCCGGGGCCTGGCGTATGGCAATGGCAGGAATTGGATCAAAAGATATCCGAGATTGAGACCGCCGGATACACGCCCCTGCCCTGCCTGTTTCAAAGCGAAGAGTGGTACACCGGCAGCGACAGTCTGCCCTGGTGGCATCAGGACAGCGCCGTAAGCGAATGGCAGAAAGCCGCCCGGGCCCTGGCCGCGCGTTACGCCACGCGGCTCAGGCAGATTATCATCTTTGACGAACCCAATATGCTGCACAGCGACGCTCCGTATTACATGGGATTCAAACGGGCGGCGGAGCTTTATATGCTGGCCGCCGGAAAAATAAAGGAAGCGGCGCCACATATTCTGACCGGCGGCCCTTCCGCCTTTGGCGGTTGGGAAAACGGCCATTTTGCCAACTATGTGCTGGATGAGCCCGGCGGCGACGCCCTTCTTGATTTTATCTCCTGCAATATCTTCCTCTCCTGGAATGCCGACGATGCCACCGCCACGGTGATGGATCGCACCATCTGGTATGAGGAGGCCCCGTTAAAGATCATACAGATGCTGGGCGAAAGGGGGCCCAAACCGCTTCTGCTCGACGCCTATAATTTTAGCGCCCTGTGGGAAAAGGAGGGCGAGTTATGGACGGACCCCCGCAATGTTTCCCATATCGGCGCCGTGTATCAGGCGGCAGCCATGCTGCACGCGGCAAAGGGCGGCTACGCCGCCACCCTGCGCTGGGAAACCCTGGGCGGTTACGGTATCCTGCGCTGGTATCCGGATTTTGAAGAGCTGCCCCCCTGGTACAGTTGGCGGCTTATCCGGGAAATTGCCGGGCTGGACTCCGCGGCGCAACTGCTTAAAACAAGCACCAGCGAAACACCCGACCCACAGGCGCCGCATCACAGCGGCATGAATGTGAATCTCTACAACATCCAGCCTTTTGCCCTGAAACGCGCCGATGGCGGCCAAAGCCTGATTTTGATCAACAAATACGCCACTGCCCGCACGGCCGTGGTTAGCGCCCCGCCGCGGATGGGCCATTACCAGCTTTACCGTCTGGACTCCGCAAGAACGGCCGCCAGCCTGCTTCCGTTAACAAGCGGGGAAAGCCAGGCGGAACAATCCTTTTTCTGTCCCCCACACAGTATTACGGTTATCCGCTATACTTCGGGAAAGCCCACCACTCTTTCCGCCACGGAAACGAAACAGCCGCCCCCCCTGCTGAATGCCGGCCCCACCCCCTTTAACGGGACGGTAAACATCAGCCTTACCCTGCCGCGGACGGAAGACGTCACCCTGAGCATCTACGATATCCGGGGCAGACTCATGCGCACCCTGCACCACGGGACCCTCGGGCCGGGCCGTCATCTCTTCCGCTGGCAGGGACGCGACCGGCGGGACCGCCCGCTGGCCAGCGCCCTCTATATCGTGCACCTGCGCGGCGGGCGACAGGTGATTTCCCAAAAGGTCGTTTTGATTAAGTAAAGCGGCTTCGACATAAAAATATCCGCCATGCCGGAGGGCAGGAGTCCCATTCAGGGTCACGGGACAGGTTTATTCCATAAACCCGGCGCCCTTTATTTTGGCCCGGTTGGTGATTTAGCCTGTGGAATCCCTGCCCGCATCTCCGTATATTTGGATTTTGCGCTTAAAATTATGAGAGGAACGGGCGAATACCCGTCTATAACATAGACGCCCGCCCATGAATGAAAGGACATCATGAAATCGCCGGAAATTTACAAGCCCAGGAATAAAGTACGTATTGTTACCGCCGCCTCACTGTTTGACGGCCATGACGCGGCCATCAACATCATGCGCCGCATCATCCAGAGCACCGGCTGCGAGGTGATCCATCTGGGGCATGACCGCAGCGTGGATGAGGTGGTCAACGCCGCCATCCAGGAAGACGCCCAGGCCATCGCCCTGACCAGCTACCAGGGCGGACACATGGAATACTTTAAATACATGTATGATCTGCTCCATGAAAAAGGAGCCGGGCATATCAAAATTTTCGGCGGCGGCGGCGGGGTCATCCTGCCGGACGAGATTGAAGAGTTGCAAAACTACGGCATCACCCGCATCTACTCGCCCGATGACGGGCGGGAACTGGGCCTGCAGGGCATGATCAACGATCTGGTGCGTGAAGCGGATTTCCCCACCGGGCTTAACCTGCCGGAGAGCGTGGAAGAACTGCACCGCGGGGATAAAAAAACCATTGCCCAACTGATCTCCGCCGCCGAGAACAAACCCGACGGCATTGACGCCCTGCTGGACGTCATCCATAAAAAGGCCGCCGCGCAAACCATCCCCGTTTTGGGCATCACCGGCACGGGCGGCGCGGGCAAGTCCTCGCTGATCGATGAGCTGATCCGCCGTTTTTTAAATGATTTCCCTGATAAATACCTGGCCATTGTATCGGTGGACCCTTCCAAGCGCAAAACCGGCGGCGCGCTTCTGGGCGACCGCATCCGCATGAATGCCGTCAACAATGAACGCGTCTATATGCGCTCCCTGGCTACCCGTCAGGCCAACCTGGCCCTTTCCCGCCACGTGGACGAGGCGCTGCTGATCCTGAAGGCGGCCGGGTACGATTTTATCATCCTGGAAACCTCGGGGATCGGCCAGTCCGATACCGAGATCACCGATCACAGCGACGTCAGCCTGTACGTGATGACCCCCGAGTTCGGAGCGGCCACGCAGTTGGAAAAGATCGATATGCTGGACTATGCCGATCTGGTGGCTATCAACAAGTTTGACAAGCGCGGCGCGGCCGACGCCCTGCGCGATGTGCGCAAGCAATACCAGCGCAATCACCAACTGTGGGATGTGGAACCGGAACAGCTGCCGGTTTTTGCCACCATCGCCGCCCAGTTTAACGATCCCGGCACCAACCACCTATACCGCCGTCTGATGGAAACCGTCTCCCGACGCAGCGGCCTGGATTTTCACTCGCACTTTGCAACGGAAGAGAAGGAATCCGAAAAAATATTCATCATTCCCCCGCACCGCGTGCGTTATCTTTCGGAGATTGCCGAAAATAACCGCGGCTATAACCTCCGTTCCCGGCAACAGGCCGACATCGCCGAAAAGCTTTACACACTTAAGAGCAGCATGGAGCTGCTGAAAAGCTCCGGCGCCCCGGCGGAGGTCGTCGGGCGCTTGCAAAAGGAATATGAGCATCACAAAAAGGACATCGATCCCCATTTGCTGGATATGTTGGAAGCCTGGCCGGCCAGGGCCGCCGCCCTGAAGGAGGATGTTTTTACCTTTAAGGTGCGCGATCGCGAAATAAGGATCAAAACCCATCATACCTCGCTGGCCCATACCAAAATCCCCAAGGTGGTTACCCCCCGCTTCCGCGGCTGGGGCGATCTGCTTTACTGGATGATGCAGGAAAACCTGCCCGGAGAATTCCCCTTTGCCGCCGGCATATATCCCTTTAAACGCGAGGGGGAAGACCCGACGCGCATGTTTGCCGGCGAGGGCGGCCCGGAACGCACCAACCGCCGCTTCCACTACGTGAGCCTGGAGATGCCCGCCAAGCGCCTTTCCACCGCGTTCGATTCGGTCACCCTTTACGGACACGATCCCGATCCGCGCCCCGATATCTACGGCAAAATCGGCAACTCAGGCGTTTCCATCTGCAGTCTGGATGACGCCAAGAAGCTGTACAGCGGCTTTAACCTGGCCGATCCCAAGACCTCGGTCTCCATGACCATCAACGGCCCGGCGCCGATGATGCTGGCCTTTTTTATGAATGCCGCCATCGACCAGCAGTGCGAACTTTACATCCGCGAGCATAAGCTGGAAAAGGAGACGCGCCGTAAAATCGAGCGCATCTACAAGGAAAAGGGAACCCGCCTGCCCCAATACCACGGCGAACTGCCCGAGGGCAACAACGGCCTGGGGCTGATGCTGCTGGGGGTGAGCGGCGACCGTGTGCTGGAAGCGGACGTCTATCAAAAGATTAAGCGCGAAACCATTCAAAAGGTACGCGGCACGGTACAGGCCGACATCCTGAAGGAAGACCAGGCCCAGAACACCTGCATCTTTTCCACCGAATTCGCCCTGAAGCTGATGGGCGATGTGCAGGAGTATTTCACCCAAAACAATGTGCGAAACTTTTACTCCGTTTCCATCTCCGGCTATCATATCGCCGAGGCGGGCGCCAACCCCATCACCCAGCTGGCCTTTACTCTGGCCAACGGCTTCACCTATGTGGAGTATTATCTCAGCCGGGGCATGGATATCAATGTTTTTGCGCCCAACCTCTCCTTTTTCTTTTCCAACGGCGTGGACGCCGAATACGCGGTGATCGGCCGGGTGGCGCGGCGCATCTGGGCCAAGGCTCTAAAGCTGAAATACGGCGCCAATGTGCGTTCGCAGATGCTGAAGTATCATATTCAGACCTCGGGCCGCTCCCTGCACGCCCAGGAGATCGACTTTAACGATATCCGCACCACCCTGCAGGCGCTGTACGCCATTTACGATAACTGCAACTCCCTGCATACCAACGCCTATGACGAAGCGATCACCACCCCCACCGAGGAGTCGGTGCGCCGGGCCATGGCCATTCAGCTGATCATCAACAAGGAACTGGGTCTGGCGAAAAACGAGAACCCCCTGCAGGGCAGCTTTATCATCGAGGAGCTGACCGACCTGGTGGAAGAGGCGGTCTATGCCGAGTTTGACCGCATCACCGAGCGCGGCGGCGTACTGGGCGCCATGGAGACCATGTATCAGCGCGGAAAGATTCAGGAGGAGAGCCTTTATTACGAAACGTTGAAAAACAGCGGGGAGTACCCCATCATCGGCGTTAACACCTTTCTCAATGCCAAGGGCTCGCCGACGGTGATCCCCGGCGAGGTGATCCGCTCCACCGAGGAGGAGAAGCAGTTGCAGCTTTCCAACCTGGAGAACCTTAAAAAGACCTGGCGGCGGGAGGTGCGGGAGAGCCTGGCGCAATTGCGGCAGACGGCGCTGAACAATGAAAATATTTTTGAAGGGCTGATGGAGGCGGTTAAGTTTTGTTCGCTGGGGCAAATCACCGAAACGCTGTTCCATGTGGGCGGCCAGTACCGCCGGAATATGTAAAGAAACGGAGCCGAGATTATCAATACAACCGGGGATTATAACAAACACTTATGAAAAAACTACATTCCGCCACGCTTTACGCCCTGTTCGGCGTGGCCTATCTTTTTGTTTCCAAAACCATTCTCTTCTTTTTCCCGGAGCTGGTCTTCGGCAGAATCGTGCCCACCATCCACATGGGATTGATGATCATGTCGCTGCTGTCCATCGCCCAGTATTTCTGGACGCTTTTCCGCTCGGATTTGTTAAAAGGCCATGGGCTCCTCCTGAGCGTCACTCTGCCGGCGGCCGCCATAAATCTGGCCCAACTGCTCTCCCGCTTTGGTTTTATTATCAGCGGAGAACCGGCCCGTTATCTGCCCCTGTTGCAGGGTCTGTTCTGGCTGGCCTTTTTTGCCGCCGCCTACCGGGAAAAGGAGAATCCCTTTTTCCAATCCCTTAAACAGGCGGCACTACCGGCCATGGCCGGAGCGGCCGTGGGTATCGTCAACAGCGTTCCGGGTATGAAGCTGTTCGCGGATTTTTCATTGCCCGGCTTTATAGCCCTGTTTGCCGCCTCGGCGGCGCCCTTCTACTTTTTATGGCAATCGCTTAAGGCCATCAAACCCGCGGGCGATGAGGGGGAGTGGGATAAAAAATAAAAAATAAAAAATACCATTCACAGATCGGAAAGGGGCTTAAGGTTACAAATAATTTTCGGGGGGATTACATTACAATAAAGGACGACAAGAATAGCTTCTTCACTATTGTTGAGATATTTTCACCATTGGAAAAAGTTTTTTTAAATCTATCAAATTTATAACCATCTTTCCATCTTCAAATCCTAAAATGTAAAAATATCCATGTGATTTCAATAATCCAACTTGATCATGAAAAACAATTCCATAAATATCTTTATTTCTTATAACTGAAAAGGTACTTTTCAAAATTGAATTCTCATCAACATTTATTAGCGCTAAATTAAATTTATCATCAACAGAATAATCTTCCTTAAAAAATAAAAAATAGTTCGTTATTCTCCCTATGTAACTTGGATTTGAATTGAGTTGTTGACGGTTCATTAAAAACTCCAATTCCTGTTCAGACAAATCCCTATACATACAATAATTAAAAGGGCTTTTTAAATTATAAACCATTTTTAATTTACGTAGATCATAAACATGGAATCGGTCCAATTGATCTATAACTAATAAACCGTCTTGAAAAAAACAGGGTTGATCTCCTGTACGAGATTCGTAAATATGTGTTTTGTATGAAAGCAACTCTAACGTATTAGAATTAAATATATATAGATCGTTTTTACGGTTTAACTGATTCAAAGAGAAAATTTTATTATTGTAGTAATATACATTTCCAAAAGAAATCCCTTTCGTTTTAGTTTTCCCAAGAAATTTACCACTATTATCAAACTTTTTAATTGAACTATCTCCAAAATCAACAACATATACGTTTAGATTCTTATCCAGGCTGATACCGCCTATAAGTAGCATACCGGTGTATTGATCATATACCGGACATATTCCATCTATTTTATTGTCAATATTTATCTCAATCTTCTTTATTACATAGTTTTGTGAATATGAAATGTGTATATAAAAAAAAGTTAAGAAGAGAAATATTATTTTCATTTTATCCCTTTCCTTTTCCTATGTGGAATACGCCAAGGCCATCCGATTTTTAGATTACTAATATAATAATTCCAATATGCGCTACCATATGGCATAAAATTTACCTTACCTGATTCTGGAAATCTTCTATTATAACTACTGTTATGCCACATTCCTTTTTTTCCTCTATAATTTTCTGTCCAGCTCCCAATATGTCCAGGAAAAACCAAGTAATCTCCTTCATGCCAGGTAGAGATATCTCCAGGGGTATATTCCGCACCAGGTGTATCTTCGTAAATATCTTTAGTAGTATATCGTGGGGTATTGGCTGGTAACAACCCAGAAAGAA
>Ga0256832_1001609_pt1 | contig 15378 bp, 13 predicted proteins | sample 134614metaG_FD_190534 | JGI IMG/M metagenome (GOLD analysis project Ga0256832, IMG submission 190534) | Hydrothermal vent microbial communities from Lau Basin, Pacific Ocean - 134-614 | ecosystem: Environmental > Aquatic > Marine > Hydrothermal vents | place: Pacific Ocean: Lau Basin | collected...
CGCATTAGTGCACTGTAAACAATACGCAGGACTGTGACTCCATATTAAGGCATCAACGCACAGCCCCCTTGCGCTGTTTTTTGAGGGCAAACAGTTCGTCGCGGTACTGTGCTGCTGTAATGAAGTCCAAATCCTTTGCGGCTGCCTTCATCTTGCGTTCCGTCTCGGAGATAAGCTTGTCGAGCTGGTCCCGTGACATGTATTGTACGATGGGGTCAGCGGCGACATCCGGTTCCTCTTTCGGGATGTAGGCCTTAGGTGTTTTGGCGCGAATATCGAGTATCGACTGCTTGCTCAATATCTGCTCGCGGGTTTTGTAAAGGGTCTTGGGAGTAATACCGTGCTGCTCGTTGTAGGCCATCTGAATAGCACGGCGGCGCTCCGTCTCATCGATGGTGCGTTGCATGGAGTCCGTCACCTTGTCCGCGTAGAAGATAACCATCCCGTTGGAGTTTCGCGCGGCACGACCGGCAGTTTGGGTCAATGATTTCTCATTGCGCAGGAATCCCTCTTTGTCGGCGTCCAATATCGCCACCAGCGACACTTCCGGCAGGTCCAGCCCTTCGCGGAGCAGGTTGACTCCTACCAGGACATCAAACTCGCCCAGGCGCAAATCCCGAATAATCTCCACGCGCTCCAGCGTATGCACTTCGCTGTGGAGGTATTTGCATTTTACGTTGAGTTTGTCCAGATATTTGGCGAGTTCCTCTGCCATTCGCTTGGTGAGGGTGGTGACGAGTATGCGCTCCGACACTTCGATTCTTCTATTCATCTCTTCCAGCAAATCATCGATTTGATGCAATGTGGGCCGCACCTCTATTTTGGGGTCCAAAAGACCGGTAGGTCGTACGATTTGCTCTACGATCACACCGCCGGTTTGATTGAGTTCGTACTCTCCCGGAGTCGCACTGACATATATCATTTGGTTGGTCAGGGCTTCAAACTCATCGAAGTTGAGAGGCCGGTTATCCATGGCAGAAGGCAGACGGAAGCCGAAATTCACGAGATTGAGCTTTCGGGCCCGGTCTCCACCCCACATTCCACGAATTTGGGGAATCGTCACATGGCTCTCATCGATGACCATGAGATAATCATCCGGGAAGTAGTCCAACAGGCAAAAGGGGCGTGTTCCGGGTACCCGGCGGTCAAAAAAGCGCGAATAGTTCTCGATACCGCTGCAGTAACCGAGTTCCCGGATCATCTCCAGATCCAGCATCGTGCGCTCAACGATTCTTCGCGCTTCCTCGTATTTGTGTTGCTTGATAAAGAAGGCCTCCTGTGCATGCATTTCCTCCTCGATTTCCTTGACAATCCTGTCGGTCTGGTCGCGGGGAGCCACGTATATATTGGCGGGAAAAATCGTCGCCTGGTCTACTCTTTCGATGCGAAATCCCGTCTCCGTATCGATCAATTCGACCTCCTCCACCTCGTCCCCAAAAAATCGAATGCGGTACCCGTTCTCCAGATAAGGGGGATTGATCTCCACCACATCTCCCCGGACCCGGAAGCCCGCATTGTCCAATTTGCCTTCCGTCCTGTGGTACAACCCATTGACCAAATCGTAGAGCAAGGTATTCATATCCCGCGTTTGCCCCTTGGTGATCCGCACGACGCTTTGGCTGTAGTCCTCCGGATTGCCCATACCGTATATACAGGAGACGGAGGCCACCACGATGACATCCCTCCTCCCGGACAAGAGCGCGGAGGTCGTACGAAGGCGCAACCGGTCGACCTCTTCGTTGATCTGCAGGTCTTTTTCGATAAAGGTATCCGAAGCGACGAGATAGGCTTCCGGCTGATAATAATCGTAATACGAGACAAAGTACTCCACCGCGTTATCGGGGAAGAAGTCCTTAAATTCCCCGTACAACTGTGCCGTCAAGGTCTTATTGTGCGTGATAATAATCGTCGGACGTTGGAGTTGTTCGATGACATTGGCGATGGTGAAGGTCTTACCGGAGCCCGTCACCCCCAGCAATACCTGCGACTTCTCCCCGGCCTCCACCCCCTCTACCAAGGAGCGGATGGCTTGCGGCTGATCCCCGGTGGGTTTAAAGTCGGATTTTATCTTAAATTTACTCATATTTCGTTGCACCTTTCGGCTACCAAAAGCCCGGAATCGACCGTTGGTTAAGCCATGGTCATCATCTATGCGGAAGTCGCTCACCATTTCATACCCAATACAACAAGACAAATGCATTACCGTTCACCTATGTTTGGGGGAGGTATGAAATGGTTGAATGCAAGGTGCAAAATGGCTCCATCGCACCCGAATAACAGGGGTGTGTATTACAAAGTGCACAAAAATGAACAAATGCATCGTTTTGTCACCATTTTTGCATACCACACTTCTCAAGCATTTAGCCTACTCGACTGGGCAAAAATATCGCCAAAACGGTGTTAGCTGATTTTATAAACCCTGCACTTCGCTATCGCTCGTACAGGGCTACAAAGATGGCATCCCTACGGGATTATTTCAGTTTCTCAAATCAAAAAAGTGCAGTTTGTAATACACACATAACAGGGTGTTTAATGCTTCATACAACTACAAACTACAAAAGGAGGGTCATCGTTCAATGAACGGAAGCGCACTACCCCTTACTTTCCAACTCGACCACCGGACAGAGCATTTCTTCCAAGGATATTCCTCCGTGTTGAAAAGTGTTTTTGAAGTAGTTGTTGTAGTAATTGTAGTTATTGGGGTAGAGGAAATACTTATCTTCTTTTGCAAAAATGTATTTGGCACTCATATGCGGAGCGGGAAGCCCGCCCTTAACCGGATCGTCTATGGCAAACACATCTTTCTTTTCGAAATTCAGATTCCGTCCCATCTTGTATCTCAAATTAGTAGTGGTGTTCTTATCCCCCACGACCTTGGATGGCTTCGTAACTCTTATAGTGCCATGGTCGGTAAGCACAAAAAGCTGAATTTTTTTCTGTGCGACCTTCTTCAAAGCAGACCAAAGTGGAGAATGCAGAAACCACGAGCGCGTCAATGACCTGAATGCCTTTTCGTCTCCGGCCAGTTCCTTAATGACTTCCATTTCTGTCCGGGCGTGCGAAAGCATATCTATGAAATTGTACACGATAACGGTCATATCAAACTCGAGATAATTCAGGATATTCATCTCCAGTTCTTTGGCTTTTTGAAGGTTTGTGATCTTGACGTATTTATGGGAAATAGGCTTTCGGAACGTGCGCTTAATTTGTATATCCAGCAATTTGTCCTCGAAGTTATTCTTTCCTCCCTCTTCGAAGTCATGCTTCCAATACTCCGGATAATGCCGGGCGATTTCAGCGGGTGTCATCCCTGCAAAGATGGCATTACGACTGTATTGGGTGGAAGTGGGCAATATACTGCTAAAAAAGTTCTCCTCCTTCACCTTGAACACCTCTCTGAAGATGGGTTCGAGCGCCTTCCACTGGTCGTATCGCAGATTATCCAATAACAGCACCACGGTAGGGATATCGTGATTCATCTTAGTAAACACTTTATTTCTCATCAGATTGTGAGAGAGGGTATCCGGACCATCTTCTGGAACGTCGTCCTTCATCCAGGAGAGGTAATTGCGCTCGACATAGCGACTAAATTCGCTATTTGCCTCTGACTTTTGCATAGATAAGATGGCTTGCATATCCTCCGTAAAGGACGATTCCATTTTTAATTCCCAGCTGACCAGACGCTTGTATATATCCACCCAGCCTTTGTAATCCGGTCCGGAGTTGATGTCCATAGATATGGCAGTGAAGCTCTGTTGATAATCCTGCACTGTTTTATTGCCTACGATTCTCTTGTTCTCAATGGTCTTTTTGAGTGTAAGAAGAATTTGATTGGGGTTTACCGGTTTGATCAGGTAATCATCGATGCGGGAGCCGATGGCCTCTTCCATCAGGTTTTCCGCTTCATTTTTGGTAATCATGACGATATGCAAATGCGGGCGAATGGTCTTAATCTTCTCGAGGGTTTCCAATCCACTCAATCCCGGCATAGATTCATCCAGAAATACTATATCTATGGTATCATCTGTGTTGATTTCCTCCAAGGCATCATATCCATTGGTAACGGTAACCACCTCGTAGCCCTTCTTTTGTAAAAAGAAGAGTTGCGGCTTAAGCATATCAATCTCGTCATCTGCCCATAGGATTTTTATATTATTCATAAGTTGGTGTGAAATTTGTTTAGTGGAAAGTAAAGAATTGCAATAAGATTAGTACTCAAACGCAAGAGCCTATTTTATTATTTCAGATTTGAAAACGAATTACAAAATATTTAACGACCCCATCTATGGCTTCATAACGATTCCCAAGGGAATACTACTGGACGTCATCGATCATCCCTGGTTTCAGCGGTTGCGAAGAATCAAGCAGACCGGCATGACCCATATGGTTTATCCCGGCGCTTTGCACACCCGCTTTCATCATTTGTTGGGGGCATTGCATTTGGCCATGCAGGCGATAAGTGGATTAAAACAGAAAGGGGTGGAGATTGCGCCGGAGGAAGAAGAGGGCTTTTACTTGGCGATATTGCTACATGATATCGGCCACGGTCCCTTTTCCCACGCTTTGGAGAGTCGGATAGTCCCGATTCACCACGAGCAGATATCGCTGATGTTTATGAAGGCATTTAACACGATTTGGCCGGGGAGTATGGACCTGGCAATATCTATTTTTACCAACCGGTACCCGAAGACTTTTCTGTATCAACTCATCTCGGGTCAAGTGGATTTGGACCGGATGGACTACCTCAAGCGGGACAGCTTTTACACCGGTGTAGCCGAAGGAGTCATCGGACACGACAGAATCATAAAAATGCTAAATGTAGTCGATAATCAATTGGTCATCGAAGAAAAAGGCATTTACTCTATCGAAAAATTTTTAGTCGCCAGACGGTTGATGTATTGGCAAGTGTATCTTCATAAAACTTCCCTCGCCGCCGAACTCATGCTCCAACATTTTTGGGAGCGGCTCAAACAACTTGTAATCACCGGCCAGTATTCCATCCATCACCCTGCGCTCAACTATTTCATAAATGAAAAAGTAAATGCAAAAGAATCAGAGTTTGAGAAACAATACAAAATACTATCTTGTTATGCTTTATTAGATGACATTGATATTGAGTTTGAAATAAAACAAGCCACCGAAGCGGAAGATGAGTTGCTTAGACTATTGGCATTCGGGCTGAACAACCGTCAATTATTTAGACTGGAGTTTAACCCGCCGGATACCAAGGAGGATGTTTTACAAAAGTTCAATAAGGCTGGTTTTACTAATAGTATGGTTTTGAAAGATCTAATATGGCAAGGAATCGAAAGGAACCAAATTTACCAATCCAATGTCAAAGACGAAATCATAATTTTGTCCAAGAAAGGAGATTTAAAGCGTTTTGCAGAAGTTAGCGAATTTGAAATGCGGCAAAAAATAATTGAAAAAAAATTCATTTGCTATCCAAAAAAAAGGCTACTTTTGCGCTTGTAAAACAATTCGAAAGATTTAGATTATTATTTTAACTAATCATACAACTTTAAATTAAAATATTTTAACATGAGAAAGATGAACTTTTTATGGACTTTAGCTTTCATGATGCTCGCTTATGTAGGTTATGCACAGCCTACCTCCAACACGGAAGTGGGTAAATGCTATGCCAAATGTCTAATCCCCGAACAATGGGAGACGGTAACCGAACAAATTCAAACACGTGCGGCGTCACAACGCGTATCTGTGGTTCCTGCCAAGTGGGAGACTGTAACAGAGCAAGTTTTGGCGAAGGAGGCTTACAAAACCATCTCTGCCAGTTCTGCGCAATTCGAAACGGTAACCGAGCAAGTTTTGGCTAAGGAAGCCGGAAAGGATCTCAGTATCGTTCCAGCCAGCTTTGAAAAAGTAACCGAGCAAGTATTGGTAAAGCCCGCTTATACTATCTTGAAGGTAATTCCTGCACAATTTGAAACGGTAACCGAGCAAGTCCTCGACAAAGAGGGTTATACCGTGCTCAAGAAAGTTCCTGCAAAATGGGAGACAGTAACGGAGCAAGTATTAGCGGTTGAAGCGAGCAAGCGATACAAAGTTATCCCAGCCCAGTTTGAGACAGTGACGGAGCAAGTTCTCGCTAAAGCTGCAGGAACCAAAATCGAAAGACGTCCTGCCGGATATGAGACCACTACGGAGCAAATGCTTATCAAACCCGCCGCTCAGAAGTGGGTAAAGCAATACCGCCCGGAAAATTGTGTGTCTGACAATCCCAAAGATTGTAACGTATGGTGTTTGGTAGAAGTACCCGCAGTTTATAAAACCATCACTAAAAAGACACTTAAAGCATGTGGTGAAGGTTGGACAGCTGTTGGAGAAGACTGTATCCGAACAGTAGATGTTCCGGCCAAGTATGAAACCCGCACTTACAAGAAAGTCGCTAAACCCGCTACGGTAGAGGTGGTTGATATTCCGGCTAAGTACGAGACCCGCTCTTACCAAAAGCTTGTATCTCCTGCTACAACAACCGAGACGAAGATTCCTGCTAAGTATGTTACTCGTTCTTTCCAAAAACTCGTGAAGCCGGCCACTACCGAAACCATCGAAGTTCCGGCCAAATACGAGACCAGAACTTACACAAAGCTTAAGGCGGATGCTTCTACCATCGTAAAAGAAATTCCTGCCAAGTACACTACCAGAAAGTACAAGAAACTCGTCAAAGATGCTCAAACGACAGAAAATGCGGTCGCTGCTAAGTATGTGACTCGCTCTTTCCAGAAATTGGCTTCCCCTGCCACCACCACTACTCAAGAAGTTCCTGCTGAATTTGTGACCATCACAAAAAGACAGATGGTTAAACCGGGAGGATTTACAGAGTGGAGAGAAGTCGTTTGTAAGAGTGATATGACCAATGACTTGATCAACAGAGTTCAGCAAGCGCTAAAAGACAGAGGGTATGATATTGGAGCTGCCGGAGTAGACGGTGTATTCGGAAGAGACACCAAAAACGCTTTGGTTAAGTTTCAAAAAGACAACAAACTTCCTGTAGGTAGCCTTGATTATGAAACATTGAAAGCTTTAGGTATCAAATAGATGACACCTTCGCAATAAATCATTAAAACCCCGCACGTATACTGCGGGGTTTTTTTATTTTTGGGCCTTGATTCAATTGTGCAAATGAATTTGCATCCACTAACTATAACTTTACTAATCAATCTACCACATGGAAGATGTCATTTTTAATCTCATCCAAGATGAACTTCTCAGGCAGCAATCCGGTATAGAGCTAATCGCTTCTGAGAATTTTACCAGCTCCAATGTCATGCGTGCCATGGGCTCCTGCCTCACCAATAAATATGCCGAAGGATACCCTCGAAAGAGGTATTACGGTGGATGTGAAGTAGTGGATAAAGTCGAGCAGCTCGCCATCGATAGACTCAAGGCACTTTTCGGTGCAGAATACGCCAATGTGCAGCCGCATTCGGGCTCGCAAGCCAATGCTGCGGTATACTTGGCTACGCTCAAACCGGGTGATAAGATATTGGGATTTGACCTCTCACATGGAGGACATCTCACACACGGTTCGCCTGTCAACTACTCCGGAAAGACTTATCAAATCGCTTCTTATGGGGTGCACCCGGATACGGGTTGTATCGATATGGAAGAGGTCCGGCAAAAAGCATTAAAGCATAAACCGCAGCTCATTATATGTGGTGCTTCCGCGTACTCACGGGAATGGGATTATGAGGGCTTTCGTCAAATTGCCGATGAAGTTGGGGCCCTGCTCATGGCCGATATCGCTCACCCCGCAGGGCTTATTGCCGGCGGATGGCTAAAAAATCCCCTTCATCATGTGCACATCGTCACATCGACGACACATAAGACGCTAAGAGGTCCGCGGGGTGGTATTATCATGATGGGCAAGGATTTTGAGAATCCCTGGGGACGCACGACCAAAAAAGGCAACCCTATCAAAATGTCATCCATTCTGAATAGCGGCGTATTCCCCGGGATGCAGGGTGGCCCGTTGGAGCATGTGATCGCGGCCAAGGCCATTGCCTTTGCAGAAGCCATGACCCCTGAATTCAAAGCTTATGGACAACAAGTCATCAAGAATGCTCAAGCCATGGCGAGCACATTGAAAGACCTCGGTTACAATATTGTCTCCGGAGGTACGGATAATCACTTACTACTCCTCGACCTGAGAAACAAGAACATAACGGGCAAAGAGGCTGAAGCCGCATTGGCAAAAGCGGATATCACTACCAATAAAAATATGGTTCCATTTGATACCACCAGCCCTTTTGTGACTTCCGGTATTCGCATCGGTACTGCTGCAGTTACCACACGTGGGTTTAAAGAGAAGGAGAGTATTCTTGTCGCACAATGGATAAATGAGATTATCACTCATGCGGACAATGATAGACACCTCGCCAATATTCGGGATGAAGTACATCGGCTTACGGAGTCTTTCCCGCTATATGATAAAACACCCCTTACCCCAACCGCTTTATAATTTTGACTATGCAAGAACTAATATTGACAGACAAAGCCATTCAAAAAATCAAAGAACTGCGTGCTCAATGCGAGGTACCGGAAGACTATGCATTGAGAATCGGTGTAAAAAAAGGGGGAGGGCGCGGACCTGTTCAGTACAGCATTGGGTTTGATACTGTACGCGAGGAGGATATTAGGAAACAAATCGGAGACATATCTATACTACTGACCCCGGGAGAAGCCATCTTCGTTCTTGGGATGAAGGTGGATTGGCGCGTGATGGGAGATACTGAAGGTTTTTATTTTACGGACCCCACTAAACCAACGGATGAGTAATTCTTCCTTCACTTGCCTATTTATTACAGATTTGAAGGACAGGTTTAACGTCGCTTTAACACACTTTTTGTCACTTATAGCGTTATTAGGTATGAAATGGTACAATACCGGCTTAAAACTCTATAGCATATAGCAGCCCGGCATAACATATATTATCCCACTTTGAAATCGAATAGAATGATTAGAATACTCCTCACATCCGCCCTATTTTCATCCGGCAGAATCATGCGATTCCGCTCACTGTTAGTTGTTTTGACTTTGTGTGTACCGGCTCTTTCTTTTTCCGGTACCGCCCAATCCGATGCAAGGCCATTGCTCAATCAACTCATTTCAAAATACGAAGGTATTTCTTCGATCGAATCTCATGTTCATCTTACTATCGAACTGCCGGAACAATCTGCCGTAGAACAGGATATGACCATCTACCAAAAAGAAAATATGTTTCGATTGGAATCCAAGGACCAGACTGTCATTTCCGATGGCAAAACCATATGGACTTACACCCCGGAAGATAATAGAGTGGTCTTGACCTATGCTGATGCTGGGGAAACTGACAGTGGGATGAACTTTAATTCCCCTCATGCAATGCTCAAACAATTACTCGATCAAAGTTCCATGCAGCGCCTCGCCGGTACCGTCAAAAAGGGCAAACATCTGCTCACGGTGGTAGAGATGAAACCCAAAGATGTCGATAGCGAATTCTTTAAGGTCAAATTGCTGGTCGATAAGGCAAGGTTAACCCTCAAAGAACTCAAAAGCTTTTCGAAGGATGGCAGTAGATACATTCTCTCCATCGACAAAGTAATCCCCAACCCTTCCTTAAAGAAAACCCTCTTTACTTTTGATAAGACGAAGTATCCGGGGGTAGAGGTGGAAGACCTACGGATATAATAACCTTCTATACTCTCATTTTTTATCCTTTTTCTCAATTAATTGAGGGCTCCAAGAGTGAGATATTTCCAATCTTACTCTTTCCCATGGCCTCTCAAGTCCATTCCTAAAATTGAGGCATGAAAAAAACAGTAAAACCACTACCAAGATTGATTTGAGTTCTAACTCCCACAGTTCAAATCGTGGGCTATCCACCCTAACCACCTTGATGTAACGAAAACAGCTTCGTTTATCGCGGTGGAATTCTTTTCCGGACTCTACCCCTGTTTTTCTGTCAATCCCCTACAGGTTACAATATGGAAAACTTTCCTTGTGCCGATAGCTACCGACCATTTCATACCAAAGAATAAGGGAATACCGTGCTTCCGCCCTCTTTGTCCTACCAAATGGGGCTACCCCTTGCCATTGTCAAAGGTTTTTATAAACGGGAGAACTACCAAATCCATAGTTGTCCATCTATATCGAGCATTTTGTACTATCTTTGCTGCCCATTAGTTTATAACCCTTAAAACAATTATACATTATGGTACTTACTGGCAAAAAAGCTCCGCTATTCAAAGCACAAGCTGTGCTCAATGGAGTTGACATTGTAGACAATTTTAGACTGGAAGATTACATCGGCAAGAAGTATGTGGTGCTTTTCTTCTATCCGAAGGATTTTACTTTTGTTTGTCCCACCGAGCTATTTGCTTTTCAAGCGAGGTTGGAGGAATTTGAAAAAAGGAATACGCAAGTCATTGCATGTTCAACCGACACCGAGCAGTCCCACTGGGCTTGGCTGCAAATGGACAAAAACAAAGGAGGCATCAAAGGCATCACCTATCCGGTAGTCGCTGATACCAATAAGACCATCGCGGCCAATTACGATGTTTTGGCCGGAGACTGGGATTATAATGAAGAAGGTGAGCTGGAAGCCATCGGAGAATTGATCGCGTATAGAGGGCTCTTCCTTATCGACCTGGAAGGAGTGGTCCGACATCAGTTAGTCAATGATCTTCCATTGGGGCGCAGCGTAGACGAGGCATTGCGCACATTGGACGCATTGCAATTTGTCGAAGAGCATGGTGAGGTGTGTCCTGCGGATTGGGCTCCCGGCAAAGACAGCCTAAAACCCACACACGAAGGCATCGCTGACTATCTGGGCAAACACTAATAATGATTTTACCGGATAACCCTCCCCAACAAGAAAATGATTTCGATGCCGGATTTGCACTCGACATCTGTGGTAAGGGTTATCCGGTTTTATCCGTATGAATGAGCGTTTGACATATATTATTCTCGCAGGAGCAGTGCTCCTTTTTATCGGCCAATTCTACTTTAGATATAAAGTGATGCGGGGCATTCGCGCCCTTTCAAAGAAAAATATTGGTTTGGGGATGTCACAAATCTTCAACAAACGTCGTTTACATAAGGATGTCATCGCCTTTCATAAAGCAGACGAGAGAGAAATAGTCCGGACTGCAGGATACATCAGAAATGCGCTATTATTCACAGTAGGAATGATTCTATTGATGGTTGTAGCATTTTTACTCTTAATGGGATATTCTGATTGACCGGATTATTGTGATGTCTAATAAAGCTATAAAATATCAGTTAACAGGATATAACAACCAAAACCGGCAGCCCAAAAATTTGCTGCTTTTTGACCTGCCAACTGTTCATATCTTCATCAAAAGCCGATTTAGGATATTGGTTTTATAAGTAAACCGCCATGTGGAGAAATTATACATTCTATTATTCTAAGAGTATTGCTTCCTTATTCGCACTACTCTTGTTGGCCGGATGCGAGTTTGACCCGGAAGAGCCTGTCCCCGGATATCTATATATAAAAGAGGCACATATGCGAACAATCAGAGGGCAAGGGGCGCCTACGCATCTCATAAAGGATGTTTGGGTGATCATTGACTCTGTAGGGGAGCATGGCATTTATCCCGTCGGCGGGAGAATTCCCGTCATTGCCAATGGACCGAAGAAAGTGGATCTTTTCCCCGGGATTAGAGTGAACGGAGTAAAAAATGAAAGTGTCATTTATGAGCCCTACAAGCCCATATTCCTACAGCACGATTACACTCCCGGACAAGTGGACACAATAGAATTGGAGTTTTCCTACACGGACAGAGCAAAATTTCCTTTGATTGAAGATTTCGAATCGTCTGTCAACTGGGTGTCGCTCGACACCAACAAACAGGCTATTCGAAAATGGGAAATATTCCCATCTTCCGACAGTATTTATGGGACTCGTTCGGGTCGAATCACCCTCCTCAAGGATTCCATTCGCTCAAAAGTGGCTCTCGTTAATGGCAAATGGATTCCCTCTGACGCATTTACTAATAAAAAGGTCTATATGGAGGTAGATGTTAAGAGTGCAGATGCACAAATGGCTTTGGGGTTTCAGATAAAAGATGGAAGTCAGTATTTCAAAACACTTAATGCCTTTATTCTTCCCGACTCAATCGGAGCCTGGCGTAAGTTTTACTTCGACTTCACGACGGTGTTAAAGCCCGGAGCTAATAAGTATTTCAGAGTCTTGTTTTTTGCCTCCTTGGATACTGCTGTGTTTAAACAGGCAGATATATTTGTGGACAATTTGAAGATAGTAACGTATTAGCAGATAATAATGGGAAAGGTATCGACAAGGTGGCGGGGAGTGCGTATCATGGTTCTTATGGACTTTGTTATGGCTATGCTCGCTTGGAGCATATTTTTTCTTTACCGAAAAGAGGTGGAAGGGGTGGCTTTAAGCAGACAGGTTTTTTTGGACAAAAACTTTTTACTTGGCATTTTGTTAATTCCGCTCGCGTGGGTGCTTATTTATGCGGTGTTTGACCACTACAAAGATATTTATCGACTATCCCGGCTCACCATCTTTACAAAGACTCTTTTTACCTCTATTATCGGGGTAGTTGTCATCTTTTTTGCTCTTATTCTCGATGACATTGTCCATAACTACCGGACTTACTACGTCTCGGTAGCTGTCCTTTTCGCTGCGCATTTTTTACTTACGGTCACCGCTCGAATGATATTGCTCACCCGCGCCAGCCGAAGGCTAAAGAGGGGACAAGTGCGTTTTAAGACGCTCATTATCGGGAGTAACGAGCGCGCGTTATCCTTATTTCAAGAAGTAAACAGCAAGCCCTATAGTTTGGGGTATGAGTTTGTGGGTTTTGTGTCCGTCAATGGCAAGGGAAATCAAGTCCTTCATGGCAAAGTGCCGAAGCTTGGCACCATCAAAGAACTAAAGGAGGTCATCCTGAACAATGATATCGAAGAAGTAGTGATTGCAATTGAGACCTCGGAGCACCAGTTGCTCAATCGCATCCTCAACACGCTTTTCAGTCTGGAAGGTTTAATGGTCAAAATCATTCCGGACATGTACGACATATTATTGGGATCGGTTAAGATGACCCATCTTTACGGTGCTGTCCTTATCGAAATCAAACGGGAGTTGATGCCCAAGTGGCAGCGCATCGTCAAGCGTTTCATTGATGTCACAGTCAGTGCAGTGGTACTCCTATTATTATCCCCTCTTTACCTGTACATTGCATTGAGGGTTCGGCTGTCTTCCAAAGGGCCCATCATTTACAAACAGCAACGCATAGGACTGCATCAAAAGCCGTACACCATGTTCAAATTTCGCTCTATGCGTACAGATGCAGAGAAAGATGGCCCTATGCTATCGCAAGGCGATGATGATCGAACGACCCCTTGGGGGAAGGTGATGCGCAAATGGAGGCTGGACGAGCTTCCTCAATTTTACAATGTTCTCATAGGAGACATGTCCCTGGTAGGCCCTCGACCGGAGCGCCAATATTATATCGACCAAATCGTACAGCGTGCACCACATTATTTGAAATTGCTGAAAGTGCGCCCGGGAATCACCTCTTGGGGGCAGGTTCAGTATGGTTATGCATCCAACGTAGACGAGATGATACAGCGATTGAAGTACGACATTCTATATATCGAGAATATGTCTCTTGGCTTGGACTTCAAGATTATGTTCTATACCGTCCTTGTTCTTTTGCAGGGCAAGGGAAAGTAAGGAAGATGCCTTCTACTAAGCGTGTGAGTGAAGTGCACGACTTTATTCCATCAAGTTCTAAGAAATTTTATTCCCAAGACATTAATGTTTAGAGTAGGTTTTTAGGATATATGAAAAATTCAAATTGAAAGACATCAATGGAAACGAATAATTCCCATCGTCTAAGCTTAAAAAGATGTTTCCTGTCCTTTGACTACGATAACCTTCCTTTGGCTCATCGGTAACGGTGTAAAACCCTAATCCCAGAGCAAATCCCCCTTCAATCATCAATCTTGGAGTAGGATGCACGACCAAATTCAATCCGAATAGGCCCCCACTCAATACCGTCGTCCGGGAAATATCCGCATATTCTCGATATTGTTCATCCCAATGCGAGACGTATTCAACCCTTTTCCATATGGTTTGACGCAAATCCCAATAGAATCCCAAAGAAACTCCGACAGGTTCTACTCTGGCCAATAGCCACTCCAATCCGGGTTTAATCCGGTAACCCCGCATCCTTCTTTCTCCGAAGGTGTTAAAACGAAAAATGGAGGCCACTTCCAATGTGAAGTTAAACTGTGGTACACTTCGCACCCCTTTGTCTATACTCAGCTGTAATCCCGGATAGGTATTCAAAAAGGCGGAAGGAGAAAACCCGACACGCAATTTTTCATACCGAAACAACGGAGCAGGAGGTATGGTATCCATTTGAGCCGACACCGAAAGGAATCCTTGGGCCAACAAAAGTACCAGTATAAGTGCTCTCATATATCTCATATATCAATGCTTGACAAGTAGATGATATCATGAATATCCGTATAATCATATTGCCGGATCTCCTTCGGGCAAACGACCATCAACAGTCCCTCATCTGCAATGACATCGTAAGACGGAAACTTTTCCAACCGGTCAATGATGACCGGTTTACTTCGATCGGAAACATCCAATACCGCTACCCCGTTTTGTTCCTCACAGACAAACAGATAATTGCCATCAATACCCAATCCCTTTGGCTGTTCAAGGCGGGTCTGGCTTAACAATACGGGTTTAGAGATGTCGGAAACGTCGTAGATGCGCAGTTCATTAACCCTGGATCTTCTACCGCACCGGCCTGATATGCTTGTCGAAAGCGTGACAAACGCAATGTTGCCTTGGACTATAACGGGTTCGCAGGGGGTGACGTCCCTGTCATCAAAATAATTGGTTTGACTCTGCTCCCGGGGGATTCCATTATCATCAATCTTATAAATATGCAAGGCCTGAGGGGAGCCGATAAAGAGCACTCCCGATTGATGAAAGATATTTTCAATCCTGAACCCAACCGTTTGTTTATCAATTTCCCTGGGATTCTTTGGGTCTTTTACATCAAAAGTGACAATTTCGTTGGTGTTAATAGCGTACAAAAAGTCTCCGACGGTCAGAAGAGTGGCATAGGAACTTTGAAGTGTAACATTGTTGTTATTGTTGCTTCTTGATCCTGTAAATCCATCTCCACAGGAGAGAAGAACAACACACAGAATAATAAAACTCATTAATTTTTTCATAGTAGTAAGTTTATACAGTGAACAGGGTGAATTTTATAAAGATAATTATAATTATAATGCCTCGCATTTAGGGTTGACCAGTTCTCTCTTTTCCCATCCCACGAATGCACCCTTGGTCAAATC
>Ga0256832_1001610_pt1 | contig 15376 bp, 14 predicted proteins | sample 134614metaG_FD_190534 | JGI IMG/M metagenome (GOLD analysis project Ga0256832, IMG submission 190534) | Hydrothermal vent microbial communities from Lau Basin, Pacific Ocean - 134-614 | ecosystem: Environmental > Aquatic > Marine > Hydrothermal vents | place: Pacific Ocean: Lau Basin | collected...
TGCTCCATCCAGGCGTAGACGCTGCGCTCGGACACCTCGCCGCCGCGCAGGCGGTGCAGGAAGGGATGCCCCAGCAGGCGCTCCCACTCGTCCCAGTGCGCGTCCCGTAGAGCCAGCAGGTGTTTCATCGCCCCAAGTCTACCGCCGTTCTTCGGGCGGCGCGGTGCAGGTGAACAAAAGGTTCTCGACCTCCTGCAGGTAGGCGTCCTTGGGCACGAGCTCGATCCCGCCCGCGCCGCGCGCCGGGTAGTAGGAAAGGCCGAGCGAGAGCGGCGTGCGCGCCTGCCGCTGCTCCCAGACCCAGGCCGGAGCGCGGCGCGTCCAGACCCCTACGCTCCGCGACCATCCCTCGAGCACGCCCGTGACCCAGGCGGCCTGCCACCAACGGCGCATGCCCCAGTTTACCGCGCGGTCCGCATCAGATCGGTGAGGACCCGGCGCCCGAGCTGCCCCGGGTCGACCTGGAACGCCCGCCCCCGGGCGGTGCGGGCCAGCTCGCGCACCCGCGCCAGCGCCTGGGGTTCGTCGTCGAGCATGTAGACGTCGAGCTCCGCCCCCGCGCGGCGCAGGCGCGCGGCCGCGGCGTGGGTGGCCCGCTCGATCTCGGGATCGCGCCCCCAGGCGTTCTTGTAGACCCGGCCGTCGGGGCGCAGAACCGCGGTGGGGCGGCCGTCGGTGACGAGGACCGCCCGCCGGCGCACGTCGCCCTGGCGGCGCAGCCACTCCCGGGCGGCCTCGAGCGCCGCGGCCGTGTTGGTGTGCGAGGGGAGGGCGCGCAGAAAGGGAAGCCGCTCGGGCGGAACCGGGACGGCGACGTCGTGGAAGCAGACGACCCGGAGGCGGTCGCCTTCGCGCCCCAGCCAGTGATGCAGCGCCAGCGCGAGCCGCTTGGCGGGGCCGAAGCGGTCGACCCCGTAGAGCACCATCGAGTGGGAGCAGTCGAGGAGCAGCGCCACCGCGGAACGGCGTCCGCCCTCGCCCTCGCGCACCCTCAGCTCCGCCAGCGTCAGCCCGCCCCGCAGCAGCCCCGCCTTCAGGGTCGCGGCGGCGTCGAGCTGCAGCGGCTCCCCCCAGCGCCAGGGGCGCTCCGGGCCGTGGGGTTCGTGCGGCCCCCGCACCCCGGCGCGGGGCCAGGCCCCGCCGGACGGCCGCGCCTGCGGCAGCAGCGTCCGCAACGCCCGCAACGACGCCAGGCGCAGCAGCTCGGGATGGGCCTGGAGCCGCGGCGCCGCGGCGCCGGCCGGCTCGATCCAGCCGCGGTTTCGCAGCAGGTCCAGCGTCGCCGTGGCGGCGGCCCCGGGGTCGGCCTCCCCCGCCTCGCGGGCGGCGTCCTCCAGGGCCTGCCGCAGGCGCTCTTCGTCGGCGAGCCCCTCGGGCTCGGGCCGCTCCCCCAGGTGCAAAAGCGCTTCGGCGGCCAGCGCCAGCGCCGCGGCCGGCGGCGGCCCCGCGTCGGGGCGGGCCCGGGCGTAGCGCACCCGCACGGCTACTTCACCTGTTCCACCCAGACCATGTTCGTCGAACCGCGGACGCCGAAGGGCACCCCCGCGGTGATGACGATGCGGTCACCCACGTCGGCCAGCTTCGCGCTCTTGACGAAGTCGACGGCCTCGGCGACCATCTCGTCGGTGCTCGTCGGGTCGGGAGCGGTGGCCGTGTACACCCCCGAGGCCAGCACCAGCTGCTGGCGCACCCGGGCGTTGGGGGTGAGCGCCAGGATGGGCACCCCGGGGCGGTAACGGGCCACCCGCCACAGCGAGGACCCCGACGCCGTGAAGACGACGATCACCTTGGCCGGCAGCGACTCGGCGACCTCGGTGGCCGCCAGGGCGATGGCGTCCTGGGTGTTGTGTTCGGGCTCGGGCCGCAGGATCCGCTGGGCGTTCTGGTACTCCGGGGAACCCTCGACGGCGCGGGCCACCCGCGCCATCATGGCCACGGCCTCGACCGGGTACTCCCCCACGGCGGTCTCGGCCGAGAGCATCACCGCGTCGGAGCCGTCGAAGATGGCGTTGGCCACGTCCGAGGCCTCGGCGCGGGTGGGGCTGGGGCTGTGGATCATCGACTCGAGCATCTGCGTGGCCGTGACCACCGGCTTGCCGGCGGCGCGGGTGCGCCGGATCAGCCGCTTTTGCACGATCGGCACCTCTTCCGGGGGCATCTCCACCCCCAGGTCGCCGCGGGCGACCATGACGCCGTCGGCCTCGGCCAGGATCTCGTCGAAGCGCTGCACCGCGCCGGGTTTTTCGATCTTGGCCATCAGCTTGGCGTCGTGGCCCAGGCGGTTCATGTAGTGGCGCGCCAGCAGCAGGTCGTCGCGGCTGCGCACGAAGCTGACGGCGACCCAGTCCACCCCCAGCTCGGCGCCCAGCGCCAGGTCCTCGATGTCCTTGTCGGTCATCGCCGGGATCGAGAGGTCGGCCCCGGGGATGTTGATCCCCTTCTGGTCCGAGAGCACCCCGCCCACCTCGACGACGGTGTGAATCTCGCCGCTGGCGTGGTCGACGCGGTCCACCCGCAGGCGCAGCCGCCCGTCGTCGAGCAGCAGCATCTGGCCCGGCTCCACGTCGCCCACCAGCCCCTTGTAGCTCACCGAGACCTTGTGCTCGTCGCCGGAGACGTCGGCGGTGGTGAGCACGAAGGGCTGCCCCGCCTTGAGCACCACCTTCCCCTCGGCGAAGCGCCCGACGCGGATCTTGGGCCCCTGCAGGTCCTGCAGGATGGCGACGGGGCGGGCGGCGTGCTCCGCGGCGGCGCGCACCATCTCGACGGTCTCGCGGTGGTCCTCGGGGCGGCCGTGGCTGAAGTTGAGGCGCACCACGTTGAGCCCCGCGGCGATCATGCGGGCGAGCACCTCGGGGTCGCGCGAGGCGGGCCCGATGGTGGCGACGATCTTGGTGCGCTTAGAAAGCATCGTACCCCAGGAAGCGGGCGGCCGCGCCCAGCGCCTCCTCGATGCGCAGCAGCTGGTTGTACTTGGCCAGGCGGTCGGAGCGCGAGGCCGAGCCCGTCTTGATCTGACCGGCGTTCACCGCCACCGCCAGGTCGGCGATGTAGCTGTCCTCGGTCTCGCCGGAGCGGTGCGAGATCACCGTGCGGTAGCGGTGGCGCTGGGCGAGCCGCACCGTCTCGAGCGTCTCCGAGAGCGTCCCGATCTGGTTGAGCTTGACCAGGATGGCGCCCGCCACCCCTTCGCGAATGCCGCGCATGAGGAAGTCGGGGTTGGTGACGAAGAGGTCGTCGCCGACCAGCTGCACCCGGTCGCCCAGGCGCTCGGTGAGCCGCTTCCAGCCCTCCCAGTCGTTTTCGTCGAGGCCGTCTTCGAGCGAGACGATGGGGTAGCGCTCGACCCAGTCGGCCCAGTACTCCACCATCTCCTCGGAGCCGAGCACCCTGCCCTCGGCCTCGAGGTGGTACTTGCCGTCTTGGTAGAACTCGCTCGCGGCCGGGTCGAGGGCGAGGGCGATCTCCTTGCCCGGCTCGTAGCCGGCGGCCTGGATGGCCTCGATGAGGACCTCCACGGCCTCTTCGTTGCTCTGCAGGTTGGGGGCGAACCCGCCCTCGTCGCCGACGTTGGTGCCGTAGCCGCGCTTTCGCAACACCCCCTTGAGCGCGTGGAAGGTCTCGACGCCGTAGCGCAGGGCCTCGCGGAAGCTGGGCGCCCCCGCCGGCACGAGCATGAACTCCTGGAAGTCCACGCGGTTGTCGGCGTGCTTGCCGCCGTTGATCACGTTCATCAGCGGCACCGGCAGGGTGACCCCCTGCGCCCCGCCCAGGTAGGCGAAGAGCGGCAGCTCCACGGCCTCGGCCGCGGCGCGCGAGACCGCCAGCGAGACCGCCAGGATGGCGTTGGCCCCCAGGTTCGCCTTGTTGGGGGTGCCGTCGAGCTCGAGCATCGCCCGGTCGATCCCCTCCTGGTCGAGGGCGTTCATCCCGATGATCTCGGGGGCGATCCGCTCGTTCACGTTGGCCACCGCCTGGAGCACGCCCTTGCCCCCGAAGCGGGGTCCGCCGTCGCGTAGCTCCACGGCCTCGTGCTCACCGGTCGAGGCGCCCGAGGGCACCATCGCGTGCCCGATCTGCCCGCCCTCCAGCGTCACCTCGGCCTCGACGGTGGGGTTGCCGCGGGAGTCCAGGACTTCGCGTGCGGTTACTTCGACGATTGTGGTCATGGCCACCTCCGCCCCTCAGCTTAAACCCGCAGGGGGACCACGACGGCCAGGTAGCCGCCGTCCTCGGCGTCCTGGATCACGCTGGGGCTGGCCGCCCCCGAGAAGCGCAGGCGCGCCTTGCCGGCGATCGGGCCCAGCGCCCCCTCCAGGTACTCGGCGTTGTAGGCGAGCACCATCTGCGCCTCGCCGCGGGCGTCCACCTCGAGCCGCTCGACGCCGCGGCCGTAGTCGCCCTCGGCCACCACCTCGAGCCGCCCCCCTTCGAAGACCAGGTCGACCCGGTGGTTGTTGCGGTCGGCCAGCACCTTGACGCGCTTGAGGCTGTCCTTGAGGGCGGCGGCGTCGATCTCGGCCTCGAGGGCGAACTCCGGGGGAATCACCCGCTCGTAGTCGGGGAACTCGCCCTCCATCAGCGCCGCGGCCATGCGGAAGCCCTCGGCGGCCAGGGTGAGGTGGCCGCCCAGCAGCCCCAGGGCGACCTCGCCCTCGGTGCGCTCGAGGACGCGCACGATCTCGTCGACGCTGCGCGCGGGGACGACGAACTTGCGCTCGGCGTCGAGGGCGAGCTCCAGGTCGTAGAGGGCGAGCCGGAAACCGTCGGAGGCGACGCTGCGCAGCCGCGTCGGGTGCAGCTCGAGCTGCACCCCGCGGAAGATGGCGCGGTAGTCCTCGCCGCTGGCGGCGTAGCGTACGCGCGCCAGCGCGCGCCCCAGCTCGCGCGCCGGGAGGCGCACCACGGTCTCGGCCTCGAAGGCCAGCGGGGGAAACTCGGCGGGGTCGGCCGTGGTGAGGCGGGTGGTGAAGGAGCCGCTCTCGATCGTGAGCTGCCCCTCCTCGAGCCCCAGCTCCACCAGCTCGCCGGGGAGGTTGCGCACCACCTGGCCGATCAGCTGACCGGGAACCAGGCGCACCGCCTCGCCCTCGACCTCGGCGGGAACCACGAGCTCCAGGTCGAGCTCCCCGTTCGAGCCCTGAAGCCGCAGGCCCCCCTCCGCGACCTCGAAGCGCAGGTGGGTGAGCGCGGGGTTGCTGGCGCGGGCTGGAATGATGCGCTCGAGCATGCCGAGCGCTTCGGCAAAGGTGCGTTTGGGCAAGCGAACCTGCATACGTCCTCCGTTCTTAAAGGAAGGTGACGAAGTTCCTTAAACTTAAAGATACCGTAGTCGTAACCGTAGGGGCTGGGGATACTGTGGAAAAGCCGCTTCCGCGCCGCGCCGGACGGGCGCCGGCCTGGGGAGGCCGCTGGGGACAAGCCCCGGCGCGCCGGGGAAAACCTGGGGAGGGCGCCGGGCTTCTCCACAGGCCGGCCGCCGCCGCGGTTGTCCACAGGGTGTTCCACAGGCTTTCCCCAGGGTTATGGGCAGGGTTATCCACGGCCGGCCCACCTGCTTTCGAACCCCTCGACGGTCCGGCGCAGCTCGGCGTCCTCCGCGAGCAGCTTGCCGATCTTCTGGGTGGCGTAGAGGACGGTGGTGTGGTCGCGCCCCCCGAAGAACTGGCCGATCTCCGGCAGCGAGGCCCCGGTGAGCTGGCGGATCAGGTACATGGCCACCTGCCGCGGGCGCACGACCTCCTTGCTGCGCCCCTTCGACTTGAGGTCGGCGGGGGTGACGCCGTAGTGCTCGGCGACGGCCGCGAGGATCTCGTCCATCGTCACCGCCTCGCCCGCGGTGTGGAAGAGGTCGGCCAGGGCGCTCTGGGCCACCTTGGGCGTGATCGTCACGCCGGAGAGCGAGGCGTAGGCGATCAGGCGCATCAGCGCCCCCTCCAGCTCGCGGATGTTCGAGGCCACCTGGCGCGCCACGTACTCGAGCACCTCCTCGCTGAGCTGGACCCCGCGGCGCTCGGCGTTCATCTTGAGGATGGCGATCCGCGTCTCCAGGTCGGGGGGCTGGATGTCGGTGATCAACCCCCACTCGAAGCGGCTGCGCAGCCGCGACTCGAGGGTGAGGATCTCGCGCGGCGGCCGGTCGGAGGTGAGCAGGATCTGCTTGCCGTCCTCGTAGAGGGTGTTGAAGGTGTGGAAGAACTCCTCCTGGGTCCGCTCCTTGCCGGCGATGAACTGCACGTCGTCGACGAGGAGCATGTCCACCGAGCGGTAACGCTCGCGGAACTGGTTCATGCGGTCGGAGCGGATGGCGCTGATCAGGTCGTTGGTGAAGGTCTCGGTGGAGACGTACTCGACGCGGATCTCCGGAAAACGCTGGCGCGCGTAGTGACCCACGGCGTGCATCAGGTGCGTCTTGCCCAGCCCCACGCCCCCGTAGATGAAGAGCGGGTTGTAGGCCTTGCCCGGGGCCTCGGCCACGGCCATGGCCGCGGCGTGCGCCATCGAGTTGCCGGGGCCGACGACGAAGCTCTCGAAGGTGTACTTGGGGTTGAGGCGGGTGCGGGGGGCGGCGGCCGGCGCGCGCGCGTCTTCCTGAAGGATCGCGTCCTGAACGACCTCGCCCGGCACGACCTTGAGGCGGAACTCGGGCGACTGGGCCCCGAGGCGCAAAAGCGCCTCCTGGATCAGGTGGCCGTAGTGCTTCTGGATCCAGTCGCCGGCGAAGCTGGTGGGCACGCCCAGCTCGAGCGCCCCGCCCGTCAGCCCCAGCGGCTTCACGCGGGCGAACCAGGTGTCGAATTCGACGCTCGTAACGTTCTCGCGTACGTAGTCCAGGACGTTTTCCCAGATGCTTTCGTGGGTCAAACCGGGCACCTCCAACAAGCCTTTACATTCTACCCGAGCCGGAGCGGCGGGCCCCAAATTTTTCCGAGCGCGTGCTAGCCTTAGGGGTATGGAGGTTTCACGTGAAACCTTTGACGTGGTCGTCGTCGGCGGCGGCCACGCGGGGATCGAGGCGGCCGCGGCCGCGGCGCGGCTGGGGGCGCGGGTCGCCCTCGTCACCGGCGACCCGGCGCGCATCGGCCTGATGCCCTGCAACCCCGCGGTGGGCGGCCCCGGCAAGAGCCAGCTCGTCCACGAGATCGAGGCGCTGGGGGGCTGGATGGGCCGGCTCGCCGACGCCGCGGCCATCCACACCCGGGTGCTCAACCGCTCCAAGGGACCGGCGGTGCGCAGCCTGCGGGTGCAGACCGATCGCGACGGCTACGCCGCGGCGGCCCGCGCGGCGCTGGCCGCGGAGCCAAACGTCGCGGTGGTCCGCGGCGAGGTGGTGGGGATCCTGCGCGAGGGCGGCCGCCTCGCCGGGGTGCGCACCGCCGACGGGCGGGGGCTGCGGGCTCCGGCGGCGGTGCTGGCCGCGGGCACCTTCCTGCGCGGGCGCATCTGGTACGGGCTGCAAAGCCGCCCCGCCGGGCGGCAGGGCGAGCCCCCGGCGCGCCACCTCTCGGCGGTGCTCGAGGCCCTGGGGCACCGCACCCTGCGGCTCAAGACGGGCACGCCTCCGCGCATCCTCCGCCGCAGCATCGACTTCGCCGCCCTCGAGGAGGTGCCCCCCGACGACCCCCCGGGCAGCTTCTCCGGCCGCCCCGGGCCCCACGCGGCGGCGCTGCCTACCTGGACGACGCGCACCGGCCCGCGCACCCACCGCCTGATCCTCGATCACCTGGGCGAGTCGCCCCTCTACGCCGGCCGGATCGACGCGGTGGGGCCGCGCTACTGCCCTTCGATCGAGGACAAGGTGGTGCGCTTCGCCGACAAGGACAGCCACCTGCTCTTCGTCGAACCCGACGGGCTCGAGACCAGCGAGGTCTACCTGCAGGGCTTCTCCTCCAGCCTCCCCCCGGCGGTGCAGGAGCGGATGGTGCGCAGCCTGCCGGGCTTCGAGCGGGCCGTCATCCAGCGCTACGCCTACGCCGTCGAGTACGACGCCTTCGACCCCACCGACCTCAGCCCCGGCCTGATGTCGCGCCACCTCCCCGGCCTCTTCCTCGCGGGCCAGGTCAACGGCACCTCCGGTTACGAGGAGGCCGCCGCCCAGGGCCTGATCGCCGGCTTGAACGCCGCGCGCTTCGCGGCCGGGCAGGCCGAGGTCGCGCTCGCCCCCGACGAGGCCTACATCGGGGTGCTGATCGACGACCTGGTGACCCGCGGCGTGGACGAGCCCTACCGGATGATGACCAGCCGGGTGGCGCTGCGGCTGCTGCTGCGCGGCGACAACGCCGACGAGCGGCTCGTCCCCAGGGCGGCGGCCTGGGGGCTGCGGCCGGCCGCCGACGCCGAGCGGGTGGCCGCGAAGTACGCGCGGGTGCGCGCCGAGCTCGAACGCCTCGGCGGTGCGCGCATCGAGGGGGTGCCGGCCAGCGTCTGGCTGCGCCGCCCAGGCGCGACCCTGGCGGAGGCCTGGCGGCGCGTCGGGCCCCCGCCGGCGCCGCTGAGCCGCGAGGAGGCCGAGCAGGTCGAGATCCGCGCCAAATACGCCGGCTACATCGAGCGCCAGGAGCGCCAGCGGGCGCGCGCCGGCGAGCTGGCCGCCTACCCGATTCCCCCGGAGCTGGACTTCCGCAGCGTGCACAACCTCTCGCACGAGGCGGTGGAGAAGCTTTCCCGCCGCCGGCCCGCCAACCTGGCCGAGGCGGCGCGCATCCCCGGGCTGCGCGACTCCGAGATCACCGCGTTGCTCGTCCACCTCGCCCGCCAAAGCCGCAGGAGCGCATGAAGGACCGTCTCGAAGCCTACGCCGAGCTGCTGGAGCGCTACGCCGCCAGCGCCAACCTGGTCTCCCCCAAGGTGCTCGCCGAGCTGCCCCGCCACTTCGAGGCGGCGCGCGCCTACGGCGCGGTCCTGCCCGAGGGGGTCCACGTCCTCGACGTGGGCTCGGGTGCGGGGCTGCCGGCGGTACCGCTCGCGATCGCGCGTCCGGACCTGAGCCTCACCCTCGCCGAGCGGCGCGCCAAGCGCGCGGCCTTCCTGGACCTGGTCACGGCCCGCCTGGGGCTGCAAAACGTGCGCGTGTACAATGGCGACGTGCAGCAGTGGACCGGCCGCACCGCCTACGTGACCGCGCAGGCGGTCGCCCCCTTCGACGTCGTCTACCGCCTCGTCGCCCACGCGGCGGACTACCCGCTCACCCTGATCGCCCGCAAGGGGCCGGGGTGGCGGGAGGAGGCGGAGCGGCTGGGCGCCGAGGTGTTTCACGTGAAACCCCTGGGGCCCGGCGCCGAGCTGGTGGCCCTGCGGCTGGAGGCGCCGCGGTGAAGCGGCTCGGCATCGTCAACCAGAAGGGCGGCGTGGGCAAGACCACGACCGCGGTCAACCTGGCCACCTACCTGGCGCTGCTGGACCGCAGGGTCCTCCTCGTCGACCTCGACCCCCAGGCCAACGCCACCTCGGGCCTGGGGGTGGCGCCCAGCGCCCCCGACGCCGGCACGGCCGCGGTGTTGCTCGAGGGCGCCGAGCCGGCCGCCCAGACCGTGCACCTGGAGAGCTACGGCCTGGACCTGCTCCCCGCGGGCGAGGGCCTGGTCGCCGCGGCCGCCGAGCTGCTCGACGACCCCTTTCGGCTGCGCACCCGCCTGGCCGGGGTGGAGGCGGGCTACGACTTCGTCCTCTTCGACGCCCCGCCCAGCCTGGGCCCGCTGACGATCAACGTCCTCGCCGCCGCCGAAGGCCTGATCGTGCCGCTGCAGACCGAGTACTACGCGCTCGAGGGCATCGCCCGCCTGGTCGAGACCGTCGAGAAGGTGCGCGGCGCGCTCAACCCGGGGCTGCGCATCCTCGGCATCGTGCTCACGATGTACGACGGCCGCACCCTGCTCTCGCAGCAGGTCGAGCAGAACGCCCGTGAGCACTTCGGGGACCGCGTCTTCTGGACGGTGATCCCGCGCAACGTGCGCCTTTCCGAGGCGCCCAGCTACGGCGAGCCGATCGCCAAGTACGCCCCCACCTCGGCGGGGGCGCAGGCCTACGGTCGGCTGGCCGCGGAGGTGATGCGACGTGTCGAGAAAGCCTAGGGGGCTGGGCCGCGGGCTCGACGCCCTGCTGCCCAAGACCGGGGGCCACCCCACCCGCCTGCCGCTGGCGCTGATCCGGCCGAACCCCGACCAGCCGCGGCGGCGCTTCGACGAGGCCGCGCTGGCCGAGCTCGCCGCCTCGATCAAGAAGCAGGGGCTCTTGCAGCCGCTGCTCGTCCGTCCCCGCGGCGAGGGGTACGAGCTCGTCGCCGGCGAACGCCGCTACCGAGCGGCGCAGATGGCGGGGCTCGCCGAGGTGCCGGTGGTCGTGCGCGAGCTCGACGACCGCACCGCGCTCGAGCTGGCCCTGGTCGAGAACCTGCAACGCGAGGACCTGAACCCCATCGAAGAGGCCCAGGGCTACCAGCGCCTCGTCGAGATGGGCCACGCCCAGGCCGAGATCGCCGAGGCCGTGGGCAAGGCGCGCAGCACCGTGGCCAACGCCCTGCGCCTGCTGCAGCTCGACGAGGCCAGCCAGCAGGCCCTGGCCGAGGGGAAGATCAGCGCCGGCCATGCCCGCGCCCTGCTGATGGCGCCGCCCGGCGAGCGCGGCCGGCTGCTCCAGCGCATCGTCAAGGACGGGCTCTCGGTGCGCCAGGCCGAGCGCCTGGCCAGCCGCCCGAAGAAGAAGCCCGCCCCCAGAGGCGCGGCCTACGCCGAGCTCGCCCGCGACCTCGAGCGCCAGCTGGGCTTCAAGGTGCGCTTCAGCGGCGAGGGGAAGGGCCGGCTCGAGATCTTCTACTACTCCGAGGAAGAGCTGAACGCGATCCTGGAGCGCCTGGGCTACCGCGGCTAGCGCAGCGGCAGCCGCACCGAGCCGTCGCGGTCGGCGCGCAGCACCCGCACGTTCCAGGCCGCGAGGCGCTCCAGCACCCCCGGGTCGGGGTGGCCGAAGGCGTTGGGCCCCACCCCGATCCAGGCGACCCGCGGGCGGAAGCGGCGCAGCAGCGCGTCCGTGGTGCCGTCGGCGGCCCCGTGGTGGGCCACCTTGAGGACGTCCACGCGCCCGGGCGGCCACGCCAGCGCGTGCCGGGCGGGGGCGTCGCCGGTGAAGAGCAGCCGCCGGCCGCGGTAGGTGAGCAGAAAGACGAGGCTGCGGTCGTTGTCCTGCCCCGGCGCCGAGGGCGGCGGGTGCACAAAGCGCAGCTCCGCTCCGCCGAGGCGCAGCACCCGGCCGCGGCTCACGTTCACGACCGGGACCCCGCGGGCCCGGGCCGCGGCGCGCAGGCGCGCGTCGAGGGGGTCGTCGGGCTTGGGCGGCCCCAGCGCCAGCGCCCCCACGGGCACGAGCCCCAACAGCTCCGGCAGGCCGCCGGTGTGGTCGGCGTCGGGGTGGGTGCCGACGGCCAGGTCGAGGTCGTCCACCCCCAGCGCCGCGAGCGCCCGCGCCAGACCGCGGGCGTCCCAGGCGTGGCCGGCGTCGACCAGGATCTCCACCCCGCCCGGAAGCCGCACCAGCGCCGCGTCCCCCTGGCCCACGTCCAGGAACCAGACGTCGGGGCGCACCCGGTCGGCCGTCGCCGCGGCGACGAGCACGGCCGCGGCCGCCAGCGCCAGCGCGAGGCGCGGCGCCAGCCGGCGGTGGAGCGCGAGGGCCAGCGGCGCGAGGGCCAGGTAGTAGAGCGCGTAGCCGCCGGCGTCGAGGCCGCCCCAACGCAGCCCCGGCAGCTGGGCGAAGAGGCGGGTGCCGCCGAGCAGGAGCTCCGCGGTCAGGTTGAAGGGCGCCGCCAGCAGCCCGGAAAGGGCGGGCAGCGCCGCCTTGAGGAAACCCAGCGGCACCAGCAGGCCCACGAGCGGCAGCAGCACCAGGTTGGCCAGCGGGCTGGCCAGCGGCAGGTAGCCGAAGCGGTCGAGCACCAGCGGCAGGGTGGCCGCCTGCGCGGCCAGGGTGAGGCCGAGGCCGCCGACCAGCGCCGCCTTCCAGCGCGGCTGTTGCGGCAGCAGCGGCAGCGCCAGGGCGATGCCCAGCACCGCCAGGTAGGAGAGCTGGAACGAGAGGCTGTCCACCGCGTACGGCGTCACCACCAGCTGCGCGCCCAGGGCCAGAGCCAGGAGCGACGAAAGCGGCACCTCCACGAGCCCCGCGGCGCGGGCCAGCAGCCAGACCCCGGCCATCAGGGCCGCCCGCAGCAGCGAAGGGCTGGGGCCGACGAGGGCCAGGTAGCCGAGCAGCAGCGCCAGCGCCGCGAGGTAGCGCCCCCGCCCCAGCGGGGCGGCGAGCAGCACGAAGAAGCCGACGAGGAGGCCCACGTGCAGCCCCGAGAGGGCCAGGGCGTGGGCCAGCCCCGCTCTGCGGAAGGCCTGCACGTCGTCCCCCAGGGCCTCACGCTCCCCCAGGGTGAGCGCCCGCGCCAGCCCCGCGGCCGCCGGGTCCAGGCCCCGAAGCAGGTTCGCGCGCACGCGGTCGCGCAGCCCCGGGGGCGGGGGGCGGTACGCGATCCGCCGCACCTCCCGCAGCTCGACCCGCACCCCCCGCCCCCGCAGCCAGGCGCGGCGGTCGAAGCCGCCGGGCAGGCGGGCGGGGTCGGGCCGCGCCAGGCGGCCCTCCACCCGGACCCAGCCGTCCGCCAGGGGCGGGTAGCTGCGCAGGTAGAGGGGCGCCGGGGCGGTGTGCAGCACCCCGCCGCGCAGCTCGCCCTCGAGGACGACGCGCTCCCCCAGCCGCTCCGCCCAGGGGTCGCCGAGCGTTCCGAGGCGCACCAGCACCAACCCCAGCCCCAGCGCCAGCGGCCAGCGCGCGCTTTTGGGGAGCGCCGGCAGCGCCAGCAGCGCGAGGGCCGCCCAGGGCCCGGCGAGTGCGGCCAGCAGGGCTCCGGCGGCGAAGGCGTAGGGCGTCACGGCGTCAGGTAGGGGCGGAGGCGTTCGAGGGTGCGGGGGCCGATGCCCGGCACCCGCACGAGCTCGTCGAGCGTGCGGAAAGGGCGCCAGGCGACGATCCGCCGCGCCAGCGCGGGACCGATGCCGGGCACGGACTCCAGCTCCTCCGCGCTCGCGCGGTTGACGCTCACCCGCGGCCGCGGAACGCCGGGGGCCGCGGCGGCCGCCTCACCGCGGGCGGGCACCCGCAGCGACTCGCCGTCGGCGATGGGCAGGGCGAGGTCGAGCGCGTCCAGGTCGGCCTCGGGGGTCGCGCCGCCCGCCGCCGCGAGGGCGTCGGCCACCCGCGCTCCGGGCTCGAGCGCGTACACCCCGGGGCGCCGCACCGCCCCGGTCACCGCCACCACCGGCGGTTCCTGCTCCGAGGCCACAGGGGAAAACCGCACCGTGAGGTGCGGCTCCAGACGCGCGATCCCCAGCGCCAGCACCAGCGCCAGGTAGAGGACGAGGGCTACAGGTTGGAGGCGTGCCACTCCACCAGGGCCACGCCCAGGCCGAGCACGCCGGCGAAGATCAGGTAGCTGAGGTCGGCCGTGGGGTTCATGTAGATCCAGTACCCGGCCGCCCCCAGGGTGCCGAGGCTGAAGAGTTTGAGGAGCGCGCCCATGAAACCGCCGGTACGGCGCGCCGGCACGGCCGCGGGCTCGGTGGTGTAGATCTCCGCGGCGGGGGCGGGTTCCTCGGGGGGCGTGATCGGCGGGGGCAGCTCCTCCTCGAGCGTCACCGGACGCTCTTCGGCGCTCTCGGGGGGTTCGGCCGCCGCGGGCTCGGCGGGCGCCGGTTCGGGCTCCGGCGGTGCCGGCGGCGGGGCCGGCTCCGGCGGCGGGGCGCTCACCGTGGCCTGCTTCTGGCGGGCCACGAAGGTCTTGACCGATTCGAAGAAGAGCCGCAGCTCGTCGACCTGGAAGGCGCGCACCGGCGCTTCGATGAGCGGCGCGGCCTCGCCCATGACCACGAGGGTGCCGCCCTTGCCCCCCACCACCTTCTTGATCTTGTCCAACGGCGCCCGCTGCACGCCGGCCTCGCCGATGTAGAACAGCTCGGCCCGGGTGAGGGCGAGAAGGCCGTCGGCGCCTTCGAGCTGTGAAACGACCTCGTCTTGGGTAAGCTCCCGAAGCTTTTCTTGATATGCGCTCATGTTGCTGTATATTCTACCCGATTCGACGGTTTCCACGCAGGAGCGCGCCGGCCGCGGGCGGCGCGGTATGGTGTAGGCATGAAAGAGGTGCATTTCCGCCTGGTCACGGGCACGGATCCCGAGCTGTTCCAAGAGCGACTCAACGCCGTGGTGGCCGATCTTCCCGACGACGCCATCATCGTCGACGTGCTGTTTTCCACCGCCCATTCCGGCCGCGTCGCCGAGTACTCGGCCCTGATCTATTACAAAGAAGTCGAACCGTGGAAGGATTGAGCGTCGCGCTGCTGGGCCGCACCCCCGAGCTGCCGCCCTCGCCCGGGGCCGAGCTGGTGATCTACCTGCTGGCGCGGCCGGGCTGGCGCAGCCGCGAGGAGCTGGAGCAGCGGATTCCCGAGCTGGACCGGGCGCTCGAGCTCGTGCGCGCGAGCCGCTACGGCCCCTACCTGGAGGAGGCCGACGGACGGTACCAGCTGCGCGCCGAGAGCGACGTCCTCGCCTACTGGCAGGACGCCTACCGCGACTGGCCCAAGACGGCGGAGCGCTACGGCGAGCTGGCCCCGGGGTTTACGAGCGCCATCCCCGAGTTCCAGGACTGGCTCGAGGCCGAACGGCGCGAGGTGCTGCACGCGCTGTGGGGCACCGCGGTGGGCAAGGCGAACGCCCTGCTCGATCAGGGGGCGGGGGATGCGGCGCTGGCGCTGGTGGCGGGGGCCGAGGCCGCCTATCCGCTCGAGCCCGCCTCGGCCCTCGACCTCGCCGACTTCTACTGGCGCGCCCGCCGCCCCGCCGACACCGCGCGGGTCATCGAGGCCGTGCTGGAGGCCATCCCCGAGAAGTACCGGGGCCGCGCCCGGCTGAACCTGGCCGCCGCCCGGCTGCGCGCCGGCGACGAGGCCGCGGCTCTAGCCGAGTTGCGGGCGCTCGAGGCCGAAGGGGGCGAGCTGGGCGTCTGGGCCGGGGTGCACCGCGGCAGCCACGCGGTGCTCGCCGGCGACGCGGAGCTGGCGCTGCGCCTGGCCGAGGAGGCCTTCGCCGCCGCCGAGGAGGCCACCGACGGGGAGCTGGCCATCGCCGCGCTGATGCTGAAGGGCGAGGCGCTGACCGCGCTGGGCCGCCCCAAGGAGGCGACCCACGCCCTGGGGGAGGCCCTGGGCATCCACGAGGTGATGGGGCGCAGCTTTTCCCCGGTGGTCCTCGCGCTCCTGGCCGAGGCCCACGCGGCCTGGGGCTACCCGGACAAGGCGCGCGAGCTCGCCGAGAAGGCCTTCAAGGAGGCCCGCGCTCAGCGCGA
>Ga0256832_1001611_pt1 | contig 15370 bp, 10 predicted proteins | sample 134614metaG_FD_190534 | JGI IMG/M metagenome (GOLD analysis project Ga0256832, IMG submission 190534) | Hydrothermal vent microbial communities from Lau Basin, Pacific Ocean - 134-614 | ecosystem: Environmental > Aquatic > Marine > Hydrothermal vents | place: Pacific Ocean: Lau Basin | collected...
CTGACAAACTACCACAATCACCGCTGTATGCAGCCATTACCCAGTCATTCGGGCCTCCTGCATCTCCCACTTCTGCGTGAATCTTGCCGGATGGAGGGACAACTGCCGCGTACCAAACATCTTTCCCTTGACCATAAGAGCCACAGCTCGGAATGGGAAGGCTTGGGTCATTGGTCGCTCCAAAATTATTCGCGACATAAGTGGCAGGGACCGGAGCACAACCATCATTCGTGTTATACACTTCCAAAAAGATAGGAGTGCTACAGTCGTCCTGGTTGCCAAGTTGGGTGGTCTCAGCGAGACATAAATCGAAAGTACCCGTGGCAAAGTCGTCCGACCAAAGTTCCAAATAATACGTGTCTCCGGGCGTTAATCCTTTGACTATTTGCCCACTGAGGCCGGTATTGTTGCAATAGATGGGGATGTTATTCCCACCAACAGTAGGACAAGACTCGAAGATGGCACCTTCTACTCGAAAGGCAGTCTTAAGATTAACCATCAATGCAATTTCTCCATTGGCAGGAGCGACAAAGCTGTACCACAAATCCCGGTTAATTCCCGCATTGTCACAGGGGGGATTGATGACAGCAGGAAGGGCGATAGTCGTATTCTCATTCTCAATCCGGTTTTGACACCCTGAGGTAGGCGATACCGTGAGTGCAAATGCGGCCGAACAGGTATTGCCGCCTTTGTTTTGACCGGATAGCAGCATCGGTGTCGTTACCATTAACACTATTAAGAGAGTGGATAATTTAATTGCAAATTGTTTCATGGTTCAAATATTTTAATCGTAACAGCATAGTGCTTGAAAGAATACAATTGAATGGGGTTGGTAAATTTATGCATTTTAGATAAGTAATGCAAAAACTAAACCATAATTTAAGTTCGCTGTATGGACAATATATGGCTCTGTCTTTAGCCTATATAAAGCATTAATAGAATATCGAAATGGTATAAGGTGCAAGGTAATAAGATTTTCTGACAGTCACAATATGTGAAAGCTATTTTTTCTGTGAACTTCGTTCTATTTTATCAGGATTGTCTTAGGTGATAAGTAATGTTAGAATCTAATCTTATTGCCCAATGTAGTTGAAGAAGGAGGGAAAATACTGCGTTTCACTCCACAAGTAAGATTGGCCATTGAACCGTTTAGCACCTAATGCATTAAAGTAAATCGTAATTTGTAAAAAATATTAAATGAATGATATATACATTAATAGAAAAATTAATATATTTGCACTTGATTTAATAAAAGTCTAAATGAAATTGTATTATGCCTAGAATTTTAATCGTAGATGACGAGAAAAGTATCCGGAAAACCCTGAGAGAGATCCTTGAATTTGAAAAGTTTGAAGTGGAGGAGGCGTCAGATGGTATGGAGTGTATCGTTAAATTGAAGCGCGAGAAGTACGATGTCATTTTGTTGGATATCAAGATGCCCAATATGGATGGAATGGAAGCACTGGAGCGCATCCAACTTCTCAACCCGGAAACTCCTGTAGTAATGATTTCAGGACACGCCACTATTGATACCGCAGTCGAGGCAGTCAAGAAAGGGGCATTTGACTTTGTCAGTAAACCCCCGGATTTGAATCGGTTGTTGATTACCCTTCGTAATGCAATCGACAAAAGTGATCTCATCATTGAGAAGAAAATTCTCCAGCGAAAGGTCTCCAAGAAGGAATCCGGATTTAAAATGATCGGGAAAGCCGCCAGTATCAGTAAAGTGAAAGCTACGATTAAACGGGTAGCGCCGACGGAAGCCCGGGTGTTGATTGTCGGAGCCAATGGGACGGGCAAGGAGCTCGTGGCAAAAGCTATTCATTACGAAAGTCCTCGCAAAGACTATCCTTTCATTGAGGTTAACTGTGCTGCTATTCCCTCTGAATTGATTGAGTCCGAATTATTTGGGCATGAAAAAGGAGCCTTCACATCCGCTCATAAACAGCGTCCGGGTAAATTTGAGCTGGCCAACAACGGCACGCTTTTCTTGGATGAGATTGGCGATATGAGTCTTTCCGCACAAGCTAAAGTCCTTAGGGCCCTCCAGGAAAGCAGGATTACCAGGGTAGGGGGCGACAAGTCCATCCCCGTCAATGTGCGGATATTGGCAGCTACCAATAAAAATATACCGGAATTAATCGCACAAGGGAAGTTTAGGGAAGATTTGTACCATAGATTGGCGGTCATCGTCATCAAGGTACCTAAACTTAGCCAGAGAAAAGAGGATATTCCCTCTTTGATTGAATATTTTAATACCATTATCTGTGAGGAGTACAACATTCCTCCACGAAAGTTTGGTCCCTCTGCTATTAAAGCCTTAATGGAGTACTCTTGGACGGGTAACATTCGCGAACTGAGAAATGTAGTCGAACGACTTATTATCCTCGGGGGTGAGAAAATCACTAAGAGTGATGTGATGGAGTATGTATTCCCCGTCGCAGTACAATCCTCGTCGTTTCATGATATGTTTTCTAAGTTTAAAGATGTGAAAGAATTAAACAAGTACATCGAGAAAGAATATGAAATGTATAAACAAAACAGCTGATTCATGCGTTTGATATAGCCTTCTGTGACCTTAACGCAGATAATTTCTTCGGTAAGAGCATGGAGACAGAACACGGAGCTTCCTTATGGAAGCTCTTTTTGTCCTCTAAAGTAAAATGTGTGTAAGTGTATGGTACAAAATTCAAATAATAATAAGGCCAATAGGCAAAGGAAGGTAAGACATTGGGAAGGAACCGTAAAGGGAGAGAATTCCTGGACTATGTTTAAAGTGATTGCCGAGATGGTAGATGGCTTTGAGACCCTCAATAGGGTGGGACCCTCTATTTCTATTTTTGGTTCAGCTAGAAAGAAGCCGGGTGACTTTTATTATGAAAAGACCGTGGAAATTGCCCGCCGTTTGGTCGAAGAAGGGTTCGGGGTCATTACCGGAGGAGGCCCGGGTATCATGGAGGCAGCCAACAAAGGCGCGTATCTCGCCAATGGTGTATCCATTGGACTCAATATCGATTTGCCCTTTGAACAAAAACATAATCCGTACATAGATCCGGATAAAAATCTGGATTTTCGTTACTTTTTTGTTCGCAAGATGATGTTTGTTAAGTACGCACAGGGGTTTGTCGTTATGCCCGGGGGATTTGGGACTTTGGATGAGCTCTTCGAGGTATTGACTTTGGTGCAGACAAAGAAGATTACCAAGTTGCCTATCGTATTGTTTGGCGTACAGTTTTGGGGGGGTATGAAATCGTGGATTAAGGAGCAAATGCAGGATGCAGAGCAGACGATTAGCCTCGGGGACTTGGAGCTCATTCCGATGACGGACAATGTTGATGAGGTCATTGAGATTATTTCTACCTTTTACGAGGGGGATCATGCTAACTTGCTCAAACCAAATTACGAGTTGTAGCTCGTTGGTTTGTGGGCTAAACCGGGATCAGTTTAACAAGACCCACTTTATTCCCAATCTTAATTCCCAATCATTGGCCGGCCATCTCTCTGCATAATGCCAGAGGCGCTGTTGGATTACGTCGGTGGCATTATCCAGTCTTAGATAAATGGTAAATTGGGGGACCTTCAATAAAAAGAACAAATCCAAATTGTAGTAGTAGTCGTAATCCGGAACTTCCTTTGGTAGGTGGTATTGGCCAAAGAGCGGGCTGTATCCGGGGGCGAGTGCCCCACCACGAACATAGCGAAGGGTGGCGCCGTAGCGCAGGCGGGTGACCGCATTGTAGAACTTATGCTGTGCAAAAAGCGTATGTGTGGTGTACCATTGAGGTATCTGTAAAATATCCAGTCTTTTAGAGGCATTAAAATACACCGCATTGGCGAAATATAGGATTCCGGTGTGTAGCAAATGTTGTAAGCGATACTCGTAAAGGGTGAGTGCTCTATCCATTTGCCGAGGAATTGCGTCCTGGTCCCAGTAGAGGTACCGGTTATAAACATTGGAATAAAAACCCAATGACAAATTCACCCCGGGAGCATAATAGATGCCTCCAAATCGAAAACTTTCAACATTGGAAAAGGTGGTGTCCCGTACTTTTACCCGGGACAAGTAAACCCATGATTGCTGCAATGTAGGAGGCAAACTGCTTCCACCTGTTTCCAATTTAAGCTGTCCCCACTTTTCTGAATGAAAGTACAAGGTGTTGTCCCATTTGAAGCCCCGCCGGTGGAATAGAGAAAATTGAACATTATGCTTAGAGGAAAACAATGTACCCCATTTTGCACGAATGGAGGCATGGGGAATGACGAGATGAAAACTCTTTTGAGCGGTGTCGTTTTTCCATTGGTCATACTGATAGCGAATACCTGCATGAATACTCTGTATATTCCCTGCTGAACGGTACCCGGCATAGAGGTCATTGGCTATTTTTTGTCCGGCCAGACTGAAGTTTATTCCTCTATTGTCGACTAAATACGCACCATAAAACAGGGAGTCGCTTTTTTCACCGGTGTTCAGGTCATAGTACTTGAAAATGTCTTTTTGATAACTGAGATTATCATGCACAAAAAGTTTCTTATTCGAAGCGATAAAATAACGGTTAAGCGAGGCAATGCGGTAACGAGTCAATCGAAGTTGGGCGTCAGATAGTACCGTAGGAATACTGTACCGCTTAACATAAAGGTCATTATCAAAAATCAAGGAGTCGTTTTGGATGCCTCCATTCTCTTTTCGAGTTACTTCATTAAACGTGTAGAGAAGCGCCCCTTGCCACATACTGCTGTCAGGTGTATACTTCAGGCCTGCTTGAAATGCCATTATCTTGCTTTGGTTGTCTTTATAAACCCCCCGGTCAAGTATACGTTTTAGGCGGAGGACACCTTGCTTCCCATGATGAAAATGCCGGCTGAAGTCCAGTGTGATGACCGTATTGTCTTGCAATGTGGCATCGGTATTTTGGCTGTTAAATCCCTGATGTACGCGAGCACGGGTGATCGGCGCCTGCTGGCGATATAACAGGAGCTTATCCATAGGTAGGAGATAGAGGTCAAAGGTGTGCACTCCAATATCCGAAAACGTCTGCTGCCGTATCTCTCCCGGTTGTGCCGCGCGATGAGGAGAGCCCGGTCGTCCCAGGTGGATATAAGGGGGATTTGATCTATGGATAAAGCGGTAGGCTTGATCGTTGAGGGTGAAGGAATCGATAAAAATGCGATTGCTGTCGGCCTCTTCTTCAAAATCGTAACGTACATAATGTACTTTCCTTATGTCAAATGTGTCCTCGTAAATCTTAAACTCTGAGGAATTCCCTTGTTTCTTTTCCTTTTGTTGAGGGTTGCCTTCAGAGGTCGGTGAGACTATTTGAGCGGACATTGTGGTGCCGGACACAAAGACCAATGACAATACCGCAAGCTGAACGAAGCGCGTAGGAATAATTCCCAAAAGAGTCGATATGTTTAGCAGGTAATCGGGAGTCATTTCGTTGAGTGCAGTTTACTAAGCACCTATTAAGGTTGCGGAAATGGTAGAATGATCTTCTTTGATATTATTCCCAATATGGATTCTACCCGGACCACATAAAGGCCTGGAGGTACTTTTGATAGATTAATTTGGGTATTTGAAACACCCTTGTCCACCATTTCATACCATAAAATCCTACCGTCTAACCCTACGAGACGAATCGATTTTTTTACCCTTATCGAATACTTGCCATAACGGATATTAATGTGATCGGGCTGGGTGGTAATCGCGATATCGGAAGTGGAAGAAGAGGGTGAAACCGGTGTATTGGCGGTTGTATTACAATTCCGGATGCCGTGGTGCTCCGGGTCGATACCCTTGATAATAAATAGCCCTTCCTGCATATCCGAAACGAGAATATTGCCGGAGGGGAGAAACGGATACACGCCCCAAGCTCCTTTGTAAGAGCGTTTGTTGGGCAATTGGGTGGTCGGGTAATACATGTATTGTTTGGGAGTATCCGGAACGGTCAGGTCAAAAACCTGCAGCCCGTCGTAATAGTGTGAGACGTACAAGAATTTGCCGTTGACGATCTGGTTGTGGGGAATACTATTGGGACTTTGTGAGAAGGCCTTAAAGGTATTGACCGGTTGGATGAAATTTTTATCTCTTACGTCAATCACCTTCATAGGGCTGCCGTGCGTTTCATCTGCCATATAGTAATACGCTCCTTTGTCCCCAAGCCATCCACTGTGATTGTAGCCGGCTTGCGGATACTCATCGGGATGGAGGGTGGACAAAGTCCGGGGCTTTAAAGGATCGGTGAAATCTACTATTGCAAATCCATTTCGACCGCAGTTGAGATAAGCGATATTATTTCTGACGTACGCATCATGTACATGGCTTACGGATAAGTCCCCAAAAACGTGATATTGGGCCAAAAACCGGGGTTTTAGTGGGTTTTCGAGGAGATCAAAGATAGCTAAGGCGGCTCCTCCCTCATGGAGCCGGGTGGCCAAAGTATAGAGTTTGCCTGCGGAGGTGTCTATAAATATGTTGTGTGAGCGAATGATAAGGGAGTCGCTGTCATAGAGCACAGTAACGGTATCGGGAAGTTGCGAAATGTCCATAATTTGCAGCGTACTTTGTCCCTCGTCCGATACCGCGTAAAGTAAACAGTGGTAATCGTGGTAGTCCCTGTGGACGATGCCATTCCCCTGGGCTGCCCCTGCAATCCGGAATGCCTCAAAGGGATGCGCAGGATCCGTGACATCTATAAAATGGGTCCCCCAGGTAGAGCCAATAATCCCATATTCATGTCCATTAACCGCCAAACCCCATACTTCGTTATAGGCATTGTCATAAAACCTGGAGCCCACTAAGCCATCATCATGCCACCTTCCCAAAAGGCTCCCTTCAAAGGGTTGGCTTAGGGCGAGGGTTGTTAGGAGGGAGAGTAAGAGTAGGGTATATGTGAATTTCATAATCGATTATCTTTTGAGCCTGGATTCGGGATTCTGTATTCGTGTTGTGAGTTGTACCTCAATTCAAACGATGTATTCCTCTCGAATCATACATGGCCCGTCCGTTCATTTTTATTTTTAAAGATGAGTACTTTATCCCAGATCTCTGCGGCGATGGCTTCGACCCTTTTATTGGCATCAATCAGGACGATATTCTCATCTTGCCCCAATTGCTTGAAATGCTTAAGATACGCGTGATGTACTTTCTTGATTTTTGCCTCCGTCTCGTACAATTCGATGTCGTCTCTTCCCTGAATGATGCGTTGATAACAAGTCTTTGGATCGACATTGAGGTAAAAGATAATATCCGGGGGAAAGGTCTCTTTGGCCAACCGGTTGAGCTGTACCAGCCAATCGATATCGACGAATTCTCCCTGAAATGCGTAGTTGGAGAAGTAGTATCGACTGGCGATTATATGATACCCATTGTCTCGTTTTTTTCGCATACCATTGACGGAGTTGTCGATATGATCCAGACGGTCGGCTGCAAATAATGCAGCCACGGCAGCAGGCGGGATATCCAAGCGTCCTTTCATGACATTGCGGATGAGAGAGCCAATGGGGCTATCGGTCGGTTCGTTGGTGACGTAAGCCTTTTCTCCTTCCTTGGAAAAATGCTCTTTTAGCAGTTCGATCTGGGTACTTTTACCACTTCCATCCACACCTTCGAAAACTATAAACAACGGGCGACTGGCCATCATGAGACGGATTATAGATCTAGCAATGCCGGATTCATCCCCATGTTGGAAAATCCTCCGTCATGAAAGAGGTTTTGCATGGTGACATACCGTGTCAAATCGGAAAACATGGCCACACAGTAGTCAGCACAATTATCCGCAGGAGCATTACCTAATGGTGACATCGTATTGGCATATTCGTAGAAGGCATTAAAGCCCTTCACCCCGCTTCCCGCCGTCGTTATGGTAGGGGACTGACTGATGGTGTTGACCCGGACTTTTTTCTTGGTCGCCAGATGGTAGCCAAAGCTGCGTGCAAAGGACTCCAGTAGTGCCTTTGCCTCGGCCATTTCACTGTAATCCGGAAAAACACGCTGTGCGGCAATATAACTCAGGGCCAAAACGGAGCCCCATTCGTTAAAGGCGTCCAATTTAAGACCGGTAGCCATCACTTTGTGGAAGGAGATAGCGGAGATGTCCAAGGTCTTCATCATCCATTCGTAATTCAGCTCCGTGTAGTCTTTTTTCTTGCGCATATTGACACTCATCCCGATGGAGTGCAGCACAAAATCGAGTTTTCCTCCCAAGATTTCCATGGATTTAGTAAACAAATTTTCCAAATCCGGAAGGCTTGTCGCGTCGGCGGGAATCACCTCTGCTTTGAGCTTTTCTGCCAGTTTGTTGATTTCTCCAAATCTCAATGCGGCCGGCGCATTGGTAAGTGTAATGGCTGCTCCTTCTTCGACGACTCTTTCCGCCACTTTCCAAGCGATGGAGTTCTCATCCAGTGCTCCAAAAATAATTCCCCTTTTTCCTTTGAGTAGATTATGTCCCATTCTGATTTTGACATTTTGTTAACCGTACCCGGACGGTAGCTTAAGTAGTGTTTTGACGGTGCGAAGATAGCAAATGTATCGGAATTGCATCCATAATTTATGAAAGGCATCCAATACCGCCCTTTGCTCCCGTGCAGTAGAAGGGCATTGAAAGCCCGCCCCAATCGCCCCCGGGAGCGATTAGTGGTCATGGAGCTTCTGGTCTATCCAGGTGATTATTTTACCGGTAGCATCCGTAGGAAAGGTCTCCCACTTGTCACTCCGGCGAAACCAGGTCTCTTGCCTTTTGGCATATCTACGGGTGTGTGTCTTTATCTTTTCGATGGCTTCCTCCAACGTCCAATCCCCGTCAAAATAACGAAATAGTTCCCGGTAACCGACGGTGTCCAGGGCTTGAAGATGCCGGAGAGGGTAAAGCGAACGCGCTTCCTCTATCAGTCCGCTTTTTACCATTTCATTCACGCGCCGGTTGATCCTTTCATGAAGGATTGTCCGTTCCCGGTAAAGCCGGATATAATGGCTAACAAAAGGACGCGGAGTGGTTTTTCGATTTCGAAATGAGGAAAATGGGCGTCCGGACTGACGGATAACCTCCAGCGCCCGTGTTACCCGCCGGGAGTTTTGTAGGTCCACCTCTTGATAATAATCCGGATCTTTGTGCCGGAGTTCATTTTGTAAGGCACTCAGCCCTTGTCGTAGTAAATCCTGGCGGACGCTTTGTTTTATTTGGTATGAAATGGCGGGCAACCGGTCAAACCCTTCACAAACGGCATCGATGTACAAACCTGTCCCACCGGTGAGGAGCAGTACCTTGTGGGTTTTAAAAAGGTCATCCAACAAAGAGAGGGCCTCCCGCTCATACTGCCCGGCGCTATAGACCTCCTCCAAATCAATATGATTGATGAAGTGGTGTGGGATGGCTTCGAGGATATCCTTAGAGGGTTTTGCCGTCCCAATATCCATGCCGCGGTAGATTTGCCTGCTGTCTGCGGAGATAATTGGCGTATTGTAGCGCTCTGCCATCTGTAGGCTCAATGCGGTCTTTCCTACAGCCGTCGGGCCGGACAATACGATGAGGTGTTTCTGTTGCACTATATTTAAAGTAGATGGTTAGCAGGGCAAAGGTAATGCTTATCTGCTTGCAGATGGAAGATGCCATTGTCTATTACCTGCTTCCGCTTTTTGCACCCTCCTGACGATATAAACCCATTCCCCTTACGATTTATTGACTTTAACCGCCCATTCACCTCTCATCACAACAGAGAAAATATGAGGTGAAAGCAGAAATCACATACCGGACATATGACTAAAATTAGGCTATACTACTTATGAACGGATATTTGTCGTTGAGCTCCCGGTCAATGCTCTTTAATTGGTCTTGAGTCTCTTTGAGCTTTTTATCAAAGACTTGGATCTCTTTGGCTTCATTTTGAAGGTGAAGGTCGAGTTTGCTGAAAATTTCTTCTACTTTGACTTTCAGATGGTCGATGTATTCCACGAGTTTTGTCTGTAGAGTATGATCCAGCTTGTTTCGGTTTTCTTGTATACTTTCTCTGTAAGTGCGCATTATTTTACGGCGATTGAAGCCGAGCGTTCCTCCCGCGAATAGAATTCCTAAGGTGGTGAGTATCCCTCCGGTGATGTCAAATACATATCCATGCGTCAATGCCGTAATCATCGCACCTACGACAGCCAATCCCGTGCCCTTGGCGACATTGGGGGCGAGTTGGTAGTCTTTAGACAGGACCGATTCGTCGTAGAAATTGGAACTGTCCGTTACAAATTGACGGAAAGTCTCATTCATGTTGTCCAAGACTTGATAACGCCGTTCGGCAATGGCACTAAAGACTTCACTGTCGTTTTTGAGGATGGACGTGCTGTTTTTGATTTTGAGTTCGAGAAGTTGCACCATGGTTTGGATGTCGTTGGTGACGTCTTTGATGCCGTTGTTGAGTTCTTTTGACAAGCCTTCATTTAGCTGTTTCCCCAGATCCGTAGTGAAAGTCCTCATCCATTCTTTCAGGTCGTATTTTTTGCCCAATACTGACATGACCGAGCGCTTGAGAACTTGCAGGAATCCGAGTTCGGCAGCGAGCTCCTCTTCTTTTGTCGTCGTGATTTGATCGTAATGGCGGAGTAGGTTTTGGATGAGTTGGTTGACTTTTCTGACCGCTTGGTCCCGGTGTTTGTTGAGATGTTCATGCACTTCTTTTTGAAATTGGCGGTCCACTTCATACTGTTTTTTTCGGAGGTCCAGCCCTTCTGCAAGGGTATTGCCGATATTTTCCAGCGTCGTCAGGCTGTTGGATAGCTTCAAGACGGCCGCCTTGCCTCCCGTAATATGGGACTGTATAAAATCCCGAAGCTCCTTGAAGCCACTGCCGGGTTGCCCCTCCAACTCCTGTAGAGCAGATACGGCAAAAACGACGGGTTGGGAAATGTCATATTTCTTTGCTTGTTCGACCACTCCCCGGATGTTGATCTCCAAATCTCCCTCCTTCATCAAATCCTTTTGTTGTAGGACGAAGATGACTTTTTTTGTCCATTCTCCCCGTATGAGTTTTAAGAATTCCCATGCACTTTGTCGATAGGGATTCTTGGCTTCAAATACAAAGACGATGAGATCGGCTGCCGGGATAAACTGTTCTGTAATCTCCTGATGGTGCTCGATAATGGTATTGGTGCCGGGGGTGTCCACAACGGTAAACTCCTTGAGTATTTCCTCCGGAAAAAAGATCTTTTTGAGGTAGGGATTGATTGTGACTTCTTTGTGTTCCGGTCCATATACGATTTGCTGGATCGTATCTGTCATGGGAGATGGCGCGACCTTGCATATCTCATGCTCCGCTTTGAGCAATGCGTTGATAAAACTGCTTTTGCCGCTCTTTACTTCCCCTACAATTACGAAGAGATAGGGCTCCGATAGGTGCAACCGCAGCTCACTAATGGTCTTAGCCAAATCCGTGTTGTCCGCATCTGCGGTCAAATCTTGTAATCTATGTGCAATATCCCCGATTATCGAGCGGTAGGTCTCGATCTCACTTTGGACAAGAGGCGAAGAAACTGGTAATGTCATGTTGTATCTTGTTTTGTGTCGTAAAGGTAACGCATAAACCCGGTATCCGTTTTTTCTTTGGCACTTTTTCATTTACCCCAAGGATGGTATTGCCATGTCAGAACTGCTCCAAGATAGAGTAATGGAACAGTCCTGATAGGGGGCGCTTCTGGTATGAAATGGTGGATTTTGTACAGAAAGGCCGGTCTAAGTGGAAATATTTGTCCTTCCAAATTTTCTAATATGAGTCAAGAACCGCTGAGTATTCATTCAGCCTATTGAAGTGTAGTGCGGTGTCCGGTGATGTATGGAGTGACTTGTCCATTATTATTGCTCCGGTAACAAGGTTTATTCATTAATAACCTAATTATTCCCCAAAAATCGAGACACACAAACAGGAGATACCCACAGTTAAACCGTGGGTTTAGGGGAATAGAGATTATTTTGCAATGGTTTTAACCATTTTATCATGTAGATAAGTAGAGTAAATTTTATGCTCATTTCATATACAAAAAAATTATATCCATTCTGCGGTATCAATCATGTGCTTTGTCATATATTTGCGCAACCTTAGAAACTATGCCAAAAAGAAACGATATCCGCTCCGTGCTGATCATAGGCTCCGGCCCGATTATTATCGGCCAGGCCTGCGAATTTGACTATTCCGGCTCCCAAGCTGCCAGAGCCCTCAAGGAAGAGGGCATCGAAGTCTCCCTCATTAATTCCAATCCGGCGACGATTATGACCGATCGCGTTATTGCCGACCATATCTACCTCTTGCCGCTGACTCCGGAAAGTATCGAGCAGATTCTTCAGGAGCGTAAGATCGATGCTGTCCTGCCTACCATGGGTGGACAGACCGCACTCAATTTGACGATTGAGACGAGTAAACTGGGGATTTGGGATAAATATGGAGTCGAACTCATCGGCGTGGACCTCGAGGCCATCGAGTTGACGGAGAACCGCGAAGCTTTCCGCCAACATGTCATCGACCTCGGCATGCAGGTGGCGCCTTCGCGCATCGCCAACTCCTTTCTCGAAGGGAAAGAGGCCGCACAAGAGATCGGTTATCCGTTGGTCATCCGTCCGTCTTATACCCTCGGAGGAACAGGTGGGAAGTTTGTTCATACCAAGGAGGAATTTAGCGATGCGCTGACCAATGGCCTCAATGCTTCACCCACCCACGAAGTGCTGATAGAGAAAGCCATTTTCGGATGGAAGGAATACGAACTCGAATTGCTCCGGGATGACAATGACAACGTGGTCATCATCTGTACGGTGGAGAATATGGATCCCATGGGGATTCATACCGGGGACAGCATTACGGTGGCACCGGCCATGACCCTTTCGGATACGGCTTTCCAACGCATGCGCAATGACGCTATCACGCTCATGCGCTCCTTGGGTAATTTTGCCGGTGGGTGCAATGTCCAGTTCGCCCTCCACAGCGAGACGGAGGAACTGATTCCCATCGAAATCAACCCGCGTGTTTCCCGGTCCTCCGCCCTGGCAAGTAAGGCGACAGGGTATCCCATCGCTAAGGTTGCGGCTAAGCTGGCTATAGGCTACCGTCTGGATGAACTAAGCAATCAGATAACGGGGTCTACCAGTGCTTTTTTTGAGCCCACCCTGGATTACGTCATCGTTAAAATGCCGCGTTGGAATTTCGAAAAATTTCATGGCTCGGACACGACCCTCGGCCTTCAAATGAAGTCTGTCGGAGAGGTCATGGCCATAGGAAGAAGCTTTATCGAGGCCCTCCAAAAGGCGTGTCAGTCCCTCGAGAATAACCGGGCCGGACTCGGTGCAGATAAGAAAGAATGGATCCGAACAGAGGATATCCTGCAGCGTCTCAAAGTGGCGGGCGATGACCGGGTGTTCCGGATAAAAGATGCTCTGCGACTGGGAGTACCGGTCAAGTCCGTGTGTAAGTTGACCGGGATAGACCCTTGGTATATCAATCAAATAAAGGAGCTGGTTAAAGTGGAGCTTGATATAGGGCGGTACAATTTGCCTGAGGATATCCCAAGGGATTTTAAGATGAGGATTAAGCAACTCGGATACAGCAATGAGCAGATAGCATGGCTGATGCGTGTCAAAGAAGCGGATGTGCAAAAGGCTTTTCATGCGGACGGTATCCGTCGTGTATATAAAATGGTGGACACCTGTGCAGGAGAATTTCCCGCTCAAACGCCGTATTTTTATTCGACCTTTGATATGGAGAACGAAAGTATTCCGTCGGATAAGAAAAAAGTCCTCGTACTCGGTGCCGGGCCCAACAGGATAGGGCAGGGGATCGAGTTTGATTACTGCTGTGTGCATGGCCTTTTGGCTGCTAAAGAAGTGGGGATGGAGTCTATTATGCTCAACTGTAATCCCGAGACGGTGAGTACAGATTTTGATATGGCGGATAAGCTGTATTTCGAACCCGTATTCTGGGAACACCTCAAAGACATCATCGACCTCGAAAAGCCCGATGGCGTCATCGTACAATTGGGTGGACAGACCGCATTAAAGTTGGCAGAAAACCTGAGGGATAATGACATCCCTATCTTTGGTACCTCCTACGAGGCATTGGATCTTGCAGAGGACCGAGGGCGTTTTTCCGATTTATTGAAAGAGTTGGACATCCCTTATCCCAAGTATGGTGTAGCGGAAGATGTGGAGACCGCCCTGGATATTGCCCGGGAAGTTGGGTATCCGGTACTGATAAGACCGAGTTATGTGTTGGGCGGACAGCGCATGAAGATCGTCATCAACGACGAGGAGCTCGAGCAGCATGTCTTGCAAATATTTAAGCATATGCCCGGCAATGTGGTGCTCATCGACCAGTTTTTAGAGCGGGCGCATGAAGCGGAGATTGACGCGATTTGTGACGGTGATGAGGTGCATATCATGGGAGTCATGGAGCATATCGAACCTGCAGGTATTCACTCGGGAGATAGCTCGGCCGTGTTGCCGCCCTATAGTATTTCGGATGAGATGATTGAGGTGATGGAGGAATACGCCAGGAAAATGGCTTTTGCCCTTGGGATTCGGGGATTGATGAACATACAGTTTGCCGTCAAGGATGATCAAGTGTATATCATCGAAGCCAATCCACGCGCTTCACGGACCACTCCGTTTATCGCTAAGAGCTATGGCGTGCCTTACCTCAATATCGCTACAAAAGTGATGCTGGGGACACATAAATTGAAAGACTTTAAGATGGAGAAAAAGCTCGAAGGATATGCCATAAAGGTACCGGCATTCTCCTTTGACAAATTTCCCAATGTCGATAAGCGACTGGGGCCGGAGATGAAATCCACCGGAGAGGAGATACGGTTTATTAAGGACTTAAAGGATCCGTTCTTCCGCGAACTCGAACGCAATCGCTACATGTTCCTCAATCAATAATGCGCCCGAAGCGCACCCAATTCTTACGAGATGTGGACTTATCTTTTGCTCTTTTGGTGGTCTTTTTTGGCGGCCACTATCCTACCACTTTCGGTAGAGGCCTACTTCGTTTATGCCGTCACGAAGTATGAGTCGTGGGTGTTACCCACTCTCGTCGCAGGATTGGGTAATGTGCTGGGGTCATTGACCGTATTTTATCTCGGTTGGAAGGGAGGAGAATTGGCCCTGCGTAAACTCTCCGGCAAGAACAAACAACGCTATGAGAAAGCCGCCCGGCTCTTTCATAAATATGGAGCCTTTGTGTTGATTCTGGCATGGGTGCCGCTTTTAGGCGATGTGCTGGTCGGAATAGCCGGCGGATTGAAGGCTCCGGTTGGCCCTTCGATTTTTTGGATATCCGTGGGGAAATTCGGGCGCTTTGTCTTGTTGGGCTGGATAACACTGGGATGGATATGAGGGAGGGGCAACGG
>Ga0256832_1001612_pt1 | contig 15362 bp, 11 predicted proteins | sample 134614metaG_FD_190534 | JGI IMG/M metagenome (GOLD analysis project Ga0256832, IMG submission 190534) | Hydrothermal vent microbial communities from Lau Basin, Pacific Ocean - 134-614 | ecosystem: Environmental > Aquatic > Marine > Hydrothermal vents | place: Pacific Ocean: Lau Basin | collected...
CCCGCCCGAGGGCCGGAACGAAAACCGCGCCCGCACCCCGGCGACCTCAGCCCAGCCGTGAAGCCGCTCCCCGGGGGCGAGCGCCCCCTCGACGCGGCCGGCGCCGTTCACCCCGAAGGCGGCGAGGAGCTTTCCCAGGTCGAGCCCCTCGGTGTAAAGGCCGCCGTTTTCCCAACTAAGCCGCCCGCCGGGCATGTCGAGCGCCACCCGCGGCGCCGGGTCCCCCTCGACCCTCCCCCGCCCCTCGCCCTTTGGCAGGGCGAGGGTGAGGTCGGCCGCATAGCGCACCCCCTCCCCCCGGACCGGGCCATGGATTCGGATCTCCCCCTGGCCAAAGTCGAGCGCGCCCGCGTAGCGAAGCCCCTTGCCCTGAAGGCGCAGGGGGCCCTCAAGCTGCCAGGCGTCACCGGAAAGCGAAAACCGCCAGGGCTTTTCGCCGAAGTAGGGTAGTCGGTAGCTCCCTTTCCCCTCAGCAGAAAGCACGCCCTCCCGAAAACGCAGCGAGAGCCGCCCCGGCAGGGCGCTGAGCTTGGACTCGGCCGCAAAGGCCAGGGACGCCCGCCTCGGGTCCAGCTCGCCCGTGCCGGCGAGGTAGGGCCCAGAGAGATCAAGCCGCCAGCGGCCCCGGCCGGCGAGACGCATACGACCGTAAGGGCTAATAAGCGCCAGATCGGCGAGCGCCTTTTCGGTGTCGAGCGTTCCCGAGAGCCGAACCGGGACCCCGAGCGCCCCCAGGTCAAAGCCCCGGGCCTCCAGGCGAAAGCCCCTCGGCGTGGCGGCGAGCTCGAGCGGCCCCTTCGAGATCAGCCGGCCCGCGACCCGGTACGCTGTCCCCTGCCCCGAAAAGCGTAGGCTCCCCTCAACACTGGAAAAGGCCAGGGTCCCGCGATAGCGCTTGGCGAAGAGATCAGCCGTGCCCGCGAGCCGTACGCCGAGCCGCCCCTTCGCCAACGCCCCTTCCAGGGAAAGCGCCCGCCAGGGGCCGACGGCCCTGAGCGAGACCCCCTCACCTTGAAGCCGGAGCGTACCCCCGCGGGCGTTCCCCCGTGCCTCAAGCGCCAGCGGCTCGCCAAAGAGCGAAAGGGGCAGGCGGACCTGCCCCTCGCCCCGGGCGAGGTCCAGCGTGCCCTCGGGGAAAAGCACCTTCAGGCCCCGCACCCGCACCGGCAGGCGGTCTAAAGCCAGAGGTCCGGCGCGGTAAGGCCCAAGGCTTCCGTCCAGCCGGGGATCGGGCCAGGCCCGGCCGGCCAGCGCCAGCACCCCCTGGCTCCTTAGCGCAAGCGCCCCGCCCCGGCCCTTCAGGTGGGCCCGGATGTCCGGGGGCAGCGTGAGGTCGAGGTCGCCGAAAAAGCGCGTGCCCCGCATCAGGAGCTCGCCTTCAAGCCGCACCCCGGCGTGGGCCAGCCGGCCGCGGAAGAAGTAGCCGCCGTTTTCGTAGCCAAAAATGGCCTCGTCGGCATAGACCTTCAGGCCACCGGGGCCGGCCTGGCCGCGAAGCTTGAGGCCAAAAAGCGAGCCGGAAAACCGGGTACCCTTCCCCGCAAGCCCGCCCTCCAAGCTCCCCGCGCTTCCATAGAGCCGCCAGTCGCCCTGCCAGGCGCCATTCCGGTAGCGCGCGTCGGCGTCAAGCAAAAGCCCCCCGAGAAGGTCCAGCGGCAGCTTGGCAAGGCGAAGGGAAAACCCCTCGCCATCGAGCCGGGCATCCCCGTAGGCGGTCTTGAAGGTAAAGCCGGCCGCGTTCTGGGCCAGGGCAATGGGCAGGGTGATGGCCGGGGCGGCGTAGGTCAGCTTCCCGGAAAGGCGCCCCTGGTAGACCCCCTCGCCCCGGAGCACGCCGTAGAGCAGCGGCGTGGCGCGAAGGCGCCAGCGGATCGCGTCATAAGGGCCCGAGAGTTCGAGGGGGCCAAGCCCCCCCGAGACCCCCGACCGGCGCCCCTCGAGCCGCCCGGAGAGGTCGAGCGGGCGAAAGAGGGGCAGGTGCACGCCGGGGCTTTTGCTCACCACCCACCAGGCGTCGTTGTTAAAGGCGTAGCGCAGCCGGGACCGCCCCTCGAACGGGTTCGGCCAGACGTACACCCCCTCGCCCTCTCCGCTGGGGCCCCGACCGGCGAGGGCGAGGCGGCTGCCGCGGTCGTCCACGTAGCGAAGCCAAAAGCGTTCGCCGCGGATCTTTGCGGTGAGGGTCGCCTCGCGGTCATAGAAGTGGCCAAAAACGCGGCCATCGAGCCAGAAGGCACCGTCAAACCCGAGCGTGCCCCGGAGGGCGAGCTTCTGCCCCAGCAGCACCGGCGCCCCTTGATAGCGGCCCTCGACCCGGGGCGCCTCCCAGCCGCTTACGCGGAGCTCGAGCCGCCCCCGGCCGTCCACCGGCAGCGCGGCGCCGAAGTGGCGGGCGAGCGCGGCCAGCTCGGGCTCGGCCACCACCGAAAAGTCGTAGCGCTCGGCGCGGGTGTCCACGACCCCGGCAGCACGCACCGGCCCGTTCAACCCCCGGCCCTCAAGGTCCACCTCCACTCGGTCGTCCGAAAAGCGCACCCGGCCCCCGACGCCGTCAAGGTCAAAGCCCACCACGCGGCCCCGCGCGTCCTTGACCTCGGCCTCGACCCGGGGCGGGCCGTCGAAGCGAAAGACGCCCGTCACCCGCCCGGCCGCGAGCTCGGGGTACCAGTAGCGGGCGATCTTTAGATCGGCGTCGAAGCGGAACGTGCTTTGCTTCAGGTCGAGCGTGCCCTGGCCGGCGCCGTCCGCGGTCACAAACCGCACCCGGTAGGGCCCCCGGCCAGAAAGGCGCAGGCTAACCTCGGGCAGGGCCCAGTCCCGCACCTCGGCGAGCGCGACGCGCACGTTGTCAAGCCGAAGGTCCAAAAGAACCGGTTCCACCGGCGGCGGCTCGGCGGCCCCGCCCTCGAAAAAGAGCGCCTTCCAGCTGGTGGTGATCGCCCCGTCCTCGACCGCGAGCGAGACCGGAAGCCGCCGGGAGAAAAGCCCGAGTAAGTTGTAAGAAACCCTGAGGCGGCGCGCCCTGAGCCGGCCCTCGGGGGTCTTGAGCACGACCCCGTCCAGGGTGAGGCCTAGCGGCAGATAGCCCTTCACCCGCGCCACCTCCCCTTCGATGCCAAGCCGGTCGAGCGTCAACAGCACCACCGGCTTGAGCACGAAGGGGAGGCCGGGCAGGATGAGAAGGACGATCAGTAGCAGGAAAAGAAGGCGCCGCACCCTAGCCCAGCTTACGGCCGGCGCGCATGTAATGGATTAGGGTAAAGGGGTATGAGGCGGCGCATCGTGGCTCTGGTCAGCGGACGCGTGCAGGGCGTGGGCTACCGCGCCTTCGCCCGGAGGAAGGCCGAGGAGCTCGGGCTATCCGGCTACGCCGAGAACCTCCCCGACGGCCGCGTCGAGGTGGTCGCCGAGGGGGACGAGGAGGACCTCAGGCTCTTTATCGAGTTTCTCAAGCGCGGCCCCCGGCTGGCCCAGGTCGAGGCCATCGAGGTGACCTGGGGCGAGCCCGCGGGCCTAAAGGGGTTTCATGTCTACTGAGGTGCCGGTCCTCGATCAGGGCTTCGTCCGGCTCGTGGACGTGATGGGCGACGACGCCGCCATCGTCCAGGCGGCACGGGTGTCCTACGGGAAGGGGACCAAGAGCCTCCGCGAGGACGCCGCTTTGATCGACTACCTGATGCGCCACCGGCACACCAGCCCCTTCGAGATGGTGGAGTTCAAGTTCCACGTGCGGGCGCCGATCTTCGTGGTGCGGCAGTGGTTTCGCCACCGCACCGCGAGCGTTAACGAGGTCTCGGCCCGCTACTCGGTGCTCGAGGACCGCTTTTATTCCCCCGCCGACTGGCGCTTCCAGGCCCGGGATAAAAAGCAGGGCTCCGAGGGCCGCTTTCAAAGCCCCGAGGCCGACGCCGCGCTTGAAGGCGCCTACCACGCCGCCTACGAGGCCTACGAAAAGCTCCTGGCGATGGGCGTGGCCCGGGAGGAAGCTAGGGTCGTGCTCCCGGTGGGGATCTATACCGAGTTCTACTGGAAGCAGGACTTGCATAACCTTTTCCACTTTCTAAAGCTCCGGCTCGACGCCCACGCCCAGGAGGAGATCCGCGCCTATGCCCGGGCGATCGCGGGGATCGTGAGAGCCCACGTCCCCCTCGCCTGGGCCGCCTTCGAGGAGCACGTGCTTGCAGGCGCAAGCCTCTCAAAGACCGAGCGCGAGGTACTGGCCGAGCTCCTCGACGAAAAGGCCTACGAAAAGGCCCTGAAGGCGCGGGGCCTTCGCAAGAGCCGGATCCGCGAGGCACTTAAAAAGCTCTTTCCCGGCGAATAGCGCTACTCGGTGCTCACCGCCTGGTCCTCCTGGGCCTTTTGGGGGACCAGCATCAAGAAGTTCTCCGCCGGCCGCGCCGCCAGGAGGGCGATTTTGTCGGCCCGCTCGTGCCGCTCCTCGGCGCGGAGGATGGCCTCGTAGCGGCCGAGGAGCTCGCGCACGTCGGCCTCGCCGGCGGCGTCCAGGGGCAAAAGCTCCACCCGCGCCCCCTTCGCCAGCCGGCGGCGGTAGGCGGCGGCGTCAAGCCCCATCTCCGGCCAGTGGCGGAGGTAGACCCGGCCCCCGGTCATGCCGCTCGCCATCCAGGGACCGGGGTCGCCGAGCACCACCGCCCGGCCACGGGTCATGTACTCGAAGGCAAACCCCTTGAGGTTGGCGCGGGCGGCGAGGTTCCCGAGCTCGTCGGCGAGCGGGCGCTCGGGCTCGCCGGCAAGCACCACGTCGGCGCCGGAAAGGCGCACGCAGCAGCGGCTGTCGGCGTGCCCCTCGACGACAAAAAACCCCGCGATGGCGCCGTAGGCGAAGGACTTGCCGACCGAGCCGTCCACGTAGACGCCGTAGGGGTTCTTCCCCTTGAGCACCAGCACCTCGCCGCCATAGGCGCCCTTACCCACGCCGTCCTGGGCGCCGCCCTCGACGACGATCCGCACCGGCGCCAGGTTGAAGGCCCCAAGGCCGTTCCCGGCGACGCTGCCGGCGTCGAAGCGAAGCTCCACCTCGGCTTCAAAGGGCTTGTTGATTAGCCGCTTTCGGGCCAGGGCGCCGGCGAGGTGGGTGCCGAGCGCCCGGTCCGCCGAGCCCACAGGCCCCTCTTGGAAGATCAGCGTGCGCTCGCCACGCGCGTAGGCGGCCTCGACCACCTCGGTGACCGCCCGGGTAAGGGTATTGAGGGGACGCCGCAGGATGCGAGCTCCCCGGTCCGCGAGCCAGGCCGGGGGCTCGACCGGGGCGAAAAGGCGATCAAGCGCGAGCTCCAGGGGCCGACCGGGCTTTAGTAGCTCCGCCCGCCCCACCAGGTCCTCGAGCCGCTCGGCCCCGAGCGCCGCCACGTGGGCGCGGAGCTCCTCCCCCATGCCGGAGTAAAAGCGCACCAGGTGCTCGACCGCGGGCTCGAAGACCCGGGGAACGAAGCGCTTCAGCCCCAGTGCCCGGGCCTCGGCCTCATCCTCGATCTGGGTGGCGATGCCGACGTGACAGGTGTTGTACTGGCAGCCGCGGCAGATGGTGCAGCCGATGGCCACCATGCTCAACGTGCCAAAGCCCACCCGGTTGGCCCCTAAAAGCACCATGCGGAGCACGTCGTAGGCGGTCTTCAGGCCGCCGTCCGCCCAGATCTCGACGCGGTCCCTAAGCCCGCTTTCCACCAGCGCCCGGTGGGCCTCGCGGACGCCGTACTCGATCGGCAGCCCGGCGTACTTCAGGGCGTGCTCGCGGGCCGCCCCGGTCCCGCCCTCGAAGCCGGAGAGGGTGATCACATCGGCGCCCGCCTTGGCGATGCCCACGGCGATGGTCCCGATCCCCGGGATCACCGGCACCTTAACCGCGACCTTGGCCTCGGGGTTCACGGTCTTGAGCTCCTCGACGAGCTGGGCGAGGTCCTCGATCGAGTAGAGGTCGTGGTTGTTGGAAGGGCTGATCAGGTCCACGCCGGGCACGGCGTTGCGGGCGGCGGCCACCTTGGCGGTGACCTTCTTGCCCGGCAGGTGGCCGCCCTCGCCGGGCTTGGCGCCCTGGCCAATCTTGATCTCGATCACCGCCGCCGAGTTCAGCATCAACGCGTGAACGCCGAACCGGCCCGAGGCCACCTGCTGCCCCCGCCAGCGGTTGTACTTGCCAAGGAGGTCCGGGATCTCGCCGCCCTCGCCGTTCATGGCCAGCATGTTCAGCCGCCGCGCCGCCTCGACGTAGGCGCGGAAGGCGACCTCGCCCTGGGACCCAAAGCTCATGGCGCTGATCACGAAGGGCAGGGAGTGGCCACCGACGGAGAGGTCCACGGCCTCGGGATCCACCGGCGGCGGGGTCTCGGGGAAGTCCACCTCCAATAGCTGCCGCACCGCCACCGGGGCCTCGTGCTCCAGGGCCCGCACCTTGGCCTCGTAGTCGGAGAAGGGGGCCTTCCCGGCGGCCACCTGCTGGGCGGCCTTGTAGATCCGGGGGTTGAACCGGGGCTCCCGCGGCGGCCGGGGCCTTTCTTCGCTCAGCTTGGCCTGCCGGTCGAGCAGGGTGCGCTCGAGCTCCAAGAGGCCGTAGCCGCGCGCCTCGTCACCCCAGAGGTTGGGGGTGCCGAAGACCTCGGCAAGCTCCGCTTTGAGACCGATCGAGGCGAAGATGCGGCCGTAGCCCCTAAGCTCGTGGATGCCCATGGTGCTCATCACCTTCTCGATGCCCTTCTTGAGCCCATCGAGCAGGTTCAAGAGCCCGGCCTCGCCGCCCAGCGCCAGCGCCTCGGCCTGCATCAGCCAGGGGGCGACGGCATCGGCCCCAAGCCCGAGCGCCAGCATCACGTCGTGCAGGTTGCGAAGCCCGCCCGAGGCCAAGAGCAAGGAGGTCCGCCGCCGGAGGGCGATGCCCGCCTCGTCCCGGGCCTCGGTCAGGGCCCGCCCCACCCAGGCGAGCGCCAGGTGGGCGTCGACCCAGGGGTCCTTGGTAAAGGCCTCGCGGTCGCTGAGGACGATCAGCTCGACCCCCTCGCGCACCGCCGCCACCGCCGCCTCGCCGAGGCGCCGGAGGCCAGCGGCGAGGCCCTCCTCGACGCTGAAGGTAAGGGGCAAAACCACCGTCCTGAGCCGTTCTTTGAGATCCTCGAGGGTCAGCGTGCCGCGGCCCCGGGCGAGGTCCGGGATCGTCGGCAGGCTCCCCTCCAGCACCACCGGCAGCAAGAGCTCAAGCGTGGTCCCGCCGCCCCGGCCGTCGGGCAGGGGCCGCCGCCCGAGCACGGTGCGGGTGGAGAAGTGCTCCACCTCCCGTTCCCGGTCAAGGGCGGGGTTGGTGACCACGGCCACGGTTTCCTTGAAAAACTCCGCAAGGTTGGGCTTCTCCTCGCGCAGGGCGGCCAGGGGCGCGTCCCAACCCAGGCTGCCCACCGGCTCCCGGCCGCTCTCGACCAGGGCCTTCAGGTAGCCGTCGTCCCAGCGCTCCCAGCCAAAGGCCAGCTTCAGGCCCAGCGAGGGGGGCGCGGCGCTCTTGCCGGTGGCCCCGGTGGCGCCCCCGGAAAGCCCCGGCGCCTCCCCCGGGCCGGCCAGGTGCCGCCGGGCGCCCTCGAAGAAGACGCCCTTTCGCGTCGCCGCCTCCAGCACCCGCCGCTGGTGCCGGGCATAGGGGAAAAGCCTCGCGCCCTCGGGGATGAGCCGCACGTAAATCCGCTCCCCCGGGGCCAGGGGCCGCGGCTCCCGGACGAAGTCCTCGGCGCTGAAGACGCCGCGCTCGGAGGAGAAGACGTAAGCGCCCCCGGTCTCCACAAACCAAAGCGGACGCAGCCCCATGGCGTCGGTGATGAAGGCCGCCTCCTCTCCCTGGCGGAGCACCAGCGCCGCCGGCCCCTGGGCAAGGGGCCCCAGCATCTGACGGAAGCCGATGTAGAGGTCCTTGAGCGCGTTGGAGTAGTGGTGGATCTCGCCCAGGATGGGGGGAAAGAGCAGGTCCACGGCCTCCGCCAGCGAGCGGCCGAAGCGGAAGATCAGCGCCGAGAGCAACCGGTTTAGGTCCTCGGAATCGGAGCCGCCGGAAAGCGGCACACCGAGCTGCTGCATCTCCCGGCGCAGGCGCTCGATGGTGTTGATCTCGCCATTGTGGGCGAGCAGGGAAAAGGGCTGCACCTGGGGGAAGGTGGAGGCGGTGTTGGTTGAGTAGCGGTTGTGGCCGAGGACGATCCGGGTCTTGAACTCGGGGCGGGCGAGCTCGGGGTAGTAGCGCTTTAGGATCTCCGCCGAGCCCCGCACCTTGTAGACCACGCTGTGCGTGGAGAGCGAGGCCACGTGCACCGAATGCCGCGCCTCCAGCGCCAGCGCGAGCTCAAAGAGGGCGCCGTCGCCCCCCTCGGAGAGCCCCGCGATCTGCAGGAAGAAGGGCTCGGTACGCCGCCCCACCGGCCCCAGCACCCGGGACTGGGTCTCCCCCAGCCCCTCGTAGAGCAGCTGCACCCCCCGCTTTGCACCCAAGAGGCGAAGGGTGTCGAGCACCTCGGGCCGCTCGGCCGCCGCCTCCCGGGGCAGGAAAAGGTGCCCGACGAAAAACCGCGGGTTCTGGGTAAGGTCGGGGTCGAGCCCCGCGGCCTCGAGCTTCGCCGCCCAGAGCGCTCGGGGGATGTCGGTCATCACGCCGGTGCCGTCCCCCTCGCCGAGCACGTTGCCGGCGCGGTGGGCCATGCGGTAAAGCGCCTCCAGCCCCTGGCTCAGGGTTCGGTGCCGGGGGCGGCCGTCCTTCTCGATCAGGGCAATGATGCCGCAGGCATCGTGATCAAAGGCAGCACTGTGGGCGATAGGCATCCCTCCCCCCTCCGCAAGGCTATGCGGAAAGGTGCGAAGATTATACATGCCTTGCGTCTCCGCGTCTACCGACCGAAAGGCGTGGCATGGGGTCATTTTGCCTTGACAGCCGAGAAAGCCCCTCCGTAAGCTGGTTTTGGCACAGCGCTACGTGGGGAGGTAATCGTGGAAACGTTACGTGTATCCGGTAAATCTCGTCCTAACTCGGTGGCCGGCGCCATTGCCGCGCTCTTGCGCACCGCTGGCGAGGTGGAGGTCCAGGCCATTGGCCCCGCCGCCGTCAACCAGGCGGTGAAGGCCATCGCCATTGCCCGCGGCTACATTGCCCCCGACAACCTCGACCTCTACGTCAAACCGGCCTTCGTCAAGCTGGAGCTGGATAACGAGGAGCGGACCGCCTTGCGCTTCACGATCAAGGCGCAGCCGCTCAACTCTTAGGCTCTCGCCCAAATGCCACCCGGCTTTCAGTCCATCTGGAGGCCGGGTGGTAGCTTTAGGGTTCAGGAAGGGAGGGATGGATGTTCGTTTTTGGCCCCTACACCTGGCTGATCTTTCTGCTCTTTCTTGCCACACTGGCCATCCAAGCATGGCTGCAAAACACCTACCAGGCATTTAGCCGGGTCCGAAATCAGCGCGGACTCAGCGGGGCCGAGGCCGCCCGGCTGATCCTGGATAGCGAAAACCTGCACCCGGTCCGGGTCGAACCCGTGCCCGGGGTGCTCACCGACCACTACGATCCCTTGAAGAAGGCGGTGCGGCTCTCCGAGCCCAACTACCAAGGCCAGAGCCTGGCAGCGCTGGCGGTGGCCGCCCACGAGACCGGCCACGCCATCCAGGACGCGCGTCGCTACGTCTGGCTGGTGGTGCGCCACCAGCTCTTGCCGGCGGCCCAGATCGGCTCGAACCTGGGGCCCTGGCTTTTCATCATCGGGTTGATGATCGGGGCCCTGGGCCTCGCCAAGCTGGGGCTCTACCTCTTTGGCGCCGCGGCACTCTTTCAGCTCGTCACCCTGCCGGTAGAGCTCGACGCCAGCCGACGGGCGCTGATCAAGCTCAAGCAGCTCGGCCTGCTCGGCCCCGAGGAGCTGCCGGCGGCCCGTAAGGTGCTCACCGCCGCCGCCTTTACCTACGTCGCCGCGCTGGCGATGAGCGTCGCCTACCTGATGCAGTACGCGGCTATTCTCGGGGGGCGCGACGACTGAGGCCTCCCCCCGAGCGCTCGCCCTCCGGGTGCTAAGCGCCACCGAGCGCGGGCGCTACCTAGAACCCACCCTGGACTGGGCGCTCAGCCGCAGCCGGCTCTCGGCGCGCGACCGCGCCTTCGCCACCCACCTCAGCTACGGCACCCTGCAACGGCGCCTTTACCTTGACCACGTCCTCGCTCCCCGGCTCAAGTCCCCGGAAATGCTGCCCCTGGCGGTGCGCTGGATCCTCCGGCTGGGCAGCTATGAGCGTTTATTTATGCGCACGCCGGACTACGCCGCCGTACACGCCTGGGTGGAGCTCGCTAAAAAGGAGGCGCCGCGGCTTGCGCCGCTCGTGAACGCCGTACTGCGCCGGGTCGAGGACGACCCCGGTGCCCCAGCGTGGGTCAAGGCCAGCCTGCCCGCGTTCTTGTGGCGGCACTGGGAGGCGTTCTTTGGCGAGATCGATTTCGCTCACGCCTTCAACGAGCCCCCGCCGCTCTGGGTGACTGCCTTCCCCGGCGCTGAGGACGCGCTTTCGGCCGAGGGGGTGCCCTTCGAACCCGGGCCCATTCCGGGCAGCCTGAAGCTCGGCGTGCCCAACCTGCGTGCGCTAGCGGCCTACAAAAAAGGCCTGATCCAGCCCCAGAACCCGGCCTCGCTCTTTGCCGCCCAGCTCGTCGGGGCCCGGCCCGGGGAGCGGGTGCTCGACCTCGCCGGCGGCGCCGGCATCAAGGCCGCCTGGCTCGCCGCAACCGGCGCCCGGGTAGTGAGCTACGACCTGAACCCGAAACGGCAGGCGGCGGGGCAAAAAAACCTTCGCCGGCTCGGGCAGAAGGTGACCTTCAAGACCCACGACCTGCGCCAGCCCCTGGCCGAGACCGCCCCCCGGGTGCTGCTCGACGCCCCCTGCGCCGGCACCGGCACCCTACGCCACCACCCCGAGCTCCGCTACCGGCTCGAGCCCAAGGCCATCCGGGACATGGCCGACCTGCAGCGCCGGCTTCTCGACACCGCCGCGGCCGCGGTCAAGCCCGGCGGGCGATTGGTCTACGCCGTATGCAGCTTGACCGAGGACGAGGGCGAGGCGGCGGTGCGCGACTTCCTAAAAAAGAACCCGGCCTTCACCCCGGAGCCGATCCCCGGCCCCCTGCCCTGGTTAAGAAAAGAGCTCGGGGCCTACGTGCGCCCCGAGCAGGGTCTGGATGGCTTTTACTACGCCCGCTTCAGGCGTGCTCCTCTTCCATCGCCTGGGTGAAGAGGTCGAGCGCAGCGCCCATGAAAAAGCCCACCAGGAAGCCGATCACGAGCTGCGTGTTGGTGATCGTGAACTGGCCAAAGAAGAGGCCGTTGAGCACGAAGGCCAGCACGACGAAGAGAACGAAGATCACGCCCCAGTAAATCAGCATCCGGCTGGTCATAAGCCATCACCTCCCCGCTTCATTGTACCAGTTTCCAGCGAGTACCCCGGGGCGTATCCTCGAGCACCACGCCGAGCTCACGGAGCCGCTCGCGGATGGCGTCCGCCTGTTCGAAGTCGCGGCGGGCCCGGGCCGCCTGGCGAAGCTCGATCAAAAGCTCGATCAAGCCCTCCAAAAGGGGCCCCTCGAGCTTCTCCTCCAGCGCCCGCGGCGGGAAGAGCCCCAGCACCCCCTCCCCCAGTCGGTCAAAGGTCGCGGCCACGCGGGCAAGCGTCGCCCGGCCCACCTCGCCGGCGAGGGCCTTGTTGAGCTCGGGCAAGAAGGCGAAGAAGGCCGCGAGGGCCTCGGGGGTCGCAAGGTCGTCGTTCATCGCCGCGGCGAAGTCGGCCTCCAGCCGCTTCAAAGCTGCCTCCAGGCCTGGGTGCTCGCCCTCGGGGGCGGAGTTTAGCCGCCGCCGGACCTCGCGGTAGGCGTTCAAAAGCCGGGCATACCCGCGCTTGGCGGCCTCCAGCCCGGCCTCGGTGAAGTCGGTGACCGAGCGGTAGTGGCTTTGCAGCAGGTAGAACCGCACCACCAGCGGGTCGGCCTTTTCGAAAAGCTCTCGCAGGGTGATGAAGTTGCCGGTGGACTTAGCCATCTTCTCGCCGCCCAGGAGCACGTGGTTGTTGTGCATCCAGTAGCGGGCGAAGGCGTGGCCGGCGGCCTCGGCCTGGGCGATCTCGGCCTCGTGGTGGGGGAACTGGAGGTCGATCCCCCCGCCGTGGATGTCGAAGCCCTCGCCCAGGTACTTGAGGCTCATCACCGTGCACTCGATGTGCCAACCGGGGAAGCCCTCGCCCCAGGGGCTGGGCCAGCGCATCAAGTGGTCGGGCTCGGCCCGCTTCCAAAGCGCCCAGTCGCGCGGGTCCTCCTTCTCCTCCCGGACCTCGACTCGGGCCCCGGCGGCCTGGTCCTCGAGCCGCCGCCCGGAGAGCTTGCCGTAGTCGGGCCACTTCCTGGCCCGAAAGTAGACCGAGCCCTGCCGCTCGTAGGCGAAGCCGCGGCGGATCAGCTCCTTGGTGAGCTCGATCTGCTCGACGATGTGGCCGGTGGCCCGGGGGGTGATGTCGGGCTTTAGGACGTTCAGCGCCGCCATGTCCTCGAAGTAGCGCCAGAAGTACTTGTCGGCGATCTCCATGGGCTCGAGGCGCTCGATCTTGGCCCGCTTTTGGATCTTATCCTCGCCGGCGTCGGCGTCGTCGGTGAGGTGGCCGACGTCGGTGACGTTGGAGACGTAGCGCACCTTGTAGCCGAGATGCAAGAGCCATCGCCTTAAGGTGTCGAAGCTGACGGCGCTCTTGGCGTGGCCGAGGTGGGCGTCGGAGTAGACGGTGGGCCCGCAGACGTAGATGCCCACGTGCCCCTCGACCCGGGGCCTAAAGGGCTCCTTCTCCTTGGTCATGGTGTTGTAGACGTAAAACTCCACCGCCAGCCTCCCTTCACGAAACGCTCGATTTTCGGGAAGAAAAACCCCACCCTAGCCGCAACAACATCGCTGCGCCGGGCGCCTCATGCCCCGATTTTAGCAGACGCTAAGCGGCCAGGGCCCGCTCCTTCAGGCCCCGCAAGAACATCTCGGCGTTCTCCTGCATCAGCTTTTGCACCAGCTTTTTCAAGAGGCCGCCAAAAATCGGCAGGTTGAGCTCGTAGTCGATCACGAGCCGGACCCGGGTCCCGCCCTCAGCGGGCTCAAAGACCCAGGCGCCCTCGTAGCGGTCGAAGTCCCCTTCAGGGGAGAAAAAGCGGTTCTTTAGCCCCGCGTCGTCCCACTCCTCGACCTCGACCCAGCGCACCCGCTTGCCCATCGCCACCGCCACCCACTCGCTTTGAGTGCGGTCGTCGCTGGACTCGACCACCTTCAGGGTCTCAACGTCCTTGAGGTAGGGCTTCAGGCCCTCGAGATCCTTGGCCAGGCGGTAGACCTCCTCCGGGGGCTTGGGTACGAACACCTCGGCTTCGACGCGTGGCATGCCCTGGTTTTACCCCTCCCCGCCCCCCTCCTGCAAGCGATCCCAGGCCCAAAGCGCGGTCTCCAGGCTGTAGCCGCGGCCGAGGAGAAAGCGGACGGCCCGCTCCTTCTTGCCCAGGAAGCGGGTGCGGCGCTTTTCCAGGAGACGGAGCGCAGCCTCCCGGTCCTCTTCGGGAAGCACCGCTTCCAGGTCGGCCTCGCTTACCCCGCGCTGCTTGAGGTGCCAGCGGAGCTTTCTCGGCCCCCAGCGACCCCGACGAACGCGGACGTAGGTCTCGGCGACGCGGCGGTCGTCGAGGTAGCCCCAGCCCTTGAGGCGCTTGATGGCCGCCTCGACCTCGGGCTCAGGATAGCCGGAAAGCTTTTTCTTAAGCTCGGCCTCGGTGTAGTCGCGGCGGGCGATCAGGGCCAGAGCCCGGCTCAGGGCGCTTTCCATCCCTTGATAGACTACCTCCCGTGCGCGTCTTCGCCCTCGCCGACCCCCACCTCGGAAGCCAGGTGGATAAGCCGATGACCGTCTTCGGCAAGGCCTGGGCCGGGCACCCCGAGGTGCTCTTTTCCCGCTGGCGGGAGACGGTGGGCGAAGACGACCTGGTGATCATCCCCGGCGACATCTCCTGGGCCATGCGGCTGGAGGAGGCGCTGCCCGACCTCATGGCCCTGGCCCGGCTGCCCGGCGTCAAGGTATTGATCCGGGGCAACCACGACTACTGGTGGCCCTCGATCAGCCGCCTTCGCGCCGCCCTGCCCCCGGGCATGGTGGCCCTGCAAAACGACGCCTACGTCTATGGCGGCGTTGCCGTCGCCGGCACCCGCGGCTGGATCACCCCCTTCGACCGCGAGTTCACCGAGCATGACGAGAAGATCTACCGCCGCGAGGCCGAGCGCCTCAAGCTCTCGCTCGCCGACGCCGCCAAAAAACCCCACGAGCACCTGATCGTTGCCCTGCACTACCCCCCTTTTGGCCCCGGCAGCGAGCCCACGCTCTTTACCGAGCTGATCGAAGAGGCGAGACCTGACGCGGTGGTCTATGGCCACCTCCACGGCGCCGACCCCGAGCGGCTGCCGAAAGACTGGAAGGGGATCCCGGTCCACCTCGTCGCTGCCGACGTCCTCGGGTTTCAACCAAAGCTCATCCTGGCGCCCCAAGACGAATGAAGCCGCCCTTGACGGGCGGCTTGCTGGCGGAGGGGGCGGGATTCGAACCCGCGGTACCCTTGCGGGTACACCGGTTTTCGAGACCGGCCCGTTCAACCGCTCCGGCACCCCTCCGAGCGCAAACGGGCGAAAAACCCGGAGAGCAGTTTAGCACTGGCGCCGGCTAGGCGTCCAGGGCGAAGCACGAGGCCCTTCGGGGGCAGGGCGTGCACGCTGAAGGCGCCCGCCTTGAGGTTCTCGGTGCCCCAGACGAGGGTCCGCACCCCCGCCTCCATAAGCGCCCCGTAGCACATCGGGCAGGGCTCCAGGTTGACGACCAGGGTGGCGCCGAAAAGCCGCTTTTCGCCGGTGCTAGCGAGCGCCAACTGGATCGCCAGGAGCTCGGCGTGGGCGGTGGGGTCGCCCTTCTTCTCGACGGCGTTGGTGGCCTCGGCCAGGACCTCGCCGTTTTGCACTACGAGGGCGGCGATCGGGACCTCGCCTCGGCGCCCGGCGGCCCGGGCCAGGGTCAAGACGCGCCGCATCCAGGAAAGCTCCGGGGGCTCGGGGTAAAACCCCGCTACATACACGACCCGCCCCGCCTCACAGGCCAGGGGCCAGGTGGGCCGGAGCTCCGCGGGCACGCCGTGGGCGCGGAAAAGGTCGTCGAGCCGGCCGCCCGTTTTTAGCCGCAGGTCCTTTTGGTAAGCGCAACGGCTGAGCCCACGGGGCAGGGGCGGGGGCTTGGGATCAGGAGGAATCAAAAAGAGCGCCCCGGCGTAGCCCCGCGCCAGGTAGCCGCCG
>Ga0256832_1001613_pt1 | contig 15362 bp, 16 predicted proteins | sample 134614metaG_FD_190534 | JGI IMG/M metagenome (GOLD analysis project Ga0256832, IMG submission 190534) | Hydrothermal vent microbial communities from Lau Basin, Pacific Ocean - 134-614 | ecosystem: Environmental > Aquatic > Marine > Hydrothermal vents | place: Pacific Ocean: Lau Basin | collected...
TCAGCGCGGAATCGACCGCCGTCAGGGTGCGGTAGGTATCCTCGGAAAAGTCCTCGTGACCGGGGGTGTCGAGCAGGTTGACGATGCGCTCCCTGTAGGGGAACTGCATCACCGAGGAAGTGATCGAGATGCCTCGCTCCTTTTCCATTTCCATCCAGTCGGAAGTGGCATGGCGGGCTGCCTTCCGGCCCTTCACGGTACCCGCAAGCTGAATGGCCTTGCCGAACAGCAGCAGTTTCTCGGTAACTGTGGTCTTGCCAGCATCGGGGTGGGAGATGATGGCGAAGGTTCGCCTGCGTGCGACTTCTTGCGGGAGCATACTCATGGTGTTGACAGGGCCAGTTCAGGGAAGCGGGTATTCTAATGTATCCGGGCATTCCCGTCTTTCACCATGAGCATGAATGAATAGCAGCCATGAAGGACTCGATCGACAATACTGTGATTGCCCCGGATAAAGGCAAGAAAGCTAGAAAGAAGGCCAGAGACCTTACGGTTGAGGATTTCTATTTCCTCAAGATCGGGAACATGTGGCGTTACATGAAGACGCAGCATTTCTCGTTCTGGATGATGTGTTGCTATATCTTCTTCGAATATTCACGGCCGCAAGCAATATTCCCTATAATAGATTTTCTTCCTTGGGCGCAGATTTTCATCCTGATGTCACTAGCTGGTGCGATTCTGGATCCCACCGTGCGTTGGGTTTCTCATCCGATGAATGTTTTGATGAATGCGTTCGCGGTTCTGATTTTCCTGTCGAGTATTTATGCTGTTTATCCTGATGTCTCAAAAGAGCACTATATTGATTTCTACGGATGGTTCGTCATCTATTACCTGATTATCACAATTGTCAATACAAGGGAAAGATTCTATATCTTCATGCTGGTAATTATCCTTAGTTCAGCGAAGATCGCGATTGGTACATCATGGTCCTGGATAACAAGGGGGTTCAGTTTTGCTAGCTGGGGATTAATGGGGCCTAAGGGGTATTTTCAGAATTCAGGGGAACTTGCTATTCTTATGCTTTCCCTATTTCCTGTTGCATTTTATTTATATTATTACTTGAATTGCAAGGTCGGAAAACTAGAAAAAACTCTATTGATTTATTTCTGGGTGGCACCGATATTGACAATACTTGGGGCGAGTAGCCGTGGCGCACAGCTTGCATTGGCAGTTCAGTTATTGGTCATGTTCTATAAAAAGATATTTCGTTTCAAGCAATTGGCATTGGTTGGTGTTATGTTATTTTCTGCTTACAGTTTATTACCCGAAGAACAGAAAGCTCGATTCGAAGAAGCTGGGCAGGATAAAACATCCATTCAGAGGAAATTGTACTGGAAACATGGGTATGAAATGATAAAAGAGTATCCATTTCTTGGTATAGGTTTTTTTAATTTTCCGGATTATTATCAAGATCATTTTGGTGTTGATTTGTTATATCCAAAGGCTCAGCTCCCGCATAATATATTTATACAGGTGGGTACAGATGCGGGGGTTATATCATTACTCACCTATGCGGCGATTTTACTGGTCGGTATCTATTTGTCTTTAAAGTTGGGTCTAAGTAATGTTTATAATGAATGTAAGATTTTCATGAAAGGGGTCGCGGTTTCCCTATTGGGGTACGGTATTGCTGGGCAATTCGTATCCGTTGCATATTATCCATTTCTTTGGATTATGGTTTCACTAGTGGTTACTTGTGATGCTACTATATTTTCCAGGCGATTTCGATAGTTTGTTTTAGATGATACTGGTGGGCGTGATTTTTTCTGGATTTTATGCGGGAAAAATAGTGTTTTCTATGTAGATTAATTGAAGGAGCCTCTGATTTATCCATCGATTCTTTGATAATATAGCTATTCACTGACCCACTACTATGGAACGACTTAATGCGCCAACGAACTCTTGCCGAGGAAGGTTTTGAAAAGTGCCGCAAGCCTGCCCGCTGGGAGTGGTTTCTCAGCGAGATGGATCGGGTGATCCCCTGGGCGGAGCTGTCCGCCGTCATTGAGCCGTTCTATCCCAAGGCCGGAGGCCGGGGTCGACCGCCGGTGGGTGTCGAGCGCATGCAGCGCACCCACTTTCTGCAGCACTGGTTCAACCTGTCAGACCCGGCGGTGGAAGAGACGCTGTTGTACGATTCCCGGGCGATGCGTCGCTTTGTGGGCATCGGCCTGGGCCGGGAGCCGGCACAGGACGAGACCACCATCTGCAAGTTCCGGCACCTGCTGGAGAGGTATAATCTGGGTGGTCGGCTGTTTGCGCTGATCGCTCAGTATCTTCAAGAGAACGGCCGAAGGTGAGCACTGGAATGATTGTCGATGCCACGATCATTAGCGCCCCGAGTTTGAACAAGAACTGGAAAGGCCGGCAGGACCCGGAGATGCACCAGACAAAAAAGCAATCAGTGCTACTTCGGCATGAAAGCGCATATTGGCGTGGACAGCAAGATCAAACTGATCCATTCGGTTGCAGCTACACCTGTCAATGTGCATGACAGCCGCAGATCTTCTGTACAGAGACGAGATGCGGGTCTGGGGCGACTCAGCCTATATCGTATAATGTGAAGTCATCCGGAAGCAATCGCCGAATGCGAAGGATTTTGCGCACAAGAAGAGTCATTGCTCGCGGCCACTGACTGAGGCGGATTATACGAGCAACCGAACGAAGTCCCGGGTGCGGACGAAGGTTGAGCACCCGTTTCTGGTGCTCAAGCAGCTCTTTGGTTTTCGCAAGGTGCGCTAACACGGGCTGGACAAGAATGCCAACCTCCTGTTTGTCGCCAGTGGTCTTGTGAATTTGTACCTGGCACGACGGGTTTTGCTGCGATCTACGTAGGGGTAGTGCGCTTGGCGTTTGCGTTTGACACGCAAAACCGCGATCAACGGTAAATTTTATAGATAACCGGCCCAATCAGGGTCACAAACCGGAGCGGTTAGCGTCTTTCTTTTGGATTTCATTGGGTCGATGGCTGTCAGCATGAGTAGATCAGGTATTCCTTAAAATGGTACTCAAATCCGAGGGGACGAGGTGGTCAGCCTCATTCCTATTGCTAAAAAATAACGACTTTCATCACAGTGTTGTGGATAATAGATTCGATCAGGGCTTCCCTATTGGTGGATCATTTATCTATGCTTATCAGTATACCGCCAACGTATGCGGTTTCGCATGTGATTGGCTACATCAAGGGAAAGAACACGATACACATAGCTCGGGTATATGGAGAGGTAGACGAAACTTTGTGGACCAGAACTTTTAAGTACATGGTTATTTTGTATCGAAACTGTGTCGTGACGAAGAACTCTTACAACACTACACAGGCGCTAGGAGCAGGAAGATAAACGATGGGAGCAGAAGGAGTTGTTGCCGTGTCAGCCGTCTTTAGCGGCTTATGAATTGACGCTTTGACCTACTCACAAAACTAAAGCCCCCCCCTCCCCCGGTTTTACCGGGGGATACTTACTTTAGAGATGTAAAATAATGGTAAAAAAATCTTATTTATACAAGCTGTATTCACTTTTGCCTCAAACAGGCAGAAAGAAAATTCTGCTACTGCAGGTTGTATTTTTAATCGCAGCATTAATACAAGTAGCGGGAGTCGCTTCGATAGCGCCATTCGTTGGTGTCGTATCTAACCCTGAACTTATAGAAAACAATGTATTTTTTTTAGGCCTGTATGACCTTTTAAGGTCCAGTACTTATATTGATTTTGTAGTTAAATTTGCTGTTGTGGTAATGGTGGTGATTTTGTTGGGGAATTCAATTTCTGGGTATTCGGTATGGATGTTGAATAAGGTCTCTATCGAGATAGGATTAATCATGCAAACTCGATTTTTGAGTCTGTATCTGGGCAATAATTACGAATATTTTGCAAGCAGAAATAGTGCCGAAATACTCTCTGTAGTCACTCAAGAAATACCGAGGTTTATATACAATGTGCTTCAGCCGATGCTGAATTTAACCTCGCAATTATTTGTTTTTATAGTGATCGTAGTGGTTTTGACTTATGTTGACTATCAGTTGTCTTTAATTAGTATCGCGGTTGTCACTTTTATTTATCTGTTTATTTATATGATGTTGAAGTCAGAATTAATTAAGCACGGACGTATTATAAGCGAAAAAAATGCTGAGAAATTAAAGCGACTAAACGAGTGTTTGGAGGGGGTTAAGCTTGTAAAGCTTAAAGATTTAGAGCAAGTGTATATTGATAACATAAAGATGTTGAACAGGGAGACATTGAACTCATCTGCATTCATAGGGTTGGCTGGTGATATTCCAAGGTTTCTAGTTGAAACGGTGGTTTTTGTGTGTATATTGATCTTGTCTATATATTTAATAAGCAAGTATGGGGAGAGTGGAAAAGTAATGTCTGTTCTTAGTCTGTATGCGATGGCTGGGTATAAATTATTACCTGCTGCGCAGACTATATTTAAGTCTATGTCATTAATAAAAGCTAATGGCGGGGTTGTTGTTGAACTTTTGGAAGAGGTTGAAAATGTAGTGCCTGAGGGGGGCGGGTTGCAAGAGCAGCCTGACAAAAGAGGAAATATTACTTCACGGGTTGATAGTGATGATTATAAGGCTTGGGATCAACAGGATGTTGAATTAAAGCTTAGAGGTATATCTTTTCATTACACAGAAGGAAAAGGCAAGATCCTTGATAACTTTAATCTAGATATACCGGCTAGAGGAATAACGGCAATTATAGGAAAATCTGGATCTGGAAAGAGCACGATTATTGATTTAATACTAGGTCTACTGGAGCCAATTGAAGGTGGTTTATATTATGGCGATATGGCAATAAGTCGTAGTAATTTGCATGCCTGGAAAAGTAGAATTGGGTATGTTCCTCAATCTGTGTATTTAATTGACGGGTCTATACTTGAAAATATTGTTTTTGGGAGTGATTTGGATCATGTCGACTATGAAAGAGTTAAACAAGCAGCATCTATCGCCCAGCTGAACGAATTTGTAGATAGTTTACCGGGAGGATACTTTTATAAAGTTGGTGAAAGGGGTGGGAGCCTTAGTGGAGGTCAAGTTCAGAGAATAGGGTTGGCAAGAGCTTTATACTCAAATCCAGATATATTAGTACTTGATGAGGCAACTAGTGCCCTTGATAATCATACTGAGTCTGAAGTTATGGGAGCTATTAAAAAGATGTCTGAAAATATAATGGTTATAATGGTAGCCCATAGGCTATCGAGTATTCTATGGGCAAATAATATTGTGTATCTAGAAAACGGTAGGGTGGTTTGTCAGGGTGAATTTGATCAGTTAATCGAAAATGTGAGAGATTTCAAGGCATTTATTGATGCTGGAAGAAGAGGCGGTTAGCAGGGGTATTTTTAGGATTCTGCGACATTTCTATAGACTTGATAAGAAAGAGATGATACATGAAGAACGAAATCCAAGCTCTGAGCTGCAACGCATGAAGGAGCTGGAGGTTGAGAACGCCAAGCTCAAGCGCATGTTTGCCCAGGTCACAGGTTAACGTGGCTGCTGACTCGGTCGCCGAAGTGGATTGCCATCTGCGATAGCGTCAGGTTCCAGTTCTGTACCGGATGTGTCCAGCGCTCGGTTGCTCGCATGATACCGGCATAGAGCAACTTGAGTAAGCTGTTTTCATTGGCGAAGCCGCCCTTGGTCTTGGTCAGCTTGCGGAACTGACGATGCACCGCTTCCACCGCATTGGTGGTGTAGATGACCTTCTGCACATAGTCCGGGTATTTGAAGTAGGTCGTCAGGGTGGGCCACTTGTTGCGCCAAGAGGCGATTTTCCTGTTTTCAGACACACCAACCCCTCGTGTGAGATTTCTAATTTCAGGGGAAGCTTACGACCCCACATACTGGGTGGATCGGATTACAGGGGTACGGCCAATTTTGGGGGGAGTGAATAATTCTCAAACCATGATACAATCAATGTAATCTTTAGTACATACGCATCTTCTTAAGGCCTGCGTGCCTTGGGTTACCCCGTAGGCCGCTATCGGGCCCGAGGTCTGATGCGGGAAGCATCTGGGGCCGATACCGCCGGCATTACCGGGTGATGACGGACAGCCGTCATGCCCATCCGGTGCTTTCGAACCGGCTGGCGCGGGATTTACAGTGTCCGCTCCGAACTGGGTATGGGTCTCGGACATCACCTACGTTTGGACCCGCGAGGGCTGGTTGTACCTGGCGGTGGTGATCGACCTGTATGTCCGCAAGGTGGTAGGCTGGTCCATGGGCAAGCGGCTGATCGCTTCTCTGGCCTGTGACGCATTGCGTATGGCGCTGTCGGCCGGAAGCGGGGCAACTGATCCATCATTCGGACCGTGCGTTCAGTATGCCAGCCGGGCCTTTCGGCGCCTGCTCAAGGTCTACGGTATCGAAGGCGGCAGGAGCCGGAAGGGGGACTGCTGGGACAATGCAGTGGTGGAAAGCTTTTATCAGTTTGGATATCAGCAGATTCGTTATCGGAGGCGGGAGAAGAATCGGGTACAAGTGATGACTCTAATGGCAATGACCAACTTGTATTTGCAGTGCCGAGTTCTGTTCGCATGAACATCGTATCATTGCGCCTGAAATACGGCAAACAAGCGAAATGGTAGTCAAATCCGAGGGAACGAGGTGGTTGACCTCATTCCTATTGCAAAAATAACGACTTTCATCGCAATGTTGCAGATAATAGATTCGATCAGATCTTCCTTAGTTAACCCCTCTATTATTGGATAGTTTATCATGAAAATAGTCAGCCTTCTTACCCTGTCATTGGTATTTACTTCATTGCATGCCGATATCCTATTGAGAGACTCGTTTGAATCTGGCGACTTGTCAACAACGAACTCTGAAGGATTTGTATGGACTGATAGAGCGTGGACATACATTGTCACAGAAAATCCCCAGTGTGCAGCGTCATCACCGGGTACGCCAACTATTATTTATGATGGTGCGGTTGTATGCGACACATCTATTTCCCCCTCAGGGGGCGGAAATTGGCGCGCATATACTGGTGACAATAGTCTGCGTGTCTACTATGCAGCTCAGCGAAATATGGCTGAGCAGCGATTTAGTCTGGGGAACGCTCATCCAGATTTGTGGGTAAAACTCACACTCCGCGTCCCGACAAACTTTATCCATCCAGCAGTTAGGCCGTCTAATCGTAAACTGGCAGCGTTCTGGATGGATGGTTATGAAGCAAATGGAGATGGACCGACTATAATCTGGGAGTTTTGGGGCGATGGGAATAACGGCAGCAACCTGGCGTTCCATTACTCTGTTGGTGGTTATACAATTACAGGTTTTCACCGACAGTATACCCCGTTTATCACTTATCCCGACGATCAAGGCAAATGGATTGATCTGATTTTCCACATGAAGGCAGCTTCTGCACGAGGCGCAAACGATGGGGTGATAGAGCTATGGAGGCAAACAGAGGGCAAGCCCCCCAAAAAGCTTCATGAAACTAAGAATGCCGATATCGCCCCGCCTCCAGCTGGGCCAAATGGCTGGTTTGCTGGTTATTTTATGGGTTGGGCAAATAGTGCCTACGATGAAGATACCGAGTGGCTAATAGATGATGTAGTATTTTCTACAACCTCCTTACTACCATCTCCCCCTACTATTAACAAACAATAGCGATACAGCAATAGTTTGTTCAAGGCATTGGCTGGAGTAGCATCGCTTGACTGAGGGTTTATTTGCGACCGTGAATAAGCATTTTCAGCAGCATGGGTTCCAGCTATCCAAGGGCACGATGGTCGATGCCGCGCTGATTACAACCATTAACTGTCCAATCATTGGGGGCCAGCTCTCTGTAACTTCGCCGCTTTGACATAAACACTCCTTTTGTCCACTATTAAGCTTCCTTGTAGTGTCCGCAAAATCGTAGTAGTGGGTTGCCCCTCGAATATTCTGGGCACATATTTGGTCGTAGAGTAAGAACGACAGGAGGTGTCCATAAGCAAGAAGTCATCGGTAAAACGGTGGTCGGCGAAGTGCAAGCAGGAGGTGGTATTGCGGCTTCTGCGAGGCGAAAGTCTGGGTGCGCTGAGCCGGGAGACGGGCCAGCCGTCAGCGGTGCTGTCGGACTGGCGGAATGAGTTTCTGGTAGGCGATGTGGCGACCCTGAGCCGCACTGACGATTCAAAGGTGACTGCCCTGAAAACAAGGGAGCTCAAGCGCGCCAAGCGGCTGCTCGGGAACCTGATGATGGACAAGGAGCTACTGGAGATGCGCATCGCCCGGCACGAGGGCGAGTTCCCTTTTCCGAAGCGGAGGTCGAAGCCGTGAGCCGGGCCTGCTCGGTCTCCGCTCGTCGTGTCTATGGCAAGGCCCGGGTGTGCCGGCTGTGGGGCGCGGCCCGTTCCACTCACTATGCACGGCAGGCAGCTACCGAGTGACCGGTGCAGGTGCAGCGCCGGGGCCGCAAGCCGGTGCTGTCGGACGAGGTCCTGCTGGAGAAGGTCCGCGAGGTACTGAGCGAGGCCGAGGCCCTGGGGTTCCGGTGTGAGGGGTACCACAAGGTCTGGGCGCGGCTCAGGCACTTGGGGGTATCCCGGTTTCGAAGGAGCGGGTGCGGCGCCTGATGCGCGTACAGCCTGCAGGCCCCGCCCCGGATCGGCACCGACCGGAGGGGCGCAGACGCACGAGGGAACGACCATCCTGGAGGGTCCGAACCGGATGTGGAGTACCGATGCCACCCAGATCCCCACTCGTCTGGAGGGCATGGTCACGGTGTTCGTGGCCGTGGATCACTTCGTCGGCGACATGGTCATTATCCATGCCGCTCGGCCCGGGACACGCTTCGAGACGCTGGAGCCGATCCACCTTGGCATCCCGGAACACTTCGGCCCGCTGGCCCAGGGTCCAGGTGTTCGGGGGCTTTACAGTTGAACCCGTCAGTGGGCCGTGACGAAAAGTTGACACGAAACTTCAAAAACACCAGGAGCAGGAAGGCAAGCGACTTGGGCAGATAGAGTTGTTGTGCTAACAGCCGCCTTTAGATAGTCATAAATTCCAATTTGACGACTCACAGAACTATACCCCACCCCGGCTTTGCCGGGGATACTTATTGGACCTCTATAATGTTAACAAGACACCTCAAGCAGTTCGTAAAATATATTATTCGTATCATCTTAATAGTGCCTCGTGCTTTGGAATCAAGGTTTAAGCGCTCTCCCCGTGTAGTGTTTTATTCCCCTGCTTCATTTCAGGCTCAACATTTATATCCCGTAATTCAGCATATAATAGATCAAAATGTGCAGTGGGAATTAGTCTTAATAGGTGATTTTGACTCTAAGTTTGGGGTTTGCTATTACAATCAGCTAAGTGACTTCCCTATTTATAAAACTATAGATATATATATCTCCACAGAAATGGTTTTACCGTGGTGGCTCGATGCAATAAAGATATTCTTTGGCCACGGGGTCGGGCCAAAAATTGATTATCAAGAAAAATACCGAACGAGCGGATTTGATATATCATTCTCACCTTGCCTTCCGATATATAAGGCGCATTTAAAACCTAGAAATAGAAATAAAGCAGAGCCATGCAAAATTGGCCTCCCCGTTTTAGATGCCTATATAAATGGTAGTGTAAAAATAAAAAAATCTTTTATATGCGACTTTTTTCAAGTGCCAACAAATCAACCTATATTAGTTTATGCGCCTTCTTGGAACTCTGATCCAGATCTAAATTCTAACTTTGACGTGATCATTGGAGAATTAAAAAAATGCAAAGGCATGTCACTAATCGTAAGCCCGCATCCAAATTTGCTAACCAATTCAATTAATGGGAGATTATCTGATTTTTGCAGGTATGGTGTGGCAATAAATACGAAATATAGTACTTTAGACTTGTGTGCCGCAGCTGATGTTGTTATAAGCGATATTAGCTCGGTAATGTTTGAGTCTATAGCTATGAAAAAAACTGTTGTATTTGACGGTAATCGTAAAGTATATTCAATGTATGGTGCGGATTATGTGCTAAGTATGGTAGAAGCCAGCTTACCTCGAATTAACTGGGAGGGCGATGTCTGCTGTCAGTTGAAAAAAATTATTGAACAATACAAAGATACTGATGGAGATGAGTTTAGATCAAAATATTTTTTTAACCTTGGTGATAGCACAATGGTGTTTGTGGACTCCATCGAATCAATTCTACATGGTGTTATATCCAAGTCTAACCGATCACCCTCCTAGGGAAGTTCCTACATGAACACAGCCTGCCATGCGAGAAAATAACTAGCGTGAAGTTTTACTATTGAGCGTTTCATGAACCTTGGATCCTGGATAACTTCCGGCCCAAGATGACAAAAAGGCGCACGCTGGGGGGGGTTACGGAAAATGCCGGATGTCGAAATCACAACAGTTTACTGAAGTTGCTCAATGCGGGTACCACTGTGCACATCCCGTGCATAAATGGAATCTGACACTATCACGTATAAAAGTAATATTGTTGTGGCTTTTGTTGAGTCGACAGGCATTTATTTTGTTATTGGTATTTTTAATAATATGTCAAAATCAAATAAATTAAATATAGGGCTAGGTATTTTATCGTGGAATGACCCTGAAAAGTTAAAGCGAACCTTGGCGAGCTATAAATATAGTGGGCTGTTGAATATGGTTTTGGAAAAAAAAATATATTTCCAGGAAGTTGATGAGAAAGATATTGAGATAGCAAGAAAATATGGGCTTGAAGTTTATGGTTCGAAGGAGAATATAGGGATAGGTAAGGGGTTTCTAGAGCTGGCAAGTTCGTTTGAGTCGGATCATATCTTACTTCTAGAGAATGATTGGGTGTCGTTAAGAGGTGAAGAGTTTATTTACGATCATTTATCGAAAGCAATTGGGCTCTTAAATAATGGTATAGACTGTGTGAGAATGAGGCATAAAAATATATATGGATATCCTCATTATTCAGTGACAAGATATAAAGGCAATGAGTTGGATTATTACGATGATTGGATCAAGTTGAGTCACCCTCACTTAATAGATGTTGTGCATTGGATTGAAGATCCCGAGTCTAGATTTAAAGGCAAAATAGAAAAAAATGAAGATTTTTTTGTTGCGTCATCAAGATATGCAAACTGGACAAATAATCCTTGTATATATAAAAGGGAGTTCTATATTGATGTGGTTAGAGATTTTGTCGGGAGGGGGATTGATTTAGAAGAGAATATATCATATTGGTGGGCAAGGTCTGATTTTCGCGTTGCTCAAGGAGACGGAATCTTTTGCCATCTTGATATCAAAAAGCATGGTATTCATGATGGGCAGACGCTACGATGTCTTTTTAAGGTAACCATAAATGAGGTGTTGTATAAACTCATTAATATTGTGCGAGATTAATAAGGGTTTGGGTCATGTTATTTAACATTACATATTTTAAAAAGCGATATAATTTAAGCCAAAATAATGTGCATATTATATCTCTAAGTTGTAACACTGTACCACCACCAAAATATGGAGGTATTGAGCTGGTTATAGCAAATCTTTGTGAGGGTTTAGGGAGTTTGGGCTGTAATGTGATACTTTACTCTCCAGGTGAATGTATAATTAGAGGGGTTAAGCATGTGCAAACATTGAAGCACCCTAGCCCACCGCTCAATCAGGGCGGGAGTGCTAATAATATCGATCACTTGTTGGCAATCAAAGAGCAATTAGTCTGTAATTATAAAAAAGGTGATATTCTTCTCTTTAATCACCCCGAACAGTTTAGGTTTTTAAAAAAAAAACTAGGAGTCCGATTCTTTATCGGCGCAAATTTTTATGAAATTGCTCATTGGTTGGATGTTGGGGTTTATAATAATGTAATTTATCCTTCTAAATCTCTCTACTATGCAATAAAGAAGAGAGGGTGTTTTGTTCCTCATGGGTTGAAATTAAAGTTTTGTATGCAAGAAAAAAGAAGATCTGACAATATGTTTTATGCGGGACGTATAACGCCTGACAAAGGTGTTCATATTGCTGTGCAGTCTGCTGCGCGTCTTGGTGTCAAATTGTTGATAGCGGGACCAAACCCGCATACTGATTTTAGCAAGAAGATTTTATCAAACCCATATGTGGAATATCTTGGAGAATTAAATTATGAAGAGCTATACGAATACTACTCTACGACAAAATGTCATATATACCTGTCGCAATATATTGAGCCGTTTGGTTTAACTATTATAGAGGCGCTTGCGGCAGGATCACCTGTGATTACCACAGGAAAAGGTGGTACAGGAGAAATAGTCTCACATGGGGTTAATGGCTTTTATGCTGATAGTGTTGATGGGGTGGTCTCTAGTTACAAAAAGATTGGAAAGTTAAGTTCCCATGATTGTTCGGAGTCCGTAAGAAAATATTCTGTCAGAAGAATGTCAAAAGGATATTTAGATATTTTTACACAAACTGGATGCGATGTTGTGAAATAAATAGCTGTTTGCAGGGGGGGGCAAAACTCTGTACCAACCCCTATTTCAGGTTGACGTGGTTTCTGACTTGGTCGCCAAGTGTATTGTTAGAGTGTGGGTTTCTGGATGTGCTGTGCACCGACAACGCCCCGGAGTTCCTTGGAAAATGCTTTCCCACTGGTGCCTTGAAAACAGGGTGGTGATCGACTACCTCGAGCCAGGCAAGCCGAATCAGAACGCTTACATAGGGTGGCTTAACCGCGGCTACCGGACCGAGGCTCGCGATGCCTGGCTATTCAGAGACCTGGATGAAGTCTGCGAAATCACCTGGGCCTCGATGCTCGAATACAACGAGGAACGAGATCACGACAGCTTCGAAGGGATGACACCCATTGAGGCCCTTGAAAACGCCAAAGTCTCTACTTTTGGACTGTCTGTTTGACAGGGAGGCTTACGTTATGACTTTACATGCCGCTTAGTGGGATTATTGTATGAGTTTAGATCTATCGATCATTGTTTGTAGTTACAATAACTATAACTCTCTTTTAAGGACTTTAAGTGATATAGAAAATTGCTATTTATACGACAGTAAGGTTGAGTTAATTTTAGTGAATAATAATTCATCAGATAATACTAAAAACCTTGCGGATTGGAGTCCTAGAAGTAAAAATATTTCTTATAAATATATTCTTGTAGAGGCGCAAGGTCTTTCCTATGCGCGAAATGCGGGTGTCCAAAAGTCTAGATCGCGTTATTTGTTATTCACTGATGATGATGCATCAATACCGCCAAATTGGATTTCTGAATATTTATTGGCCATATCAAAATTTAGCCCTGATTGTTTGTTTAGTAAAATACATGTCAATTGGGGGGGGCACGGGAAACCTTGGTGGTATTTGGATGAGTATAGGCCTTTTTTTGTTGATCTAGACTATGGTGAAAGTATAATTTTGGTTAAAGATTTTGATCACGAATTTTTCGGGAAAAATTTTTGCGTTAAAAAAGATATTATTGAATCTCTCGGTGGGTTCGATACAACTCTAGGGAGGGTTGGTGGGAAATTGATAGCGGGAGAGGAGACATTGTTATATTGGAAAATGATTGATAGAGGTCTAGATGTTATGTATTTTCCATCCGCGCCAGTCATGCATAATTTGAAAAGTAAAGAATATAAGATTAATAATATAAAGAGAGCTATTATAGATTCAGCTTATACGCAATACCGTCTAAGTAAGTACCGGGCAAATAGATCCTTCTGTGGTCGGCCTTTATACCCTTTAATGAAAGCCATTTATCTTTTAATCCGTCTTCCATTAAGGATGTTTGTCACTCTTTTTCGTGGCGATAGGAATAAGTTTATTTATTATAAAACTTATTTTATTAAATCGCTTGTTATGATTAAGTTATGGTTAAGCGATGATATATCTTCATGAGAATAGGTTCTGGATCTGCGTATTTTCGTCTTCACGTAGAATCATAGAGCAAGTTATTGATTGTGAGCAAAAGGAGTGTGGATTACAAGTCAAGATTATCCGCTATCAATGCATCCTTAAACCACGGATTTAGAAATAATTTATCTTATACATATACTATGGTTAAAAATAATATTAGTAATGGGGTTCTTTTTGTATTTCATTGTCGACAGGATGCTGGATATGCTATTGATTCACTAGAAATTGTTTTTTCAGTATTAGGCCGATTGCTTGCGGGTGATAATGTTTTTTTTAGTTATACAGAGTTGATAGATAATAAGGATTCGCAAGTCGGCTTGCCTTATATAAAAGACGTAATAATGTTTAACCCGGCAACGGCAGATAAGAGAGAGATAAGGAATCTTTGCGAGTATATAAAGCAAAATAGTATCGATTTAATTGTTGGATTTGATCAGCCGCCTGGTAGGCGATACTATGCTTATGTCCGCAAGGCTGGTGTAAAAAGAATAGTCTCCTATTGGGGGGCTCCTATGAGCAGTTTAAATAAGGGTTTAAAACTATTTCTCAAAAAAATGGAAATGCTCTTAAGAATTTATTCCCCTGATCTCTATATCTTTGAATCAGAAGCGATGAAAAAAACAGCAGTTTATGGGCGTGGGATCAGTGCTAGTAAAGCTAAAGTAGTGAATTTAGGTGTTGATACGGAAAAATTTTATCCGATGATGACGGACTATCCGTACAGAATTTTTAAAATACCTAAAAAACGCAAGATTATAATTTACTCAGGCCATATGGAAGAAAGGAAAGGAATAGATGTTATTATGAAGTCAGCGATATATTTGTCTGAGAAGTTAGGTAGGAGTGATTTTCATTTTCTGTTACTTGGAAACAAGCCTGGAGAAGAAAAAAAATATTTGGATATGATTTCTCATACGCAAGCAGATAATTTTGTGACTTTTGGTGGGTATGTCTCAAATATAGAATTGATTTTCCCCGGTTGTTATATGGGTGTTATAGCTTCAAAAGGTTGGGACTCTTTTACGATGTCTTCTGTAGAGATGGCGGCGTCAGGATTGCCCATTATTGTTTCTAATCTGCAAGGCTTAGTCGAGACCGTTGAAGAAGGTGTTACTGGATATATTTTTAAATCAAAAAATTACATTGATTTGTCGCATAAAATACAGATTTTGCTAGATAACTATAAGCTGAGAGATAAAATGAGCAAGTCAGCTGTATTTAGGGTTAGTAATAAATTTTCTAGAAATCGTCAGATTGAAAATCTATGTACAGTTATTAGTGATCAATACGGGTAATCCCCCCGAAAAACCACGGGACTCAGAAGTAGAATTTTCTCATAATAGGCAAGAGGAGATTCTGCATGAAAAAATCGAGATACAGTGACAGCCAGATCCTGTCGATTCTGAAACAGGCAGAGGCCGGTACGCCGGTGCCGACCCTGTGTAGAGAACATGGCATGAGCAGCGCCACATTTTATAAGTGGCGCGCCAAGTATGGGGGGATGGATGCCTCGCTGATGAAACGCATGAAGGAGC
>Ga0256832_1001614_pt1 | contig 15358 bp, 9 predicted proteins | sample 134614metaG_FD_190534 | JGI IMG/M metagenome (GOLD analysis project Ga0256832, IMG submission 190534) | Hydrothermal vent microbial communities from Lau Basin, Pacific Ocean - 134-614 | ecosystem: Environmental > Aquatic > Marine > Hydrothermal vents | place: Pacific Ocean: Lau Basin | collected...
CATGCCCGGCCCCAGCCGGCCCGGGCCGTGCAGGCCCTGATGGCGCGCGCCCAGCGTCAGCAGGAGAACGGGGAACTGGTGGCGGCGGCCAGCAGCCTGGAGCGGGCCCTGCGTATCGAGCCGAAGAATGCCGGGCTGTGGAACCGCCTGGCGCATGTGCGTTATGAGCAGAAACAGTATTCCCTGGCGGCCAGCCTGGCGGCCAAGTCCAATGCCCTGGCGGGAGGGGACAGGGCCCTGCGCGCCGACAATGATGAGCTGATTCGCAGGGCCCGCAGTCTCTGATGATCGATGTCGATGCGGTGCTGGCTCCGGATGGCCTGCTGTCCCGGGCCCTGCCGGGCTTTTCCTGGCGGCGTCAGCAGCAGGAGATGGCCGAGGCCGTGGCCAGCTGCATCGAGCTGGGCGGGCGCCTCATTGCCGAGGCGGGCACGGGCACGGGCAAGACCTTCGCCTACCTGGTGCCGGCCTTGCTGTCCGGTGCCAAGGTGATTATTTCCACGGGCACCAAGAATCTCCAGGACCAGCTGTTCATCAAGGATCTGCCTCTGCTGCGCGAAGCCATGGCCAGCCCGGCCAGCGTGGCCCTGCTCAAGGGGCGGGCCAACTACCTGTGTTTGCACCGCATGGAGAACGCCCTGTTGGACGCCCGCGGGCATCGCCGGGAAGTGGCCCGGCATCTGCGCCAGGTGCAGGAGTGGTCCCTGACCACGCGCAGCGGCGACATCGCCGAGCTTTCCAGCTTGCCGGAGGATTCTGCCGTGTGGCCCCTGATTACTTCCACCGGAGACAACTGCCTGGGCAGCGAGTGCCCTTCCTTCAGCAAATGTCACCTGGTGGAGGCCCGCAAGCGCGCCCAGGAAGCGGATATCGTGGTCATCAATCATCACCTGCTGTGCGCGGACTTTTCCATCAAGGACGAAGGCTTCGGCGAGCTGCTGCCGGCGGCTGATGCCTACATCATCGACGAGGCCCACCAGCTGCCGGACGTGGCCAGCAATTTTTTCGGCCTGTCCATTGGCACCCGCCAGTTCCTGGAGCTGGCCCGGGACAGCCGTGCCGAGTATGTGCGCGAGGCGGGGGATCTGCCGAAAATCCTGGAGCAGATCGATCACCTTGAAAAAGCCGCCCGGGATTTTCGGCTGGCTTTTGGAAAGGATGGCCAGCGGGGCGCCTGGGAAGAAGTGGCGGCCAATGCCGATGTGGTCAACGCCTTGGACTATCTGCGCAAGGAACTGAAGGGCCTGCACGGCATGCTCAAAAGCATTGAAGGCCGGGGCAAGGGCTTGGACAGCTGCATGAGTCGCGCCCGGGCCCTTCTGGACGACCTGGCGCAGATCACCGAGCCGGAAAATCCGGAGGAGCAGGTGCGCTGGTTCGAGGTTCATACCCAGAGCGTGCGCCTGCACAGCACGCCCCTGGACGTGGCCGGTCTGTTCCAGGGGCAGATGACCTGCCATCCCGCTGCCTGGATATTCACCTCGGCTACCCTGGCCGTGGGTGAGAGCTTCAGCCACTTCCAGCAGCAGCTGGGATTGCATCAGGCGGAGACGGCCCGCTGGGACAGCCCCTTTGACTACCAGGAGCAGGCCCTGTGGTTCGTGCCCAAGGGCCTGCCCGAACCCAGCGCGCCAAACTATACGGAAAAGGTCATGGAGCTGGCGCTGCCCCTTGTGGAGGCCAGCCAGGGCAGGGCGTTTCTGCTGTTTACCAGCTACCGCGCCCTGCATCTGGCGGCGGACTGGCTGGACGGCCGCCTGGACTATCCCCTGCTGGTGCAGGGCAGCGCCCCGAAAACGGAGCTGCTGCGCCGTTTCACCGAGCAGGGCAATGCCGTGCTCCTGGGCACCTCCAGCTTCTGGGAAGGGGTGGATGTGCGTGGCGATGCCCTGTCCCTGGTCATCATCGACAAGCTGCCCTTTGCCTCACCCGGCGACCCCGTGCTGAAGGCGCGCCTGGACGCCATGCGCAAGGCCGGTGGCAATCCCTTCATGGAATACCAGGTGCCCCAGGCGGCCATTGCGCTGAAACAGGGGGCCGGCCGCCTCATACGCGACGTCACCGACAAGGGCGTGCTGGTGCTCTGCGATCCCCGCCTGTTGCGCAAGAATTATGGCCATACCTTTCTGGATGCCATGCCGGATTTTGCACGCACCCGCGAGTTGGATGTCGCCGTGGATTTTCTGCGGGGCATGTAATTTTTCAGGATGCGCAGCAGAAAGCCGACGGTGGTTTTCCGCTGTCCGCCAGGGCCTGAACAAACCGGGGCGATTGAGCCCCGGTGTCGTTACAGGTTGAACGCTCTCACCAGGAACACCGCCATCTGGTCCCGGCTTACGGCGCTATCCGGACAGTAGTTGCCGCCACCGCAGCCATTGGTAATGCCTTCGCTGGCCAGCTGCTCAATCCAGGCGGCCGCCCAGTAACCGACGGGGACGTCGCTGAATACCGTGCCCGTGGCGGAGGGTGGAACATAGGCGGAACCGTACATGGAGCGCAGCAGGAAGACTGCCATGGATGCCCGGGTTACGCTCTCTTCCGGACAGTAGTTACCCCCGCCGCAACCGCCGGTCACGCCGTCCGCGGCCAGCTGCTCGATCCAGGCGGCCGCCCAGTAACTGGGTGAAACATCGTTGAATACTGAGCCGGTGGCGGCAGGCGGTACATAATCACTGCCATGAATGCCGCGCTCCAGGAAGACCGCCATGGAAGACCTGCTGACCACGGCCGTCGGGCAGTAGTTTCCACCGCCGCAGCCCGAGGTGATGCCGTTGATGGCCAGGGTCTGTATCCAGTCGTATGCCCAGTGACCGGGAGCCACGTCTGCAAACAGCTGGTTGACTGTACAGGTGATCGATATGTCCGAGACATCCGCACCGGTCACGGTTCCGCTGCCGGATGAAACAACACATGACTGATCCGGACTGCTGGGCTGAACCGACACGGTAACCTCGTAGTCAGCGTTGTCGAACAGGGCCTTGTCAAAGGTGAAACCGCCGTTGGCGTTTACTGGCAGATCGTCACCGCCATTGTTCTGCAGTATTACCGTGTTGCCCGAGACCAGGCCGCTGACCGTGCCGCCAATGGTGTAACTGCTGTAGGGATAGTAGATGCCGGCCTGGTAAGTGTAGGGCCTGCCGCCCCAGACGATCATTTCCTCACCGGTCCATACCGCATGGTGGGAAACGCGACCGATGGGAGCGCCCAGGGTGCTTGTCGCAAGCCAGCTGTTGGTCGCAGGATCATAACGGCCCCCGGTGTTCGTGCCACCTGACCCATATATCAATCCGCCCCAGACGATCATTTCCTGCCCCGTCCAGATGGCGGGATAGCTGGAGCGCCCGCTGGGGGCATCGATCAAACTTGTCGGGAGCCAGTTGTCGGTAGAAGGATCATAACGTCCACCGGTATTGACGGTGGTGCCAGCAGCGTTACTGTAGCCGCCCCACACGATCATCTCGCTGCCGGTCCAGACTGCCGAGTGTTCGCCACGGGCGTCCGGGGCTCCGCTGGTGTCGGTGGGTGTCCAGTTGTCTGTTGAAGGATTGTAGCGGGAGCCGGTATTAACTTCGCTGGAACCTTCCCAGCCGCCCCAGATAATCATCTCGCTGCCTGTCCACACGGCGCTGGGGGAACTTCGTGTAGAGGGGGCGCCGGTCATTGTGATGGCGCTCCAACTGTCGGAAGCCGGGTTGTAACGACCACCATCGTTGACATAGTCATTGCCGTCATAACCACCCCAGATAATCATTTGGTCTCCCGTCCACAGGATTGTGTGGGAACTTCTGGCGTTGGGAGCATTCACCTGGCTGGTGGCCAGCCAGCTGTCGGTCGCCGGGTTGTATCGTCCGCCTGTATTGAGTTCTGAGCTGCTGCCCCATCCGCCCCAGATGATCATCTCCGTGCCTGTCCAGACCGCATTTGCATGCTCGCCCGTTTCGAATTCCCGGGCCTCGGGAGCGTCAATGGTGCTAGTGGCCGTCCAGCTGTCGGTGGCCGGGTCATAGCGTCCACCGGTATTGAAAAGGGTGTCTCCATAGCCACCCCAGACGATCAGCTCGTTACCCGTCCATACAGCGGCACTGCCTGTACGGTGGCTGGGTGCCTGGGGAATGCTGGTGGCTGACCAGCTGTCAGCAGCAGGATTGTAGCGACCGCCGGAATTGTATTCCTGGCTGGAGGAGTCATTGAGACCGCCCCATACAATCATTTCGCTGCCTGACCATATGGCCGTATGCCAAGTGCGGTTTTCAGGGGCTCCGGTCGTAGCAATGGTCGTCCAGCTGTCGGAAAGGGGGTCATAGCTGCCACCATCGTCATATGACGTGGGATAGTTTTGTCCGCCCCAGATCAACATTCGGTTGCCGCTCCACACGGCTGAATGAAGCTCTCTTGCACTGGGGGCATTGCTGGTGGTGATGGTGTCCCAGGTGTCACTGCTGGGGTTGTAACGTCCGCCGGTGTCCAGCAGGGTACTGCTGTATTTCCCTCCCCAGACCAGCATTTCGCTGCCTGTCCACACAGCAGTATGCATGTATCGCCCTGAAGGTGCTCCTGTGGCTGAGAGAGGTGACCAGCTGTCAGCGACAGGATCATAGCGCCCGCCATCGCTGAAATAAGTGGGATAGCTGGAGCCGCCCCAGATAATCATTTCACTTCCTGTCCATACCGCCGTGTGCAGGTATCGTGCAAAAGGCGATCCCGTGGTTGTGAGGGATGTCCAGCTGTCTGTTGAAGGATTGTAACGCCCACCGTCGGCAAACGTGCCGCTTCCGTAGCCACCCCAGACGATCATCTCGCTGCCTGTCCATACGGCCGTGTGATTGTATCGGGAGCCCGGAGCGCCGTCATTCGTGGTGGCTGTCCAGCTGTCGCTTGCCGGGTTGTAACGCCCCCCGCTGCCCATGACACCGGCACTGGTCCTGCCACCCCAGATGATCATTTCGGTTCCTGTCCAGACAGCGGCTGTCCTCTGGCGCCCGTCAGGTGCTCCAGTGATACTCGTGGGTTTCCAGCTGTCCGTGGCAGGGTCATAGCGGCCGCCGCTGTTCAAGTAGTCATGATTGTCTGTGCCCCCCCAGATGATCATTTCGCTGCCGGTCCACACGGCAACATGATCGTGCCGCTCCGAGGGAAAATAGGTAAGATCCTGCGCCCAGCTGTCGGCAGTGACCTTGCCAATGGCATCGGTCCGCCAGGTTCTTGTATTACCCTGAATGGAGGGCAGTTCCAGGTGTGAGATTGCCTTGGGTTGAAAAGTATTTTTCCAGCGACTGGATTGTTCCTGCCACCAGGCATCGAATCCTTTCTTTTTCCATACCAGCACGCGTACTTTCATCTTGTCAGAGGAATGTTCCAGTAGTTCGTTGTGAATGAAAGCATCGTGGGTTTCAGTCAAGTGTGCTGCCCGGGCTGCGTCACGCCGTTCCAGCCGGTCTCTCTTTCGCTCATATTGGTCGTTATCCAGGTAGATGCGTGTCATACCCTGCTTGTTTGTCGTCCTGGAGGGGGCGGCTTGGTCCGCCTTTGTGGACAGGCGTACATATTCCACCAGCTTCTCCTGGCCGCCGGATTGCTCCAGGGCACGGGGGCTGTCTGCTGCAATAGCGTATTCAGCCTGCTTTTTCAACTCGCCGTGCTGGCGTGAATCCGAAGCATACCTGGTACGAAACATCTTCTGCACCAGGCTGGGACGCACGATACATTCAGCGATGGCCACCGGGTCATTGTTCAGGGCGCTGAACATTTCCTCCAGCCTTTCGGGCGCGCGGGTCTGCTTTGCCATGCGATTGAGTTCTGCCTGCAACAGACTGTCATCGATGGTGACACCGTAGAGGGCCGCCAGGGCAGCTTCCATGGCAAGACTGTTTTTTGCCCTCTCCAGAATCTGTCCATTGCTGAGTATTTCTGAACGGAGCGGCTTCTGGGTGGAATTGTCTTTGGGCCAGATGCGGTGTGCCCATCGGATGTTTTCGATGGTGGCCTGGCAGGCAACGCGTTGTTCAAGACTGAAGTTGGCGCCGTGCTGTGTATCCGCCGACGCGGACGACAAGGTGGCCATTAGCAGCAAAGCCGATAGTAATACCCAGCTCATGGCATAACGGCTCAGTTTTCTCTCGACTGCCTGGATTGCACATGCAGGCGTGTCTATTGTATTCATTGCAGACCCTCCGGGTTGATGGTCGAAACACCCCGGGAGCCGATTCAGCCGGCTTTATCCTGGTTAGATGCCAAAAGCATCCCCTTTTCGGTGCTGCATTGAATGACGGGAGCGAGAAGCGGTCTGGTGTTTCCTGTTCTTGTTCCATAAGGGCGGCAATACGTCCCTGTATTACCTGACAGGTTATGCGACGGTGTTTCCGCAGCCTGCTATGACAATAAAACGGAAAAGGAATTTCAAATGGCTCAAGAAATTTTTGTATTTGCTTCAAATACCCATTTTGCGTGAACAAAGAGGTCGTTTTGTCAGCGCTGTATTCGATGGATTTTACGAGGAAACAAGGAATTAGATGGCTTTCATAGGTTTGTGTGGAGCCTGTTGGCGCAAGGCAACAGGATGCTGAGGGGGCGGAGTCAAATCTCCACTTGACCCTGAATGAATATGACATCACCCTGATTTGACTCCGACCCCTCAATACGCGACCCCTCAATATTCAGGGAACCTCGGTGCAGCGTAAAATGCCATGCCCGGCGCTGACGGCCAGTACGGCTTGATCTCCCTTGCGCAGGAAGAGCTGCTGACGGTCGTCACTGACATAGCGCTCGCCTTTCATGTCCGGGCGGCGGGGCAGTACCAGGGTGCGGTCGTGCAGATGGATTCTGGCTTGCTGGCCGTCCAGCTCCACGCGCAGGGGATAGTCGTTGTCGCAGCGGTAGTGGATCTGGCGTGCGGGTGGCATCGCAGAACAGCCACCCATCAGGGCGGCAAGCGCCAGAATGGGAAGGCCCTTGCGGATCATGCCGCGCTACTTGACTTTCATGCCCGGCTCGGCCCCCTCATCGGGGCTGAGCAGGAAGATATCCTTGCCGCCGGGGCCGGCGGCCAGCACCATGCCTTCAGAGACGCCGAAGCGCATCTTGCGCGGGGCCAGGTTGGCGACCATCACCGTGAGACGCCCTTCCAGCTCGCCAGGATCATAGGCCGCCTTGATGCCGGCAAAGACATTGCGGGTTTCCCCGCCCAGATCCAGGGTGAGTCGCAGCAGCTTGTCCGCGCCTTCCACCGCCTCGGCCTTGAGGATGCGGGCCACGCGCAGGTCCACCTTGGCGAAGTCGTCGAACTCGATGGTGTCAGCAGCGGTGTCCTGTTTTTTCTTCGTGGGGGTGCTTTTCTGGGGCTTGGCCTGCATGTCTTCCCTGGAGGCTTCCACCATGGCCTGGATTTTCTTCGGATCCACCCGGGTCATCAGGGCCTTGAACTTGTTGATCTCATGATCCAGCAGGGGTACGCCGGCATCCTGCCATTGCAGGGGGGAGACGTTGAGGAAAGCCTCGGCGCTTTCCGCTGTGCCCGGCAGTATGGGGCGCAGATAGACCATGAGCACCCGGAACAGATTGATGCCCATGGAACAGATGTCCTGCAGCTCCTGCTCGCGGCCTTCTTCCTTGGCCACCACCCAGGGTTGTTTTTCGTCGATGTACTGGTTGGCTTTGTCCGCCAGGGCCATGATTTCGCGCACGGCGCGGCTGAACTCGCGTTTTTCGTAGTGTTCAGCGATGGATTCGCTGGCGTCGGCGAATCGCTGGAACAGTTCGGGCTCGGACAGTTCGGCGGACAATCTGCCGCCGAAGCGCTTGCTGATGAAGCCAGCGCAGCGGCTGGCGATGTTCACCACCTTGCCCACCAGGTCGGAATTGACCCGCTGGACGAAGTCTTCCAGGTTCAGGTCGATGTCGTCCACGCCGGAACCCAGCTTGGCGGCGAAGTAATAGCGCAGGTATTCCGGGTTCAGGTGGTTCAGGTAGGTGCGGGCCTTGATGAAGCTGCCGCGGGACTTGGACATCTTCTGCCCGTCCACGGTGAGAAAGCCGTGGGCATGGATGGTGGTGGGCTTGCGGAAGCCCGCGCCGTCCAGCATGGCGGGCCAGAACAGGGCATGGAAGTAGATGATGTCCTTGCCGATGAAGTGGTAGAGTTCCGCGTCGGAGTTCCCGGCCCAGTATTCGTCGAAGTCCAGCCCCTGTTTTTCGCAGAAGTTCTTGAAGCTGGCCATGTAGCCGATGGGGGCGTCCAGCCAGACATAGAAGTATTTGCCGGGATGGCCGGGAATCTCGAAGCCGAAGTAGGGGGCGTCGCGGCTGATGTCCCATTCGCGCAGGCCGGCTTCGAACCATTCGTCCAGCTTGTTGGCCACCTCGGGCTGCAGGTGACCGCCCCGGGTCCATTCCTTGAGCATGTCTTCGAAGTCGGCCAGCTTGAAGAAATAGTGCTCCGATTCTTTTTCCACCGGCTTGGCGCCGGAAACCACGGAATAGGCGTTCTTCAGCTCTGTGGGGCTGTAGGTGGCGCCACAGACCTCGCAGTTGTCGCCATACTGGTCCGGCGCGCCGCACTTGGGGCATTCGCCCTTGATGAAGCGGTCCGGCAGGAACATCTTTTCCTCCGGGTCATAGGCCTGCACGATACGGCGGCTGGTGATGTGGCCCGCCGCCAGGTTGCGCTCGTAGATGAGGCTGGCCAGTTCCCGGTTCTCCTCAGAATGCGTGCTGTGGTAATTGTCGAAACCGATGCGGAAATCACGGAAGTCCGCCTGATGTTCTTCGGACATGGCCGCTATCAGTTCTTCCGGGGCGATGCCCTTCTGCCGCGCGTGCAGCATGATGGGCGTGCCGTGGGCGTCGTCGGCGCAGATGTACCAGCATTCATTGCCGCGCATCTTCTGGAAGCGGGCCCAGATGTCCGTCTGGGTGTATTCCACGATGTGGCCGATGTGCAGGGGCGCGTTGGCGTAGGGCAGGGCGCTGGTGACCAGTATTTTTCTCATGATTGTCCGTGCTTGTGCTGAAACTTGATATGGCGGATAACGAATAATTATCCCACAGTTGCGCGTTTCAGAGGACTTCGGTTTTTGCGTCCAGTTCGCCGAGGTCGGTCTGCTTGGCGCTGAAGAACACCCGGCGCCCGCCGGCCCTGAAATCTTCCAGGCCCGTGTAGTCGTCGAAGTCGGGAATCAGCATGACGGTGTCGTAACCGAACAGGCGGGTCATGTCGAATACCGCCTTGCAGGTGGGCCAGAAAACCAGCTCCTGATCCACGGCATTGCGCGGGTCGTCAGTGGGTTCGTGGACGATGCGCAGAAAGGACTGGGGGGCGCTGTCCACCGCGGTGTCGATGAGCAGCAAGTCCGTGTTCAGGCGGGCGATGCTTTCCAGCAGCTCTATGGGGCGGTTGATGTGGTACAGCAGGCCCAGGCAGAGGACGATATCGAACTGTCCCAGGGCTTCGGGGTCGAGATCGAACACGTTGCCCAGGGAGAAGTCGTAGCGCTCAGGCGCCACTTCCAGGGTCTCGAACACGAAGTTCGCCTGGTCGATGTGCATCTGGCGCACATCCACGCCCTGCACGAAATCCGCCCCGGCCTCGATGGCGTTCAGGGACCAGAAGCCGGCGTTGCAGCCCAGGTCCAGCACCCGCTTGCCGCGCAGGCTGCCGCCAAACAGCTTCACCATGGGATCGAAGAAATGCGCCTTGCGCCGGGCATGGCGCAGGACACTTTTTTCACCGCGCACGGCGGGGGTCAAATGTCCTTTGAGATCAAACTGATAGTGCCATTGCTCGAAGCTGTCTATGCGTGCCTGTATATCCTGCTCTGGTTGCTTCATGGTCTGCGTGGTCGGGGTTTCAGGAAAGGGTTCTCATGGTACAGAATTTCCCGTGGGAAGTAATGGCATAGTGCATCCATGGATAATGTCCGAGTATTTTGGTTGGTATTAGCCTGCCGGTGGTGTAGAATCGCGCCGAACTGAAAGAATTTTCATGCCCTCGCGGCAGGAGTCTCAATATGTCGGAAGTGACCAAAGAAGCAATCGAAGAAGCTCTCAAAGGCTATGTGCAGCCCGACCTGGGCAAGGATCTTGTCAGCACCAAGATGGTCAAGGACATCCAGATCGACGGCGGCAAGGTCAAGCTGACCGTAGTACTGGGTTTCCCTGCCAAGAGCGTGGCCGAGGACATCAAGGCCGGTCTGTGCGAGGCGGCAAAATCCGTCGATGGCGTGAGTGATTGCGAAGTGGACCTGAGCTGGAAGGTGGAAGCCCACTCCGTGCAGAAGTCCCTCAAGCCCATCGACAACATCAAGAACATCATCGCCGTGGCCTCCGGGAAGGGCGGCGTGGGCAAGTCCACCACTGCCGTGAACCTGGCTCTGGCCCTGTCCCAGGAAGGTGCCAAGGTAGGCATCTTGGACGCAGACATCTACGGTCCCTCCCAGCCGCGCATGCTGGGCATCTCCGGCCAGCCCGAGTCCAAGGATGGCAAGACCCTGGAGCCCATGAACAGCTACCACCTGCAGGCCATGTCCATTGGCTTCCTCATCGACGAGGAAACCCCCATGATCTGGCGTGGCCCCATGGTCACCCAGGCCCTGGAGCAGCTCCTCAATGACACCAACTGGGCGGACCTGGATTACCTCATCATCGACCTGCCCCCCGGCACCGGTGACACCCAGCTGACCCTGGCCCAGAAGGTGCCCGTGTCCGGCGCGGTCATCGTCACCACGCCCCAGGACATCGCCCTGCTGGACGCGCGCAAGGGCTTCAAGATGTTCGAGAAGGTGGAAGTGCCGGTTCTCGGCATCGTGGAGAACATGAGCATCCACATCTGCTCCAACTGCGGTCACGAGGAGCATATCTTCGGTGAAGGCGGCGGCAAGAGCATGTCCGAGCAGTACGGCGTGGATTTCCTGGGCGCTTTGCCCCTGGAGAAGCGTATCCGCGAGGAAACCGACTCCGGCAAGCCCACGGTGGTTGCCGAGCCGGATTGCCGCACCTCCGAGATCTACCGGGAAATTGCCCGCAAGGCGGCCGCCAAGCTGGCGGTACAGGCCAAGAGCTACGCGGCCAAGTTCCCCAATATCGTGATTCAGAACAATTGATGCGTCGCCGGCCAGGTCCGGTTCCGCTTGTTGACATGAGCCCCCGTCATTGTGGCGGGGGTTTTTTGTGTTTGCCCGGCAAGGTCATTGCCAGTGTGTGTGCTGGGAAAGGCACAGCGCGCATCGGTGCAGTAAACACACCGCTTGGTCTCATCCGGCATTCAGGCTGCCGGTAATATAAGGGACTTCTTAATTGGCGTGCTTTTGTAGACGGCCATCCTCAATGGTGGCAAACTCAAGACATGATAAGAAGAACATCGTGCTTTCTCGGCACCATCATTTTCCTGTCGTTTCTGTCGAAGGTCTGGGCGTTGACGCCACCTCCCTATCCGGAGGGAAAGCTCAACGGTCTGCAGATCGCTGAGCAGGTCTATGCCGTTTCCCACGGCTTGCTGGTGAAAAATGCCATGAGCCGTCAGCAGGGCAAGGATATTGCCATGCTGGTCAATCGCGCGCCTCTGGAGAGGCGCAAGACCGGTCGGCGTCCCATCGTCAACACCTTCGAAACCTATGGCAACAGCCATCCCCGGAACCCCGAGCTGGATTCCATGCAGATGGCCATCATCAAGTCCGGCAAGGCCAAAGGCACGGGCATACTTTTCGTCAGCTATGCTGACAAGTCCCGTCCCGGCGTCATGAGCGTGTGGCTGCCTGCCCTGCGCAAGATACGGCGCATCAATGAGCCTTCCTACGAAGACACCTGGGTAGGCACCAACCTCACCTATGGTGAACTGGTGCTGCGCAAGCCCGAGGACGAAATCCATAAGCTGTTGCGCGAGGATGTCTTCCAGGACTGCCTGCTGGCCATGGAACTGGGGCCAAAGGAGCTCAACCGCTATACCCGCATGCTTCCCGGCCCCCAATGCGGTCACAAGGGGAAGGCGGTGTACGTGGTAAAAAGCACCACAAAGTTCGAGAACTGGTGGTACGACTATCATATCAGCGAGATCGACAAGAAGACCTTCGCCATCTACCGCACCGTGTATTACAAGGATGGCAAGAAGATCAAGACCATTACCATCGACTGGCAGTCCCTGGGTCAGGAGGACCCGCGCATCCAGTATCCCCGCTACATCTACGCCATTACCCACAAGAGCGGCATCGATTCCATGGTGTATGTGCCCCGCAGCACGGTGCTGCTCAACCAGGACATGCCGGATGAATTCTGGTCCGAAGACACCCTGAAGAAATTCGGCAAACGCTGACGGGAAGCTTCCATGGCCAGAAAGCCCCTTGCCGAACGCTATGCCCGCTTTGTTCTCCGCCACCGCTGGGCGGTTATCATTGGCATACTGGCCTCTGCCCTGGTTGCCGCGTTCTACATCAAGGACGTGAACCTGCGCAATGATCCCGATTCCCTGCTGCCCCTGTCCAACCGCTATATCGCCACCAACCTGTACGCCGAGCGCCGTTACGGCATGGGCAACATCATGGTCTGGGGGTTCAGGCTGAAACAGGGAGATATCTTCCAGCCTTGGTTCCTGCGCATGCTGGATGAATTCTATGACGAAGCCGCAAAGCTGGACTACGCCAACGAGGAGAACTTCGTCGGCCTGCCTTCGCCGCGCATGCGCCACCTGGGCCTGTCCGAAGATGGTGGGCTGGATTTCAAGCGCCTGATTCCCGCGGCAGGCCTGTCCCGTGATCCCGAGGTCATGGCCCGGCAGATTGCCTTTGTGAAGAAAGGCATACAAACTCACCCGGTGCTGGAGCCCTTGCTGGTGTATTACGAGGATGCCCAAGGCAACAAATGCAATCTGGTGGATGAAAACGGCGTGTTGTCCAATACCTCCGTGGCCCATGCCCATGAAAGCTGCATACCCCGGGCCACCTTCATCGTGGGGGATTTCGGCAACGGGCTGAAGGACGACTACCTGAGCTGGATAGCCGCCGTCCATGCCCTGCAGGACAAGTATGAGCAGGCTTACGGCGACCGGGTGGAGTTCATCGTCTCCGGCGAGCCCTATTTCCTGGCGGCCATGGTGGAGGAAGTGTGGGACAAGGCCTGGCTGTTCGGCATCTCCCTGCTCATCGTGCTGCTGGTGCTCTGGTACGAGTTCCAGCACTGGAACTGCTCCGTGTTCCCCTTGCTGGGGGTGGGTATCACCATTGTGCTCACCCTGGGCCTCATGGGCTTCACCCAATTCCGTCTTACCACCATGATGGTGCTCACACCCATGCTGCTGTTGGCCATCGGCATCGGCCACGCCATGCAGGTGACGCGCCGCTTCACCCAGGAGCTGCACCAGAAAAACGACGTGGAAGAGGCTGCCTACAAGGCCATTCGCCATACCATCGTGCCGGCCACCCTTTCCATTGGCACGGATCTTCATGGTTTCTTTGCCATATCCTTCGTGGATATCTCTTTCTACAAGGCCTATGCTTATTTCGGCATTTTCGGCATGGCCACCCTGATCCTCACCACCACGACCCTTATTCCCCTGCTCATGATTATTCTGCCGCCCCGGCTGCAGGAGCGGGAACGTGCCGAGCGGCGCTGGGAGAATGGCCTGGCGGCCAGCATCACTGCCCTGCTCACGGGTCCCCTGAAGTGGATACCCCTGGCCCTGGTGATGGGCGTGCTCTGGGCGTCCGCCCACTATGCCGAGCTGGGACGGGGTGTGCAGGCCCTGCTGGCGGGAGAGGAAGGCCGGGTTGACCCGGAAGTGGCGCGCATCCAGGATGAGTTCGATATCATGCCTGGGGCCGAAAAGGGGATCAATTATCCCCGCGCGGCCTTCAAGGACCGTTACCTGCTGGGCGAGCTGTTCGGGGAAGGCGAGGTGAAAGAAATCGTGGACCTGGAAAAGTTATCCCGCATGATGCCCGGGGCCATCACCGCCAACATGATTGTCCGTTCCCGCAAGGGGGTGCTGCCGCCCTGTGGGGATGACTCCCGGGATGCGGAAGGCAATCGCATCATTGGTCCGGACCAGTGTTTCGATGACATGGAAGACCCGCCCCAGGGCATCTACAACGATGTCACCGTAATCAAGGCCCTGTCCGATTTCGAGGACTGGCTGCGGCGGCATCCCCATGTGGGCTATTCCACCTCTTATATCCAGTTCGTCAAGACCATCAACATGATGCTGAACACGCCGGCGGGGCAGGCCCCCATGGCGCACATGAATCTGTTTGCCGTGCCCACCCGGCAGCACATGATGGGCAACCGCTATGCCTATGCGGATCCGGACGATCCCGGTTATTTGCCGGATCCTGCGGAAACCCTGCCCTATTACAATGCTATGCTGCTGAGCAGCAGCGGCCCTGGTGAACTGGACTCCTTCGTGAATACGGATACCTGGGATGAAGGCGTCATTATCAGCTTCATCAATACCATGGATCCCGTGGAAACCCACCAGACGGTGGTGGATATACAGAACTACCTGCTGGAACATGCGGATGATCCCGGCATGGACAGGGTGCGTATCGGCATTCAGGCGGGGGAGAAAATTCAGATAAAGGCGGGTGACAGGACCCGTACCATTGTCACCGAGGCCACGGTGCCGGATGAAAAGGCGGCCATTGGCGGTTTCCTGGGCATCACCGAGGCCACCCGTGACGTGGCCTTTGCCGAATGGCTGCATGCGCCGGCCATGACTTCCCTCACGGTGTTTCTGATGACGGCCATCATGTTCCGCTCCTGGACCGTGGCTTTCATGCTGGTGGGCCTGTGCTTCATCACCCTCATGTCCCAGTACGGACTGGCGGGCTACATGACTTCCATCAAGGAGTGGTCCGCCAACCTTGCCTTCCATGTGCAGGTGGCCCTGAGCATTGCCATGGGCCTGGGCATCGACTATGGCGTGTACATGGTCTCGCGGTTGCGGGAGGAAATGCTGGCCACGGGGTCAGACTGGCCCAGGGCATTGAGAAATACCGTGCAGACCACGGGATCGGCCATCGTCATTTCCGTGGTGGTGCTCCTGGGCAGCGTCATTCCCCTGATGAACACCAAGCTGGCCAACACCTGGTCCGTGAGCCTCTACGTCGCCGAGGCCCTGATTCTGGATGTCCTGGTGGCCTTGCTGTTTCTGCCGTTGCTGGTGTACTGGCTGAAGCCCAGGTACGTGTTCGTGGGAGCGCGGCAGGATGTGTGACTCAGAAAAAAGCCCCTGCGTTTCAGCAGGGGCTTCCGTATGGTGGGCCCTGTAGGACTTGAACCTACGACCAATCGATTATGAGTCGACTGCTCTAACCAACTGAGCTAAGGGCCCATAAACCTGAAAAGCGGTATGAATGCCTTCCCTGGCATCATGAGAAAA
>Ga0256832_1001615_pt1 | contig 15351 bp, 15 predicted proteins | sample 134614metaG_FD_190534 | JGI IMG/M metagenome (GOLD analysis project Ga0256832, IMG submission 190534) | Hydrothermal vent microbial communities from Lau Basin, Pacific Ocean - 134-614 | ecosystem: Environmental > Aquatic > Marine > Hydrothermal vents | place: Pacific Ocean: Lau Basin | collected...
TTCTTCCGCCACGACCATAACCCTGCTGTCTTCTTGCTAAATCTTTATTTATATCTTCTACTGAAATTTTTAAGTTAGATGGAATTCCTTCAATTATTGCAGTTAAAGCTGGTCCGTGTGACTCTCCCGCATTTAAAAATCTTAAATTTCCCATTTCACTCCTTCACATAAGTATTTAAGAATGGTTATTATACATTAGATTAATATTTGATTAAATCACAAATGGAATTTAATTTAAACTAAAACTTTTTCTTTTTGTATCTCAAGTAAATCATCCATTGCTCTTAAAACATCTTTTGCTGAAATTTTTGTCATACATTCATGGGTTCCAATAGGACACTTCTGATGACCATGTAAGCCACAAGGTCTGCATGATAATCCCTGAGTTTCAACTACAATTCCATTTCGGAAAGGATAAAATCCAAATTCTTTTACTGTAGGACCCATTATTTCTACAACAGGGGTATTGAAAGCAACAGCCATATGAACAGGTGCGGAATCATTGGAAATTAAAATTTTCGAATGTTTAATTATTGAAAAACTTTGTCTTAAATTTGTTTTACCGATTAAATTAACAATTTTATTTCTGTTTTTAACTTTCTGCAAAATTTGATTTGAATAATCTTCATCTTCCGAAGAACCAATTAAAACTACAGTTTCTTTTCTTTCTATTAATGTATTGATAAGATCAGCAAAACCTTCTACTGTCCATCTTTTTGTAGCCCATTTTGAACCTGGGGCAATAGATATATATTCTTTATTTTTTAGATTAAAATTTTTATAAAAATTATCTTCCGCTTCATCAAGGTACAAATTGGGATTTTTTACTATTTTTGTTTCATCGTATTCTGGTAAAACTTTTAAAAGATTTAAATTTCTAATAATTTCATGTGTCCCATCAAATCTATGGGGAACTGTATCTGTATAAAGAAAAGAAAATCCTGCTCTATCGAATCCAATTCTTTTTGGAATCCCTGATAAAAATAAAGAATAAGATGCCCTATGAGACCTGTGCGGAGAAATAGCAATATCATACTTTTTAGCTCTTAATTTTTTTATTAATTGCCAGTTTGACATATTCTTTTTATCAAAAATTATAAGCTCATCCAAAAAAGGATTATTTTTAAAAACTTCTTTGCCAAAAGGTTTTGAAATAAGAGAAAGGTAGGAGTTGGGATATAATTTTTTAACAGACTCAACCAGCGGAGTAGTTAAAATTAAATCTCCTAAAAAAGCTGTTTGCCAGATTACAATCTTCTTTTGATTTTCCATAATTAATTATAATAACCTTTTTGAGAAAAATTGCTAACATTTTAAATGTGATAAATTTTATCTCTTCCATCTTTTTTTGCAGCATATAAGGCAAGATCGGCTTTTTTTATTAGTTCATCGATAGAATTAACACTATTGTCTATTTCAATAACCCCAAAACTCGCTGTAATTTTTATATTATGCCCATCTATTTTTATAGTTTTATTTTTTATAGCATTTTTAAGTCTTTCAGCAATTTTCAAAGCAGTATCTAATTTTATGTTTGGTAAAACAACTCCAAATTCTTCCCCACCATATCTTCCTATGATATCTTCATTTCTCAAATATTTTCTTAATGTTTCTGCAACATCTCTAAGAGTTTCATCTCCAATAGTATGTCCATATGTATCATTGATTTCTTTAAAAAAGTCAATGTCAATAAAAATAAAAGAAAAAGGAATTTTTGCTGTTTTGTATTTTTTTATTAATCCATTAACAGCTTCCTCAAATGCTCTTCTATTTAGTAATCCTGTTAAATGGTCTAAATTTGCCTCTTTTTTAGTTTCATCCAATTCATCTTCTAATTCTTTAATTTTCCGAGCCTGAATCTTTATTTTTCCTTTAAAAAATTCATTTTGTGATTTTAACTCTTTTAATTCATTTAATATTTCTAAAAGTATTTCTTTTGTGGATTCATCTTTTGCTTTTTCATGTTTCTGCTCTATTTGATTTTCTTTTTGGGATAAACTTTTTTGATATTCTTCAAGATTATTTATAACTTCGTTGACTTCATTTTGAACATTACAAATTATATTTTTGAATGTTAATCTTGACAAAGTGTCTTGATTGAATTGAACATCAAACTCTTTATAAATCTCAAAGATTTTGTCCTGCTCTATCTCCCAATTGTTTTCAATAATATAACAAAATACTTGAAACCATTTTGTATAGTTAGGAGGTGTAAGTGGCAGCTTTTGACGAACTAAAAACTTCAGTTCTTCTTTTGCAATTTGTGCAATTTTTTGCAAATCTTCTTCTGAAAGAGGCTTTTCTTCTAAAATCTTCTTATAAGTTTTGCATTTTACTGAATTCAAGTATCCCATAGCACCACAAAAGATTTTATTGGTTGATATATTTTCGGAATATGACAGTAAAACATTAAAATCTATAAAACTTTGTAAACAACTAAATATGGAAAGTTGTCATATATCAATTGGAAGTTTTTGAAATTATCTTTTAAGAAATACATCCTGTTTATGATTGTGTTTTCAAAATCCTTGTGAATTATTGAAAAATAAACATGTTCTTCATCTCTTTTTAAAATTTCCAAAATTTTATTTTTTTCTTCATCTTTGCTTTCTGCTAATACAGTTTCCAGTTTTAAAGTTGATTCATCAATTAACACAATTTTTTTAAAAGGAAGTTCTTCTTCAAATTTTTCATTTTTCCATTCAATACTGTTTGTTTTTTTATCGAGTTTCATAAAATAGCAGTCATAATATTCTTCTTCTGTTTTACATTTTAAAAGAGAAGATGCTACAGGAACATTTTTATTTTTTTCTGAATAGGCTCCAATCACTAACATATATTTGTTTGTAAACTCTTTTCGTGTAATTGCAATATAAACAGGACGGGACGGAGTTTCATTGCAAGAATAAATTTTTTCTTTCAATTTTTCAACATCAGTTATTTCTTTGTACTCTTTAAAATAATGATTCGTAGCAAATGCCACTATATTTTTAGCCTTATTTTCATCTTTTAATCCGAAGAAATGTGAAATAAAAAACAATTTATGTTTATTAAAGCTTTGATTATCTACAAATGTTCCCCTTTCAGAAATGTACTCTATTGGATCTCCAAAATCCCACCAAGTCCAGATGTATGAATTTGGCTCTGTAATTTGTCCTAAATTTTTATATGAATTGTAAAGATTGTCACTCAAAAGAGGTCTGAATTCATTGTAAATTCTTTTTGCAGGAAATGAGATAAAAGCTATAAATATCAATCCAAATAAAAAAATAGGTTTTTGCAAATTCGAGTATCTTTTTGAAATAAGATCAAAAAATAAAAATGTTATATATCCCAAACCCATTCCTAAAAAAGGAGCCAAATACATCACAAATCGTAAACCAGACTTGAAAGAAACTAAGCCAATCAAAAGAACAGGCAAAGCAATTATCATGTACTTAAATTTCCTGATAAAAAGAAAAAGTAAACCAATAAATCCCAAAATTGCTGTAAGAAAATTATCGGTAGTTAAAATTACAAATTGTTTAAAATTTAATCCCTGCAGTTCAGCAATAGAAACAGTTATATTAATAGGAAGAACTTCAACTTGTTTCTTTTCAAAATAACTATTTATATAATGGAAAATATGTAATCCTTCAAGCAAAGTAAATGGATTAATTAGTAAAATAAAAATTACAACTTTTAATAAAATCTGTTCTTTTGAATTTTTTTTGAATAAAATTAAACCAGATAAAAGAGAAATAACAAATAAAATAGAAAAAAGAGGTTTATAGTAGCACCACATAAAAATATTAAAAACTATTCCTGCAAGGAATAAATAAATGTAGGATTTTTTCCCTGTGATTTCAGATACTAAAGTTATCAATAAAATTAAACAAAACACAAAGAATAAAATAAGAAAGTCTGTATCAAATCTTCCTAAAGTAGTTCTGTCATAATAGATAAGATTAAAAATTCCAAGCATAGCTCCAGATATAAAAACATAAATTGGAGCAAATCTTTTTATCCAGAATAACAAAGGAATAATGAAAAAAACAGAAAAAATAGGTGGCAAAAATAGAAATAGTGTATTTAAATCAATATTAAATATTTTCGAAAAATAAGCTGTAAAAAAACTGATTAAGTGTGGAAATTTAGGATTTACAGCAAAATCAGGAACATTTCTTAAATAATCAATTCTGGAATAAACTTCATTTAAGATTTCTTTAGAAATTCTTGCATACCAATAACAATCAAAACAGGATAATACATTTTCTTTGTTTGAAAAATTTTTTAAATCTTTAAATTTTAAAATGTAGGAAAGAATAAAAATGAAAATCGTGAAAAATAAATAAGTTAAATTCTGAAAAGAGAATAAATTTTTAAAAGCATTTTTCAACCACACTATTTGACTCTTATTAAATGAAATCACATTTTACTTTTTCGTTTACATATTGGCATTGTATAGAAAACCCTTGCACATTAACAGTACAATTGCCAGAATTTATTATAATTCCAGAGTTGGTAATTTCTAATCCACACGTATCTGATGATTTTGAAAATTCACATGTGGTATTCTTTATAGAACTATTCACAGAATATCTTGCACCAAACATTTTTATACAATTACTCATTTCTGTAGAAACCTGAGCAACTACTGCTTTTTTCTTATATTTCATATATTGAGGGATAGCAACAGCTGCTAAAATTGCAATGATTGCTACAACAATTAGCAATTCAATCAGTGTAAAACCTTTTTCATTTTTTGTAGAAAAAAAGGGCTTTTCAGCCCTTTTTAAAGATTTATTAAACATTTTGCAACCTTAATTATTAAGTTGCACTACAAGAAACATTAGCTTGACCATTTGAATCTACCGTTACAGAACAAGAAACACCAATTCCATTAACTGTATAGTTTCCATCTATAGAAGAAGTATCTAATGTTCCATTTGAATCTAAACTAATAGTATCATTAGTTCCACCAATTTGACATGTAACGTTAGTAGTTCCAGAATCGGCATACTCAGCACCAAGAGTAGTAATACAGTTTGTTAATGCAGCAGCAGCAGATTGTGCAGCAGCATTTCTCTTATACTTAGTGTACTGAGGAATAGCAACAGCTGCCAAAATTGCAATGATTGCTACAACAATGAGTAATTCAATTAGCGTAAAACCTTTTTGTTTTTTACGCTTTTTTTGTAACTCCTGTAATTCTAAATCCATGTGTTCCATCTTTTTGACCTCCAAAAAGTTTTTTCAGTTAATTTATATGAAAATTTCGTGCCAAATTTAAAAAACTTAAATTTTTAGTAAAATCAATTTGTTTTTATTGAAAATTTTTAATTTAGTGACAAATTTTGTCACTTTTTAGTTAAATTTTTGTCACTTTTTGAACTGTATTTTGAGTACCTGTATCTAAATTCTCTGAAAGTCAATCTTAACAATTGAGCTGTTTTGGTTTTATTTCCTTTCGTTAATTCAAGTGCTTTAAAAATAATAGCTTTTTCTACATTTTCTAAAAATTCTTTTAAATTCAACCCTTCCTCTGGAAATGTTTTTATATTAATAGGAAACTCTGGATTATCTATAAAAATAGAGTTAAATTTTTCTTGTTCTAAAAATTTTAAATCAATCTCTCCATTCTCTGAAAGGATTACAGCTTTCTCTAAAAGATTTTTTAGTTCCCTTATATTTCCTTTAAATTCTTGATGAGTAAGATTTTCTACAAAATCTGGATCTATTTTTGTTATTTCTTTGTTATATTTCTTACTTAATTCCTTTAATAAATAATTTACTAATAAAGGTATATCTTCTTTACGTTCTTTTAAAGAAGGCATTTTTATAGCTATTCCTGCGAGTCTGAAATACAGATCATTCCTAAATTTACCCTCTTCTACTTCTGTTTTTAAATTTTTATTTGTTGCAGAAATAACCCTAACATCAACAGATATTTCTTTTGTACTTCCGATTGGTCTAATTTTTCTATCTTCTAAAAATCTCAATAATTTTGATTGGAGAGAAACCGGCATTTCTCCAATTTCATCTAAAAATAATGTTCCTCCATTTGCTATCTCTATTAGTCCTTTTTTATCAGAATCTGCCCCTGTAAATGCTCCTTTTTTATATCCAAAAAGCTCACTTTCTAACAATTCTGAAGGTAAACTTGCACAATTTATTGCCACAAAGGGTTTATCTTTCCTGTGGGATAGTTTGTGAATAGTTTTTGCTGCAATTTCTTTTCCTGTACCACTTTCTCCTGTTATTAAAACATTAATATCGTAAGGTGCAACTTTTTTAATAATTTCTTTCACTTCAGAAATAGCCGGTGATTTTCCTATTAAATCTTCAAATTCAAAATCTTCTTGGGTTAAACTTCTCTCTATTTCTAATTTTTGTTTTATATTCTTAACAATTCTGCGAAGTTGTTCAATATCAAATGGTTTTGAAATATAATCGTACGAACCTGTTTTTATTGCTTCTACTGCCGTTTCTGAAGATGCATAAGCAGTTATTATAACTACCTCTGTTTTATCATTTTTAGATTTTATTAACCTTAATAGATCCAATCCTGAACCATCAGGGAGTCTCAAATCAAGAATTGCAAAATCATAATAATTTTCTTCTATCAATTTTTTAGCATCTTCAAAAGAAGTTGAAAAATCTACCTCAAATCCAAAATCTTTTAAAACAATCTCAAAAATATCTAATAAACTTTTTTCATCATCAACTACCAATGCTTTCATCTTCAACCTCAACATTTTTAAGAACTATTTTAAAACCAGCTCCGCCTAATTTACTTTTATAAACAAAAACATCTCCATTTATCTCTAACAAATTCCTTTTAGCAATTGCCAAACCTAAACCTGAACCTTTTTTTCTTTTCGTATAAAATGGCTCAAAAATTTTATCCATTTCCTCATCAGGAATACCTTCTCCATCATCTTCCACATCAATAATTAGATCATTTCTAACTTTATAAATCTTTATTAAAACTTTAGACTCCGCCCACTCCAAAGAATTTTTAATAATATTTGAAATGGCTGATTCTAAAAGACCTCTATTTGTTTTAATTTTAAAAACCTGTGAATATTCAAAATCCACTCTTTTTTTATCAAAGTTATAACTTTTAACTATATCCTCTATTAAAAAAATAAGGTTAAAAGTTTCCTTTTTATTTTCTGAAGGTTTTGAGAATTGAATAAATCCTTTTAAAATATCGTCAACTCTTTTTGATTCTTTATAAATCATTTCTAATAAAGATTTATTGACATTACCTTCTTTTAACAGTTGTGCAGCAGCACTTATAGAAGCAAGAGGATTTCTTATCTCATGTGCAAGTTCTGTACTTATACTGTAAACTTTTCTGTATAGTTCAGATTTATCCCTTTCCTGCTCTAAAAATTTTATATATTTCAGTTGCTCTTCTAATTTTTTATTTAATTTTATTCCTGCGATAACTATTAAAATAAAAGCAAAACTATTTAAACCAGTGTTTAAAACCATATCAAAAGTATCATTTGAAAAAGATTTATACATTGAAGAATAAAAAACTATGGTCAGTATTGCCAAAAGATAGGAAATCCGCGAACCTGTAAATAAGGAAAAAAAGAATAAAGGAAATAAATAAAGGATAGAAAAATAATGGAAAGTAGCAAAATTAGAAAATATAAAGGCAGTTATAAAAATGATATCTAAAAAAAATTCCAAGTAATTGATCTTTTTTGAAAACAGAGTAAAAAAAGTAGCTAAGGTGTAAATAAAAATTATTACAATCGGAAAATTAATATGAAAATCAGTAGTTAAATTTATATAAGTAAAATATGATATTAAAAAAGATAAAGAAAAAAAGAATTTACCTAATTTGTAATTAAAATAAATATTATCAAAATTCAAAAATTTCCCCTTACAGGGATTTTATTAACTTATTCTTTTGTTTCGGTTTCTAAACCTGTTTCCTTTAACTCCTCTTTTTTAATTTCTGATTCTCTGATTATGATTGCTCTACCTTTTGCAATTTCATCAATAGCTATTACAGTTTTTTTCAAAGGAATACCTTCTTCGGTGATATAACTCTCTGCACCTGTTTCATATAGTTCTCTCGCTAATTTGGCAGCAGCATGTACTAATTCATATCTGTTGTTTACTTTTTTTAACGCTTCTTCAATTAAAGGTCTTTTTCCCAATAGTTTTCCTCCTTGAGAATTGTGTAATTATAAATTATAACACATTAATATTTTTAAATTTATCCCAAATAAGAATAATTAAAAATCCTACAAAAAGTCCTGCAATATCTGCTAATAAATCGTATATAGAGGAATCTCTGTATGGAAAAAACGATTGGAAAAATTCTATCAAAACACCAACGATACAACCGGTTATAAAAATAAGAAAATAAGTGTATTTTTCAAAAGCTAATCTATAAAGAATAAAATAAACGGCAAATCCTATTCCGTGGTTAATTTTATCACTGGAAGTAACAACATCGCTTTTAATTGGAAGGATAGAAAAAGATAAAATAGTTATTACATACAGAAAAAATATAATTTTAAAAAATTTTTTAAAATTCATGAATTTTGCATTAATTTTTTTAACTTTTCGTCTTTAATTAAAGAAAAATCAAATTTATCTGTCCTTTGTCTATTGGAAATGATTATACATTTTATTTTATTTTTTGCTTTTTCTAAATCATCGTTGATAACTACATAATCGTATTCTTTCCATGCTGGAATTTCTTTTTTTGCAGTTTCCAACCTTCTTTTAATGTCCTCTTCAGAATCTCCTCTTTTCTTCATTCTTTCCATTAATTCATCCCATGAAGGAGGGAGAATAAAAATTCCAATAGTTTCTGGATATTTATTTTTGACCTGTCTCATACCCTGAACATCAATAATAAGTAAAACATCAAATCCTTGATCTAATAATTCAAAAACTTCTTTTTTTGGAGTTCCGTAATAATGTCCGTGAACAATAGCATGTTCTAAAAATGCATCTTCTTCAATTAATTTTTCAAATTCTTCTTTTGTTTTAAAAATGTAATCAATCCCGTTTTTTTCACCTGGACGAGGATTCCTTGTTGTGTAAGTAACAATTCTTCTTAGAAAAGGTAATTCTTCTAATAATTTATTAGCAATAGTTGTCTTGCCTCCACCAGCAGGTGCAGACAAGACATATAGATTTCCCTTCATTTGTTAGCTACCAATAGTTGAAACTAAGATAGAACTTAAAGTCGTTGATATTTGCCAGAATTGAGTAGGATAAATTCCTAAATAAATAATAATTGCAGCTAAGATTCCCATTGATATTTTTTCAGATAGAGCAATGTCGAAACTAATATTTTTAACAGGTTCGTACATATACATATTTGCCACAACTTTTAAATAGTAACCAGCAGATACGATACTCATTACAATTAAAACTACTGCCAACCACCAGATATCAGAACCAATTAATGCTAAAAGAACTCCAAGTTTTCCAATAAACCCAACTGTTGGAGGAATTCCAAGCATTGAGAACATATAAATGAGCATTATTAAAGCCATAATAGGATTTCTTCTCGCTAAACCTTTAAAGTCATCTAAATGGTTCGTCCAGCCTTCAAATCTTTCAAATATAGCAAGGAAAAGTAAAGCTCCTATTGCCATAAATACATAAACTAAAGAATAGAAAATTAATGCTGCAAATCCCATTCCCGTAGGAGCAGCTATTGCCGCTACAATATAACCAGTATGGGCAATAGAAGAATAAGCAAGCATTCTTTTAACATTCTTCTGTCTTAAAGCAATAAAGTTTCCAATAACCATAGATAGAGCAGCTAAAATTGCCCATCCATAAGACCAGTATTCCGATAAGTATGGAAATGCTTCAACCATAATTCTTAAAATAACTGCATAAGTAACAATTTTTGAAGGTCCAGCTAAATAAGCAGTAATAGGAGTTGGAGCTCCTTCATAAGCATCAGGCGTCCAGAAATGCAATGGAACAGCAGAAGCTTTTAAAGCCAATCCTAAAACAAGCAAAAGCATACCGAACAGGAGTCCAATATTAACTTCTTCAGAAAAGGCAGCTTTTGTAATTTCAGAGAAATCAAAAGTTCCAGTTGCCCCATAAATAAATGCAATAGCATAACTAACAATAGCCGTTCCAGTTCCACCAATGATTAAATATTTAAAAGCACCTTCTTTTGAAGGGTAATTCTTTCTGTAAATACCAATCAATATATAAAGTGCAATAGACATTAACTCAAGTCCGATATAAAAAGAAATTAAATTTGGAGATGAAACAACTATCATCATTCCAAGTAGAGCAAAAATTATTAAATAGTAGTACTCTCCAAAGTATGTTTTTTTACCTTCAGCATATTTTCTTAAATGGAATAAAACCCACATCGTAGAAATAATCAAGAAAAACTTAAAAATTAGAGAAAAAATATCCACTATATAAAGGTTATATAAAGTTACATATTGTTCTAAAAAGTTACTGATTATAAAAGAATAAAAAGGACTATTCCTAATCTCAGGGATAGCGTTTGGATTTAACAACATATAAAAAATTCCACTTGCAATAACAAATATAAATAAAGCTGCAGTTCCTAAACCTGTTAAAGAGATGGCTGTTATGAGTTTCCTGTTTTTACTTACCATTTCCAAGATAAAAATAGTAAAAGCTGTAATTAACACTAATATTTCAGGAATTAAAACCACAAAATTAGGTATTCCTATTCCAGAAACCAATTGTTGAATTATTGAAGTATCCGGTGTCATATCTTAGCCTCCTACAATCTTAAACAGAATAGCTTCTGAAGTTTTTTGTATTAAATTAACCCACCACGTTGGATATACACCAATTAAAACCATAAAAATAACTAATGGTAAAAATGATAATAATTCAGGAGTTGTTAAATCTTTTATTTGCTTCCACTGATGTATTTTCTTTTCAGTTAAAAGTTCTTCATCAAACATTGTTTTTCTGTATAACCAGAGTGTATATCCAGCACCAACAATTAAACTTAAACCAGCTAAAGCTGCAAAAAGAATACTAACTTTGAAAGTTCCTAATAATGCTAAAAATTCACCTACGAATCCAGAAAGTCCCGGAAGTCCAACAGAAGCCATTGCTGAAATCATAAATATAGTTGCAAAAACAGGAACAAATTTTGCCATTCCCCCTAAATCTTTCATTTCATAAGAATGAGCCCTTTCATAAATAAATCCTGCCGCAAGGAACAGTGCAGCTGATGTTAAACCGTGAGAAATCATAGTAATAATGGCACCATTTACACCTTCTACATTTAATGCAAATGTTCCAATAGTTACAAATCCCATGTGGGAAACAGAAGAATAAGCAATAACTCTTTTTATATGGGTTTGTGCAATAGCCATCATAGCTGTATAAATAATAGCAATAACACCAAGTGTAAACATAACAGGTACAAAATATTCAGAAGCATTTGGAAACCACGGAAGGCTAAATCTAACAAAACCGTAAGTACCCATTTTCAATAAAACTGCCGCAAGAATAACAGAACCTGCCGTTGGTGCTTGAACGTGTGCATCTGGTAACCATGTATGGAACGGCCACATAGGAACTTTAATGGCAAAACCAAGTGCCAGCAGTAAGAAGAATATTACTTCCCAGTTAAAAGGAAGTCCTAAATTTACTAAATCAAAATAGCTCGTAGATAAAATTCCTTTCGTGTAATATTGGTAAACATACATTCCAACAACACCGATAAGAAGGAAAACAGAACCAAAAAATGTATAAATAAAGAATTTAGTAGCAGCAAAAATTCTATCTGCATATCCCCAAACACCAATGATTAAAAACATCGGGATGAGCATTGCTTCCCAGAAGATGTAGAAAAATACTAAATCCCACGCAACAAAAACTCCGATACATGCAGCCTCAAGTACTAAAAATGCCACAAAATATTCTTTAATCCTTTTATTAATATTGGTACTCCAAACAAAAGCAATTAAAAATGATAGTGCCGTCAGCCATACCATTGTTAAACCTAAGGCATCAACACCAACCTCATAATTCACACCAAATTGTGGAATCCAAGTATACTTTTCATAAAACTGAATTTTATAAGATGAATAGTCGTAAATTAAAAGCATCCATGAAGATAAAATGAAAACTATTCCTGAAATAATAATACTTATTGGTTTAGAAAATTTCTCATTTACAAAAAATAGTACTGCTGCTGCTAAGAGCGGTAAAAGTATCAACACAGTTATTATTGGAAAAGAATAAGATGAAAATTCTACAGTCATTCTATCGCCCCCTACATCACGTTAAAAATAAGAATAATGAAAGAAATATAAGCATACCTATAGTCATCTGTAATACGTATGCACTTATTCTTCCTGTTTGAGTTAATTTTAAAATATCACCTGTAAACATAGAAGTTTTTCCAGAGCCGTGAACAATACCATCTATAACAATCTTGTCTCCACCTTTCCATAGCAGTTTAGAGAATTTGTAATATCCATACGCGAAAATAGCATAGTAGAAGAAATCAAAATACCATCTGTTCCATAATAATAGATATATAGGTTTGAACATTTTAGTAACCCACGCAGGATCTATCCATCTCACCTGATACATTAGATAAGCAACAAAAATACCACCGATTGCAGTAGCCAACGCCAATAAACCAAGTGGAGATGTTAAAGAGTGAAGCATAAAATGCCACCAGTCTTCAGGAATATGAACATGGTGAGCTCTTGATAAACCTTCTTCAACTAAAATCTTTGTATCTTCATTTAAAAATTTCATACTTAAAGGATCTAAAGATGGTCTGAGGAAATGTCCAAAGAATTCTTTAAAGAATCCTAACGTAGCTGCACCTATTGCTAAAACTATCAATGGAATAGTCATATTAGCAGGTGACTCATGTACATGCTTCCTGATATGCGGATCTAATCTATCTCCATCTAAGAAAGCTAAGAAAAACAATCTAAATATATAAAAGGCTGTTAATCCAGCACCCATCCATAAAAATGCCCAAACAACCCAGTTTACTTCGTAAGCACCTTCTATAATCGGGTCTTTACTGAAAAATCCTGCAAAAGGAGGAATTCCTGCAAGAGCCAAAGCACCCACTAAAAATGTTCCTGCCGTGATAGGCATATATTTTGCAATTTGTCCCATCTTTTGAACATCTAATAAGTGGTGAAGTGCGATTAAAATACTACCTGCAGCAAGGAAAAGAAGAGCTTTAAACACGGCGTGAGAAGCTAAGTGGAACATACCTTCTCCAAATAATCCTAAACCTTCTGCAGCAAACATATATCCAAGCTGTGATAATGTTGAATAAGCAATAATTCTCTTAATATCGTTTTGAACAAGACCCATAGTTGCAGCAATAAATGCAGACATAGTTCCTACAAACAGAACTGTATCAAGGGCTAAATCTGACGCTGCGAATACAGGCATCACCCTTGCAACCATATAAACACCAGCAGCAACCATTGTAGCTGCGTGAATTAAAGCAGAAACAGGTGTCGGACCTTCCATCGCATTCGGTAACCAAATATGGAGTGGTATTTGAGCTGATTTACCAACCGCACCACCAAACAATAACAGTGCAATTGCAGTTACAGTCCAGTATCCTGCTTCTGGAAGTTTATTAAATAAATCTAAATAATCTAAAGTTCCAAAAGTAACAAAGGCTAATAAAACACCTAATAAGAATAACCAGTCACCAACACGGTTAACAACAAAAGATTCTAACGCTGCAACAGATGCTGATCTTTTATAATGCCAGAAACCAATTAAAAGATAAGATGCTAATCCAACGCCTTCCCATCCAAAGAAAAGCTGAACTAAGTTATCCCCTAAAGTCAACATTAACATCATAAATACAAAAAGGGATAAATAAGCAAAGAATCTCGGATAAGCTGGGTCATCTTTCATATAACCTGTGGCAAATATAAAAATAAATGTAGAAACACAGGTAACAACACAGGTCATTAAAGCAGAGAGAGGATCCCATAAAATACTAACAGCAATTTCGTAATCACCAATTGGCATCCACGTGAAAAGTTTCAAATCATAATAATTCCCTGTAGTAGCAACATCAATAAAACCAATTACAGACGCAATAGCAGAAATTGCTACCCCAATAACTGCTACGATACCAGATAATGGTTCTTTCAGTAGTTTATAACCAAATAACCCGATTATCAAAAAAGCTATTAACGGGGAAAATGGTATGACCCATAAATACTCCATTTTACTCCTCTTCCTTAGTATTTTAGTTCTGTTAGTTTTTCAACGTCCACGTCTTTCTTCAATCTATAAATTGCCATAATTAATCCCAATCCAACTGCTGCTTCAGCTGCGGCAATTGTCAGGATAAAGAATACAAAAACCTGACCAGAAACATCCTGTAACTTCATATCAAAAGCCACAAAAGCCAAGTTTACAGAGTTTAGCATCAGCTCAGTTGAAATAAGCATAGCAATTATATTTTTCCTTATAATTACACCTATCAGTCCTAAAACCATAAGCAATCCACTCAAAGCAACATAAAATTCGTAAGGTACCATTACTTAACTTCCTCCTCATCCATTGCTTGTTCTTTTCTTCCCAACACAATTGCTCCAATCATAGCTACTAAAAGAATTAAAGAAGCAACTTCAAAAGGAAAGAGGTATTTACTGAAAAGAATTGTAGAAACTGCTTTTACGTTTCCAACCTCACTTAAAACTTCTGGAGTAAAAATACCTGTGTTAGAAGCCCAAGCTCCATAAACAGAAACATAAGCAAGTTCTAAAAAGAGTAAAAATCCAACAGGTAAAGATAAAGCAAAATATTTAGGATCTATAGCTTCACCTTTATATTGGGGAACAGTAGAAATAACTAAAACATAAAAAACAACTATCGCCACTGCATAGATTAAAATTTGTAAAGCACCAATAAGTTCAGCTCCCATACTGAAAAACAAACCAGAAATCATTATCAAAGTAGAAATCAAAGATAAGACTGAATAAATTATATTTTTAAAGAAAACTACACCAAACGCTGATATAACAGCTAATGCGGCAAAACTCCAAAATGCTATTACATCTAATTCCATTTAATTTGCCCCCATAGTTTTGTTCGTGCTTCATCATCAATCCATATTCTATCAGGCTCTTTTAGCCTTCTTCTATCAAAGTCAAAACCTCTTTCACTCATATCATCTTTATGAATTACACACTGCTCTCTTTTATCAGCAGCACTTTCGTGATTGTCTGTCATTATTATGCAATCTACAGGACACGCATCTACACAAAGTCCACAGTAAAGGCAATTTAATAAATTCATATCAAATGTCGTTACCCTTTTTTTTCCATTAGGAAGTTGAACTGCTTCTATTTTAAATAG
>Ga0256832_1001616_pt1 | contig 15351 bp, 17 predicted proteins | sample 134614metaG_FD_190534 | JGI IMG/M metagenome (GOLD analysis project Ga0256832, IMG submission 190534) | Hydrothermal vent microbial communities from Lau Basin, Pacific Ocean - 134-614 | ecosystem: Environmental > Aquatic > Marine > Hydrothermal vents | place: Pacific Ocean: Lau Basin | collected...
GTTTCGCCCCTACCAATTCAATGAATGCCAAAAAACAACAATAGGGGCACGGCATGCCGTGCCCCTACCATTCCCATCCAGCGGATGCTGTCGGCCTCTCTGCAAACCAGACACTCCTCCCCTTTTCAAGGGGAGGTCAGGAGGGGTTATTTTTTTATTCTGCAATTGGCACGGGCCTTTTTTACCTCCCCCCTGCGCCCCTATCCGTTCATTGGCGGCAATGTCGGCAGGAATGCCCGTAGGACATGGTTTTGTAGGGGCGAAACATGTTTCGCCCCTACAAATAAATGGCATTGTCTCTATCGCGTGAGGGGCCCGGAGGGCGGGGGAATATCGAATATCGAACACCGATTTAATATTTCAGATTTTGATTTAATTTATCCTTTTTGTTCTTAAATCTGCATTCGTTAATCGGTGTTCTGCAATCAGGCAGAAGGGGGCACGCCCAAAAAAGAAAAACCACCTTGGCGCCGTTGCTGATTTATTTCGCATCTTCGCCGTCCTGAAAAACGACATTCCATGCGGACATTGATCATCTTTTGTGCTGCGGCGGCCCTGACGTGGGCGGCGCAGCCGCTCGACGCTCAATCCAGAAAAATGAACAAGAACGAAAAAACGCCGGAGGTCATCATTCACACCGACCTGGGCGACATCGTGGTGCGCCTTTACAACGAGACGCCGACGCATCGGGACAACTTCCTGAAGCTGGCCCGGGAGGGCTTTTACGACAGCCTGCTGTTTCATCGGGTGATTCCCGGGTTTATGATCCAGGGGGGCGACCCGAACTCACGGAACGCACGGCCCGGCCAGATGCTGGGCAACGGCGGGCCGGGCTACACGCTGCCGGCGGAGATTAAGCCGGAGCTGTTTCATAAGCGGGGGGCGCTGGCGGCGGCCCGCATGGGCGACAACGTCAATCCGCAGCGGCGCTCGTCGGGGTCGCAGTTCTACATCGTGACGGGGCGGCGGTTTACCAGCGAGGAACTGGACCGCATCGAGCAGCGGATGGGCACCAAGATTCCGCCGACGCACCGGAAAGTGTATGAAACCGAAGGCGGGGCGCCCTTCCTCGACGGTGCCTATACGGTGTTCGGCGAGGTGGTGAAAGGGATGGACGTGGCCGAGCAAATCGCCGCCCAGCCGCGGGACCGGTTCGACCGCCCGCGGAAAGACATCCACATGTGGATGGAGGTGAAGGAATAGCGGCTGCGAAAGGCATAGCTTTGCACCCCAATTAGTGGTTTTTTCCGGGATGCCCCGCGATCCGTCTATTCAATCGGTGCTGATCATCGGGAGCGGGCCCATTGTGATTGGTCAGGCCGCCGAGTTTGACTATTCGGGCACGCAGGCCGCCCGCGCCCTGCGTGAAGCGGGCATCGAGGTGATCCTCATCAATTCCAACCCGGCCACGATTATGACTGATCCCATCAATGCGGATCATATCTATCTGTGGCCGCTGACGGTGGATTCCATTGAGAAGATTTTGCAGCGGCATCGGGTGGATGCCGTGTTGCCGACGATGGGGGGGCAGGTGGCGCTGAACCTGGCCAAAGAGGCTGAGCAGCGGGGCGTGTGGGATCGGTATGGCGTGCAGGTCATCGGCGTCAATCTCGAAGCCATCGAGAACACCGAAGACCGAGAGCTGTTTCGGGCGTTGATGGAAAAAATCGGCGTGCCGGTGGCGCCGTCGGCCATCGCCCGATCGTTTTTAGAAGGCAAAGAGATTGCCGAGGAATTGGGCTATCCGCTGGTATTGCGGCCGTCTTATACGCTGGGCGGTTCGGGAGCGGCGGTGGTGCATAACAAGAAAGAGCTGGAAGCGGCGCTGGCTCGGGCGCTGGAGTTTTCGCCCGTGCATGAGGTGTTGGTGGAAAAAAACCTGCTGGGATGGAAAGAGTTTGAGCTGGAGCTGCTGCGGGACGCCGACGACAACATCGCCATCATCTGCACCATCGAGAACTTCGACCCGATGGGCATTCACACCGGCGACTCGATCACGGTGGCGCCCGCGATGACGCTCTCCGACACCGCCTTTCAGCAGATGCGGGACTATGCCTTCCGGATGATGCGCAGCCTGGGGCATTTCGCCGGCGGCTGCAACGTCCAATTCGCCCTCAATCCCGAAGACGAGTCGATCGTGGCCATCGAGATCAACCCGCGGGTGTCGCGCTCGTCGGCGCTGGCATCCAAAGCCACGGGCTATCCGATTGCCAAGGTGGCCGCCCAACTGGCTGTCGGCTATTCACTGCCGGAGCTGAAAAACCCCGTCACACGCAAAACATCGGCCTATTTCGAGCCCACGCTGGACTATGTGATCGTGAAGATGCCCTACTGGAACTTCGAAAAGTTTGAAGGGGCCGACCGGACGCTGGGGATGCAGATGAAATCGGTGGGTGAGGTGATGGCCATCGGGCGCAGCTTTGCAGAAGCGCTGCAAAAGGCCTGTCAGTCGCTGGAAAAAGGCTATACGGGCCTGAAAGGCAAGTTGCCGCCTTTTGCGCATCCGCAGGAGCTGTTGCAACGGCTCGACCCGCCCACGGCCGAACGGCTGTTTATGATCCGCGAGGCCATCGACCGGCAGGTGCCGCTTAGCACCGTGCAACGGATCACGGGCATCGACCGCTGGTTTTTGCGGCAGATCGACCACATCATCCACCTCGACCGTCAGTTGATGCGGCATTCGCTGGACACCCTGCCGCCGGACCTGCTTCGGCGCCTGAAACGCTACGGCTTCAGCGATGCTTATATCGCCGACCGGCTGCGGGCCGGCGAAGACGACGTCTATGCCCTTCGCCGCCGACAAGGCATCCGGCGGACCTATAAAACCATCGACACGTGTGCGGCGGAATTTCCCTCGCCCACGCCCTACTTTTATTCGACCTTCGAGGCGGAAAACGAGGTGCCCGCCCCGGGCAAGAAAAAGCGCTATGTGGTGTTGGGGTCGGGGCCCAACCGGATCGGTCAGGGCATCGAATTTGACTATTGCTGCGTGCACGCCGTGCGGGCCATTCAGGAGGCCGGCCATGAAGCCGTCCTGATTAATTGCAACCCCGAGACGGTCTCGACCGACTTCGACGTCTCGGATCGGCTCTATTTCGAGCCGCTCTTCTGGGAACATGTCCGGGAGATCCTCGACCATGAGCAGCCGGCGGGCGTCATCGTCCAGACCGGCGGGCAAACGGCCTTGAGGCTGGCCAAGAAGCTACACGAGCACGGCTATCCGATTGCGGGGACGTCGTTTGACAGCCTCGACATGGCCGAAGATCGCGGGCGCTTTTCGCAACTGCTGGAACGGTTGGGTATTCCTTATCCGCGTTACGGCGTGGCCACCACGCCCGAAGCCGCCCTTCGGCTGGCAAAAGAAATCGGCTATCCGGTGCTGGTGCGGCCCAGCTATGTGTTGGGCGGGCAAGGCATGCGCATCGTCATCGATCCCGAAGAACTGGAAGAATGGATACTTGAGCTGTTCAGCCGCTTTCCCAACAACCGCATCCTCATCGACCACTACCTTCACAATGCCATCGAGGCCGAGGTGGATTTTATCTACGACGGTGACGACTTGCTCATCATGGGCATCATGGAACACATCGAACCGGCCGGCATCCATTCGGGCGACTCACATGCCGTGCTGCCCCCCTTTTCATTAAGCGAAAAGGTTATCCGGCAGATCGAAGACTTTACCCATAAAATCGCCAAAGCGCTGAATATTCGCGGGCTGGGCAACATGCAATTCGCCGTTAAAGACGAGACCGCCTACGTGATCGAAGCCAACCCGCGGGCCAGCCGCTCGATGCCGTTTATCGCCAAGGCCTACGGCGTGCCCTTTTTGAACATCGGCACCCACGTGATGATTGGCAATAAAAAACTGAAAGACTTCACCATCCGGCGGAAGCCGCTGAAATATGCCATCAAAGAGCCGGTGTTTTCATTCGATAAATTCCCGGGCGTGAAGAAGGAGCTGGGCCCCGAGATGCGCTCGATCGGCGAGGCCATCCGATTTATTGACGACCTGAACGACCCTTATTTTCGGGAACTGTTTAAGCGTCGGTCAATGTATTTGAGTCGATAAACAGAAGTGACATGCTGCGGATTTTATGGTTTTTAGCCCTCTTTTATCTGGCCTTTAAGGGGTTGCAACTGCTGTTTCGGTTGCTGGACACTTATCAACGCCAGCGGCGGGGGCTTCGTCAGCAACAGCAACGCCGCCGACAAAACGGCCCCCGTGTGGTATATCATCCCGAAGAGAAAGGATATGAGGGCGGCGATCCGGTGGAATATGAAGAGCTGAACTAAGGTCGATGGCCTGCACCGCCTGAGAGGCCCGGGGCGGAAAATTCACATGGTGCGAAACGTAAAAGCCAATTTTATTGCTACCTTTGCAGCACCTTGAAAAAGCAGGGAATTATGGAAGAACTTTACGGACGGAAGAATGATCCTGTGTTTTCGCAACGGGTGCGCGCAGGAAAGAAGCGAACGTACTTTATTGACGTGCGGACGACGCGGAACGGAGACTATTATCTGACCATTACGGAGTCGAAGCGGATGTTGCCGCGGTATGACGACGAGCGCGAGCGATTTGTGAAGCACAAAATTTTTCTTTACAAAGAAGACTTCCTCAAGTTTGCATCGGCGCTGAACGAAGCCATCGACTACGTCAAGGAGCAAATGCCGGATTACGACTTTGAGCAATTTATGCGGGAGCGGGCGCCGGCCGGTCAAGACAACGGCGACGCGGCCCCGGAAGCCTTCGAAGCCGACCAGCTCGATATCGACAAAGCGTTGGACCAGGCTCTCGAAGACATGGCCTCGGAAGAGCCCGCCTCCGAGCAATAACCTCATCAGCAAGGCACCTTTTCCCTTGTGGCGACCAGCAGGGAAGAGGTGCCCTTTTCTTTTCCCTTTCGGGCGTTAATTTTGCGGCCCTTCAAAAAGCATCAACCTCATGAAGCGCACCTATCAGCCCTCGGTTCGGCGGATGAAGAATAAGCACGGTTTTCGGGCGCGGCTTAAAAGCCGGGGCGGCCTGGACGTGCTGCGTCGGCGCCGTGCGAAAGGACGTAAAAAGCTCACCGTGAGTGACGAGCCCCGCAACAAATAAGGCGGCTCGACGTTATACTTTCCGCAAAGCCGAACGCATCACCCGCCGGCGCATCCTCGAAGCGCTCTTCGACCGGACACGGCCGGCCATTCGACGCAAAGCCTATCCGCTGCTGTTCGTATGGCAGTTTGTGGATGCGCTTCCCGGGCACTACCCGGCGCAAGCCGCCATCGTGGTCGGAAAGCGACGCTTCCGGAAAGCCGTGCAGCGAAATCGCATCAAACGGCGCATTCGGGAACTTTATCGGCGCCAAAAACATCTTTTATACGACCGCCTTCGGGAAGTAAATAAAAGGGGGGCGCTCCTTATTCTTTATATTGGCAATGAAGAAACTACCTTTGATGCGCTTTCCGGGGCGTTTCGGAAGGCGTTTGTTCCACTTATCGAGCGAATAGGTCGCGATGCGCAAGCTCATGGTCATCCTGATCCGGTTCTATCAAACAGCGATTAGCCCTTATCTGGGCCCCAGCTGCCGCTTCACGCCGACGTGTTCGCAATATGCAGTGGAAGCTTTTCAACGGCATACTTTCTTTCGGGCGTTGTGGCTGTCGGTCCGCCGTATCGGGCGCTGTCATCCCTGGGGCGGAAGCGGTTACGACCCCGTGCCGCCGGTTCCTCATAAGCACATAAAACCATGAAAATCACATACCGACTTTTCTTTGTTCTTCTTCTGACTGTCTGGCAGGCGTGGACGCTTTCGGCGCAAGAGGCTTCCTCATCGCCCGAAGAGAAAAAGGACGATTACTTCGAGGTGTCTAAAAACATCGAGCTCTTTGTGGATATCTACAAAGAACTCGACCGGTATTACGTCGATCAGCTGGACCATAAAAAGCTTATCCAGATAGCGATCGACAAGATGCTCCAATCGCTGGACCCCTACACCAACTACATTCCCGAGAATAAGGTGGAAGATTTCAAGTTTCAGAGCACGGGTAAATACGGCGGGATCGGCGCTATCATTTCGAAAACGGGGAAATACATCGAGGTGGTGGAGCCGTATGAAGGTTCACCGGCTTCCAAAGCGGGCTTGCGGCCGGGCGACATCATCCTGCGCATTAACGACGTGGATATGGTCGGCAAAGACGTGCAGGATGCCAGTGAGCTGTTGCGCGGGCAACCCGGGACGCCGGTGACCATCTTTGTCAAGCGGGTGATCGGCACCCATGCCGACTCTTTCGACGTGACGGTGACGCGGGCCAAGATTCACGTCAAGAACGTGCCTTTCTATGGAATGCTCGACACCGCCGAGGGCATCGGCTATATCCGCCTGACCAACTTCCGGCAGGGCGCCGCCCGGGAAGTGCGTTCCGCCCTCGAAGAACTGAAACGGAAAGGCGCCAAAAAGCTGATTCTCGACCTTCGGGGCAATCCCGGCGGAATGCTGATCGAAGCGGTGATGCTCACCAACGTGTTCATCCCCCGCAATAAGCTGGTGGTCTCTACCAAAGGAAAAGTGAAAGACTGGGACAAGACTTATCACACGTTTCTGGACCCGGTGGATACGACCATGCCGCTTGTGGTGCTGATTAATCGGGGCTCGGCATCGGCTTCGGAGATTGTCTCGGGTGCGCTGCAAGATTATGATCGGGCGGTCATCATGGGCACGGAAAGTTTTGGGAAAGGGCTGGTGCAAAGCGTCCGCCCGTTGCTCTACAACGCCCAGATGAAGGTCACGGTGGCCCGCTACCTCCTTCCCAGCGGGCGCTGGATACAGAAGATAGACTATGCCCATAAAGACCGGAAAGGCCGACCGGTGATTTTTCCCGATTCGAGCAGCAAAACCTTCAAGACCATGGCCGGGCGGGAGGTCAAAAGCGGGCGGGGAATCCATCCCGACGTAGAAGTGCACGGCGACTCCCTCCCCCTGGTGGCCCGTGAACTTCTCAATCAAAAACTTATCTTCGGCTATGCCAACCTGTATCGGAACACGCACGACTCGGTGCCTCCGCCGCCCGTGTTCGAAATGAGCAATCAGGAATATGCCGATTTTGTGGCATTCGTCGATTCTGCGGATTTCTCTTACGAAACCGAAACCAAGAAGATTCTGGAAAAGGCGCTGGAAAAGTCCAGGAAAGAAGGGTATTATGAGGAAGTCAAAGAGCCGCTTAATCAGCTGATGTCTCGTGTGGAGGCCAATGAAAACGCCCAGCTGACCAAACACAAAGCGATCATTAAGGAGCTGCTGGAACAAGCCATCATGAGCCGATACTATTACATGAAAGGGCGCATTCAGGAATCGTTTGATCGGGACCGTCAGCTGGACTCCGCCCAGACCGTCCTGAAAGACCCGGCCCGCTATCACCGTATCTTACAGCCGCCATCACATGAATGATGAAGTCTTTCTTATTGGTGGATTATTTTTTCTGATAGGTGTTCTGGGCAGCTTCCTGGCCGGCCTGCTGGGCATCGGCGGCGGGGTGATTTACATCCTGGCTTTTAGCTGGTTTTTGGATGGTTTGGTCTCCTCCGTAGAGTTGCCGCGGTTTGTCGTTGCCAACTCCGCCGCGGTCATTTTTATTTCCACCCTTTACGGACTCGGCATTTTACTTCGCCAAAAACAAATCCGCTTCAAGGAAGTCCTGGCCTTGCTGGCGGGGGGCATCCCGGCGAGCGTTATGACCACTCGGATGATTCTTTATCTTGATTTTTATAACAAGACCGCTTTCTCAATCATCTTCTTGGGGGTGATGGGGCTGTATTTTCTTTTTTCCCTGACCCGGAATACCGCAGCTTTCTCGGATGAACGCACCATTTCCTATCCGCTGCTGGTCGGGATTGGCGGGCTGGGCGGCTTTATCTCGGCGGCCGTTGGATTGGGCGGGGGAATGGTCGTCGTTCCGCTGTTGCTTTTAATCGGCCGGATGTCGCCGGCGCGGGCGGCTCGGCTGTCGCTATCTGCAATACCTTTTCTGAGTCTGACGGTGGTGTTGACCTATGCTTTTTCAGGGGCTCATCCTCCCACCATTCTTTTCGGGCAGTGGAAATACTTCCTCTTTCCCGCCGTCGGGGCCCTGAGCCTGGGGGCGCTGCTGGGCATGCCGTGGGGCCTTCGCTTCAGCCGACGATTGTCCCCCCGGCGTTTTAATGTGATATTTTTGATGGTCATATTACTGGTCTTTATCAAAACCCTCATCCTATGATGCACCGCATTGCCCGTCTTTTCCTCTGGGGGCTTGTGTTTTCGGTATTTCCGGTGCTCGGTCAAAAAATTTCCACCGAGCGCGTGGTGAAGAAGCTGGCTTCCGACCGCATGGAAGGACGGCTCACCGGCACGATGGGCGAAGCCCGCGCCGGGCGTTATATCGCCCGAAAGTTCCGAAAGTTGAGACTGAAGCCCTATTTGGGCGAATACGAACACTACTTTTTCTTCACCGCCCCGCTGGTTGTCAAAAAAACAAGTCTGACCATCGGCCGCTCGGAAGTCGCCCCCAATGCCTACCGATGGTTGGCCTATGCGCCGCGGATCAAAGGCAAAGGAATCCCCCTTGTCTTTCTTTCCCGGGAGTTCTGGACGGGGGCGGGGGAAGGCGGCGAATCCCGCGACGTGAACATGATCGAACGGGCCGTAGTGATCCGTGAGCCGCTGGCCGATTCCATCGTCAACCAACTCCCCGATCACCTCCGGACGCTGAAAGACCGGCTGCATTATCTGGAAACCTTCACGCCCGCGCTCCTCATCATTTTGCCCGCCAACCGAGATACCTATCGCAGGTTGCGAACGGTCAAGCCCTATGCTGACATTCACACGCCCACGCTGGTCATCGACCCGGCGTGGGCTTCGGCGCTCCAACGCACCACCAAAGTGTCCTTTAAATTCATCCCCGGTCGGGCTTCCGGCATCGGCGCCAATCTGATCGGCATGATTGACAACGGCGCCAGCAAGTCCATCGTATTAGGCGCCCACTACGACCATCTCGGACGGGGAGAGTTCGGCAACTCGGCCGACCCCGATGCTGTGGGGTCCATTCACAACGGCGCCGACGACAATGCCAGCGGTGTGGCGGCCTTGCTGAAAACAGCCGAGCTCCTGAAAGAAAAAGACATCCCCTGGGCTAACTTTATCTTCATCGCCTTTTCCGGAGAAGAGTTGGGGCTGCTGGGTTCCAAAGCTGTCTGGAAAGACCAAGTGCTCGACAGCACCGCCGTCATCGCCATGATCAACTTTGATATGGTGGGACGATACGACCCATCGCGCAGGACGTTGTTCATCAACGGCACACAATCGGCCCAAGAATGGCATGATATTATCGAGAAAACCAACACGTTCGGATGGAACCTGCGCACGCATTCCCAGCTCCAGGGCGGTTCCGATCATATTACTTTCATCTATAAGCACGTGCCTGCCATTCACTTTTTTACAGGTTTGCATGCCGACTACCACAAACCGAGTGACGACGCCGACAAAGTGTTTGCTCCGGGTATCGATTCCATTGCTATGATGGCCGCCGCCGTCGCCGAGCAACTGGCCGGCCATGGAAAACTGACCTATCAAGCCCCCCGAGCCACCGGCGGCCGACGATGGAAACGAAAAGTGTCGCTGCGGGTGATGCCCGATTATGCCTACGACGGCGAAGGATTCCGCATCGAACAAGTCCTCGAAGACGGACCGGCCTATCATGCCAAACTGCGGGCCGGCGACATCATCATCCGGATCGGCAAGTTCCCTATTCGCGGCATGCAAGATTATATGAAAGCGCTGGCGCATTACAACCCCGGTCAGATTGTCTTGGTCGAATTTAAGCGCAACGACAAGGTAATGCGCGCCCGGGTGCAATTTTGACGATGCCTTCCGCTGTTCCTATCCTCTTATGGCTCGACACCACCGACCGCTATTGTCGTGTGGGACTGCTCAGCCGGCATGCCGTCATCGCGCAATGGCAGGCCGAAGCGCCCAATCAGCATATGGAACAGCTGGCCCCCCACATTCAGCAACTGCTGGAATCCCACGGCGCGCCTGCCTGCATCGCCGTTAATCGCGGGCCGGGGTCTTTCACCGGCATTCGGATCGGGATGGCCGCAGCCCAGGGGTTGGCCGAAGCGCTGGACATTCCGCTGATAGGGTTTTCTACGTTTGACTTGCTGGACCAGGTGCCTCCCCCCGCCGGCCGCCGGTTGCAAATCGTTCATCCGGGGCGTTTGCGGGCCTACGCCCGCGGGCTCGACGCCGCCGGAAAAGAATGGCTGACCGCTGGCGCTTATGCACTTGCCGATTTGCAGCCTCACCTTACGGAAGTGCCGGTGGTCTCACTTTCGCCGCCGCCCCCTGCCTGGCCTCCGGCCGAGTGGCGGACTGTCGATGCCGTGGATTTATATGCGCCCCTGTTGCAGCATCGCATCGACGTCCCGCCGCCGTCGTCCGGCGTGAAACCGCTGTATCTCGCCCAATTTGTACCGACACAACCCAAACATCGCCCATGAAAAAGATTTCCCACGAAGCCCTGGCCGCCCACATCCGGCAACGCATGCCGGTGGGGATGTATCGGGCTGGGCGGATGCCCACGGAGGGGATGTATCCGGGAAGCATCTATTTACCCGTCGAAGGCATGCGACGCGTGCCATGGCTTCCGGAGGTCATCTCCGAAGATATGCCCGTGATTGTAGAGTCAGCCACCGAAGAAGACGCTCGGGCGGCGGCTCGACATTATCCATCCTATGCTTTCCGGCAATGGGTGCCCGCCGCCTACTTTACCGCATGGAAGGAAAACCACGACGCCGATTACATGATCGGCATCGACCCGCTGGAACTTTCCATCGAGATTCGGACCGCCAAAGAGACCGGCCGCCCTATAGAAATCATTGACCTGCGCTTTTCGGAAGAAATGACTGACAGCGACCTTCCCTACGGCGTGACCTTCCATCCGATGGAGATAATCGACCGCCTCGATGAGGTGCCGAAGGACCAGGTCTATTACGTCATCTGCGATGACGGCGAAGCCTCGATGTGTTTTGCTACCGTCATGAAACGGTTCGGCTTTCACAATTTTTATCCGGTTCTCGGCGGCTATCAGGCCCTCCAACAACTTCCGGCCGCCGAGCGGTTCTAACGCCAATCTTTCAGCGCCCGCCGGCTTTCCCGTTCCTGCTCGCGGCGCTTGATGGTCTCCCGTTTGTCATACTTTTTCTTGCCCCTGACCAGCCCCACCAACACTTTCACCCATCCCCGACGGTTGATATACACCTTCAGCGGGACCAATGTGATGCCCTTTTCCTGCACCCGTTCCCGAAGGCGGCGCAGCTCTTTCTTTTTGAGCAACAGCTTCCGCTCTCGGGCGGGGTCGTGATTCCAATGCCCGCCCGCCGCATATTCGGCTATGTGAACTCCCTTGCAGAACAACTCGCCCTTCTTGAAATAGCAATAGGCATCCTGAAAATTGACCTTACGGGCTCGGACCGACTTCACCTCACTGCCTTCCAGCACGATGCCCGCTTCGATCGTATCGATCACTTCATAATTAAAGCGGGCTTTCTTGTTAATGATTGCCACCTGCTGGTCAGCCATCCGCCGTCTGCAATTTTCGGGTCATGGCCTTGACCTTTTCCCGGGGGATGATGCGTTGTTCCTGACGGCCGTAAGCCACCAGCCGCCGCCCCACGCGAACCTCGTAGCGACACAACACCCGATGACCGTGCACCGCCTCGATCACGGCCGTAATGGTCACTTCCTCGCCCACAGCCGCAGGCGAAACGTGATGCACCGACAGAAAGGTGCCGATACCCTCCTCATGGTCTTCCTTCATTTCCAGCACAAACAGGCGGCAAGCCCATTCCGCATCCCGGGCCAAGGCAAACGTGGAATAGAAAGGATGCACCTGTCCGCTCTCAAAAGCGGCGGCGTCCGCCTGTGTGACCGTGCGGCGATAGATTTTTCGGTCACCTGGTGCAAAGGGGTTGTGCATTACTCCTCAAGCTGTTCCACAATGGCCTGCAGGCGGTCGTAGTCGCCCTCGCCGGCCGACGCTTCGCCGGGCGCATACAGGTTGATGCCCATCGGCTGATATTTTTCCACCAGCTGACGCACATTGGACGGCTCGAAAGGAAAGTTGAGAAACACCGGATATTGGCGGCAGATTTCCCGAATTAGGGTGCGATGCGCCCCCACCGCCAGAAAGTCGTCTATTTCCTCGCGGGTCAGCGTCAGTTCCCAATATTTAATCGTCGAAGGCGATTCCTCAATGTAGATCAACACATCGTTGGGATTACGAAACTGCCCCAGGTCGATATTTTGAATCACCCGCTGCCGCACGGCGGAAAGGGTCAGGGCATGATGCATCTCATTGATTTGGGCGAATCGGGCATTCAGCGCCTTTACCACCGCATCATAAAAATCGGGCGTGGGATTGTCAAATTCGGGCACGAAAATGGGGCCTTCCACCCAGCCGGCGATTTCGAGGGCTTCTTCCACCGTCAGCCCGCCTTCCTGGTCTTCGATAAAGGGCATGGCGATAAATTCCGCCCCGAATCCGGCGGCCGCGCGGGCATCTCCAAGGGTCACCACCTCACTCACTTTGAGGTTCGTAATCAGTCCCATTGCATATCCATTTGAAGGTTATCGAGGGGGTCGAAAAAAGGAATGCTGTGCTCTTGCAAAAATGGGGCACTCGGGAAGAAAATCGGGCCAAACCGGTAAAAGAAAATGAGCGGCATAGGGATGGCTCCTTCCGCCGGCCCCTCTTTCCGTGGGGGGGAAGAAACAGGAAGATGCGGCGTGGCGCCCTGGTCAATAAACGGCGGCGTCCTTATCGTGTGAAGAACCGGAAGGCAGCAGACGATCACCGTCTTTCACCACCGTTCGCTTTAATTCCACACTTTTCCGACAGCATCGGCGCCATCATTGACGGCCTGAAAGGTTACGTCAGTCAAGGAAAAATCGTTTGGGCGACGTTAGGCGAAAAGTATGATTTGTGGTATGCGCACCCCTGACGTCAAACAATCATTCGCGATAAAAAGCCTTGCCGGCGGTGTTTACCTTGCAAAGGTCGTCACCGCCGACGGCAAAGTGCTGACGGGTCGGTTTATCAAAAGGTAAACCGCCGACGCACAGCATCAAAGTAATGAGACCGGACCATGATGAACTCGACATCTTTGCACGTTGAAAAGCGAAACGCACCGGTTGCAAACGACGGGTGCCGACTTACCCCGCATGAAAAGAGTCCTGTGGTTCTGGTTCGCTGTTGGACTTGCCGCCATCAGGGCGCAAACGCCGCCGATTGTTTACGTGAGCCGGGATGGGAGCGGCGATTTTCATTGTGACGGCACAGCCGATCAGGAAGAGATTAACCAGGCGCTGGACTTTGTGGCGGCCGACCCCCGCTACACCACTGTCTATTTAAAGGGCCCCGCCACTTATTGGATAGATAATACCATCTATATTTCATCAAATACCATCCTCGAAGGCGATGCCGCCGCAAAAATCAAACTGGTGGATAACGCCCGTTGGAATACGCCCTTCAAGGCGCTGATTATGCAGAAGGGGGCATCTTTCTCCGACGGGATGGAAGATACCTCAAACAGCGTGCATGACATCGTGATAAGAGGATTCGAAATCGATGGAAACCGAGACCAGCAGAACGAGCCGTCGGGGCACGCCTATTACAACATCATCAAACTTCAAAACTGCTATAACATCACGATCAACAATATGTATCTACACCACAACCTCGCCGATGCCGTCAATATCCAAAGCTGTTGTTACGGATATAACATCAATCTACGGTTCTATGGGAATCGAATCATAAGAAGCGGGCATGACGGGATATATGTGGGGCTGTCGAGCCATTTTGAAATCTACGACAACATTTTCCTCGACAACAGAACGGATGCGCATATTCGGGTGCAAGATTGCAACCATTTCAAGATTCACGGTAATATCTGCGGAAACAATCCGAGGAGGAGAAACTCGGGGGGAATAGGTGTGGATATTCAAGCAAAAGACAACACTCCGCTGGATGATGCGGAAATTTACGACAATTACTTATTCGGGAAAGGAGCATATCACGGCATTTGGTTGTGGCAAACCCGAAAAGGCGGCGGATTAAATACACACTCCAACGTTCATATTCATCATAACATCATCACAGGCTTTCAGGGGGCGGGCATCGGCATCTACGGGTTTAACAACACGTTGATAGAAAACAACACCATTGAGTTTAACGGCAAGGGGAACAACCATTCCTATACCGATAGGGTGCTTTGGGGAAAACAAAGCGGCATCACCTTTTATGAAGGGGCCGACGGCAATAAAATACAAGGGTTCAGGACCATTGTGCGAAACAATATCATAGGAAACAGCGCCGCTTACGGCATCGAGAATAGAAAGAAAAGCATTCACGCATTTGTCTTAGAATACAACAACATTTATCGAAGCGGGAAGGGGGCATATAAAGGGGCTTCATCAACGACCGATATATATGTCGCACCCGATTTCGCTTGTGCCCATCCGACGATGGTGGACGGCAGAATAGACTATACCTATTTCATCTTCGACCCCATATGGGAAGCGGCCGAGAAGACCGGCGCGTATGTCGGCGACATGGGCACAAATGCGGCTCGGTTGGTCTATCACCTTAAGTCCAAAGTCGGCCGCTGGGACGGCTCACAATGGACGCGTGACGAGGTGACCAGTTTCTGCATCAACACGGGAAGCCCGTCATCCGACTATATGAAGGAACCGGCACCCAACGGCGGCCGGATAAATATCGGGGCTTTTGGTGGCACGCCGACGGCCTCTATGGGCACGAGGATTCCGGCTGTGTATCATTTCATGGGCCGCCCCAACCCCGTTAACGGACGCATCACCGTCTCGGAAGCGTTGGTGGGGAACCCCTTTTATGTTTTTTCTCTGTCCGGCAAGTTGTTGATGCAGGGCGTTTTGACCTCCAATGAGATAGACCTCTCTCGTTTACGTAACGGCTTATATCTCATAAGAATCAGAGCATACAGCCATGACCATTGGATAACGGAGAAGGTGGTCAAGGTCGATTGATCCCGAAGAGAATATGAGGCGCCCCTGTATTCCGCGGCACAGGCGACATTAACATCGAATATCCCGAAAAAGCAACAAAAGAAGGCCGACAATAGCCAGCGCGTCGCGATCATAGACATATGATTGGGAGCCGCTCGTAAAGGTGGGGTCTATGTGCCTGATTGAAGAACACCGATTGCAGAATGCTGATTGAAGAACAAAAAGGATAAATTAGATAAATTCTTAAATCTTAAATCAGTGTTCGGTGTTCGATATTCCCCACCCTCCGGTC
>Ga0256832_1001617_pt1 | contig 15349 bp, 16 predicted proteins | sample 134614metaG_FD_190534 | JGI IMG/M metagenome (GOLD analysis project Ga0256832, IMG submission 190534) | Hydrothermal vent microbial communities from Lau Basin, Pacific Ocean - 134-614 | ecosystem: Environmental > Aquatic > Marine > Hydrothermal vents | place: Pacific Ocean: Lau Basin | collected...
CATTGCGAAGATCGTTGAGACAGTACCGGTTCCGTAGGAAGCAGGAATGATAATACGATGTAAGATTGCGTCAATCTTAGTTAATGGAAAATCGCTTTCGCGTAGGGTGCGTAATCACGCACCATTGAGACGCATGACAAGCAAACATGCTTATTTTACAAACGGTTTGAAGGTGCGTGGCTACGCACCCTACGCGCTCTCTCTTGTCAATCAGAGCATTACACAGCAATGCATACCAGCACTCTTCATTAAACCGGAGGTCACCCCGTGACTCCCGATTTCAAGGCTCTCCTACTAAAAGCACGTCACCAGGTACATACACTGCTCAGCGGTCACAACCTCAGCCGGCTGCACGGTGAGGGGTATGACTTTGCAGAACTTCGCGAGTATCAGATAGGAGATGATATACGAAAGATCAACTGGACCATCACAGCAAAACTTGGCAAACCCTACATCAAGGAGCTGCACGCAAACCGTGAACTCTCTGTTGTTGTCGCTGCTATAATGGACGGCAGTGTCTATGTCGGTGACAATAACACCAAACAGCGGCATATGGCACAGACTGCCGCACTGCTGGGGTATGCCGCTCAGCACAGCAATGACCTCTTTACCGGTATAGCCTACACACCGGATGGTACCATCAGCACGCCACCAACCAAACAGCTCTTTGACATTGAACACTTTTCCCAGCAGCTTTACACCGCCCCGCTGCTGCATACAGGCATAGATCTTCAAGCATCGGTAAACGACCTTTTCAGACGCCTGCACAAACCTTCTCTGGTGCTGATTTTACATGATTTTTTGGAACCTGTCGACCTCTCACTGCTTGCACAACGTCACGAAGTGATCGCGCTTATTGTGCGTCACAGAGAAGAAGAGTTTCCGAAAACAATGGGGGAAGTGCTGCTGGAAGAGCCCCGTACCGCACAGCAGCAGGACACTTTTTTCGGAAAACGAAGCCTTACCCGCTATACAGCGGCAAGAGAAGCGAACGATGCTGCACTGACTGCACACTTTTCCCGCTATGATATCCGCTATGCCAAACTCTTTACGGATGAGGAGCCTGTTGAAAAACTGATACAGCTTTTCCGTTAAAGTCCCAATCCTTTCAGCAGGGCACCTGCTCCTTTACCCCATTTTTTTTCTACTTTTTTACGAATGGCATCCTCTACCTTCTGCTCAATGAGCTTGGAGGCATCGAGTGTAAACTTCGGCTGTGCTGTCGTACCGCCGATCGTACCGTAAATTGTGTATTTCTCATACACAAACTTCAGTTTTGCATACTGTTTTCCACTTCGGGTATCAACCCTTCCGTCGGTAATATCAAGTCTGCTGCGGGAGCCTCGTGCATGGAGTGTGTAGCGCACACGATTGGGAGCGAAGGTGGCATTCAGTGTTGTCGTCTTGTAAATAATACGGGTAGGGTCTTTTGGGAATATCTTTGCCAACGCCTGTGTCAAAGGACTCGGCTTGATACGGAAACCGGCAATACGCATGCTGGCATTCCCCCGTTTGCTTTTGAGACTGTAACGCACTTTACCGGAAAGTGCCCCCATAAAATACTGAGGATTGCCCATCATGGCCAAAAGGCGGCTCATGGGTACAGAGGCAAGTGTCGCTTGGAAAAGACCGTTATCAAGGCGGTAGGCAACCGATCCGCCAAGGGATTGTGTTGTACCGTCAAGGTGCAGCCCGTTGTGCTGCCGCAATGTTCCCGCCAGCAGCATTTTCCCGTGAAGCGGTTTTCCTGTAAGGACTGCCAGCCTTGCCAGCTCGGGAATGTCAAGACGGTATTTGGCAAAGAGTGCGGCACTGTTGGTATTGAAATCAAGCGCTGAGATCTTCAAGGTTCCCTGACGCATGGTAACCGTAGCACCGCCATAAAGGTGCTTGTTGTGCATCTTTCCACTCGTGTCTACTGCAAGCGGCCAGTCGAGTGCTTTCCCTGTCAGCTGCTTCATTGTTTTTGGATTCAGACGCAGCTTTTTGCTCTTCACCGCATACGTTCCTTCCAGACGCTTGAGATCGCTTATATGTACGGTAATACCCGCACTCCCGCGCACATAAACAGGGAGTCCCGCCAAAGCCGCCAGCTTTTCTATCTCTGCAGCAGGCGCGTCAAAAGAGGCTTTGGTACCGTCGTAGCGGTATGTTATCTTCTTTCCAAGCCCTGTGATGACACCCTCGAGCGAAAGCTGTTTTTTATAATCTGCCTTCCCTTTACTTCTCACTTCCCCCGCAGGGGTATGTATGGCAGCACGGTACTCTGTTTGCAGTCTGCCACTTGTCAATGCATAGTGAATAGAAGGAAGTTTCAGGTCTATTTTTCCGGAGTGGAGCTTTGCCGTTGCGGCAAGTACCTCTTTGTTTATTTTTCCTGAAACATCGGCGCTAAATATACCATAGTCAGGAAGGGCTATACCATACAGTTTTTCAATACGTTTTCGTTTTGGTACAGCATGCTTCAGGTTCAAAGCAAAGTTGCCCTCAGGGGCATTGAGCTGTGCAAGCTGTACTTTCCCCTCCAGTCTGCCATCGAGCAGATTCGGAATACCGGCAAGCTTCAGGAGTTTTGGAACCGATACTTCCTGCAGCCGGAGCTGCACCCCTTTTGCAAATGCAAAGTCAATTTTCCCTCCAAAGGTTTTGGTACGGCCGGTAATACCGAATAGACCATGCTCCAAATGCAGTTCTCCCGACAATGCCAAAGGGCCGTGCAAACGATTCGTGGTAAGCACACCAAGCTCTTGCACATCAGCCCTGTACACGGCTTGCATCTTTTCTGCTTTGGTATCATAACGCCCCTTTTCTACCGTAGCATTCAACAGGCTGCTGCGGATCTTTGCATCAAAATCAATATGCTCAGAATCGAGCTTTGCCTCGGCATGGAGAGAAAGGCGGTCATTTTGGGGCATCAAGTAGCCAAAACGCTTTTGGATCAGCACCCTGTTAAGAGAAGCCCTGGCAACCTCGAGACGGGCATATCCTTTTGCTCCCTCTTTGCCAATTGTCGGCATATCGATCTTTAAATCAGCTTCCCCTTCCGCCAGAGGAGGCATCCCTGCAGCTGCCAGAATTTGTGCAACCGGCGTCCCTTTTGTGAGTGCTTCGAGCTTGCGCACACGCCCTTCGTCCACTGCGACACTGTACGCCACAGGCGCCCCAAGCAGTGTCCCTTTGCCCGATGTGCTCACATCGTCCCGTCTGCCATGGAAACGTCCCTTCACATCAGCCTGTGAAAGGGTATATTTTTGGTACGTGAACTGTTTAGCCTTTACCCTATAGTCTCCGGCGTAACGCAGCCTGAAGGGGTCATAGGCAGCATCCACACGCAACGCAGCCCCCGGCATTACAACATCGGCATGCAGGGTACGCCAACGCAATGTAAAGCGCTTCAATTCCAATGGCAGGCCGGTGGCTTCTCTCAATTGCGTCTGCACATAGGGTTTCAGCAGGGCATTCCCGCTGTCGGTAAAAAGCAGCAGTGCTGCACCGCTTAACAAGAGCAGAAAGATCAAAAGAGCCACTAAGAGCCGTATAGCCAGACGATACATAGGATTACCTCACCTTTTGCATACAATTAGACAAAGAGAAGGAAAACAAACACAACAAAGAGAATGACATGTAAAAATCCTTCGAGCATATTGGTCTCTCCGTCATTGAAATTGACCATACTCACCAGCAGCGTCAGTGCAAGCAGCATTGTCTGTACCGGCGTGAGGGAAAGGTTCAGCTCCAGTCCCAGGAAATAGGAAACGACAATCACCGCAGGAATCGTCAGCAGTACTGTCGCCAGCGATGCGCCCAGCGCAATGTTGATGACCGTCTGCATCCGGTTGTCGACAGCCGCCCGAACAGCCGTGATGAGTTCAGGCGCAGCGGAGATGACCGCCACACTCACCGCACCAATAACCGCAGGCAATCCAAACGCTTCAAGCGTATTGTCCATAAAAAGCGACAGCATCTCTGCCAACACACCGATGATCACAATGGAGACAACAAGGTTGACACCGTGGTACCAGCCGCTGATCGGCACATGCGGTTCACACACTTCCCCCTCTTTGCAGGGTTGGGATGACTCTGGCACCTTGTATTCAAAAAAGTAGCGGTGTGACTTGAGCTGCACCCGGGTGAAAATAATATAGAGCAGTACAAAAACAAGCACATTGAAGAGCATAAAACGCTGATGGTAGGCAGGGTCTATAAATTCGGGAAGCACCATCGCGATCCCAATGGCAACCAGCAGCATCGAAAGGTAGGAATTGGTCGAGTCGACATTGTAAGGCTGTTCACCGTATTTCAGTCCGCCAATGATCGCCGCCAAACCCAGCAGACCGTTAATATCGAGCATCACCGCCGAATAGATCGTATCGCGTGCCAGTTCCGGATTGTGTGCATGCATCATCATAATAACGATAATGACAATTTCCACAATGACCGCAGACATCGTCAGAATCAGCGTACCGTAAGGTTCACCGAACTTTTCGGCAAGCATCTCCGCATGGTGCGCTACCGCCATTGCCGCATAAACAATGACAGCAAAAAGGATGCCAAATCCAATCAGGTTGCCTGCAGTAGTTGCCTCCAGTATATGTTCAAAATAGTGAATTCCCACAAAAGCGAGCAGGGCGGCAAAAAGGCTGTACTCTTTTGAAAAACGTTTAAGCAGTTCCATATCAGCCTACAAGATCGTCATAGTTTTCAGAGAGATCGACTTTGAGTTTGCCGTCAATCTTGCAGATACGTGCATCACCGGCTTTCCACGCCTTTTTAAAACGTTTAAGCAATTTCTCCTGCTGTCTGGGCTTGGTAATACCGGCTGCCTTGAAGAACTTTTTCACGCCGCCCCATACCGGCTCTCGTGTTTCACTCTCCACATCAATCGCATCTGGCTCGCTTCCCCGGTATTCAATCTGATGCATATAGAGGGTGCGCATCTCGTGAAATGCCTCCTTGAGCAGGTCAATCTCTCCGCGCAGGGTTGTCGTGATCTGTTTGTTGGACTTCTTGAGATCCTTGACCGTTCCCTTGAGTACAGCAATGGTTTCATCTTTCGCAGCAAGAAGCGCTTCATAGTCTTTGGCCTTGGCAGAAGAGGAACGTGCCGGTTTCACAGTTTCTGTTACAGGTTTTTCCTCCTGCCTCTGCGGGGTCTCTGTCATTTCCTCTGCCACAGCATCACTGTCAACTACAATGTAAAGTTTGCCGTCGACACTCTTCGCTGTCAAAATACCCCGTTTGATCTTTGCATAGACCGCCTGCCTTGAAATACCAAGCTCTTTGGCGTACTCCGCCGGCTTCATCAGCTTCTCCATGAATGCCCTTACTTTACAATTTTGTAAATCATAACATAAGTTGAATGAAAAAGTGTCAACGCTGACAAGAGAAACAGCCCGAAGGGGAGGGGAGTTTACTTCTGTGTGCCGTCAAGTACCGGAACAAAAAGACACTGCTCGATGCTCTCAGAAGTGATGCGTCCGTTCTTTTTGTAAAAACGGGTAAGAATATGATAGTCTTTGCTCTGCTCGATGGGTGCGACAAGAATACCCCCTTCGGCAAGCTGCTCAAAGAGCACCTGCGGTACCTCTTTGGCCGTAGCGGAAAAGAGAATACGTTCAAACGGTGCATACTGCTTCCATCCGCGCTGTCCGTCATCGAAACGGGTAAAGATGTTATGCAGCTCCAGCTGGCTGAAACGGCGTTTTGCCTCTTTGAGCAGCTCGTCAATACGCTCTATGGTAAATACGCGGCGGCAGATACGGCTGAGGATCGCCGCCTGATAGCCGCTTCCGCAGCCAATCTCCAGTACCGAATCGACTCCTTTGAGCTCCAGATGCTGTGTCATCTTTGCGACAGTCAGCGGCGAAGAGATCCACTGGCTGGCAGCAAGGGGAAGGGCGTCAAGTTTGTAGGAGAGGTGGCGGAACTCCGGGGGGACAAAGGCTTCTCTGTCAATTTCCAGAAAGGCCTGTTTGACATGTGCGTCGAGTTTGAAGTGCTGCTCGATCTCATTGACAAGCTGCTGTCTGTTTCTGGCTTTGATCATTTCCGAATGCGTCCTCTTCCCTTGTAGTGGGAGAATTCTATCAAAAAATCGGTTAAGTGCGCGTCAGTCCATAACGATATAGCGGCGTATTTTCTTGATTTCACGAAAATCAACCACCCCTTCAATGGCCTCTTTGCTGTCATCTGCCACCACATCCCCATTCGGAGAGATAATAGCGGAAGAGGAAGCCATATCGCGGTCACTGCTGTTGGAAACAATAACATAGCACTGGTTCATTACCGCAAGTGCCTGAGAGAGGATCTCAAGATGGTGCTTTCGGGGTTTTCCCCAGCGTGCTGGAACGAATACCACATCTGCCCCTTCTATCTGCTTCCACAACTCTTTGAAGCGCAGTTCGAAACAGATAAGGATCGCATAGGTAACTCCGTCTATCTCGAAGGGTTTGATGCGTTTCTTTTTGCCTGGGCTCAAATAGAGGTCTTCATCACCAAGCTTGAAGAGTTTCACCTTCTCCTGACGGTGTACGACTTTGTGTTTGTGGATCACCACCGCCTGATTATAGAAATGCTCATCTTCTTCAATCAGCAGCGTCAACACAAGAATCTGCTCATCAGTTTCCTGCTTGAGTATTTTCAGTGCTTTTGCAGAAAACTTCGCCGCGGTGGCAAGGTGCTCGTAATCATACGCTGTCAAAAAAACTTCCGGTGCGACGATGAGCCGGCTTTCGGGGTGGCTGCGGATCATCTCCAGCAGCTGTTCGAGGTTGGTCTGGTAGCGTTTTTCTGACGGCAGTTGCAGTGCAAGAGCCGCCATCGGTTTACGTCTATGCAGCATACATTCTCTTTTTAAAAGTCATCCAGATCAATGCTCCCCTTGGAGTAATTGGTCACATTGCCTTCAAAAAAGTTTGTCTTCTGGTCGTTGAATTTGGAGAAGTTGTCCACCCACTTGATAGGGTGTTCCACATTGTAGAGTTTTTCAAATCCTACCGCATGCAGGCGCTGGTCGGCAAGGTACTTGATATACTGTTCGATGATCTCATCGGTCAGTCCCAGAATCTGCCCCTGGGTGATGTAGGCACCCCATTCACTCTCAAGCTTCACAGCCGAACGGAACATTTCGTACACTTCATCTATCAGCTCTTTGGTAAAGAGTTCGGGACGCTCGCGTTTGGTGGTGTTGATCATATTCTGGAAAATCAGCAGGTGGGTTACCTCATCACGCTGAATAAAACGGATCATCTGCGCAGAACCGAGCATTTTGTCTGCACGGGCAAGCGTGTAAAGGTAGGTAAATCCGCTGTAGAAGTAAATGCCTTCAAGGATCTGGTTGGCAAACATAGCTTTGACAATATTGGTATCGGTAGGGTCTGCCGAGAGATCTTCATAAACTTTGGCAATGGCATCGTTTTTGTGCTTGAGTTTCATATCCCGGCGCCATAATTCATAGATCTCCTCCGTGTTGGTAGAGATGGAATCAACCATCACTGCATAACTCTGGGAGTGCAATGCCTCTTCGAATGCCTGACGTACCAAAATCAGGTTTACCTCAGGTGCTGTAATGAAAGGGTTGAGGTTATCAATGATGTTGTTGGTTTGCAGCGAATCCATAAAGATCAGCTGGGCAAGCACCTTGTCATATGCCTGCTTTTCTGCATCGGTAAGGTGTTTGTAGTCGTTGACATCACGTGTCATGTCAACCTCTTTTGGAAACCATGTATTGTTGAGCATCATCTCCCACAGATTGTACGCCCACTGGTACTTGATGTCGTTGAGTTCAAAGATCCCTGTCGGATTCCCGCCAAAGATCTTCCGTTCGTTGGTCTTCTCTTCCGATTCCGGATTGTATATCTTTTTACGTATCATGTCTGCTCCCGCCTTCTGTAATTTTATGACCGCATCAACCGTCTGCCGCCCTGTTGACAAACGAAGCATTCAGCATATTGCACGGCCTGTTTTTGAAATTATTATACACATCTATGCTGATTTTTAGCTACACTCCCACTATGAAACCTATAGAAGCGACCAGACTCTTCCAACTGCTGCAGATCATCCCTGACCATCCGATGATACGTATTGTGCATTTTGCCGACAGTGGAGAGACATTACCCGAAATTTTGAGCAGTTTTACAGCCCAAAAAGGCTATGAATACCAGATCAACGCTCTCGATACAGCATACTTCAACTTGCTGCAGAAACACTTGCAGACTGCTCCGCATATCAAGCTTGTCAACTTCACCCTCACCAGACCGCGCTATATGATCCAGGGCAAGCTCTACGACTATGTGTTTGTCACCGCGGACATTGATGACGCAATACGCGAAGATTTCCTCAAACGGGTGCATCCTGTTATGAAAAACGGCGGGAATATTCTGATTTTCCTGTCCAAAGGCGACCATTCCCGGCGCTGGGAATGGCTGCGGCTGCTTGAAGAGAACTACTATGTCGCTTCCAATACCATCGATGATCTTTTCGAACACTACGACCTGCTTATCTCCAAAAAAATGCACGGCTGGGGCGGATGATATCTGTACACCGTAAAATCCGCCACTGGTACACCCGGCACGGCAGAACCGACCTGCCATGGCGCAACACAGCCGACCCGTATGCCATCTGGCTCAGCGAGGTAATGCTGCAGCAGACACAGGTAAAAACGGTACTGGAACGATACTATTTCCCTTTTCTGGAAAAGTTCCCCTCGATTGAAGCACTTGGCAAGGCACCGCTTGATGCTGTACTCAAGCAATGGGAAGGACTGGGCTACTACACCCGCGCGAAGAATCTGCATAAAACAGCTCAGCTATTGACGCAGGAACAGGCACCAGGTACTGCTCCTGTGTTGCCTTCTGCCATTGATGCGCTCATCCAACTTCCCGGTATCGGCAAAAATACTGCCCATGCCGTTGCCGCCTTTGCTTTCCGACAGCCTGTGCCCGTCATGGAAGCCAATGTTCGGCGTATCCTCTGCCGCATTTATGCGATGGAACAGGCTGATGAAAAGATGCTGTGGAAGATCGCCTATGAAATGGTCGACAGAGAACATCCTTTTGAGTACAATCAGGCGATGATGGATATCGGGGCGACACTTTGTACCCCCAAAACGCCGCAGTGTACAGCATGCCCGTTTGAGAGCATCTGCCAAGGCAAACACGACCCCCAACGCTACCCGACAAAGAAGAGACGCGCCATACCAACACGAGAGCAGCATATCATGCTCAATCTCTACGACAACAAACTTGCCCTCACAAAAAGAGAAGGGAAATTCCTGCACGGTCTCTGGGGATTCCCCGCTACCGAAGTGCCGTTGTGTGCCGCCGAGTACATAGGGGAGGTCACGCATGCCTATACCCATTTCAAACTCACATGCAAAGTCTATCTCTATGATGCGCTTGAGAAAACCGAAGATCACTACTTCACCCCGCAGCAGATACGTAGGCTCGCTATCTCCAAGGTTGATGAGAAAATCCTGAACCTGTATTTAGACAGTATGAAGTAACGAGTTAAGAGTGAATAGTAAATAGTTTTGGTATGCTTTTCTTTTCGAAAAGCTTTATATTATATGGGATAACAAATGGATAAAGAGCAAGAATTTGAACAGCTGGTAAGCCGGATGCTGGAGCTTTTGGGAGAAGACCCCAACCGTGAGGGGCTGCAAAAGACCCCACACCGTGTCGCCAAGGCACTGGAGTTTCTAACCGAGGGGTATCACCAAGACCCCAAAGAGATCCTCAATCAGGCACTCTTCTCTACCAGCAATGACGAGATGGTTCTGGTACGCGATATCGAGTTCTACTCGATGTGTGAACACCATATGCTTCCTATCATCGGTCGCTGCCATGTCGCCTACATCCCGGACGGCAAAGTAGTGGGGCTGAGCAAAATACCTCGCATCGTTAACGTTTACGCCAGACGGCTTCAGATACAGGAACAGATGACCGAACAGATTGCCGATGCCATTTTGGAAACCATCAACCCCAAAGGCGTCGCCGTTGTCGTACACGCCCGCCACATGTGTATGGAGATGCGCGGCGTACAAAAGATCAACTCTACCACCGTCAGTTCCGCCCTGCGCGGCCTTTTCAAGCGTGATGAACGTACCCGTAACGAGTTTTACAACCTCATTAACACCCCGACACCATCAAACTTTTAGATCTTTTTTTTACTGCACCTGCTTTGGCAGGTGTGACACACACATACCACACCAAAAAACACAATAATCACCCAAAAAACATATATCACCCATTTGCTCCAAATCTCTCACAATATGCAGGCTATTATGGTAAAATTGCGTTACAAAACACCCTAAAGGAGACAGCAACATGCATGCCGTCATCGCGTTTGTTGCTGTTTTCGTACTTGCATTGATCTTCATTTATCTCATCAAACAGTTTTCGCCGAAACTCGGCCTCATCGATATCCCAAATGAAAGAAGCACCCATGTAACCCATACCCCGCGTGGTGCCGGCATCGGATTTTTTCTCGCCGTTGTACTTTCCCTTGCACTCTTTGAGAGGCAGCTTTTTTTCGACTACCCGTGGACGTTCATCGCACTCTTTTTTGTCTTTATCATAGGGGTGCTTGACGACAGGCATGACACTTCGCCCAATACCAAGTTCATCGTGTTTATCATCGCTACGGTTTTTCTCTCTTTTGACGGTCTTATCATCAATAATGTAGGTACCTATTTTGGCGTGCCTGTTACCCTCGGCTGGTTCGCGTTGCCGTTCACTATGTTCGCAGTTTCCGGATTTACCAATGCAATGAACCTCATAGACGGCATTGACGGCCTTGCTGCCACCGTCAGCATTATTATCCTTGGTGCATTTTTGATTGTGGGCTACCGGCATGAAGATATGTTTATCATGACGCTCTCCCTCTTTTTCATTGCAGCGCTGGCTGCATTCCTGCTCTTCAACTGGCACCCGGCATCCATTTTCATGGGGGACAGCGGCTCCCTGACACTGGGATTTGCCATTTCCGTACTGTCCATCAAATCTCTGGACTACCTCCCCACTGTCAGCATCCTTTTCATTGCAGCACTGCCCATTTTTGACACCCTCATTGTCATGACCCGCCGTAAACTACGGGGACGCTCCATGTTCTCCCCGGATCGCTGTCATATGCATCACATCATCAAACACTTTTTCCGGGAAGATACCCGCAAAACTGTCATTTTTTTCGGTGTACTTCAAGCGGTCTACTCCATCACCGGTCTTTTACAAAACAAACAGATGGATGAAGGCTACATGATGGTACTTTTTCTCCTTAACACGCTCTTGCTCTATATGGTGCTTGGTGCTATGATAAAACGGCAGAAACGGGAGTGTTGAAATACATATATGCCATAATATTTATAAACTGTAGTGTTTTTGTTATAATAGAGCATTCAAAGGCAAAAGGAATTTTTATGCAAAAAATAACCATTGAAGTAAAAGAACCCTATATGCATAACGTTTTAGAAATGCTGCATAGTCTACAGGGTATAATGATTGATAAAATAAAATTGGTAGAGGATACCCAAATAAACAATGACTTTATAAAATTACAAATTCCCAGCATGAAAAGTACGTGGGACAACGAAGAAGACAAGGTATGGGATGATTTATAAACAAGGTGATATAGTCCTCGTAAAATTTCCATTTACGACACTTACAAATGCAAAAAAACGACCCGTTCTTGTTATCAAAGATGCAAATACACAGGGCGACTTTATCTGTTTTCAAATTACCTCAAAATCTACGCAATCACATTTATTTGCACTCAACAGTTCAGTATTTTCAGAGAAAAGTTTACCATTGGATTCTTATGTCAAATATGATAAATGCTTTACACTCAGTATGGATATAGTAGACAAAAAACTAACCTCAATCCATACACCGGTGATGAAAGAAATAAAAGAACTTTTTTGTAATACAATCTAAAAAGCAGGAAATAAAACAATGAAAAGCAACGCAACAACCAACCTTCAAAATGCAAAGATAGCTGTCATCGGCCTGGGCTATGTAGGTCTGCCTCTGGCACACGCTTTCAGCAAACAGTACAAAGTGGTCGGCTTCGACATTGCCAAGTGGCGTATCGATGAGCTGCGCGGCGGCCATGACCGTACACTGGAACTGAGTGACACCCAGGTTCAAGAAGCCATTGACAACGGTATGGAGTTCACCAACAAACTTGAAGATATTGCCGACTGCAACGTGTATATCGTAACAGTGCCTACGCCCATTGACGAACACAAACGCCCGGACTTGACACCGCTTATCAAGGCGAGTGAATCTATTGGCAAGGTGCTGAAGCAGGGCGACATTGTCATTTACGAATCGACTGTGTATCCCGGAGCTACCGAAGAGGAGTGTGTTCCCGTACTTGAAAAAGTGAGTGGGCTGAAGTTCAATGAAGACTTTTTCTGCGGCTATTCCCCCGAACGTATCAACCCCGGAGACAAAGAGCATACCGTAACGAAAATTCTTAAAGTGACATCCGGTTCAACACCGGAGATCGGCAAAATTGTCGATGACCTTTACGCTTCAGTCATCACTGCCGGTACCCATTTGGCTCCGAGCATCAAGGTAGCAGAAGCAGCAAAGGTCATTGAAAACTCCCAGCGCGACATCAATATTGCCTTTGTCAATGAACTGGCTATCATCTTTAACAAACTCGGCATCGATACGGAAGCCGTACTTGAAGCTGCCGGAACCAAGTGGAACTTCCTGCCGTTCCGTCCGGGACTTGTCGGTGGACACTGTATCGGTGTCGATCCGTACTACCTGACGCACAAGGCACAGGAAGTTGGACACAACCCCGAAATCATCCTTGCCGGACGCCGTCTCAATGACAATATGGGTATTTATGTTGCCAATCAGGTAGTGAAACTGATGATCAAAAAAGGGCAAAAGATCGAGGGGGCAAAGGTACTGGTTTTGGGAATTACCTTCAAAGAGAACTGCCCGGATATCAGAAACTCCCGTGTGATCGATGTGATCCGTGAACTTGAGGAATTCGGTACCGATGTCGATGTTTATGATCCATGGGCAGATCCTAAAGAGGTCAAACATGAGTATGGACTGGATCTACTTCCCCATCCCGAAGGGGCATATGATGCTATTGTACTTGCTGTTGCCCATGACAAGTTTGATGATCTTGACCTCACAAAACTTAAGCATGGAGACAATACTGTTATTTACGATATCAAGTCCAAACTGAAAGAAAGTGACGGGAAACTTTGATGAACAAACTTGAAGCATTGAAAAAAGAGTTACAAAAAGAACAGAAAACCTGGCTCATCACAGGTAACGCCGGTTTCATCGGTTCCAATCTCACAGAGTTTTTGCTGAACCACAACCAGAAAGTAGTTGGACTGGACAACTTCTCTACAGGATATCAACACAACATCGATGATGTACTTTCTCAAGTAGGCGAAGAGAAGGCAAAGAACTTCACTTTCATAGAGGGCGACATTGCCGACATGGAAACCTGCCAAAAAGCCTGTGAAAATGTTGACATAGTCCTGCATCAGGCAGCACTGGGTTCCGTCCCCCGCTCCATAGACGACCCCATCACATCCAACCGCTCTAATGTCACCGGATTTCTCAACATGATCACCGCAGCAAAAGATGCCGGCATCAAGCGGTTTGTCTATGCCAGTTCCAGTTCTGTTTACGGTGACTCCGAAGAGCTGCCAAAGGTCGAAGCACGTACGGGTAATGTTCTCTCTCCCTATGCGGCCATGAAAGCGGCCAACGAGCTGTACGGCTCGGTTTTCCACAAAGTATACGGCATGGAAACACTTGGCTTACGCTATTTCAATGTTTTTGGCAGAAGACAAGACCCCAACGGCGCCTATGCAGCGGTCATTCCCAAATGGGTGGCCTCTATGATGAAAGATGAACCGGTTTACATCAACGGTGACGGTGAAACCAGCCGTGACTTCACCTACATCGACAATGTCATCCAAATGAACATCCTTGCAGGACTCACAGACAACCCCGAAGCATTTGGTGAAGTATTTAACGTAGCCGCAGGAGGCAGAAACACCCTCAACGAACTTTATAAACTTATATCCGATAACCTCGCAGAGCAATCCAAAATTCATCATTCATCCTCCAAAATTCCTGAAGCCCCTGTTTACAGGGACTTCAGACCCGGCGATATCCGCCACTCCAACGCCGATATCACCAAAGCCAAAACCATGGTAGGGTATCAGCCGACACATGACATTTATCGGGGAATGGAAGAGGCAATTGGGTGGTATGTGGACAACATAGACAAATAGGTATAATTCCTAATGAAAAATTTTCAAGCATATCAACAAATTAATTATTTTATAAAAGATTATCAACGTTTAGCGGGTTCCCAAAAACTACGTATGTTATATCTTTGGCTCAGTCGGGCTTCTGTGGGTATTCTTCTTTACCGACTGGAGCGAATGATGTTTCTTTTATTTGGAAATACCTGGAAAATAATTCGTATCGCTTTTCTACCATTTTTTTTACCTTTGTATGCCTATTCCAACCTCGAAATTTCTTATTTGGCAGATATTGGTCCAGGTATTACGGTTCTACACCCCTCTTTAGGAGTGGTTGTCTCTTCTTTTGTAACGATTGGTAAAAATCTTACCTTAACCGGCGGAAATATAATTGGAGGGAAAAAAGAAGTTCGAAAAGGGAAAAGATTTATAATTGGAGATAATGCAAATTTTGGAGCTAATGCCGTTATTCTTGGCCCCGTTACATTAGGCAACAATATTATTATTGGTGCTATGGCTATGGTTAATAAAAATTTTGAGTCAAACTCAATGATAGCAGGTGTTCCGGCAAAGAAAATAGGGGACACAAAATAATCATGCCAGGTGCCCGAAAATCAGCTCAATATATCTTTTTAGGGAATCTTTTTTCTAAACTTATAACCTTTATCGGTTCGATTGTACTGGCCAGAATTTTATTTCCTGAAGATTATGGATATTTATTAATGGCAATGATTGTGACGGGTTTTGCGCAGACACTTGCCAATATGGGATTTGAAAACTATTATCTACAAGAGATCATAAAAGATAAAGAGCATGAAAAAAATATTTTAAATGTTACATTTAAAATGCGTATAGCTTTAAATACTACAATGTTTTTTATTCAGTTTTTTGGCTCATATTTTGTGGCTGACTATTATCAGCAAGCTGTTGTAGGAGAGCTATTGCGTCTGTTTTCTTTTAATTATCTCATTACCGGTTTTTCTGTAATCAATTTATTTATTTTGCGAAAAAAACTAAACTATAAGCCAGAAACCATTGCAAATGTTTCACGGGATATTACCGGAACCATAGTTAAGATTATTTTGGCAATGATGGGGTTTG